>Ga0335075_10019264_pt1 | contig 10093 bp, 6 predicted proteins | sample Lox_Sample_24_FD_206723 | JGI IMG/M metagenome (GOLD analysis project Ga0335075, IMG submission 206723) | Soil microbial communities from Loxahatchee National Wildlife Refuge, Florida, United States - Lox_Sample_2.4 | ecosystem: Environmental > Terrestrial > Soil > Wetlands | place: USA: Florida...
AAAGCGAAAGCCGGGTTGGCCGCGGCGAAGGACGCTTATATCCCGGACATTACCGGCCTGGCGCGCTACAGCTATCAGAGCGGTGTTCCCCTGCTGGTTCACAACTTCGGATCCTTCGGATTTACCTTCTCCTACGACCTGTTTGACGGAGGCCATCGCATCTCGCAGATCAAGGATTCGCGAACTATACTCTCCCAGGCCCAGCTCAATCTCACCAAGGTCAAGGAAGAGGTCGCAGTTCAAGTGGAAAAGGCCTACGACCAAGTCGAACAATCGCAAAACCTTGTCGGCGTAGCGCAGGAGGTGCTGCAGGCGAGGACGGAAGCCGCCCGACTCACCGATCGCCAGTTCGAGCAAAACGCTGCTCTTGCTTCCGCACGTGCTGAGGCTCATGCGAAGGCGCTCTCGGCTAAGGCCTCATCGCTTGAAGCAAATCTGGGTCTGTTACTGGCCCAGGGTGCGCTGAAGAAGACGATCGGGGAACTGCCCCGCTAGGGCATTTTCCGGTGTCCTGACATCCCTCCAGCCCGTGGTTGCTTGAACTCGGCAGAGATGGGCAAAGCGAATGAACAAGAAAGGAGTTTTTCCCCCAAATGAGTCTGTCTAAACCTCCTGCCGGCGCAGGCGCACCAGCCTCAACCAGTTCCTGGGATGACACGGCCCTCGTACGTGCTGCTAAGTCGGGTGAACATCTCGCCTTCGTTGAGTTATTCCATCGGCATTCATCCAAGGTTTTTCGGACGACCTACAGAGTCACCAAAAACCATCATGATGCCGAGGACGCGCTGCAGGACGCCTTCATCAAGGCATACATACATATTGATAAGTTTGACGGAAGGGCCCAGTTTTCTAGTTGGCTGCTGCGAATCGCCATCAATTCCTCGCTCATGATCCTGCGCAGGAAGCGCGTGCGCCCTGAGATGTCGTTCGAAAGCGTAGTTCAGCAAGACCCATCTCATAACTGGGATCTTATCGATCACTCCACCGACATTGAGACGCATTACTTTATGCAGGAGAGAGCGGTGCGTTTACGGCACGCTATTCGCCGCCTGCGGCCGATGCTGCGAAATGTCGTCGAGATTCAGCAGGCAAATGACAGGTCGCTCAAGGAAACAGCCGAGATCGCGGATCTTTCGGTGGCAGCCACCAAGTCCCGATTGCTGCGCGCCAGACAAGCGCTGCGCCGGACGTTGCGTTGAGTGACCGGTGTGGGAAGCAATGGAGAGGAGGGCGAGTGTATGGCTGACAAGATACCGGTAGTAGTAATTGTGGGAGGAGGGTTTGGAGGGCTGGCCGCGGCGCGGGCTCTCAAGAAGGCGCCGGTAAAAGTGATTCTGATCGACCGAACGAATCATCACCTTTTTCAGCCTCTGCTCTATCAGGTCGCAACCTCGGTGTTAAGCCCAGGCCACATAGCATCGCCTATCCGCAGCATTCTGAAGAAGAACAACAATGCGACCGTGATTCTCGGGAATGTGATTGGGGTAGATGTAGCCGGGCGCCGCATTATCAGCGATTTGGCGGATCGCAAGGGCATCTCGCTTCCCTATGATTACCTCATCCTCGCCACTGGCGCACAGCACAGCTACTTCGGCCACCCGGAATTTGAAACGCATGCTCCGGGTCTGAAGGGCCTAGCAGATGCTGTTGCGGTGCGGAACAGAATCCTGCAGGCATTTGAAATCGCCGAGGCAGAAGAGGATCCGGCGCTCCACAGGGATCTGCTGACCTTTGTGCTGGTAGGTGCTGGCCCAACGGGCGTGGAGATGGCCAGTGCAATTGCCGTCATGGTCCGCAGCACGTTGAAACGGGAGTTCCGGCGCATCGACCCGGCTACGGTTAGGATCGTTCTCATCGATAGGGGTGTCAGGCCGCTCGCTGCATTTGCTGAGAATCTGTCCGAGGCCGCAAAGCGTCGCCTGCAGCAACTCGGTGTAGAGGTGAGGCTTGGGCAAAGTGTGGAACAGGTCGACGATCAAGGAGTCATCGTCTCGGGTGAACGCATCTTCAGCAAGACGGTCATCTGGACGGCGGGTGTCACTGCGTCGCCGGCCGCCCAATGGCTGAATACCGAGGTGGATCACGCCGGACGGGTGCGAGTCAAACCCGATCTTTCCATCTCCGATCATCCTGAGATTTTTGTCGTGGGCGACACGGCGTCACTCGACCATGATGGAAAGCCACTGCCGGGAGTGGCCCAGGTCGCAATCCAGCAGGGGCGTTATGCCGGCAACGTCATTCTCCAGCGTCTTTCAGGAAAGCCCGCCCCTCACCCCTTCCGCTACTTCGACAAAGGAAACCTGGCGGTGGTTGGCAAAGGTTTCGCCGTTCTTGAAAGCGGAAAGGTTCGATTGAGCGGTTTTTCAGCATTGCTCGTTTGGGCCGCCGTGCATCTCGAGTTTCTCGCTCAGTCCAATTTGCGGGTCAGCGTCTTTGTGCAGTGGGCATGGACTTATGCTACTGGGCAAAGGGGCTCCCGCCTCATCGTAAAGCACCACTGCGACCAACCTCGGCCCTGCGGCGACTGACTCTGCGCCTGCCGGTCTGTGCAACCTCTGAGAATCGGAGCTCGCACGCGTACTCGGCGAGGTGTCTAGTTTCTGGCGCGCCACGCAAGAATATTGTTCTTTACTGCGCTCCCGCTCATGTTGTTCGTTCCGAGAACGACCTCGAAATGCTGGAGCCTGCCATCGGCCCGGCGCAGCTGGTTTAAGAAGGGCAGTAGCTGGGAGTCGTCAGAGACAAAATCCAGGGCAGATTCGGTACCTGCAATCGTTGTGCCCTCAAGTATCAGCACGTTTCCATTCCCGCTGAGATTGGGCAAATAGGCAACCACCCCAAACACCTGGTGCTGCTTGTCGGTAATCGTCGAGTCCCACTGCCGGGGTTCATTTCCCCTGGGCGTACGATTGAGCACCGAGCTTCTTTGATTCGCCCGATCGTAGGAGAAGACAAAATTCATATCGTGTTCAAACAGCTGAACCCATGGATTGGCTTCCGGCGCTCCGCTGAGAATGATATTGCCCTGTTTTAAATCGTTGGGCCTGAGGTCGCGTGCGTAGCGAACGTCGAGTTTGCCCTTTTCCAGCTGTGAAATCTGCGAGAAGTACTCAACCATTTCGACGTCGATCATTGACGTATACCGTCCGCGAGCGACACCCAGCGCTTCTTTCTCGAGCGGGGTGGCTGCCGGAGGAGCCGTCGTCCTGTAGTCGCCGTTGAGATATTCGGCCAGCCCGATATCCCGCTTCATCAGTCCTTGCCAGACCACGAGATTACTATCCGCGAGGACCAAAGTAGTGGGCTGGCCTGCGGCAAACATCTGGCTCCAGAACGGATGATCCGCCGCGTGGGTCGGTTGTGCTTTCTTAAGAGCGCCCATGTCCTTGAGCAGCAGCGCCAGGACAGCGATTGCAAGAGCCGCGACCAGGCTCCACGGGACAGCGGTACTTCCTCGACGCCGTCCTTCGACTCGCGATGTCTCGCCTGGCGAAGTCGCCGGATCTGCAATCGGCATTGGCGTCGTCGCTGGAAGGACCGTTTCTTTGGCAAGGTGCGGCTCAAAAAAAGGAATATAGCCGCCTCTGGGAATCACGATCCTGATCGGCTCATTGGCGCCCTCGCCCTCGAAGTAGATGTCGAGTCTCTGCCGAAGACGGCTCACCTGCGCCCTCACGATTCCATCGTTAGCCGAATCGTAATTTCGCGAGCGGCCAAAAACCGCCTCCCCTATGTTCTGTTCGCTAAGCTCGTCCGCTCGCCCGTCCAGCGCCACATCACAGACATAAAGAAGGAGGCTCGTGAGACGTTCGGTCTTCGAAAAAGGAGAGGACGCAACAACGCGACCAACCAGCTCGCGACGAGGATCGACTGTTGGACTGCCCCGATGGGCCGCCTCTTTGTCGGTGGAAATCATGCCAATCTCAAGTTAAACAAGCCCGTGTAAACCCAGCGTAAACACAAACGAAACACTCCTTTCACTGTATCGGATACATCGGTATGCAACGCAACCATATTATTTTCAGCCTGTTGCCTCTTGTATCGTGCGCACTGCAGTGATTTGCTTTGGTGACCGCGAAAGGCCGGTGCTAATCCTATGCGAGCTGAGGCCGCAGACGAGAGTTCATTCCACATCGGCGGCGGAGCCGATCGATAACCAGTGGATCGATTCAGGTTCATCCGGAGTTCCCACCAACCACGACTGAGGAGAGAGTGGCGTGATTCGCAACTTTTGTTTCCTGATCCTATTGCTGTTTGCAGCGCTTCCGGTGGCTTCGTTCGCTCAGGCGAATGCCGTAGACGCCGCAGTCAACGGCTACGTCTTAGATCCCTCAAAGAGCGCTGTTTCCGGCGCCCACAACACTCTCACCAACATCAGCACCGGCATTTCGCAAGAGGTGACGACCGATGAGAAAGGCTATTACCGTTTCCCGCTCGTGCCGGTAGGCGTCTACCGCCTGGTAACGGTCGCCGACGGCTTCCAGACACATACGCTGGACAACATTGTGCTGAGCGTGGGACAAGAGGCGAGGCTGGACATCTCTCTCGTGGTTGGGAGCGCCTCGCAAACGGTGCAGGTAGACGCCGGCCCTGACATCCTCGACACCGGAACTTCAACTGTGGGCGCAGTCCTTGATCGAAAAGAGATCGAAAACCTGCCCATCCTCTCCCGGCAGGCTTACAACTTTCTCCTGCTCGCTCCTGGTGTGATCGGCATGCCGACCAGTACTTTCTCAACCACGCAGTTCACCTTCGGCGGGACTGAACGCTCGCAGTGGAACCTGGACGGCCTGGATGATACGCAGCATGGCGGGAGTCGCCAGATTCGCCTTATCATCGTGACCCCGGAAGCCATTGCCCAGACACAAACTCTGTCGAACGGCTATTCGGCAGAATTCGGCCGGGCAGCTGGAGGTCAGATTAACGTCGTATTGAAGTCCGGCACCAACCAGTTTCATGGCTCGGCACTGGGTCAGTGGCGTCCAACCGATCTGCAGGCCATCCCCACGCTTGCAACCGAACAGCCCAACCGCAGCTGGAGCGACGAGGCGTTCACACTGGGCGGTCCCATCGTGCGGGACCGGCTCTTTTTCTTCGGGCAGTTTGAGAACAACCCCTATACTCTCCCGAATGCCATCACCATCACTCCTGCCAACGCCGAAGCCCTTGGGCTGCCCAGCGATGAAATAGGAACCGCGCCTTTTGGAGAAACCTACCGCACTCTCGTCGGCAAAGTGGACTATACGCTGAACTCGAAGAACAGCGGCTATGTCCGCTTCGCTCGTTTCACCAACCATCAACCCAATAATGACAGCGGTCTCAGCATCGTCGACCGTGGTTCCCGGTACCTCGATCACCAGAACGGCGGCGGGATCCAACTGGCCACCGTCCTCTCCAGCAATCTGCTCAACGAGCTGCGCATCGGCGGCATTCAGCGGGACACGGCAGATTACCCGGTCGTCAGCAGCTCGTCCGCAGGCGATGTTTTGATCAACATCACCAGCGTTGCGAATATCGGCTTTAGCCCGCTCACCACCACCACTACGACCGAACGCAGCACCAGCGTGCTCGACAACCTCACCTGGACGCGTGGACGTCACACCATGAAATTCGGTGCGGAGTATGATCACGAACTCTTCGCCAACCTCTCGGGGACCGCGCCTACATTTACCTTCAGCGGACTCGCTGCGCAGAATGGGCGTCCCGCAGTCAGCGCGCTCAATCAGTATCTCAATACGGTGGCTCACCAGGTCGATCCCGCCACCGGCTCGCCTTACACGTATACGAACCTTACTGCCTACAGCGGCAACCCCAATATCCGCATAGCCTTCAATTTCATGAACGGATTTGCTCAGGATGAGATACGCCTCACGCCAAATCTGATTGCCAATGTGGGCGCGCGCTACGAGGTTATCCTCTTTCCCACGTTTGATCCTCTTGCCCCTTATCCGCTATCACGCAGCGTTCCCAATGACTACAGCGACGTTGCGCCGCGTATCGGCGTCACCTGGTCTCCCTTTGACAGCCGGAAGACGACAGTTCACGCAGCTTACGGCATGTACTACGATGTGCCCGGACTCGCGACTTTCTACAATGCGGCACAGATTAACGGACATCGCCTGCTCAGTTACCTGGTCACCGGCACCACCCCCGGCTCGCCGGTCTTCCCGAATGTTCCCCAGTTCAGCGGCGGAGCCTTCGAGGTTCCGCCCAGCATTACCGCTTTCGATCAGAACTTTCACAACACTTATCAGCAACAGGCCAATCTGCAGATCCAACAGGAACTAGGCGCCAACTTTCAGTTGACCGTCGGCTATCAATTTGCCGGCTTGCGCCACGGCCTCTACTATGCGGACACAAATCTGACTGAGACGGGCCAGACTCTCGCCGACGGGCGTCCGGTCTTCGCCGGCACTCACAATCGCCCCAACCCCAACTTCGGAGCTATCAACCTGATTCACGCCGGGACTACCTCCAGCTTCAACGGAGGCTTTCTCACCTTGCAGAAGCGGCTCTCGAACGGTCTTGAGTTCACTGTCAATTACATGTACTCCCACGCCCTTGACGACAACATCGGCGAAGGGGGCAGCATCAGCGATCCGACAAATCTCCATCGCGACTATGGCAACGCGGACAGCGACATTCGTCATAACCTCGTTCTTCAGGGACTCTATCAGCCCACCTTAAACACGCCATCTCTGAAGTGGCTTAACGGTTTCGAAATCTCTACCATTGCCTACATCAACTCCGGCTTTCCCATCAATGTCATCGCGGGCACCGATCTTAATAACGATGGAGTGGTCAACGACCGGCCTCTCTTTGAGAGCCGCAACAGTTTCTATGGCCGTGGATTCTCACAGATCAGTGCGCAGTTGAAGCGATACTTCGATATCGGGGACCGTATTCACCTGGCCGCATTCATGGGCGCGGAAAACCTGTTCAACACCAATAATCTAAACTGCAACACCACTACAGGCTGCACCGGCGCGGTCATCAATACCGCAAACTCGAGCGACCTGTTTCGCGAAACCGCCGCCGGCACATCGCGCAACGTGCAATTCGGCGCCAGCGTGAAGTTTTGAACTATGCTGAGGGCGGCGTTTTAAAGCGCCGCCCGCCACTTTCTAGACCATTCCATTCTTTCCGATCATCATGCGGAGACTCCGGCGGCCCATGCACCTGCGTTTCTTTCAAGTTGTTTTCCTCTCCATAGCAGCCTTTGCTCCTCACAGTCTCTGGGCAATTTCTCCGGCGAGAAAGCCATTGCCTCTTCATGCCGCGATCCAGGATAAGAATTTCTACCTTCTATCGGTTTTCGAGGCTGACCCTTACCTTCGTAGCGTATTGATGTCCGATCGGGCTCTCGACCAGATAAGCTCAATGCGGCAGCAGCGCCTCAAGCGAGCGCTCGGGAGCTGCGAGCTCAATCCGGACTGTGCTCTGCAGTCTCTCTTATGGACCGACGAGGACATTCATGTCGTCTCATCGGCGCTGGCCCGGCTATATCAAAGCGACTCAAGGTTCAGAAAAATTCTCGACAAAAAACTGCAGGCAAGCGGGGCTTACGTTCTCTATGAGCGGCAGGGAAAACAAGATCTTCCCGTGAAGGCCTGGGTGCTCTGCGCTCGCGGGCTCAACGATGCGCTTGCAGTCTATGGAGAGGGAAGTCTCCCGCGCTACCCCAAGATCGACTCGATCTCTTTTGATGTGCATTCTGCGGACTTCCAGCGGCGGATTGCCTCGCTGACAACGCAGATATCCACCGAAAGGCCCGGGCTTTTCTTTACGCCTTCTCTCGAGGCTGCACTGCAGCTGCTTGAGCTGAACCATCGCGATGAAGCCGGCCGCTTCGAGCCTATGGAGAAAAGCGTCAACGAATCGGCTCTCCGTGCCATCCCGTCGACTCACTGGGACGACTATGCCTTCTCGGTCATTGTTGTGCCCGGCGAGGGGCCGGAAGATCGAAATGTCCCGCTGGCCGAGGTTGGCCGCAAGAGGACAGAGCTCGCAGCGCAGGCATATCACGCCGGCAAGGCTCCTTTCATCCTGGTCTCGGGTGGCTTTGTGCATCCTTCCCAGACACGTTTCTCTGAGGCCATGGAGATGAAGAAGGCTCTTCTGCGCGACTATCGTGTGCCGGAGGAAGCAATCCTTGTAGATCCGCATGCCCGGCACACCACGACCAATATGCGCAATGCGGCGCGTGAGATCTACCGCTACAGGATACCGATGAACAAGCCGGCGCTTGTTATCAGCGATCCCCTACAGATCGCCTACATTCAGAGTCAACACTTCGCAGATCGCTGTCGGGACGAATTAGGTTATGTGCCGTATCAAATCATCAGGCGGTATTCGGAGACCGGCATCGTCTTCTTGCCAAAGGTCGAGTCGCTGCAGCAAAACCCTATGGATCCTTTGGACCCCTAGGGCTGCAATCCTCGACAATGGTCGAGGCGAATCTGACTCGATTGCGGCAGTCCACTGCCTTTGCGGCGCAGGGAGAGTCGCCGCGCGCGGGGCCTAGATTGTAACCACAACTCTGCCTGGCCGCTGCGGGTGCTCGGCGAGTTCATGGGCCCGCGCTATTTCCGCCAGGTGGATCCGCTCGCCTATGGTGAAGCCGGACCAACCGGCTTCGAGCGCAGCATTAATGTCGTGCGCTGCTGCTGCCTTCGCCTCCGGCGGAAAGTCATCGCTGCCGAGAAAAAAGAGCTGGATGTTCTTGAATACCATTGGCCAGAAAGGAATCACCGGAGTCGCGGTGTTGGTGGCATAGCTGGCGATGGATCCACCCATCTTTAGGAGTTCGACATCCCGCTCGATGTTTGCTGCAAAAGCGACTTCAACAATATGGTCGATCCCCGCGGGAGCGGCCGCCTTCACATTCCTCGAGAGTTCTGCATCGTTAAAAAAGACTTCGTGCGCACCCGCGTTCTTTGCTGTTTGTTCCTCGGCTGGCGTCCGGATCGTGCCTATGACATGAGCTCCCGCGCGACGCGCCAGCTGGACTGCGCATGCTCCGACGGATCCGGCCGCGCCTTGCACAAGCACCGTGCGCCCGCTGACTGGGCCGGCTACGTGCACGGCGCGATGAGCCGTTATGCCGGGAATGCCAAGACACGCTCCCTGATCCGGCGTCACGTTTTCGGGCAGAGGAACGGCTTGCGCTGCCGGCACGACTGTAAATTCAGCGGCAGTGCCAAATGGGCGATAGGACTGGGCGCCGTAGCACCACACCGCTTTGCCCACCCACTGCGAAGAAACACCGTCTCCAACCTGGTCCACCCGCCCCGCACCGTCGCTATGTGGGATCACGCGAGGATATGGCATACCGTACCCAAAGGCATCCTCGCGTTTCTTGGTGTCTCCTGGGTTGATTCCCGACGCCGCGATGCGAATGCGAACTTCACCCGGCCCCGGCGACGGATCCGGCATATCGCCGACGATGAGAACTTCTCGCGCGGGCCCTTGTTTTTCATACCAAGCTGCTTTCATGAAGTTCTCCTTTTACAAAATTCGCACACTGCATTTCAGATTGAACAGCGGATGAAGTCGTGTCGGCGCGCCACTTGCCGATCCTTGCAGCTGGGCGCCTCCCAAACAGAGACGATTATGCCCTGATCTGGGCTTGCCTCTAGGAAATGCGATGTTGGCCGGGGAAGTCAAACCGCCCATAGGATCGGTTACGCGGGAATCGAACCATGTCGCTCGTTGAAACAAGTGAGTGGCGCCGGCTTACGACCGCCGGGCTCGCGATGTCGATTCACGGATCACCAGTTCGGGTTCGAAGGCGATCTGCGCGCGGAAATCTTCGGTGCGGTTGAGTCGATTGACAAGGCACTGCGCTGCGCAGCGGCCCATCTCCGCCAGAGGCTGGCGAATTGTCGTCAGGCCGGGAGTGAGAAAGGCGGCCGCTTTGATGTCGTCGAATCCGATGACCGAAATATCTTCCGGAACTCGTAAGCCGCGGTCGCGAAGGCCACGGATGGCGCCAATCGCCGCCACATCGTTGAAGCAGACCAGGGCTGTGAACTTTCGCTTCGTAGTGATGAGCTGCTCCACAACGGGGTAGCCAAGCTCCGGTGTACTGACG
>Ga0335075_10019267_pt1 | contig 10092 bp, 9 predicted proteins | sample Lox_Sample_24_FD_206723 | JGI IMG/M metagenome (GOLD analysis project Ga0335075, IMG submission 206723) | Soil microbial communities from Loxahatchee National Wildlife Refuge, Florida, United States - Lox_Sample_2.4 | ecosystem: Environmental > Terrestrial > Soil > Wetlands | place: USA: Florida...
TCGGCACCGGCATCATGACCGAGCGATCCTGGCGGACCTGGGACCGGCTCCGGGCGACACCGGCACGCGCGCCGGAGTTGCTCGCGGCCAAGGCCGTGCCCGCGTTCGCGCTGCTCACCGTGCTGCAGGCCGAGGTAATCGGGTTCGGGGTGGTCGCCTTCGGGCTGCGGGTCCGCGATCCTTTCCTGCTCGCGCTCGCCGTGACCTGCTGGGCGCTGGCCCTGCTCGGCATCGGGATGGCGCTCGGCGCCATGCTACGGAGCCAGGGCGAGCTGAACGTCGCCTACGACATCGGCGGCATCCTGTTCTCGGCGCTCGGCGGCGCGCTCATCCCGCGGGCGGAACTGCCTGGCTGGGCCCGGGCGATCGCCCCGGTCTCCCCCGGCTACTGGGCGATGGGAGCCTTGCGCTCGGCGCTGAATGGCCAGGTCACCGCCACCCTCCGAGACACCTGCACGCTGGCAGGGGTGGCCCTGGCGGTCGGCGCGCTGGCGGCCTGGCGGATGAGCCGGAGTTCGCCCCGATCCCGCCTGCTGTAAGCCCGTCTCGACCCCAGGGGTAGCTTGGCGTTGTGGGTGCCTCAGTTCCACCGGAGCCGGCCATGGTGCGGGCGAACGGTCTTGAGTTCGGGGTGCTGGCGGCCGGATCGGGCCCCCTCGCGTTGTGCCTGCACGGGTTTCCTGACACCGCCCACCCCTAGCGGCATCTGCTGCCGGCGGTCAGCTAGGCGAGCTCTTAGCTTTCAAACGAACTCGAACAAGTCGAAGAAGGGAGACATCGGATATGACCGCGCAGGCCCAGCCCGCTAAGGCTTCCGGAGAGTTCTCAATTGGCGGCAAGCTACCGGTGACCCGCCTCGGTTACGGCACGATGCAGCTGACCGGCCCGGGCGTGTGGGGTGCCCCGGAAGATCCCTACGAGGCCGTCCGGGTGCTCCGGCGCGCGGTCGAGCTCGGTGTCAACTTCCTCGACACCGCCGACTCCTACGGACCAGTCGTCGCCGAGCCGCTGATCAAGGAGGCCCTCCACCCCTATCCCGCCGACCTCGTCATCGCGACCAAGGGCGGCTTTACCCGGCACGGACCAGGCATCTGGCGCCCGGTAGGACGGCCGGAGTACCTGCGGCAGCAGGCCGAGATGAGCCTGCGGCACCTCGGCCTCGAGCAGATCCCGCTGTACCAGCTGCACCGCATCGACCCGCAGGTGCCGCTCGCGGACCAGGTCGGCGAGCTGAAGAGCCTCCAGGACGAAGGCAAGATCGCCCACATCGGGCTGTCCGAGGTGACGGTCGACCAGCTCAAGTCGGCCCAGCGGATCGCCGAGATCGCGACCGTGCAGAACCTGTACAACGTCGCCAACCGCAGTGCCGAGGAACTGCTCGACTACAGCGCCGCACACAGTATCGGGTTCATCCCCTGGTTCCCGCTGGCCACCGGGGACCTCGCGAAGCCCGGCGGCCCGCTGGCCGAGCTGGCGGCCCGGCGCGGCGCGTCGCCGTCCCAGCTCGCCCTGGCGTGGCTCTTGCACCGCTCGCCCGTCTTGCTGCCGATCCCCGGCACGTCACACGTCGGGCATCTGGAAGAGAACGTCGCCGCCGCCGGGATCGCGTTGTCTGAGGCTGAGTACGCCGCCATCGAGTCGGCCGTCTAGCGGGCCGGCAGTCAGCGGAGCGGCTTCACCCAGCGGCGCCAGTTCTCCTGCGGGACATAGCCGAGCGCTCGCCACACCCCGTGACCGAGGTCGTTTCCCTCGTGCACCATCGCGTCGGCCCGGCCCGCGCCGAGGCTGCGGAACCTGTCCTCCGCCGCCTTCACCAGCGCCGTTCCGGTCCCCTGTCCGCGGTGCCGGGGGTGCACCGCGAGCCGGTACAGGTGGCAGCGCCATCCGTCCCAGCCCGCGATCACCGACCCGACAAGCACGCCGTCTCGCTCGGCCACGATCACCGCCTCCGGGTCCCGGCCGAGCAAGGCGAGTACGGCCGCCCGGGTATCGACCGGGCGGTCGGCGTTCTCGGCCGCCTCCCGCCACAGTGCGAGCAGTCCGTCAATGTCAGCGGCAGTAGCAGTGCGCAACACCAAAGGCGCCCGGACATCCTGCCCTGCGACTGGGATGGCGCAAACCGTCATGCCAGGCCCGGCATACTCACGGGAGGGGTGATGACCGGATGGCGAAACGAGCGGCAGGGCGAGTTCGTACGCCTGCAGGTCGACCCCTGGCAGCGGCTCGAAGTCGAGCTCCGGAGTTCGCGCGAACCCGGTCGTCTCGTAGAGATGCTGGGCGGCCTTCATCGCCGGCCGCGTGCACAACCTGAGCCGGCGCAGCCCGCGCTTCTCGGCCCGCTTGATGAGGGCGAGCAGCAGCTGCCGCCCGACTCCGTGCTCCTGCGCTTTCGGGTCGACCGCGAACGCCCGGATATCCGCCTCGGTCTGGTCGCGCGCGAGCTCACTGGACGGCTCGAACGGCTCGAGCGTGATCGTCCCGAGGATGTTACCCGCCGAGTCAGCGGCGACGAGCACCTCGCAATCCGTGCCGAACCCGAATCCCCGCAGCGTGTCCGCGTAGCCGCTGCCCTCAGGCAGCAGCCCCAGCGCCCGGTAGGCTGCCACCCGCAGTTCGCCGACCAGCTCCTGCTCGTCCGATCGCACGTCACGAATTATCACGACAGGGACGCTACCAGCGTGATCAGGCCAGGCGAGCCGGGAAGCCGCCGGTGGCGACCGGTCCCCAGCTGCGCGGGGTGATCCGCAGCAGGGACTTGCCCTGCGCGACCATGGCCGCGCGGTACTCGGCCCAGTCGGGATGCTCCCCGGAGATCGAGCGGAAGTACTCCACCAGCGGCTCGACCGCTTCCGGCACATCGAGCACCTCGGCGGTGCTCGTCGCGATTTTCGGTGCCACTCCCCCACCCTAGCGGGGCGCCGGAGCGTATAGCGGGCCGCGTTCCGCTCGAAGCCGCGGGACCGTTCGGGATAATCGGACTCTTCTTAGCGGGGGGTGACCGTGTCGCGGGTCAGCGCGGCGAGGTCGGGGACGCCGGCCAGCACCATCAGCGTGCGCAGCTCGTCGGTCAGCAGCTCGATCGTGCGGCGCACGCCGCGCTCGCCCGCCGCGGCGAGGCCGTAGGCGGCGAGCCTGCCGATGACCACGGCGGTGGCGCCGAGAGCGAGCGCCAGGAAGACGTCGGCGCCGGTGCGGACGCCGCTGTCCAGCAGCACCGGAACCCGGCCGCCGACCGCGGCCACCACCGCGGGCAGCGCGTCGAGGGACGCCGGGGCCGGGTCGACCTGGCGGCCGCCGTGGTTGGAGACGAGGATCGCGGACGCGCCCGCGTCCAGCGCCGCCTGAGCCGACTCCGGGGTGAGGATGCCCTTGGCGATCCACGGCATGCCAGCGCGGGCGGTGGCCTCCGCGAGCTGGTCCCACGTCCAGTCGGGGACGATCTTGTTGCCATAGGTGGAGGCCACGTTCGGCGCGCCGTCGTGAGTGACGTTGCCCGACCAGACCGCCGGGTCGAAACGGAAACGGGCCATCCGGTTCCGGGCCCGGAACCCCATCATCGGGCAGTCCACGGTCACGCAGAGCGCGTCGTAGCCGGCCGCCTTGATCCGCCGCGCCACGTGGCCGAAGGAGGCGAACGGGTGCAGCTGCCCGATCCGCGCGGCAGCCGGGGCCGCGGCGGCGACCTCCTCATAGGAGAAGCTGCCGACCTCCGGCACGATCGAGACGGTGCCGCAGGCCGCGTTGGCGCGGGCCACCGACTGGTGACCGTCGGCAAAGAAAAGAGCGTCGCCACCGAACGGAGCCGTGATGATCGGCACCGCCAACGGGATTCCCAGCACTTCGGTGTGCGTCTTCGGGTCGTTCACGCCGCTCATCGGACGCGGCTTGATCACCCAGCGGGTGAACGCCTCCCGGTTGGCCCGCAGCGTCTGCTCGGTGCCCGCCCCGCTCTCCAGGTAGACCGCCGCATCGGCGGGCAGGCGCTTGAGCGCGGCCGCGTGGATCTCGTCAAGGGCAACGAACTCGTCAGTCACATCCCGCACCCTACCGGCGGCTGGCCGACGGCTAAAACCGGTAGGAGCTGCCGGTTTCGGCTGGTAGCGTCTGGCTGATGTTGGCGCGGTGGTTGTGAGCTTCTCGGCGCTGGTGCCGGATACCGCGCCGCTGCGGGGTCCGCGGGCGGGCGGGTTCCGCGCCGTGTTCACCAGCCGGACGGTGGCGTACCTCGGGGCGCAGGCGGCGGAGGTCGCACTGCTCGTGCAGGCGCAGCGGCTCACCGGGTCACCGCTCGTCGTGGGCACGCTCGGGCTCGCCGAACTCGTGCCGCTGGTGGTGTTCGGGCTCTACGGCGGCGTGCTCGCGGACCGGTTCGACCGGCGCGCGCTGATGCGCTGGTGCGAGCCGGGTCTGGCGGCCTGCGCCGGGCTGCTGTGCATTAACGCGCTGCTGCCGCACCCGCTGCTGTGGCCGCTGTACGCGGTGGCGGCGCTGATGATGGCGATCGCGTCGATCCAGCGCCCGGCGTTCGAGGCGGCCACGCCGCGGATCGTGCCCCGCGACCAGCTCACCGCGGCGACCGCCATCTTGTCGCTGTCTACGAACGCGAGCGTGCTGGTCGGCTCGTCGCTCGGCGGGGTGCTGGCCGCCTCCCCCGGCCCGTGGCTGGTTTACGCGCTGAACGCGGCCGGGTACCTGGTCTCCTTCGTGATGCTGAGCCGGCTGCCCAAGCTTCCGCCGGTACCGGAGGAGGCGGCGGTCGATCCCGGCGCTGCCGGTGCTGTCGGTGCTGTCGGGGAGGGACACGCGCTCGCGCAGATCCTCGTCGGGCTGCGGTACGCGGTCAGCCGGAAGGACCTGCTCGGCTCGTACCTGGCTGACCTGGCCGCGATGATCTTCGCCTACCCGAACGCTATGCTTCCGTTCCTGGCCCTCGAGCTGCACGCGCCCTGGTCGACCGGGCTGATGTTCGCCGCGCCGTCGGCCGGCGCGTTCGTCGTCTCGGCCACCAGCGGGTGGATGCCCCGCGTCCGTCGGCACGGTCTCGCCATCGCCATCGCCGCCGCCTCCTGGGGGGTGGCGATGGCGGCGGTCGGCGTCTCCCCCGACCTCTACGTCGCCCTCGGCTGCCTGGCGATCGCCGGCGGCGCCGACGAGTGCAGCGCGGTTTTCCGCGACGTGATGTGGAAGCAGTCCATCCCCGACCACCTGCGTGGCCGGATGGCCGGCATCGAGCTGCTCAGCTACGCGGCCGGCCCGCCGACCGGTCAGCTCCGTTCGGGTGCCGTCGCCGCGGTCACCAGCCCGCGTTTCTCCATGGTCAGCGGCGGCCTGGCATGCGTCGCGGGGGTGGCCGCCGTCTGCGCGTTCCTGCCCGCCTTCCGCAAGTACACCGCCGCCCCCGTCCCGGTCGGCGGGGCCGCGGACTCAGGGGACTCAGCTGCGGGCGAGGCGGCTACAAGACCGCGATCGGGTTGACCGGTGAGCCGGTGCCGGTCGGCAGCCGGAGCGGTGCGATGACGCACAGGAACGACCAGCGGCCGGCCGCCCCGCAGGCCGCTGCCAGCTCCGTGAACTGCAGGTAGTCGAGCAGGTGGAGGCCGAGCGCGTTGACGGCCAGGACGTGTACCGGGAAGTCGACGCCGGTGACCGCGCTGGGGGCGGTGTCGTTATTGCTGTCGCCGCCCAGCACGGCGATCTCGCGCTTCGCCAGCATCAGCAGCACGGTGGGGTGCAGCCCGGCCCGGGTCCGGGCGGCGTCCCACGGGCCCCGCTCGATCCGCCGGCGCCGGTGCCCCACCCGGACGAACACGATGTCGCCCCGGCCGACTTGGACGCCCTGGTCCTGTTCGGCCGCGAGCAGGTCGTCGATCGTCACGTGATCGCCCGGCTCCAGCCAGGGCACGCCCCGGGACCGCGGCACGTCGAGCAGCACCCCGCGTCCGACGATCCCGTCGGCCGCGACCTCGATGGACAGCTCAGCCGCCCCGCTCTTGGTGACGGTGTCGGCGGTCAGTCCGTTGTGCAGCCTGCCGTCGAAAATCACGTGGCACAGGGCGTCGATATGACTGTCGGCGTTGCCGTGGATGTTCATCGCGAACCGGTCCGTGCTGAACGACAGCCCCGGCCCGGCGTCGGCCCCCAGCGGCCCTTTCATTTCATGCTGGGCCGGGTCCGGGTTGTCGGCCGTCGGCCAGTGCTCCATCGGGGCAGCGAGCGACACGGTGCGGCCCGACTTCACCTCACCCAAGGCGGCGAGCACGGTGGCCTGGGTGATGTAGTTCAGCGCGCCGCGCCTGTCATCCGGGCCCCAGGGCAGCTGCCCGCGCAGCCGCTCGTACAGGTCGCGGAACTCGGTCTCGGTCATCGGCCCCGCCGAGAACGGCGGCGGGTCAGTGCCAGCCTGCCGGGTGTTGGTCATCCCAGATGAATACCCAGATCAGAGGGCTTGACCGTGTCCCCGATCAGTTGGCAAGGGCGTCGCGGGCCTCGTCCGCGTGACCGGGTTGATCGAGCGGGCGAACGGAATGCCGATGCGCATCAGCCAGTGACCCGGCTGTCTCTGGTGAACTGGGCCTGAGCGCGCCGAGCTGCTGGTGCGGTCTTGCCCCGGACGGAGGCCTGCTCCTATCGTGGCAATATCGGACGAACTTCGTCTGAAAAACGATATCTGGTCGACCGCAACCCCGCAGCGTCTAGTTCAGGAGGCCGCAGATGATCCTCACCGTGACCGAGGCGGGACTGTCCCTCGCCAACCCGGCCGCGCACACCGACGAAGGCCGGCTGCACGAGGCGCTCACCCTGCTGCGCCGCCAGGCGCCGGTTCACTGGGTGGAAGCCGACGGGTTCGACCCGTTCTGGGCCGTCACCCGGCACGCGGACATCATGGAGATCGAGCGGAACAATGCCCTGTTCATCAACGCACCCCGGCCGCTGTTGCAGACCGCCAAGCTCGAAGCCATGCAACGGCAGCGCGAGGCCGAGGGGACCGCCCTGCGCACGCTCATCCACATGGACGATCCGCGGCACCGGGTGGTGCGAGCCATCGGCGCCGACTGGTTCCGGCCGCGAGCGATGCGCGCGCTTGAAGTCCGGATCGCCGAACTGGCCCGCCAGTACGTGGACCGGATGGCTGAGCTCGGCGGAGAGTGCGATTTCGCCACCCAGGTCGCCGTGCACTATCCGCTGTACGTGATCCTGTCGCTGCTCGGACTGCCCGAGGCGGCCGGCCAGCGGATGCTAACGCTGACCCAGGAACTGTTCGGCGGCGGGGACCAGGAACGGCGACGGGGCGCGACGCCGGAGGAACTGCTGGAGCCCTTGCTCGACTTTTTCGCCTATTTCCAAGGGATAACCGCCGCCCGCCGGGCCGCGCCGACCGACGACTTGGCGTCGGCCATCGCCAACGCCCGCGTCGACGGAGAGTACCTGTCGGACGTTGACAGCGCCTCCTACTACGTGATCATCGCCACCGCCGGCCACGACACGACCAGCTCCACCATCGCCGGCGGCCTGCACGCGCTCATCGAGCACCCCGCGGAACTGGATCGGCTGCGTTCTGATCCGGGCCTGCTGCCGACGGCCGTGGACGAGATGATCCGATGGGTTACCCCGGTCAAGGAATTCATGCGTACCGCCACTGCCGACACCTCCGTCGGCGGGATTCCGGTCGCCGCGGGTGAGTCGCTACTGCTCTCCTACCCGTCGGCCAACCGGGACGAGGAGGTCTTCGACGACCCGTTCCGCTTCGACGTCGGCCGCGACCCGAATAAGCATCTGGCATTCGGCTTCGGCGTGCATTACTGCCTCGGTGCGGCGCTGGCCCGGATAGAGACTCGCGCCCTGTTCGCGGAGCTGTTGCCGCGGCTGGAATCCGTCGAGCTGGCGGGCCGGCCGGAGTGGGTGGCCACCACCTTTGTCGGCGGCCTGAAGCGCCTGCCTATCCGATACAACCTGAGCGAATGACTTTTGCCGATCATCGCGGCCGCGACGCACTCCGCCGAGCCGCCGTACGCGATCGAACCGGTCGAGCTGAACGACCCCGTTCGCGACGTGCCACACTCGAGGGCGTGGCAACGGAGACGAACAGAGCGGCAACGCGGGGGCGTCCCGCCGACCCGGACATCGAACGGAGGGTGCTCGCCGCCGCGCTGACCGTCTACGGCGAGGTCGGCTGGGCCGGCTTCACGCTGGACCGGGTCGCCCGCCAGGCGCCCGTCGGCAAGGCCGCCCTGTACCGGCGCTGGCCCAGCAAGGAAGACCTGCTGCTGGCCGCGCTGGAACACCTCGCTGAACCGGTCCCTGACGACTTCGACCCGACCGACCTCCGGGGTTGCCTGATCGCCATGACGCAACAGGTCATCGACATGTTCATCGGCCCCAAGGCGCTGGTCCTGCCCCGGGTGCTGATCGAAGCGGCGCAATACCCGCCGCAGTTCGACGACACGGTACAGAGCATTGTCCGGGCCAGGTTCGGCACCATGCGGGTCGTCATCGAGACCGCCGCCGAGCGCGGCGAACTCCCCGCGCGAATTCCGCCCGACCTCATCATCGACGCCATCATTGGCCGGGTGATCAGCCTCATCGTGCTCACCTCGGGCGCCCGGCGCGCCACGATCAACGCCGAGCGGGCCCGCTACGCCGAGTCGATCACCGACTATGTCCTAGCCGCCATCGCGATCTAGAGTCGCGGATCAGCTGACCGCGATGCCGGCAGGGCGGCTGCGGTCACCGCCCGCACCGGTCAGTTCCCCCGGAACTCGGGCGCCTGCCGGCTACGTCCACAACAATCGAACGCCCGACAAGTGCATATCGCCGTTGACCGTACGCTTGCGACGGTGAGCTACGGTCGCATGTGGATCTTCGCATTATCATGCGGCGAGATTGCAAAGTGCCCCGCTACGTCCGCCGGGCATCGGGTCAGGGGCGGTCGTAGGCGAGCTCGCCGCGGAGCCAGGTCTGGCGGACGGAGGCCTGGCAGATCTCGGCGTCGCTGATGACGGCCAGGTCGGCGTCGGCGATGGCGAAGTCAGCGTCGTAGCCGAGGCGGATCGATCCGGCCGAGTCGCTGACGCTGTTGACCAGGGCGGACCCGGACGTGTAGGCGGCGAGGGCAGTCTGTCTTGGCAGCGCCTGCTCCGGCAGGAACGGGTCGCCTGCGGTCTCGGGAACGGTGCGGTTGACCGCGACGTGGACGCCGAGGAACGGGTCGGGACTGCTCACCGGCCAGTCGCTGCCGGCCGCGAGGTGGGCGCCCGACCGGGACAGCGCCTCGAACTGGTACTGCCAGGCGGTCCTGGTCTCGCCGAGGAACGGGATCGTCAGCTCCTTCATCTGCTCCTCGTTCACCGCCCACAGCGGCTGGATGTTCGCGCTGGCGCCGAGCGCGGCGAACCTCGCGATGTCGTCCGGGTGGACGACCTGCAAGTGCGCCAGGTGGTGGCGGATGCCGCTGTTCCCGTTGGTCCGCCTGGCCGCCTCGACCGCGTCCAGGCCGAATCGGACCGCGCGGTCGCCGAGCGCATGGAAGTGGACCTGGAAGCCGGCCGCGTCGAGGGCCGCCACGTACCGAGGCAGCTCAACCGGGTCGATGAAGTCAAGCCCGGTGTTCTCCGTCGCGCACCCATGGCCGTCGAGGTAAGGGTCGAGCATCGCCGCAGTGTGGTTCTCCGCGACGCCGTCGAGCATCATCTTCACGCTGGTCGGGCGGAACCGCCCGACGCCCTCGTGGTCGCGCCGGTACACCAGCTCCGCCAGCTGCTCAAGGCCGCGGTGCCGGTCCCACCACAGCGCCCCGACCACGGTCGCCTTGAGCTTGCCGGTGCCAGCCGCCTGCCGGTAGGCGGTGCCCGCGTCGAACTCTCCGAAGCCGTTCCCGATGATCGCGTCCTGCCAGCCGGTAACGCCGAGCGAGAGCAGGTAGTCCTGGCCGGCGAGCAGCCCGAGGTAGGCGTCTTCGTCGGTGACGGGCGGGAGCAGCCCGGCCACCAGGCCCATGGCGCCCTCCTGAAGCATGCCGACCGGGATGCCGTCCGCGTCCCGCTCGATGCGGCCGTCGGCCGGGTCCGGCGTGCGGGAGTCGATGCCCGCGAGCTC
>Ga0335075_10019269_pt1 | contig 10091 bp, 10 predicted proteins | sample Lox_Sample_24_FD_206723 | JGI IMG/M metagenome (GOLD analysis project Ga0335075, IMG submission 206723) | Soil microbial communities from Loxahatchee National Wildlife Refuge, Florida, United States - Lox_Sample_2.4 | ecosystem: Environmental > Terrestrial > Soil > Wetlands | place: USA...
ATATCCGCCGATCAACCCCTGCAGCTGCGCGCCCAGGCGGCGGACACCGCCGCGCGCTCGCTGGCCGAGGCCGAGCCGGAGCTCGAGAAGCTCGTGCGCTCGGGCTATCGCACGGTCGTCGCGTTCCCGCGCCGCGGCGAGGGCGAGCGCGCCGCCTACAACTTGGGACGGCTGAAAGCCAGCTGGCTCGACGGCGATGGAACAGCGTCTGAAGACCACGGAGACGGCGAGCGGCAGGCCACCAGGCCCGCTGTCGGATTTCAGCCCCTGGAGCCGTCCCTGAGATTCGCGGCGGCGTCGCTGCGCGAGGGGTTCGTCGCGCCCCAACTGAAGCTGGCTATCTTCCCCGAGCATCGCCTGTTGCGCCGCCGCCGCGCTGGCCGATCTTCGATCGGTCGGGGCGGGGCGGGAGCCGGAGCCGGGGCTGGGCCCGGGGGGCGTGGCGGCCCCGGAGGAGTGCGCCGCGGGGCGCTGCGCTCGTTTACCGAGCTGCGCACCGGAGACATCGTCGTGCACGAGGACCACGGCGTCGCGCGGTTTGCCGGGTTTGAGACGCGCACGGTCGCCGACGTGACGCGCGACTATCTGTACCTCGAATACCAGGGCGATGACCGCGTATATGTGCCCACCGAGCAGCTGGCGAAGATCTCCCGCTATGTAGGCGCGGGCGGCGAGCACCCGCCGCTGTCAAAGCTCGGCGGGACGCGCTGGGAGACGATGAAGGCGCGCGCGCGCCGGGCCGCGCAGGAGCTGGCCGGAGAGCTGCTCAGCCTGTACACCGAGCGCCGCCGGCGGGCAGGGTACGCGTTTGAGCCCGACTCGGACTGGCAGCGGGAATTCGAGGCGCGGTTCCCGTTCACCGAGACACCCGATCAGATCGAGGCGATCGAGCTGGTCAAGGCCGACATGGAAGCGCCGCGGCCGATGGATCGGCTGGTGTGCGGGGATGTCGGTTACGGCAAGACCGAGGTCGCGCTGCGGGCCGCGTTCAAGGCGGCCAGCCAGGGCAAGCAGGTGCTGATGCTGGCGCCGACCACGATCCTCGCCCAGCAGCACTACGGGACGTTCAGCGAGCGCCTCGCCGACTATCCGATCAACGTCGAGCACGTCTCGCGGTTTCGCTCGGCGGCCGAGCAGCGGGAGGCGATCGCCGGGTTCGCGGCCGGGCGGGTGGACATCCTGATCGGGACCCACCGTGTGCTGTCACGCGACGTGCGCGCCAAGGATCTGGGGTTGCTGATCGTCGATGAGGAGCAGCGGTTCGGGGTCAAGCAGAAGGAGCTGCTGCGCCAGCTGAAGCTGCGTGTGGACGTGATCGCGATGTCGGCCACGCCGATCCCGCGCACGTTGCAGATGTCCCTGGCCGGGCTGCGCGAGATCTCGGTGATCGAGACGCCCCCCGAGGGTCGCCGGCCGGTCAAGACGTATGTCGGCGAGTACGAGGAGGAGCTCGTCCGGCGCGCGATCGTGCGCGAGCGCGAGCGCGACGGGCAGGCGTTCTTCCTGCACAACCGGGTCGAGTCGATCGACGAGACGGCCGAGCGGTTGCGCGCGCTGTGTCCGGGCGTGCGGTTTGCCGTGGCCCACGGGCAGATGACCGACGGTGAGCTGGAGAGCGTGATGATGGACTACCTGCGCGGTGAGCAGGACGTGCTCGTGTGCACCTCGATCATCGAGTCCGGCATCGACATCCCCCAGGCGAACACGCTGATCGTCGAGCACTCCGACACGTTCGGCCTGTCCCAGCTGTACCAGATCCGCGGGCGCGTCGGGCGCAGTCGCGAGCGGGCGTACGCCTACCTGATGTACGACTCCGCGGCCGCGCTCACGCCCGAGGCCGCCCAGCGGCTGGCGGCGCTGTCGGACTACACCGAGCTCGGCGCCGGGTTCAAAGTCGCGATGCGCGATCTGGAGCTGCGCGGCGCCGGCAACCTGCTCGGCGACGAGCAGTCCGGGCACGTCGCGGCGCTCGGGTTCGAGCTGTACATGCAGATGCTCGATGAGGCCGTCCGCCAGGCCGAGGCCGGCGGCGGGGGCGGCGAGGGCGATGGCGCCGATGGGGCCGGCGGCGCCGATGGCGCAGGCGGGGAGGACCGATCGGAGATCGGCCAGCCCGAGCCCGTGCGGCTGGACGTGAACGTCGATGCGTACATCCCCACCGAGTACGTCCCCTACGAGCAGGCCAAGATCGAGATCCACCGGCGCGTGGCCGGGGCGCTGGAGGTAGCCGAGGTCGAGCAGCTGCGCGAGGAGCTCGAGGACCGCTTCGGCCCGGTGCCCGAGCCGCTTATGAACCTGCTCGCGCTGCAGCGGGCACGGATCAAGTTCGGCCAGGCCGGGGCGACGGTTGTGAGCTTTCGCGGCGAGCGTCTGGCCGTCACCCCGATTGAGCTCGACTCCGCGCGGGCGCGGCGGCTGCGCGAGGAACTGCCCGAGGCGCTGTATGAGTCCGGGCGCTCGCAGGTCTCGGTGCGCGTGCCGCGCGAGGGCGCGGAGCGGTTTCCGACCGTGATCCGAGCCGCGGATGTGCTGCTGTCGGTGATGCGCGAGGCGGCCTAGGGGCGGCGAATCGGAGGACCGCCCGAGGGACGAATCACGGCGACGCCCGACATACCGGCATATGTTGGCTCGATCGGCAAGGGCCTCGTCTCGATCAGGAGAGTCTCACGCAGCGCGACCGCGTAGAAGCGCCTTCAGGAACTCCTTAAGCACGCACATACCGATATCCGCTAGAGTGCCCGCGTCGTGTCCAAGTACTTCCGGTCCATATCGGCGCTCGGCGCCGTTTTCTTTGTCGCCATCGGCATCGCCGCATGCGGCGGGGGCATCCCTGGCAACGCGGTCGTGCAGGTCAACGGCACGCCGATCACCAAGACGACGTTCGAACACTGGATGTCGGTCGCGGCGGCCTCGACCGCTTCGAGCACCGGGACGACCGGGGCCAAGCCCGCGATCCCGGTCCCGCCCCACTACACCGCCTGCATCGCCCACCTGGAAGCGACCGCCACCAAACCGGCCAAGGGCCAGTCCAAGCCGACGAAGACCGATCTGAAGAGCGAGTGCGAACAGCAGTACAAATCGCTGCAGCAGGAGGTGCTCGGGTTTTTGATCTCCTCCTCGTGGGTCCTCGGCGAAGCCGAATCGCTGGGCGTGAAGGTGAGCGATGCGGAAGTCAAGAAAGAATTCGAAAAGATCAAGAACGAGCAGTTCCCCAAGGCCGCCGAATTCCAGAAATTCCTCGCCACCTCGGGCCAGACGGTCTCGGATCTGCTGCTGCGCGTGAAGCTGAACATGCTGTCCTCGAAAATCCAGCAGAAGGTCGCCAAAGAGAAAGCGACCGTCAGCAAGGCCGAAATCAAGAAGTACTACGAACAGCACAAGTCCCAGTACGGCACGCCGGAAAAGCGCGATGTGCGGATCGTCCTGACCAAGACCGAAGCGCAGGCCAAGGAAGCCAAGAAGGAAATCGAATCGGGCAAGTCGTTCGCCTCGGTCGCCAAGAGCAAATCGATCGATCCGACGACCAAGAACAGCGGCGGCGAACTGAAGGGCGTGGTCAAGGGCCAGGAGGAGAAGGCGCTCGACGAAGCGATCTTCTCGGCGCAGAAGGGCAAGCTCGGCGGGCCCGTGAAGACGCCGTTCGGCTACTACATCTACGAAGTCACCTCCACGACCCCCGGCACCAGCCAGTCGCTGGCGCAGTCCGAAGCCGCGATCAAGCAGCAGCTCACCTCCACCGGCGAGCAGTCGGCGCTGAGCAAGTTCGTCAAAGAATTCCGCAAAAAGTGGGAAGCCAAAACCGAATGCGCCAGCGGCTATGAGGTGCAGGACTGCAAGGGCTACAAAAAACCGAAGACCAGCTCCACCACCACCGGCGCCACCGGCGCGACCGGCACCGCCGAATAGAGGCGTCCGCCCGGCGTGAGCCAGATCGAGCGAGTCCACGCCCGTCAGATCCTCGACAGCCGGGGCAACCCGACGGTCGAGGTCGAGATCGGCCTGCGCTCGGGCGCGCACGGTCACGCGGCGGTACCCTCGGGCGCCTCGACCGGCGAGCACGAGGCCACCGAGCTGCGCGACGGCGGCGAGCGCTGGGGCGGCAAAGGCGTCACGCACGCAGTCGCCAACGTCGACGGCGAGCTGGCCGAGGCGGTCACGGGCCTGGACGCCGCCGATCAGCGGAGCCTCGATGAGGCGCTGATCGCCGCGGACGGGACGCCGAACAAGTCGCGTCTGGGCGCCAACGCGATCCTCGGGGTCTCGCTCGCCGCGGCCCACGCGCAGGCCGCCGAGGAGGGATTGCCCCTGTGGCGCTACCTCGGGGGCGAGGCCGCGCACGTGCTGCCGGTGCCGATGATGAACGTGCTCAACGGCGGCGCGCACGCCGACAACGCGGTCGACTTCCAGGAGTTCATGATCGTCCCCTGCGGCGCGCCGACGTTCGCGGAGTGCCTGCGCATGGGCACCGAGGTGTTCCACGCCCTGAAGCGCACCCTGCACGAGCGCGGTCTGTCCACCGCCGGCGGCGACGAGGGCGGGTTTGCGCCCGATCTTCACTCCAACGAGGAGGCGCTTGAGATGCTCGTCGCGGGCATCCGGACCGCCGGGTATGAGCCCGGCGCGGATGTGGCGATCGCGATGGACCCGGCCACGAGCGAGCTGTATCGCGAGGGCGAGGGGTACGTGCTCGAGCACGAGCACCGCACGCTTAGCGCTTCAGAGCTCGCCGACTACTGGGCCGAGCTTGTCGGGCGGTATCCGATCGTCTCGCTCGAGGACGGTATGGACGAGGAAGATTGGGCCGGCTGGCGGACGCTGACCGAGCGCCTGGGCGAGCACACCCAGCTCGTCGGGGATGACGTGTTCGTGACTAACACCGCGCGCCTGCGGCGCGGGATCGACGAGGGCGTGGCGAATTCGATCCTGATCAAGGTCAACCAGATCGGGACGTTGTCAGAGACCCTGGATGCGATCGGGATGGCGCGCGAGGCCGGGTATACCGCGGTCATGAGCCACCGCTCGGGCGAGACCGAAGACGTCACGATCGCCGACCTGGCGGTCGCCACCGGTTGTGGGCAGATCAAGACGGGCGCTCCGTCGCGCTCGGACCGGGTCGCCAAGTACAACCAGCTCCTGCGCATCGAAGAGCAGCTCGGCGCCGACGCCGAGTTCCCCGGGCGCATGGTGTTTCGCGGCTGAGCGCGAACCTGCCGGTCCTCGTGGTTCTGCGCATGCGCTGTTGTGCGTGCGAGCCGGCGCACAGGGTGCAGGCGCCGATGAGCGGACATATCGCTTGCACAGGCGCCCGCCGGGACGCAGCGTGCAGGGATCGGATGCTCGGGGGCGAATGCGACGGACAATGGTCAGCGCACACGCCTCCTCGGTCTCGGCACGTCCCCGATCGATCGCGACGAGCCCCGTTGCGCGCGTGCGCTGGGACAGGCTGGGACGGATCGCGATGCTGTGCCTGCTGGTGGCACTCGTATACCTGTACGTGAGCGCCGGCGTGCGTATCTACTCGACCTACCGTGAGGCGCGCACCGACAGCACGCAGCTGGCGGCGCTCGAGCACGAACACGTGCTGCTGGTGCACGAGCACGAATCGCTCGACCGGCGCAACACCGTCGAAGAGGAGGCACGCCGGCTGGGCATGATGCGCGCCGGCGAGCAGCCGTACGTCGTGCCTGATCTGCCGGACAACTGACCGGAACGCGCCCGCGGCCAGTGCACGTCCCGCCGCCGCGCCCACAGACGCTAACCTCGGCCGGGTGTCGTTCGAGAACGCGATCTACCAGTGGCAGCGTGGTGAGCGTCGCCTGCGCGAGGCCCCGCCCGAGCAGACTCAGCTGCTGGAGCGCGTCGTCGCAGAGCTCGTCTCAGAGCTGCGCCGGCGCCTGGGCGGCCGGTTCTCCGCCCAGGAGCTCGCCGACCTGTATGGAGCCGGCACGAGCTGGTGCATGCAGACGGCGATGACCGTCGCGCCCGACGATCCCTGGGCATGGGATTCGAGCGTGGTCGCCGATGCGGCGTTCGCTCGCTACCTGCGCGAGGCCTCCGACTATGCCGGAGGCCGGCGCGAGACACAAAAGGTCTAGTCGTCGTCCCCGACGCGCTTGATCACGATCCGATCCTCCTCGACGAGAACCTCGACCGGCCGGTGTCCGGCCCAGTGCTCGGCGTAGACCGGGTTGTCCTGGATTGCGGGGTCAAGCCACAGGCCGTATCCCTCCTCGCCGTGGTCGAACGTGCCCTCGAGTGGGCCGCTGCGTGCCGAGCCACGTCTGCGGCCGCCCCGGCGGCTGCGGCGGCGGGCGGGAGCGGGTGACTCTCCATCTCTCTGGCCTTGGTCCTCGTCCTCGTCATCCCCGCGTTCGGCCCTGAGGCGCTCGGCCTCGGCTTCGGCAGCCTCCAGCTCGGCCGCGATCAGCGCATCGTCCTCGGCGCGCAGATCGACTTCGTCGGGAGCCGTCGAGCCCTCGACCGGCTCCCCGTCGCTGACGAGCTCGTTCTGGCGCTTGAACTGCTCGATGTCGCGCACGGAAACCTCGAGCTGGTGGGCGACCCAGGCATCGGTACGGCCTTGCCGTACCCACGCGCGGATCTGGTTCAGGTGTGGGCGCAGAGATTTGCGAGCCATGGGCGGTCCGGGAGACTAGCGCATACACCCGGCGTGGCGAGCCGGGCAGCACGGCGCGCAGGCCCAGATAGGCCGAGATCGACGACGCACCGGTTGGCCGTGCAACTCAGATTCGCGTTCGTCCAGCCCGAGCACTATGCTTGCCTGACCGGCGTCGTCGGGACCAATCTCGTCGAATGCTCGCCGCCCAAGAGGAAGGGTGCAACATGCTGGTGCTGACGCGCAAGTCCAACCAAAGCATCATGATCGGAGACGACATCGAGGTGTCGGTGCTGTCGGTGATGGGCGACAAGGTGCGGATCGGCATCCAGGCGCCCCAGGACATCCCGGTGTTTCGTACGGAGATCTATCTGGAGATCCACCGCGACGATAACGACCATGCTGCCGTCGATGGCGCAGCGCCGGCACCGGCGCCGGCGACGGCCGCGACCGCGAGTACGGATTCAACCAAGCAGTAGGTAGAGCGTGCGAAACATGACCACGGTGACGATCGCCGCGGTCAGGATCAGCGCCAGCACGAGCAGGGCGAAGCGCAGGGAGCCGCGTTTGTGGCGCCGCTGAACCTCACGCTTGAACGCCCGCTGCTCGGTCGTGCGCTGCAGCGAGGCGCGGCGGTGACGATCGAGCGAGATCTCTTTCGCGAACGCCTGCTCCAATTCAGCCAGGCTCTGCCGCATCCTCACGGCTGCGCCTCGTCGCCCCTGGCGGCGTCCTCAGTCGCTCGCGTGCAAAGCACGCCACGCTCCCTGCGTCCTTGCCAGGAACGACGATCCATCGGCCAGCAGGCGACCATTCCAACGATCCTCTCGATGGCTGCCTGGGCGCCCAGCATGCTCAGGCGACCGACGCCTCGATCTCGGCGCGCTCGTAGACGCTGACGAAGCGCAGGTAGTTCTCGGCGATCTGGCGGGCGCCGTCGGAGCGGCCGATCTTGCCGTCGACGTAGGCTTTGAGCGGATCCCACCAGATCGAGCGGCCGATCGCGAAGCCGATGTAGCCATCCACGGGCGCGGCGGCGGTCAGCCACTGGTCGACCCGGGTATCGTCGGCGCCACGGCCGAGAACGACGCAGACGACGCCCTCGCGGTTCGCGCCGGTCCGAGCCTGGGCGACGAGCATCTCGCAGTCCGAGCGCGCGTCGACTCCCTCGATCTTCCAGATGTCGACCTCGACCCCGGCGTCCTGGATCTCGGCGATCGCGCGGCGCATCAGCTCGGGGCGCAGCTCTGAGTCATAGCGGTCTGGGTCGCCGTCGACGGCCTGCAGCTGGGAGTCCTCGGCTGGCACGAGCAGCTCGAACAGAAAGCGGCGCTCGTGGGCGCGCAGCCAGTCCGACAGCCGCTTGAGCTTGGCCAGCTGCTCGCGGTTGCCCTCGGCATCGCCGTCGGGGTTGTAGCGAACGAGGACCTTCGTGAAGTCCGGGTCGAAGCGCTCGATGTGCTCACCGAAGTCATCGCCGTACTGGAAGTCGAACATCGGCTGGCCGGAGCGCTCGGCGGGCATTGCCAGGCGCAGGCCGGCGGCGTGCGCCTCCTCGGGCACGGTCGAGCCGAACTGCTCGTCCACGAGCACGCCCGTCACGGCTGGGTTCGCCCCGGCGGCGACCGCCTGGGAGAGGCCCTCGAAGATCAGGTGCTTGGCATCGGCGATCATCGCCGTCTGCTCGGAGTCCGGTTCGCCCTCGATGCCGAAGAACTTCTTTTGAAACGACCCCCGATGGTCGAACGCGAGTATGTAGAGCTTCTGGTCATATCCTGGTTGCATGCCCTGAGTATTCCACGGGTGGGGGATCGCGGGTTGCGAACCCGTCTTGCGGGGCTGTGCACGGGACGGGACGGAGGGGTCCTTAGAATGGGGTCACAATGTCCCCGAGCCCCGACCTGTTCGTCGTGTGCAAGCAGTGCGGGTCGGAGGTCAGCCCGTACATCACCGAGTGCCCGTACTGCGGTGCGCGACTGCGGCGGCGAGCGCCGAAGCTGCCGCGCGTCAAGAGCCGCGATCGTGGCCTGCGGCGCCTGCTGCGGCGGGATGCTGTGGCACGTCCGGCAGCGCGCACAGGCGCCCCCCGTGGTGGTTTCACGCAGCGGCGCGCATATCCGCGAACGGAAGCGCTCCCGTATGCGACGATCGCGCTGGTCGCGGCCGGCTGCGCGGGCTGGGTGGCCGTGCGGGGCGGATACGTCGGCTTCTTCAAGCTCGCGATCGGCGGTCCGCTGCACGGGGACTGGTGGAAGCTGCTCACGAGCCCGTTTGCTTACCTGGATGGGCTGTATGCGTTCGTCGCGCTGCTGGCGACCGCGTTGTTCGGCTGGCTGCTCGAGCGCCGCCACGGCCCGGTGGTCGTGCTCGTCGTGTTCTTCGGAGGCTCCGTCAGCGGCGCGTTGGCGGCGAGCGCCCTCTACACCGAGCCGATCGTCAGCGGTGCGGGCGGTGGGGCGCTGGCGCTGATCGCCGCCTGGTCGGTCCCGGACCTGCGCGACGCACGGCGCGGTGACTACTACGAGGGGGAGCTGCTCGGCGCCGGCGCATTCGCGACAGCCCTGCTGCTGGCGCCCTACGCCCGGCCGGAGGTCAGCTGGCTGGCGGGCGTGGTGGGCGCGATCGTCGGCCTGATCCTCGGCCTCGGTCTGCAGCTGATCGAGCCGCCCGAGCGGTAGTGTGATTGCCGGACTTGATATCCCCGACACAGGAGTAGCGACGACTATGGAGATCCGGTTCCTAGGCCATGCGGCATTCGAGCTCAGAGACGGCGATACCTCGGTGCTGATCGACCCGTTCCTGACGGGCAATCCGAAGGCTGCCCTCGCCGCGGATGAGCTGCATCCGCAGGCGATCCTGTTGACGCACGGTCATGGCGATCACATCGGCGACACCGTCCCGATCGCCAAGCGAGCCGGCTCGGAGGTGGTGGCGATCGTCGAGATCGCCAACGAGCTCTCCGGGGACGGGGTCGAGCAGGTCCACGATCCCAACCTCGGCGGCACGGTCACGCTCGATTGGGGCTCGGTCAAGCTCGTGCCGGCCTGGCACACCTCGACGACTCCTGCCGGGACCGCCAACGTGCCGGCTGGGCTGATTGTGCGCTTTGGGGGCAAGACGATCTATCACCTCGGCGACACGGCCCTGTTCTCGGATATGCGGCTGATCGGCGAGACCGAGGCGCCGATCGATGTGGCGCTGATGTGCATCGGCGGCCACTACACGATGGATCGCCACGACGCCGTCACGGCCGCCAAGCTGATCGGCGCCAAGCAGGTGATTCCCTGCCACTACGACACGTTCCCACCGATCGAGACCGACGCGCAGGCGTTCAAGTCAGAGGTACAGGCGGACGGCGGCTCGGAGGTCGTGGTGCTCGCTCCCAGGGAGACACACACGCCATGACCCCGGGGCAGTCCCATGGCCCCCGGGCGGTTGCGATGACTGTCTCTGTCGGGGCCGGGATCCTGGTCCG
>Ga0335075_10019270_pt1 | contig 10090 bp, 16 predicted proteins | sample Lox_Sample_24_FD_206723 | JGI IMG/M metagenome (GOLD analysis project Ga0335075, IMG submission 206723) | Soil microbial communities from Loxahatchee National Wildlife Refuge, Florida, United States - Lox_Sample_2.4 | ecosystem: Environmental > Terrestrial > Soil > Wetlands | place: USA...
TCGATTATCTGGAGCTGGACCCGAAAAAGGCGCCCAAGGCCGGCTTCGAGCCGCACCTGGAAGTCGTCTATCACCTGTCGAGCTTTCGTCATCGCCATCGCTTCGTCCTCAAGGTGATTCTGCCGCGCTGGAAGGACGACAAGGCCGGCGAACTACCGGAAGTGCCTTCCGTCACGTCGCTGTGGGCCACGGCCAACTGGCACGAGCGCGAGGTTTACGATCTGTCCGGCGTGTGGTTCACCGGGCATCCGGAGCTGACGCGCATCTTGCTCGCCGACGATTGGGTGGGCCATCCGCTGCGGAAGGATTACCAGTATCCGCTGGAATATCACGGCATCCGCGGACGGTAACGATCGCGATTAGGAGGTCGGCTATGGGGATAAAAACACGGGCAGGCTGTTTCACCTATGACGACTTTTGTGCTCTTATCCGTGAAGATCAGAAAGCCGATTTGATCGATGGAGTGATCTACATGGCCTCGCCCGAAAACACGGATGCCAATGACTTGTTCGTCTGGTTGATCAGCCTGATTCACGGCTATGTGGAGTCCAAAAATCTGGGACAAGTCTTCGGCTCGCGCGTGGCTTGCCGACTCAATAATCGCAATGGTCCAGAGCCCGACATCCTGTTCGTTGCTCGCGAGCATGCCGATCGCATCCATCGGGGGGGCGTGGAAGGAGCTCCCGATTTGGCCATCGAGATCGTCTCTCCGGAAAGCGTTGAACGCGACTATGATAAAAAACGCCAACAGTACCAGCAGGCCGGCATTCCGGAATATTGGATCCTCGATGAAGAAGAGAAGACCATTCTCCTTCTGCGTCTGAACGCTCGCGGGCGGTATCGGGAAGTACGGCCCCGGCGAGGTATCTTTCCCAGCCAGGTCCTGCTCGGTTTTTATCTCGATCCTAACTGGCTCTGGGGGAGGCCTCGTCCCTTAGCTCTTCAGATCTTGCAACAGCTGCTCGCCGGTCCCTCCGGGGAGTGATCGTTTGGGAAAGGTTATCATGGCCACCGTCGCACCACCGGATCAAAGACAAGATCAAACCATCGTCGAGTTCGACGTTCGCACCGACGAGATGTTGGTAAACATGGGGCCGCAGCACCCCAGCACGCACGGTGTGCTGCGCCTGGTGCTGCGCACCGACGGCGAAGTGATTTCCGAGGTCACGCCGCACCTGGGCTATCTGCACCGCTGCGCCGAGAAGATCGGCGAGAACGTCACGCCGATTCAGTTCATCCCCTACACCGATCGTATGGATTACCTGGCCGGGATGAACATGAACCTGGCCTATTCGCTGGCCGTCGAGAAGCTGTGCGGCATGAAGCTGCCGGAGAAGGCCAACGTTATTCGCGTCCTCATCGCCGAGCTGAACCGCATTGCCAGCCATCTCGTCGGCATGGGCGCTTACGGACTCGACCTCGGCACGTTCAGCCCGTTTTTGTACGCCTTCCGCGAGCGCGAGATGATTCTCGATCTTTTCGAGGAAGTGTGCGGGGCGCGGCTGACGTACAGCTACATCACCATCGGCGGCGCTCACGATGATCTGCCGCCCGGCTGGGTCGAGCGCTGCCGCGAGTTCCTCAACTACCTGAAGCCGCGTATTCCCGAATATCACGCGCTGTTGACGACCAATCACATTTTCGTGCAGCGCACGGCGAACATCGGCGTGTTGGCGAAGGACCTCGCCCTCAGTCATGGCTGCACCGGGCCGATGCTGCGCGGCTCGCTGGATCGCCGCCAAGGCGATCCCGACTGGGACCTGCGCAAGGTCGAGCCGTACTGCGGCTACGAAACGTACAACTTCAACGCCGTGGTTCCGCCGTTTGACGATCGCTGGGGCTGGCGGAAGCCGCACGACTCCGTGATCGGCGACGCCTGGCATCGCTTCATGGTGCGCATGCTGGAGGTGGTGGAAAGCATCAAGATCTGCGAGCAAGCCCTGGATCGCTATGCCAGCGCGCAGGGAGCACATCGCATCGAGGTGCCGCGTCATCTGCCGGCCGGCGAGGCCTACTTCGAGACCGAGTGTCCGCGCGGCCAGATGGGTTTCTACGTCGTCGGCGCTCCCGGCAAGGGTGTGGTGCCGCTGCGCGTGCGGGCGCGGTCGTCGAGCTTTTGCAACCTGAGCGTGACCAACGAAATCAGCGTGGGTTGTCTCATCGCCGACGTGCCAGCCATCGTCGGCAGCATCGACATCGTCATGGGCGAGATTGACAGGTGAGACGAATTGCCGCAATCCCTTTGAAAAACAAGGACTTGCGGCGATTCCGAAAAATGAGAAACACGCAGAATAAGGTGCATTTTCGCAGAATAAGGTGCATTTAAGGTGCATCGCCGAATTGACATCGTTACATCAAGCGGCCACCCCTCCGCCCCTGGAAGGATGGCCGTCTTTGTCACAGGCCCGCCCGCCTCTGGATCACGACGAACCACGCCTTCGGGCCATCCTCTCCCCGGTGCCGGTCATCCGGTCGGCCACGTCCACCAAGACCTTGTTCGGCCTGCCGATGTCCCAGGGCGCTTGGCCGGCGTAGGCGCTCTCGAAGGTGCTGCGGTCGGGGATCATGGTGGCTCTCCAGACGGTCAGGCGGTGGCTATTCTATCCTCACGGGCACGGTGAACGAGATGCACCAGAAAAGCGGAGCCGGTCATGGACAAGGTGAATCTCAGCGAGAAGCTGGCGCTGTTCAGCGAGCAATGGAAGCCGAAGATCGTCGGCGAGTTGAACGACCAGCAAGTGAAGCTGGTCAAGTTCCAGGGGCCGTTTGTATGGCATCACCACGACCACGAGGACGAACTCTTCCTGGTCGTCAAAGGCCGGTTTCGCATGGAGTTCCGGGATCGGCACGTCTGGCTGGAGGAGGGGGAGTTCCTGATCGTGCCTCGTGGCGTCGAACACCGGCCCGTCGCCGAAGAGGCGGCGCACGTTCTTCTATTCGAGCCGGCCTCGACCCTAAACACCGGCAATGTACAGAACGAGCGGACGGTCGGCCAACTCGAACGCATCTGAGCGAGGGTTTCGATGGCACAGCGCAGCGAGAAGACGGTTCTGTTTCTCTGCACCGGCAATTACTATCGCAGCCGGTTTGCCGAAGTCCTGTTCAACTCGGTGGCCGGCAAGATGGGACTGCCCTGGCGAGGGTCATCCAGGGGGCTGGCCCTGGAGCGGGGCGTCAACAACGTCGGCCCGATGGCGGCGTCGGCGATCAAGGCGCTGGAGGCGATGGGCGTCCGAGCCGTTGACGCCATCACCCGGATGCCGGCGCAGGTGACGACCGACGACCTGGAACGAGCGGATCGGATCGTCGCTCTGAAGCAAGATGAACATCTGCCGCTGCTGCAAGATCGCTTCCCGGCCTGGGCCGAGAAGGTCGAGTTCTGGCACGTTGACGACGCCCCGAAAGTGCTGGGCCTGATCGAGCAGGAGGTCATGGGCCTCGTCGCCCGTCTCCTCGGCGGGGGCCAACCCCCGGAGAATCAGCCGTCCGAAACCGCCCTGGCGTCCCCACCCGTGAAGCAGCCGGCCAAGAAGCCTGTGACCTTGAAGGTGGGCAGAGAGACGGCGGGGCGGCGTGGCAAAGGTGTCACGACGGTATTCGATGTGCCCCTGGATGATAACGGCCTGAAAGAACTCGCTGCCACCCTCAAACAGCGATGCGGGACCGGAGGCACAGTAAAGGACGGACGCATCGAGATTCAGGGCGACCAGCGGGAGCGCATCGTCGCCGAGTTGGAGAGGCTGGGCTATAAGGTGAAGCGGGTCGGGGGCTGAACCATGAAGGACGAAGCCAGCTATCTATGCGACTCCTGCGGCGAGGAGATCGTCCTGCCCATCGACTTGTCGGCGGGGACAGAGCAGGAGTACGTTGAGGATTGCCCGGTCTGCTGCTGCCCAAACCTCATCCATGTCGAGATTGACGAGGACGGAGACGTGCGGGTGTGGGCAGAAAGGGAATAGGATGCTGCCGCTGTACGAAGACCCTTGCTTCACCTTTCGGTTCGCCGACGACCGGCTCATCCCCCGCTTCCACCTGGAGGGCGTCGAGGCCGGTCGGCGAGTAGAGGTCTTCAAGATCGATCCCGGCACGCAGGAGCGGCTGGGCCTGCTTGCGACGACTACCGTGGGCGAGAGTGGATGGGTGGACCTCCCGGAGCGGATCATCGTGCGGGTCGGCGAGGCGTTCATTGCGGTGCCGGGACAGGCAGGCTGACCTGAGTAGGTGAAGATGCCATGATTGTCCGCCTCTCTGAGAAGCTGAAAGCCAAGATCAAGGCAGGAACCTTGGCGATCCTGCCCCTGGACGAGAACCCCTTCGCAGACTGGTCGACTGGCTTGTTCTTCGTCGGGCGCTTGCAGTACATCCTCGTGACCAACACGAAGTCGCTGAACTCCACGGTGCTGCCGGGTAAAGGCATCACGGACGAAAAAACCTTCGTTGAGCGTGCCTTGAGCAGCCTCCGAGAGTTCATGGACGCCGTGGACAGGAGGGTGTTTTCGAGCGATTGGTCGCCCCTGTCAGCGGATCGGTTCGATTTGCCAAGGCGCTGAATCCGTCAGTTACAGGGTCCATGAACGACGATGGTCGTCTATGTGTGCAGCCCACGGGCCTCGGCCACCAACGGGGCGGCGCTGCGTGTCGATGGCGGCGTGGTCCGGTCCATCGTGTGAGCGCCACACGGCATTGAAGTTGACCGGAGATAAACCAGCCAGCGGTGGAATGGATGACGGCCATGACCAGCGAACGGCCACAACCCGAATCGAGAGCAGGGCTGCCCGGTGGCCCTCCCTGGAACGTGGTGTGGTCCTACGCCGACCTGCGCTTCGCTCTCGGCACCGCCTTCCTCTTCCACGGCGTCACCCGGTTCGTGAGCGGCTGGCCTGTCTTCGCTGACCAGATGGTGCAGGGTTTTCACAGCACCTTTCTGCCGGATTTTCTGGTGCGGCCCTTCGCCCTAAGCGTACCCCCGGTGGAAGCGATCCTCGGCACGTTGCTCTGTCTGAGCCTCTTCACCCGCTGGACCCTGATCGCTGGTGGGCTGTGGATGATTGCCTTGGTGTTCGGGACGACCGTTCGGCAGGATTATCCGACCGTCGCCATTCAACTGCTTTACGCCCTGCTGTTCTTCGTGCTGCAAGTGTGGGAGCCAGCCAACCGCGTTCAGCCAGCGTGGGGTCGTGCCTCACAGTTGGCACATGCCGCCGTCGATGTTGAGTTCGACGCCGGTAACATAGGACGCCTCCTCGGAGGCGAGGAAGGCCACTGCGTTAGCGACCTCCTCGGCCTGGCCTATACGCTTCATGGGAACCTGGGCAACAAAGCCAGCCATCACATCGTTCGCAGACTCGGATGGCATCCCCATTTTACGGAAGATCGGCGTCTGGATCGGCCCAGGGGCGACGGCGTTGACACGGATTCTTCGGGGCAGCAGTTCCGCCGCCAGCGTCCGGGTCAGCGACCGCAGCGCCGCTTTGCTGGCCGAGTAAACGCTGGTCGCCGGGAAGCCCTTGATGCTTGCCACCGACGTAGTGAAGACAATCGCCCCGCCGTCTTTAAGCAGCGGCAGCGCCTTCTGTACGGTGAAGTATGCTCCCTTGAAGTTGGCGTCCATCATCTCATCGAAAATCGCCTCCGTCGTCTGCTCGACGGGGGCGAACTTGGCAAGGCCAGCATTGACGAAAAGCACGTCAATGGAACCGAAGCGTTCCTTCGTGCGGGCGAACAGTTGGTCGAGGTCGGCGAGGCGGGAGACATCGGCACGGACGGCCAGGGTTTCCCCGCCAATGGAGGCTGCGGCTTCGGCCAAGGTTTTCTCGTCCCGACCGCTGATGACGACGCTGGCACGCCGCCGACGTAATTCCTTGGCCGTCGCCAGGCCGATGCCGCTGTTGCCGCCGGTGATGACGACGACTTTGTTCGTGAAATCGCTCATGTTTCTCTCCAAGGTTAGGTCAAGGTAGTTCGCCGGCCCTCCCTATCGAGGTCGTCCTGGCGGTGTTGAGTCACGATAGCGGTGCGTAAGCCAGGCGGTTCGGCAGGCGAGCAGCCCCGGCCCTGCCACGAGTCATGGGGGCCAGGACGATGCGGTTCGGCAGAACCAGATCGTGCAGACGGAATGGCTGAAAGAGGACGCTGTTCATGGCTTACTCCCATGCTTGGTGTAAGTGGTCGGCCTATGCCACCTTTGCCTGAGCGAAAGTTCCCCGTTCGTCAGCGGACGCAGTTGCTCGCTTGTGCAACCAGGAATCCAGGCTCATCGGCCGAACCGTTCGCCACGATGAACAGCATCGCTCCCATCATGGACAGGTTTTTCATGAAGTGGATCATCTGCTCTTGCTGGGCCTGGCCCTCCAGCTTCCAGAAAGGATGGAAGTAGTACGAGGCCAGGACCAGAAACGTCAGCAGCAGGACAGCGCCGATCCGGGCATGGTAGCCGGCGATGACCGATAGGCTGCCGACGACCAGGAAGACGATAGCACCGGCCAGCATGAGTTGTGGGGCCGGCACGCCCACGGACGCCATGATCGTCGCCACGTCGCTGAAGTGGGGAATCTTGTTGCCCACCGCAGCCATGAAGAAGATCGTGCAGAGCAGCAGACGACCCAACACCGTGAGCGGGCCTCGAAGCACTTGAGACATGGAAATTCTCCTTATGCCAGATTGAACAACAGAACTTCGGACGGAACAGTAGCTTGAACCGAGACGGCCTTCTCGTCGGTGACGGCAACGCCATCTCCAGCGGCAAGGTCATGGCCGAGGACGTTTGCGCTGCCTCGAAGCACCTGGAGCCACGCCGCCCGGCCACGGTCGATCTCGTGGGCAACGCCTTCTCCTGGCGACAGGGAGGCCAGGTACAGGTAGGCGTCTTGATGAATGGTCAGCGAGCCAGCGGCACCATCGGGCGAGGCAACCAGGCCAAAGCGGCCACGCTTGTCCTTTTCGCCCACGGCTAGTTGCTCGTAGCTCGGCTTCAGCCCCTTCCGCCGGGGCAGCAGCCAGATTTGGTAGAAATGGACCCATTCCGTGTCCGAGGGGTTGAACTCGCTGTGGCGGACGCCGGTGCCGGCGGTCATGCGCTGCAACTGCCCCGCCCGGATGATCGAGCCGTTGCCCATGCTGTCCTTGTGTTCGAGCGCCCCGTCGAGGACGTAGGTGACGATCTCCATGTCCCGGTGGCCGTGCATCCCGAACCCCTGGCCGGGCGCAACCCGGTCGTCGTTGATGACCCGCAGGGAGCGGAAGCCCATGTGGGCGGGGTCGTAGTAGTCGCCGAAGGAAAACGTGTGGTTGGTGTCGAGCCAGCCGTGGTCGAAGTGGCCTCGCTCGGCGGCCTTGCGGACTTGGATCATGACTGCCTCCATCTCCTGATATGCCAACAATGTATATATCAACTGTATGCCCAAGAAAAAACCCGCTAATCGTCCGAAGTGGTCCACGGGTCCCGTAGCTTTTCCAGTAGCCGGATGAGGTCTTTCAAATCGCCTGGCAATAGATGGCCCACCAGCTTGCGGTGCAAGGAGAGCAATGGCTCATCGAGATCAGCCAGAATCTTGGTTCCTTGGTCCGTCAGCGCCACATAGATGACCCGGCGATCCTTCTCGCAGCGCAGCCGGTGGACCAAACCTGCCCGCTCCAACCGATCAATCAGGCCAGTAATCCCCGGAACAACGGTAATGGTGCGGCTGGCGATCTCCAGGATGGGCAGCGGCTTGCCTTCGCCACGCAGGATGCGGAGGATGTTGTACTGCGTGGGGGAAGTCAGCCCGTATTCTCGCAGCAGCCGGGCGAAGCGTATCTGAAGCTGATCGCTGGTGCGCACGATGTTCAAGGTAGCTTCCTCTTCCAGTGACTCGAAGGGTCGTTTCTTCTTCAGTTCGTGCTGCAACTTCGGGGTCGCCATCGGTCACTCCGCTCTCTCGTTCCCTCACCTACAAATAGTTTACACGTCATCTATCGGCATGTCAAGGCCGTACCTTGCGTTTTTTTGGAGCCGGGCGGGCCGGCGTTCACGGAGCCTACGCCGTGAACGCCCAGGGATTCAAGGGGTAGTCATCGCCGCCCGCTTCTCGGCCACGAACCGCAGGTGATGGCGCAGGCGGTTGATAGCGTGCAGCAGGAGTTGCCGCAACGTCACCAGGCCGGTTTCGCTGTGGACGGCGGTTCGGTGCCAGGCGTCCGGGGCGACCAGCCTGAGCGTGCGAGCCATTTGTCGCCGGGTGACGGCCAGCAGGTCGAGTTCTTGTTCGAGATCGTGTTCCTGGTGGCGCAGCGCCTCCGGGTAACGGAAGCCATCGGCCCTCAGCAGAAGTGGTCGATCCATCGCCACGGTACGTTTCATGCGGTCGGCGAAGAGCTGTTCGCAGTCGGCGATGTGGCAGACCACTTCGAGCGTACTCCACTTGCCGGCGACCGGACGTGAGCGCAGTTGTTCGCCAGTCATCCCGGCCACGGCGACCCGCAGTTGTTCGACGCCTTTCTCGTAAGCCGAGATCAGGTCGGCGACGGTAAGCGTGTTGTCGTCTCGTTGTGCATATTCGACCGCTGGCGCTTGCATGACATCAACCTCCCAGGATCACTTGAACGCCGCTGCCACCAGCGCATCCAACTTCTTGTCGAGCATAGCAGCGGTTGGACGGATGCGGTCATTGCCGAACTGCCCGAACAGCGAAGATGGCCTATCATACTCCACGCAGGTCTTCCCTTTGTCGTCTTCGTAGATCGGGACACGCAACGGGGCATACAGGCTTGCCCGGATGTCGTGCTGCGTCATCTGGAGGGCGAAAAGCGGATTCCCCACGACATACTGGATCGCCTTGCGCTGTTGGCCGGCGAGGCGAAGCAGCGCCCCGTGGTTGTGCGAGGCGAACAGCATAAACCCGCTCGGCCCGGCCATCGCCCCGATCTTGGCCTTCGCAGCCTCGGTGTCGCCGCTTTCCGTTGCCGCTTTGCGCAGGTCGGGGTCGAACGTACCAAGCTGCCGCTCGAAGGCGTTGGAAACTACCTCGAACGGCTTGGTCGTTTCGAGACGAACGTGGTCCACCGCGAAGCGATTGTTCCTCATCTCGTTCTCCCCTCGTCGCTGCTCCCCCAGCCCGCCAGACACTAGGGCACCGCCGAGGACGCCCCCGGACAGCACCACCAGGTAGGTCAGCAGGATCAGGCAGCGTTTCTTCGTCATCGTGGTTCTCTTCGACAAAGCGAGCCGGACGCTACGCTGTGGGCGAGCGATCTTGGCTCAGCTTCATGCAGGTACTCGACGCCCGTGCCACCAGCTTGCCGGTCTGGTCGGTGACATCGCACTCGACGTAACCCAGGGTGCCGCCCGATTTGATGACTCTGGCCTCGGCAGTCAGCCTGCCCTGGCGCACGGGGCGGAAGAAGTTGATCTTCAACTCGACGGTGGTGAACGTCTCGCCTTCCTCCAGGGTGGAGGCGTAGGCGTAGCCCATCGCCGCATTGGCCAGGTCGCAGTAGACGCCGCCGTGCAGCGTCCCCATCGGGTTGTGGTGCCGCTCGTCGGCCTCCATCTCGAAGACGGCCCGCCCAGGCTCGATCACCTTCAGCACGAAGCCAAGCAGCCGGCCAATCGGCGGCGGGGGCGCTTCGCCACGCTGCACCCTCCGGGCATTTTCGAGGATCGTCGTCATGTTTTCTCCCCAGCAGAAGAAGCGGCTGTCAGTTCGGCCAGGCGGGCTTGCCCTCGACCTTCTGGCCGTCAGCGCCGCCGCCTTCGATCACGCTGTTCGCCCGGTACTGGACGCACAGGAAATACAGCGGGGCGTCGCTGTCGTTCCGCCAGGTCCGTGCCGCTGCCGGGCCGATGCGCAGGACCGAGCCTTCCTCCACGTCGATGCACTCGCCGTCCACGAGGAGCTGGCCCCGTCCACCGACGACGACGTAAACCTCCTCGTTCTGCCGGTGCTTGTGCAGGAACGGCATCCCCTGGCCGGGCGGAACCACGTTCAGCGACATCTCCAGGCCCGCCGACTCCAGCAAGTTGTTAGCAGCGCATTCAGACCGTGACAAAAACGCGCTTTGTCCCGGGACAGGGCGCGGGTGGTGGATCGCGTGATTGTCACATCTGTAGATT
>Ga0335075_10019271_pt1 | contig 10089 bp, 6 predicted proteins | sample Lox_Sample_24_FD_206723 | JGI IMG/M metagenome (GOLD analysis project Ga0335075, IMG submission 206723) | Soil microbial communities from Loxahatchee National Wildlife Refuge, Florida, United States - Lox_Sample_2.4 | ecosystem: Environmental > Terrestrial > Soil > Wetlands | place: USA: Florida...
CGGCAGGCACCTGCCCTGGGTGCGCACCCAGCAGATCAGCATGCACTGGATCCGGCACACCACCCTGACCTGGGTCGAGCGGAACTTCGGCTACGCCGTCGCCCGCGCCTACGCCGGCCACACCGACGGCGGCAACGAGACCGGCGCCACGTCGACCTACGTCCGCGCCAGCATCTCCGAAGTCGCCGCCGCACTGGCCGCGCTGACCGGCGAGCCCCACCCGCTCGCCACGACGGAAGGATGGTGACCGGCATGGCTACTATCACCGCCGGCATGTCCCCCGCCATGGACCCGGGCCTGCGTGGTCCGGTCCCGGCGCGGACCACCAGACCAGCCGCCGCGGACCGGTCCCCGGCGACTGCCCGGCCGGGCCGGACCGTGCGGTCCTGGCCGCTGCTGGTCCTGGCCGCCCCGGCCGCGGCCGAGGTGTGGTCCGGATGGGTCGGCATCGCGCAGAGAACCGGGTTCGGGCTGGTCTCCCCGCTGCCCGGGATCTGGCCCTCGCTGCACCTGGACACCTCCATCACCCTTCCCGTCGGCGTGGAGGCCTACGCGGCGTACGCGCTGCGCGCCTGGCTGTCTGACGAGCACGTGGTCAGCGCCCGGACTCGCCGGTTCGCCAAGTGGTCCGCGATCTTCTCCTTCGCGCTCGGCATGGCCGGGCAGGTCACCTACCACCTGCTGGCCCAAGCCGGGGCCGCCCGGGCACCGTGGCCCATCACCATGATCGTGTCCTGCCTGCCGGTTCTGGTCCTGGCCATGGGGACCACGCTGGCCCACATGCTGCGCGCTGACGCCTCGGCTGAAGACACCCTGGACAGCCGGTCCGCAGGACCAGCCAGCGAGCGGTCCCCGCAATGGTTCGCCGAGGACCAGCCCGCCTGCGAGTCGATCCGGGACCAGATGGTCAGGATCACGGCCCGGACCGATCCTCCCTCGGGCGCGGACGAGCCCGTTGAACAGCACGGCCCGGTGCCGCCCAGCAGGACCCAGCATCGTGTCGTCGATCCTCCACACCTGCGAAAGGAGGAGGCGCTCCGCGTGGCTCGCGAGCTGGCCGACGCAGGAAAGCCTGTGTCACGGCGAGCGCTGCGCAACGGCGGAGTCAAGGGCTCCAACGAGGCCCTGAACGCGCTCGCCCACATGATCAATGCCGAGCCCCTGAACTAGGGAACGACCCTTCCCATAGCCATTCAGCGCGGCCCGCGGAGCCTGTCGATGCGGGATCTCCGGCTAACAAGGCTTACGGCTGCTTCGAGCCGGAAGTGGCTTCTGTTGGCGCCCACGACACCGGCGCAAGTGCCTGAAGCAGCTTCGCCGCGTCATCCACAGTGTCGACCCACGACGACGCTTTTGCCAAGCTGGCGCGCCTGGAGTTCTATGCTGACCGACCAGCAGCGACCGCCGCCTCGACCGCATATAGTGCCGCGCGGTCCTGGGGCCAGTTCGGAAAACACAACGATCCGGATGACCCTGACTTTCATGAGCGCCAGCAGAAGTACGACGATGCCGAGCTGGACATGCTCCTGCTGATGCGACGAACCCTATGAATACCGGAAGCGGACCTGGCACTGCCGCCACCTGGTCACTCCTATGAGGTCCCCAAAGCGGATCAACCTCCACCAGCAGCGCAGCAAAGCCAGTAACAACCGTGTGAACCCTCAGCCCGAAGCCATTAGCTCCTGTGACACGCGGTCCCTCACGCTCACTCGCAAAGGCCTTCAGCAGCAGGCCGAGTTGTGCAGTCAGCGGACCGCTCGGATTCCCCAAGCCGACAGCGGCGCACCTGGATCACATTATAGCTAGCTTGTGATGGATCGATGCTTAATCGGCCTGCCAAAATCCCCTACGGGAAGGTAATTCCATGAATGTAATTCTTGCCATAAGAGATAGTTCTGACAGATATTGTCCTTGACCGGTCGCCAGCGTACTTGACACCGAGTGCAGTCGCGTCAATGGGGGTTCAGTTGGCTCGACGGCTCAAAAAGAAAGAGTATGTAGGCTCTAGTTCATTACTGTTTATCGCAGTCGTCTGTTTAGTGATAGTGGCAGCTTAAGATCAGGCCTGACGATTTCCTTACTGGAACCCATGATTGGACAGGTCATGCAAGAGGAGAAGAGGAAATTACACCCGTCCGGCCCGTCTGGGCTGGAAGGAAGGGGAGGGATCGCATGATTCGTAAGCTAGTCATCGCGGGCGGCCTGGCCGCGCTCTTGGCCAGTGTAGCTGCAGGGGTAACGGCTATACCCGCTTCCGCCTCGTCCGCCCCGGTTGCCGCTGGGGTGATGCGCGACACGAACTGGGCCGGGCACGTAGTCGGCTATCACGCGCACGGAAAGTTCACCGAGGAGCAGTCGGAGTGGGAGGTGCCGTCAGTCACCTGCAATGTCTACGAGGAAGCGACCGCCGCGCACGCGTCCTTCTGGGCGGGCCTCGGCGGGGTCGGCTCCGATCCGGCGTTGGTGCAGGCCGGAGTGGACACCTTCTGCAGCCTGTCCGGGCAATACGACCAGGCGTGGTGGGAGGTCTACATCTCGGGTTTCTCGTACCCGCCGGTATACCTGTCAAGCAGCCAGTACCCGGTGCACCCGGGCGATTACGTCTACGCGCAGATCAACTACACCGGTGGCGGCGCCGGGGACACCTACACGCTGTACCTAGCCAACATCTCGGAGAGGTGGGACTACACCCTGGACTGCCCGTCGTCGGCGTGCGTCGCCTACGGCTCCACGGTCAGCATCCCGTCCGGCTACCCGGGGCACGCTGAGACGGTGGTCGAGCGGGCGGTCTTCGACACGCCGCTCACCCCCCTGCCCAACTTCCACTCGGTAACGTTCACTGATGTCCGCTACTACTACGCGGGGACCGCGCCCAAGGGCGGCTTCCCCGTGTACGTAGTCGAGCCGCCGAACAACCCGAAGGCACCGCCGGAGATCTCGGTGCAGAAGAGCCTGCTCAACTGGAAGGCGTTCTGGGAGTACGGTACCCAGTAAACCGCTGAACTGCGGGGGGGGGCGTCCTTTTGATCTCCCCTGCTTTTCCGGCCGCGCCGACAGGAATGCCGGGAGGATCGCACTCCACCCGGCATTCCTGCTGCGAAAAGGAAAGCCGCAGTGCTGACCGCGAGCGCCCAGGCGTAGCGAGGCCACGATCTCGTGCGTGCCCGGTGCCGATATCACGCAGTGCTATCAAGAACACCTCGGCTGTGGACCGAGGCGTGGACCGTCACCCAAGAAAATCCCAGTGTCATGTGTGCTTTCACAGCATCGACACGAGGCGTGGGTGCAGATCAAGCGCCTGTTGCGGCTGAGCGTGCTCCTGGGAGTTCTCGGGTCACGTGAGCCCGGTCTCCGGCCTGTCGTGACGCCTCGGCTACACGGCGATGGGCGGGGGAACGCCTCGAATCTCTGGCCGCCGCCGGCGTCCTTGGTGAAGGTCCCCGGGGCGATCCCGTTCTGCGGCATGATGTCCCAGCAGCCGTGACGGTGCTGGGGATCGAGCCTAGCCATCAGCTCGCCAGCGGCGACGCCGGGGCGGACCCATTCACCGGACCGGTGCCCTGTCCTGCCGCAGACCGGGCACCAATGGACTGAGCAAGATTGTCAACTCCCGTCAGGAGTCCGGAGGGACCGGGAGCCGAAGCTGATCGATCCCTGGACAAGAGCCCAGACTACAGCCCATGCAGCCCGCGTTCGCATGTCTGTGCGAGTAGGCTGGGCTCGGCATACGGGGATGGGTCTCACGATCGAGCGAAGGATGTAATGGTGGACGACGACGCCCTGATCGGGCGATGGATGCGCGAGCAGGCGTTGCTGGGTCTGAACCGGGGCACGCCGGATGAGGAGTTCGCACGCGGTGGGCTCGCCGCCTTCGCCGTGGATCCAACGGTGCGGATCGCCGTCCTGCCGGGTGATCCATCGTCCCAGCCGGTACCGGCCGAGAAGCCCGAAGCGGTGATCCCGAAGGTGATGGCGGTGGGGGGTCGCCAGTTGCCGTACCACGGGATCGTGCGCGGCGCGTCGAGCGGCTACGTGGGATACAGCCCCAGGAACGAGGGCCAGTGGCAGAACTTCGCCGCAGTGCACTGGCACGGCGGCGTGGATGCTTTCCTTGGCGTCGAGGGTGGTCGTGAGTGGGACCTCGGTCCGCAGACGCGGGGGCGTGTGTTCTTCCTGCACAGGTCCGTCGGGTGGGCGTGGGCAGCGTTCGACCTTCAGCGCCAGATGGTGGAGCGATACGAGGTGGCCGGCCCGTTCCGCGCCATCGTCGCGATGGCGAACACGGTCGGCGCGGTCCTCGGCCAGCTCGGTGCGGGGTGGAACGAGCCTGGGGCGGCGAGCATCTTCGGTGCGCCGACGGCCATCGAGTCGCGGGTGTTGCTGATCGAGGACGTCGCGGAGTGGCCGGACGAGAAGGGTGTTGAGGAGTTGGCGCTGCGGTTCGCCGCGCGGATCGACCTCGCGTTCGGAGGCCCCGGTACGCGGCATCTGGACTGCGAGCCGGAGCAGGGGAGGTTTACCCCGCGGTGGTAGCGCGGTCAGAGTCGTGGCGGGAACAGGGGAGAACAGCATGAAGGTGTTCATCAGCTCGGTCATCGCAGGCATGGGGGACCACCGGGCCGCCGCCCGCGCCGCGGCCGAGAGCCTGGGCTACACCGTGATCGCAGCCGAGGACTTCCGAGCGTCGCCGAGCAGCCCGCAGCAGGTGTGCCTGGAGGGCGTGCGCGACGCCGACGTGATAGTGCTCTTGCTCGGCGCGCGGTACGGCTCGCCGCAGAGATCCGGCCTGTCGCCGACACACGAGGAGTACCGCGAGGCCCGCGGGACCAAGCCGGTGCTCGTGTTCGTGCAGACCGGCGTCACCCCCGAACCCAGCGAGGCGACGTTCATCGACGAGGTGAGCGGGTGGGAGGGCGGCCAGTACCGCGAGCCCTTCGACACGCCAGAGTCCCTGAGGAAGGCGGTAACCGGAGCGCTGCACCGGTGGGAGGTGAACAAGCAGGCCGGGCCGGTAAACGAGGAGGAGTTGAGAACCCGCGCGGTGCTGCTGCCGCAAAGGACGACGTACTCACCGGGATCGCCGCTGCTGCACGTGGCGGTTGCCGGGGCACCGGTACAGCAGGTGCTGCGGCCCGGGGCGCTGGACGATCCGGCGTTGCAGCGGGATCTGGAGCGGGAGGCGGTCTACGGGGACCGCCCCGTCCTCGACCGGAGCCAAGGAGTGCAGGCGACTGTCAGCGGTGCCACGCTGACGATCGGCCAGCGGAACGCCGAGATCGCCCTGGACGCGCAGGGCAGCGTCCGGGTGACCCAACCGGCTCGTGACTCGGGCCGACAGGTCGGGGTCGGCATCGCGTCGCTCGTCGAGGAGGACGTGCGCGAGCGGATCGCCGACGCCATCCACTACGCCGGGTGGCTGTTGGAGCGGATAGACCCGACGCACCGGCTGAGCCAGGTGGCGGTGGCGTGTCGGCTGGACGGGGTCGGTTACCTGCCTTGGCGGACGCGGACAGAGGTGGCCGCGTCGCCGAACCGCGCGAACATGAGCCTCTCCGGCCGAGAGTCCGCGGACAGTCCGCCCGTGGTTCTGCCCCGCCCCGCTCTCCTGATGGACGGCGCCAGGCAGGCCGAGGACATCACGGTGTATCTGCGGCGCGAGGCGAGTCGCTAGCCGAGGCAGCCACCTGGTCGAGGTTGTCGGGTTCGTTGAACGGACCGCCTAGAAATCCCTGGTTTTGTGTGCACGGATGGCATTGTCGTGTGTCATCGATGCAGGCAGCGCACAGCGCACATCAGGCACCGTGACGGGAGCCGGATCGCCAGGACGTTGCCGTCGCGGTCATCACCCGGCATGGCTGCGTCCTGCTAGTGAGCCGCAGGGCCGATGACGGAGCCCCGCCATGGGGTCCTTCCCGGCGTCCGGCGAGAGCCCGGAAGCCGCGGCAGTGCGGGAAACCCTCGAGGAGACCGGGCTGACCGTGAAAGTCGGCCGGGTCCTCGGCGAGCGCGACCACCCGGACAGCGGCCGCCACTTGAGTACGTCGCGTGCGAAGTAGTCGCGGGAACGGCGCATGTAGCTGACGCCGGGGAACTGGAGGCAGTGGAATGGATTCCGGTCGGCCAGCTCATTGCGTTCGTTCCAGGCCGCTTCTACGGGCCGGTGCAACGGGACCTGGACGGAGGTCCCTAACAGCCCGCCCGGCGCTCTCAATCACGTCGTTCAGCGGTGGTGCCGGAGTCGCGTGGCCAGGGCGCGACTGCCGACGCCGTGATTGCTGAGCACTGTCATGGCGATCACGACGACGGCGAGACTGATCACCGACCTGGCTGAAGCTCATCGCCTCGACGCCGACCTCGCGAAAGCAGAACCGAAGACCCTACGTTACGGGCTCCTGCACGCCGCCCGCCTTGTCCGCAGCGGACGCGGCAAAACCCCCAAGATCGCCGCAGCCTAGCCCTGGCCAGACAAGATCGTCATCACATGGCAGCACATCCACGCCATCCCGCTCCCTGTCTGACCAGACGAAATCCTTCCTAGTACACAGGAAGGAGCACCCAGGACTAGTGGAACCCCGGCCATCCGGCCCGACAGCCCGGCCACCGTCCGACCTCGGCCCTGGAATCCAGGCCAGGAAACCCATCCAGACGACCGTCATCGGTAGCCATCAGCCCTCGTGAAAGCCAGGGTTAATTCAGCTCACTTATAACCTCGATCGCTTAGTATTACATGTACATCACCATCCCGCGAACGGAGTAATTTCAGTGGCTCAGAAAGTACAGACCCTGTACATCGATGACATCGACGGTGGCGAGGCTGCGGGCACTGTCCGCTTTGGCCTAGACGGCGTTGACTATGAAATCGACCTGAACGCTGAGCACACCGACGAACTGCACACGGCGCTGGGGAAATACGTCGACCACGCCCGTAAGGTCGGCGGCGCATCCAAGCGAACCCTCCGCGGCCGCCGCAGCCCCAGCGCCATCGACACCACCGCAGTGCGCAACTGGGCTAGGGAACAGGGCATCAGCATCAAAGATCGCGGTCGCGTGCCCGCCGACATCGTTGCCAAATACGAAGCGGCAAGTGGACGGTAAGCCCTCGCTGACTCCGGCCCTTCCCACCGCGGAAACAGTTGACCGACCCCGTCATCGCCAAGGCACGCACGGCTAACGCCGTCGGCAGGACCAGTCAGCGCACGCCGCCATAACGGTTGAACTGCGCGACGCTGGTTGCCTGCCGGAAGCGCTATCTATGCTCGGGCACGCGCCCACGGGCATCTCGCATGCGCGGATGCTGTTGCAATTCTGCCTGGTATCTGGGTTGCGCCGGCCTGGATGTCCCGCACCTTCCCAATTCCCGGAAAGTGCGGGTCAGGCTGCTTGTCATCCATTGCGCCTCCCCCTGCGTCCTACAGAAGATGATTCCGCCCGTTCTGCGGCTTAGATATTGCTCAGTGTCCATAGACACTGACTGTGAGTTGCCGCTAGCGTGTCGGTTTGGAGTCGAGGGGATCGGTTGATGACAGCTGTTTCGGTCGAGACGTCCGGCAACGGAAACCTGGGCGTGCCTGAAGCCGGGCAACTAGTCAGGGTCCGCGGCCAGCAGTGGGTAGTCAGCGGCGTCCACCGCAGTCACCAGCCCGCCGACGAGCTCGCGGCCACCCGGCTCCCGGGCCGGACACTGGTGCAGCTCACCAGCGTCAGCGATGACGACCTTGGCGAGGAGCTGACTGTTGTCTGGGAAGTGGAGCCTGGCCGGGAAATCGTCCCCGCGACCAAGCTTCCCGAGGTCTCCGCCACGAACTGGGATGACCCGCAAAGGCTCGGTGCTTTCCTGGACGCGGTGCGCTGGGGCACGGTGACCAGCGCCGACACTCGCACGCTGCAGGCGCCGTTCCGGTCCGGGATCAGCATCGAGGAATACCAGCTCGAGCCGGTGGCCCGGGCGCTTGCGATGCCGCGGGTGAACCTGCTGATCGCCGACGACGTGGGGCTGGGCAAGACGATCGAGGCTGGCCTGGTCGTCCAGGAGATGTTGCTACGGCACCGGGCGCGGCGCGTGCTGGTGGTGTGCCCAGCGTCGCTGACGCTGAAGTGGCAGGAGGAGATGGCCGCGAAGTTCGGCCTGGACTTCCGGGTTCTCGACACGGAGGCACTGCGCGAACTGAGGCGCAGTCACGGCCTAGAGGCCAATCCGTTCGGCGTCTATCCGCGGATCATCATCAGCCTGCAGTGGCTGCGGACCCCGCGGGTGCAGCGGATGCTGGATGAGGTGCTGACGGCAGAGACTCGCTTCCCCGGCTATTTCGATTTGCTCATCGTGGATGAGGTGCATCACTGCGCTCCGGCGGAGCCGCCAAAGCAGCACGGCTACCCCGTCGACAGCAAGCAGACCCAGGCGGTCCGGCGGCTAAGCCAGCACAGCCAGCACCGGCTGTTCCTGTCGGCGACGCCGCACAACGGGTACTCGTGGTCCTGGCAGGCACTGCTGGAGATGCTGGACTCGCAGCGGTTCTTCCGCGGCCAGGAGCCGGACAAGTCGACCGTGGACCAGGTCATGGTCCGCCGCATGAAGTCCGATATCAAGAACCCGGACGGCACCGACCGGTTCCCCGGCCGGACCATCGGGGCCATCGATGTGAACTACACAGACTCCGAACGCCAGGCATACGACCTCCTGCAGGCCTATACCGCCGCGCGGCGCGCGAAACCAGACATAAGACATGCCCGCGCCGGCGACCTGGTGACGCTGATCCTGAAAAAGCGGCTGTTCTCCTCCCCCGCCGCGTTCGCCCTCACCCTCCAGGCACACCTGGAAAGCGAAGGCGACGGCCCTGAGACCACCTCCAGCAGCAGCGACACGCAAGAACTGCCGGACTGGATGGCCGAAGCTCTGGAATGGGACGACGAGCCGTCCGACGATGACGCGGGCGGCGAAAGCGAACGTGAACTGTTCGGCCGAATCGCAGAGCTGGGCATGGTGACCGAAGGCTCCACCATAGAGGCCGCCTACCGGCAGCAGCTCGCTGACTGGGCGGACAAGCACGCCGAGCCCGCCGACAGCAAGGCCAAGGCACTCATCAAAAAACTAAACGACATCTGCCGGCCCAGCGGCGACTGGGACCGGGGGGAGCGGGTCATCGTCTTCACCGAGTACAAAGCGACCCAGGACTGGCTCGCTGATCTGCTAACCGCGTACGGGCTGGGCGGAGACCGGCTAGGCCTGCTGTTCGGCGGAATGGACGAACGTAAGCGGGAGCGGCTGAAGGCGGCATTCCAGGCGGCCCTGGACCGGAACCCGGTGCGCATCCTGCTCGCGACGGACGCCGCCAGCGAGGGCATCGACCTGCAGCGGCACTGCCACCGGGTGATCCACTATGACATCCCGTTCAACCCGAACCGGTTGGAGCAGCGGATTGGACGGGTGGACCGGCACGGCCAGACCCACGAGGTCGATGTCGCCCACTTCGTCGGCGCGGGCTGGGAGAAAGCGGAGGAAGGCTCCTACGAACGCGACCTTGAATACCTGTCCAGGGTCGCCGAAAAAGTAGCGACTGAACGCCAGGACCTAGGCAGCGTGAACCCCGTCCTTGCGCACGCGGTGGAAGCCCGGATGCTTGGCCGCCCGGTCCTGCTCGACCCGCTGGCCGTCCAGCCCAGGCCGTCGACCAGCCTGCTGCGCGCCGAACGCGACCTGCGCGAGCAGGTCCGCAGGCTTCATGACCAGCTCGACGCCAGCGTCCGGCAGCTGCACGTGGCCCCGGCCAACGTGCGGCGCGTCGTGGACACTGCGCTTGCGCTGGCCGACCAGCCGCCGCTCGCCGACGTGCCGGGCGGGGAGCAGGGCCTTATCGCGCCGCCGGAGCTGCGAGCTGGCTGGGAGCGGACGGTGACCGGGCTCGCCGATCCACTCGACGGCCACCTCCGGCCGCTGACCTTTGACCAGAACATCGCCGACGACCGCGACGACTTGGTGCTCGCGCACCTGGAGTACCCGCTGGTCGCGCAGGCGACCAGGCTGCTGCGCAGCGCGATCTGGGGCGGCCGCGCAGCGCTGCACCGGATTGCCGCGCTCCGCTTCACCCCGCC
>Ga0335075_10019272_pt1 | contig 10089 bp, 5 predicted proteins | sample Lox_Sample_24_FD_206723 | JGI IMG/M metagenome (GOLD analysis project Ga0335075, IMG submission 206723) | Soil microbial communities from Loxahatchee National Wildlife Refuge, Florida, United States - Lox_Sample_2.4 | ecosystem: Environmental > Terrestrial > Soil > Wetlands | place: USA: Florida...
GGACACGGGAGGCGAAGATCTCGGCGCCGCCGCCGGGCATGGAGTCGACGCCGGCCTCGCGCAGCTTGACGAGCGTCTGCTCGACAGTGAGCTTGGCGCGGCGGGCCAGGAAGGCGATCTCGACCATGGTGAAAGCCTTGATATGCACCTTGGGAAACCGCACCTTCAAGCCACGGATCAGGTCGAGGAAGAACTCGAAGGGCAGGTCCGGGTGCAGGCCGCCGACGATATGGAACTCCGTGACCGCCTCCGAGTAACCCGAGGCCGCAGTCTCCCACGCCTCTTCGAGAGCCATGGTGTAGCCGGCGGAGTCGCCTTTCTTGCGGCCGAAGGCGCAGAGGCGGCAGGCGGCGACGCAGACGTTGGTCGGATTGATGTGGCGATTGACGTTGAAGTACGTCACGTCGCCGTGCATCTGTTCGCGGACGTGGTTCGCAAGCCAGCCGACGGCGAGCACATCCCGCGAGGCGTACAGGGCCAGGCCATCTTCGTAGCCGAGCCGCTCACCGGCCAGAACCCGGGCCCCGACCGGCTCCAGGCGGGGATCGTAGGTACGGAAAGAGTGGCCCTCGGAAGCGGTATTTGCATGGGGAGCCGCGGTCTCGGTCTGCATATCCCGATGATACCGAAATTGCCGCCGGAATTGGGACTGCCAGGTTATCGCCGGCTGGTTTCACCTTCCGGCGCCTTGGGCTGGACCAGAACGCCGTCCGCAATCGACGCTGCCACGATGCGGTCGCCTGCGGGGCGGATAAATGAGACATCGTAGCCGGTATGCCACCACTTCCAGGTCCAGGTCTTGGGGTCGACGGCGTAGATCTCTTCACTGGAGGTCGAACTGACCAGCACGCGCTTGAGAGCCGGGTCGTAGCAAAGGTCGTCCACGTCGCGGAAGGGCATGCGGTCAAGCCACTTCCATTGTTCGCCATTGTCGTGCGTGAAGAAAACGCCTTCGCGGGCCCCCAGCCACAAAGTGCCATCGGGAGAAAACGCGATGCGGTGGATACGGGTCACCATCTGGGGCAGGCTGATGGGCATCCACAGAACGCCGTCGGTCGATTCGACCACGCCGTCGGGACGGGCCGCCGCCAGCAGGTTGCCGTGGCTGGCCACCGAGACATAGTCGCTGGCGCCCATCACCGGGGCGCCCTGCCAGGTCGCGCCGCTGTCGCGGCTGGTATAAAGACCCACGTCCGTCGAGGCAAGCCAGATGTCGCCGTCTGCATCCAGTGCGTTCACGCGCGCATCGAGCCGGGTAACCGGCTGCTTGACCTTCTTCTCCAGGTTCACCTTCGTGCCACGGATGTATTGAGTCACGGTCTTGACCACAGTGTTGGCCAGGGTGCTCATGGGCTGCCAGTTGAAGGAGGTTGGCGGGTCCGGCGCCGCTGCCGAGCTGCCCGGAGCCGCGGGCAGAGCATAGATGCCGTGGCTCGTGCCCGCGAGAATCGTTCCGTCCTGGGCCTGCGCGAGAGAAAAAACGTCGAGACCCTCAAGGCCATCCGCAATATGGGTCCACGTGGCCCCGCCATCCTGGGAGACGAAAACTCCGCCGTACTGCTTGTCGTTGACCACACCCGCGTAGAAGCGCTTGGGGTCGTCGCGATCCACGAGCAGTGCCTCGACCTTGCGGCCCGAGATGCCGGTATTCGATTCGGCAAATGTGGCGCCGGCATTCTCGCTCGCCAGCACCCCGCCCCGATCGGTCGCCAGCAGCACGTGCCTGGGATTGCTCGGGTCGACGTACACGTCGTTGATAATGACGTCGGCGCCGGTCATGCGGCGGAAGCTGATGCCGGCGTTGTCGGTCTTATACAGGCCCTCGGTGGTGCCGGCGTACACGATCTCACGGTCTTTGGGGTCCTGCCTGAGTACGCGGGTGCGCCGGGCGCTCGAAGGAATGCCGTTGATCTTGTGAAAGAGCAGGCCCGCGTCTTCGCTCTTGTAAATGCCGCTGCACGCGCTCAGGTACAGGGTCCGGGTGTGAACTGGATCGACGATCATCGAGAAGACGTCGGAGTCCACGATCAGGCCCCGGTCGATGTGATGCCACGTAAGGCCGCCGTTGTCGGTCTTCCAGGGCAGGTGCCACGTGCCGGCATAGAGGATCTCGGGATTGCGCGGGTCCACGGCCAGCGATTCGATCTCGTGAATTTCGCGGTCGCCCGGCGGACTGATCTGGTGCCATGTGGCGCCCGCATCGGCGCTGCGGAAGACTCCCTGGAGGGTACCCGCGAACAGAATGCTGGGGTCGGACGGAGCCTGGATGAAGGCGCGGACCGACTGGCCATGCAGCCCGGCGGACGCCGTCCACGTGTGGCCGGCATCGCGGCTGATCCAGAGGCCTCCGCCCTCGCGGTCGGGAAACCAGCCCGCAGCGTAGATGGTGTCGGGATGAGCGGAGTCCACGATGATGTGATCGAGAATCAGGTCGTCGGCATGGCCCAGCCTCGCCAGATGATGCCAGGAGGCGCCGCTGTCGGTGGACTCGTAGATCCAGCCCGTGGTCGTGCCCAGGTAAAGATGGTTGGGCTCGCCGGGAACGACGCCGAAGGAGCGCGCATCGCCGCCCCCCGGACCGACGGTGGTCCAGGAAGACTGGCCGCGGGCGATCACGGCAAACAAAGATGCGAAGACAACAAGCGCCGCCAATGCACGCCGGCCGGCGCCAGAGGGAAGAGTGCGCGAAGAGATCATCTCAGGCAAGAAACCCCACTGCGGAGGGAAAGAAATCCACTTCCAGAATAAACAACCCTAAACCGCAATCCAAATGAAAGAGGCTGGCCGGAGGGCCGGCCAGCCTCAAATTGATCGGAGGATACATATTTCGTATCTTGCTGCGCCAGGCCTTCCGAGCCGGAACGAACTGGAAGGCCTGGCACAAGGGTTAGAGACTGTCCCAAAAGGCCCTGGGACTTACTTGGCAGCCTTATGGTGGTGACGCTCCGGCAGAGCCTCGCGCTTCACCGGCTTCACCTCGGTCTCGTTCACCGGGGTCGTGCCCGGTACATCGGTGTTGAAGTCGGCGCCGGCGGGCACCAGGTAATCAAGCACCTGCTGTCCATCGCTGTCGTTGGTGACCGCGGTGATCCGCGAGGGATCGATCCCCTTGTCGGTCACCAGGTACTCCTTGGTATTGACGGCACGCTGCGCTGCAAAGTACTCCACGTGCGCGCGGTGATGGCGCTCTGCGTACTTCTCCTCGCGCGCGGTGATCTCCTTCTCGTGCGCGTCGGATTCGCCGGCCACGACCACCTTGGCATCGGGCTGCTGCTGCAGATCGATGGCCACCTGGTCGAGGCAGGCCTTGGCTTCGTTATCGACGCGCGTCGGACGGCGCTTGTCGGTCGTGAAGCTGATCGAGCAGAGGGCCTGGGTGGTGGGCTTGGGCGGAGCCGGCGGCGCCTGGATGGTCACCGTCGTGTCAGCCGAAGCAGTATTGCCCTTGTTGTCCGACACCTTGCATGTTATCCCCACCGCACCGGTTGGCGCTCCGGTGGAGGAGTAGACTGCGGTGGCGCCGTTGCCTGTGATCTCGCCGGCCGAGGCCGAATAACTGTAGGTGAGCGGCAGGCCCTGCGGGCTGACCGCGGTCGACGTGATGGTGCTGGTTCCACCCGGCGGAATGGTGTCGGGATTGGCCGTGCAGCTGATGGTCGGCGGCTCAAAGGCCTTGACCGTAAAGCTCGCCGAACAGGTGGCCGTCTGCCACGCCTTGTTGCCTTCCTTCACCGTTCCCTGCACCGTGTAGCTGCCGGGGGCCAGCGAGCCGGTGTCGATGGTGGTGGTAGCGCCGGTGCCCGAGGCGCCCGAACCCGACCAGCTATAAGCCGGTGTGGCCTTCGGGTTCAGATTGCCCGGCGTCGCTGTGATGGTAACCGAGGTCCCCGGAAAGACCGACTCGGGGTTGGCCGAGCAGGAGAGCGTGACCGGCGGAGGAGGAGCGATGGAGCCGACGTGGAACACGATGCCTGCGCTGAGACGCGCCGCATTCACATTTGCCCGACCGCCGGAATAGTCCTGCGGTCCGAAATCCGTATGAAAGTACTCGTAATCGGCCTGGAAGAGACGGATCGCGAGATGGTGGTCGAGCAGCGGCGTCTCGTAGTCCAGACCTCCACCGACCGTCAGGGCAGGGCCCCACTTATAGGCGTGAGCATACTCATCGGGCGGATTGCCGTAGAGGCCTGGAGGGTAGTTGGGACCGCCCAGCCGGACGCCGCCAACAAGGGCATGTACGAATGGCGTGATGTTCTGCGTCGGGAACCTGAAGATAATGCCGCCCTGCACGGTCTGGGCCCCGTCGCCAGGTCCATCCGGATGATTCGCGTACTCACCCACGGCACCAACGAAGCGGTTAAAAAAATAGGCCCCGCTGCCGATGGCCCCTTCATTGATCGCGGAATAGGTAAGCGGCACCGGCGTACCAGAGGGTACCGGCGTTTCCACCGTCCCCTTCGGCGCCAGATAGCTGTACCCTAAAAAAATGTCGTAACGCGAGGCGTACTGGTCCGACGCGTTACCTTTGGTAGACGGTGCAGCTTGAGCCGACAGGGCGATGGGAATGAAGGCCGCCATCGCCAAGGTGACAACCCGGCTCATCGACTTCAACACACGAGAATGCATGCTTGATCCTCCGAAAATTTCGCTGGATTACCTGTTCGATAAGGCTGACTGCGAATGCGAGTACGACCAGTTACTCACTGCGGCCCTTCCTGGCGCTGGGCACACAGGACAAGGAGCCTTCACACAACTCTTAACGTATCATAGGAAGGTTGCCACAGACCACAATTTTTCAACAAGTTGCCTCGCAATTCACCTGCGGACCCTCCGATTCGCAAGCTTTCACCTTGCTCACTACATCAACAACGACAAACCACACAGACTCCTACCCAACGTTCAAAGTCCGGAGGAGGCTGCGCGGTTCGCGCTGAATCTTTTCCTGTAGAAGCGTAATCGCGTGCAAAAGTTGCTCGGGGCGAGGCGGGCAGCCCGGCACATAGACATCGACGGGCACTACTTGGTTAACACCCTGCAGCAGGGCATAGTTATTGAAGACACCGCCCGAGGTGGCGCAGGCGCCCATCGAAATCACCCATTTGGGCTCTGGCATCTGGTCGTAGAGACGCCGCAGGACCGGGGCCATCTTCTGAGAAACCCGCCCGGCGACGACCATGAGATCGGACTGCCGGGGTGAAGCGCGGAAGACCTCGGCGCCAAATCGCGCGATGTCGAACCGGGAGGCCCCCATGGACATCATCTCGATGGCGCAGCAGGCCAGGCCAAAGGTCATCGGCCACACGGAGTTCTTGCGGATCCAGTTGACGGCCAGATCGAGCGATGTGAGGAAGACGCCCTCGGGCTGGTCAAAGCCGTAGCTGACCTCCCGCACTTTGGCCCGATTCAATGCGCTGCTCTCAAGAGCTCCAAACAGATAACGGTCGCGCTCGACGGTAGCTGCCATACCTCCACTATACCGCCGTTCCGGCGCCGGGGGCTAAGGAGCCGTAGACATCGCAAGAAAGCTCCAAATCACGCTCCCTGACTTAGCAGAGAAGAACCGGGGAGGGGCACAATCGGATGAAGAGCGACCGCCCCTGACCTGCCGCCGCATTTGTGCACAGGCCTGTGCACCTCTCCCGCCTGCATCGCCGCTTTTGAACCTACCCTCTCCCAACCCGCATTCCGCCGCATGGGCGCTCAAAAAAATCTGGAAAATGAGACGGGTTGTTGGTTTATGCTTCAAAATACCGTCAAAAAGTTGTAAGAATACACTCATTCACCATCACTCGGGTTTCGTGTACCGGGTCCGCAACCAACGGCAAGCCGCCCCAGGGCCTCCGTATCTCCGCCAGGCGGCTCAAAAGAAGTCGCAAACTGATTTGCCCCTGCGCCACGGCGAGGGGATACCTCTATCTGTTGGAGCCAAAGAGAATGCGAAGTAGCCGTACCGCCCTTCTGTCGCTCTTACCCGTCTTCTTGGGGCTGCCCGCCCTGGCCCAGACGCCCGCGGCGGCGCCCGTCACGCAGGCACAGATCGACGCCCTGCAGCACGCGGTCCAAAATGCCCAAATGTCCGGAGACAACGCGTGGATGCTGGTCTCGGCCGCGCTCGTCCTGATGATGACCGGCCCCGGCCTCGCGCTTTTTTATGGCGGCCTGGTCCGGAAGAAGAACATCCTCGGCACGATGATGCAGAGCTTCGCCATGATGGGGCTGGTCACCATCATCTGGGCGATCGTGGGCTACTCGCTGGCCTTCGGGCACGGCAGCGCGTTCGTGGGCGGCTTTGAGCACCTGTTCCTGCACGGCGTGGGACTGGCGCCGAATTCCGACTACGCGGCCACGATTCCCGAGCAGACCTACATGATCTACCAGCTCATGTTCGCCATCATCACGCCCGCCCTGATCACGGGAGCATTCGCCGAACGCATGAAGTTCAGCGCCATGGCGCTCTTCCTGTCGCTGTGGTCGATCTTCGTCTACTGCCCCATGGCGCACATGGTATGGGGCGTAGGCGGCCTGCTGAACGCCACCGGCCACATGATCCCGTGTCTTGATTTTGCCGGCGGAACGGTGGTGCACATCACCAGCGGCGTCTCGGCGCTGGTGGCCTGCCTCTACATCGGCAAGCGCGTAGGCTACCCGCAGACGGCCATGCCCCCCCACTCGATGGTGCTCAGCTTCATCGGCGCCTGCCTGCTGTGGGTGGGCTGGTTCGGATTTAACGCCGGCAGCGCGCTGTCGGCAGGGCCGCTCGCCACCAGCGCCTTCGTGAACACGCACTTCGCCACGGCTACGGCGGCGCTGGGCTGGACCATCTTCGAGTGGATTCACAACGGCAAGCCGACCGCCCTGGGCGCCATCTCGGGTGCGGTGGCCGGCCTGGTGGCCATTACCCCGGCCTCGGGCTTCGTGCAGCCCTTCGGCGCGCTGTTCATCGGCTTGGCGGCCGGGTTCTTCTGCTCCTTCATGGTCTTCATCGTCAAGTCCAAGTTCGGCTACGACGACTCGCTCGACGCCTTTGGCGTGCACGGCGCCGGCGGAACCCTCGGCGCGATCCTCACCGGCGTCTTCGCCACCCAGGCCATCAACCCCATATTCGGCATCGGCAAGCCCACCGGCGGCATGGACGGCCACTGGGGTCAGGTGCTGAACCAGGCCGCGGGCGTAGGCGTGGCCTGGGCCATCTCCATCGTGGGCACGCTGGTGCTCCTGTTTATTGTGGACAAGGTAGTCGGCCTGCGGGTGAGCCCGGAGCACGAAGCCGCCGGTCTCGACCTCTCCCAGCACGGCGAGGAGGGCTACGACTTCAACACGTAAACCGGCCTCCACCAGAAGCCGGTATGGGGCCGGAACCAGATTGGTTCCGGCCTGCGAAAAAGACCACGCGGGCGGCAGGGCAACCGCCGTCCGCGACTGATACGCTGACAGACGAGGCTTTTTGCTTATGCTTAAGATCGAAGCGATTCTTCAGCCCTCTAAACTCGATGCCGTCAAGGACGCGCTGCTCGAAGCCGGCATCGAAGGCATGACCATCCTCGAAGCCCGCGGCCACGGCCGCCAGAAGGGCCACACCGAGTTCTACCGCGGCCGCGAGTACACGGTCGACCTTCTGCCCAAGATCAAGCTGGAACTGGTTGTCCACGACGACCTCAAGGAAAAAGCCATCCAGGCCATCGTAGGCGCGGCGCGTACCGGCCGCATCGGCGACGGCAAGATCTTTATCAGTAAGATCGACGAGGCCATCCGCATCCGCAACGACGAGCGCGGCGAGACGGCGCTGTAGACAGGTTGCGGCGCGAGCCGGCCGGCTCGGTTTCTTCGGAGCTCGGTTTCTGCGGAAATGGATCGCGCCCGAACCGGGGCATCGCAGCCGCACGCCCTCCGCGAGAATCAGGAAAAGCTGATGCGGTTGCCGCCGGCACGCTTGGCCGCGTACATGGCAGCGTCGGCGCGGTGTTTGAGTTCGTTCGCAGTGACGCCGACCTCCTGATAAATAGCCACGCCAATGCTCACCGAACCCCGAATCACAATCTCCTCCACGACAAACGGCTGCTGCATCGCGCGCAGGATGCGCCCGGCGATCTCGCTGGCCAAGGCATGGTTGGTCACGTCGGCAATGACCGCGAGGAACTCGTCTCCTCCCAGCCGGCCGAGCACGTCATTTGCCCGCAGGCAGCCTTGAAAGCGCCTGGCAACTTCGCAAAGGAAGAGGTCGCCGATGCGGTGGCCATGGTTGTCATTAACGGCCTTGAAGTCGTCGAGGTCGAGGAACAGGATCGCCACGGAACCAAGGACCTCGCGGGCATGGCGCAGGGCCTTTTCCAGGCGCGCATCCAGCAGCATACGGTTGGGCAGCCCGGTCAGCTGGTCGTGCTCCGAGCGGTGCAGCAGGGCCTCGTAAAGACGGCGGTTGTCGACGGCGATGGCCGCAAGGTTGCAGCCAAAGTCGAAGGCGGCCTGGTTGAAACCGACAGGCGCCGTGGTCTCGGCCTCAAAGGTTAGCGCGCCCAGAACTTCGGCATGGCTGGAGATCAGCGGCCGCGACCATACAGGCCTCGGCTCGTTGCGGGAGAAAAGGCTCCGCGTGCGCACCGCAACCGCGCAAGGCTCATCGCTTTGCACGGGATCGACATTGCGCAGCCGTGCGGCGTCCGTCTGGCTCAGACCGGCGCCGTCCAGCAGGTTGAGCGCCCGATCTTCCAGCACGTGCGAATAGGCCCGGACGCCGGGCCACATCTCGGCCGTGTACCGGTGAATCTCAGTGAAGACGCGGGGCAGCGGCTCAAAGCTGTTGATCAGCTCCAGAATGTGGCTGCGCTGCCGCTCCAGGCGTGCCAGCGTATCGAGCCTTTCCGCCTCCGCCTCGACCTTGTGACGCAGCAGCGTCTCCTGCTCGCTCAACCGGCGCCGCATCCACACTCCCCAGAGAAACACCAGCAGTAGCACCGCCAGTGATGCCGTTGTCAGATAGAGCATGTGCCCAACAGTCCACCACGACGGAAGCGCCAGGACGGTAATGTCCCCGGCCGAGCGCATGTGCACCTGCAGGCTCTCCACCACTCCCCAGAACCCGCGGATGTGCACGATGCAGACTCCCTCAACCCGCAGCTTCGTACCGGGTTCGTAGACGGAAATGGGGTCCGGATCCCCGGGCCGCTTGCGATAGACCGCCTGAAAGATGCTGGGCCCGGAGCGAAGCGTGAGCGTGTCCAGATCGCGCTCGCGGGTTTCGGACACCAGTTCCCCATCCAGCGATACCACGCGGTTGCTGTACAGGTCGCTCATCGCGTCGGCGTAGGTGATGGGGCTGGCCGGCAGCGGAGTGACCTTGCCGACCGCGAAGGCCTGCGCAAGTTGCAAAGCGGGCGCTCCGTTGATCGCAGTGGGAAAGCCCGTCACTTCCACCTGCTGTCCAATGGTCATGGGGTCCATTTGCTCGGTCTGGATCAGCAAGGCATCGTCGCCGCTCTGGATGACCATCCGCTCGCCCCTGTCGTAAAGGGTCAGCACCCCCTCGGTCCTGACGCGCTCCATGGGCCGCACCACACGGTCTGAACGCACTAGGTCGTGCAGCGGGGTGACCGGAACCTGCTCGATCGCAGTTTTAGCCGGACTGACCACCACCATCTGGTTTGCACTGCTCGACTCGATTTGCAGGCCGAGGATGTGGTCGTGGCCATCGAACCGCCCGCCCAGATTCCCCGTGACGCGAACCGTGGCATCCAGCAACTGCACCGGGTTGGGGCGAGCGTCATTGATGATCGTGACCTGCATCATCTGCCCGTCCACCTCGAGTTCCAGCAGGTGCACCTGCGCCTGCTCCACCCACTGCAGGGTCGAGGAGCGCACGATGCCCTCCATGGTCACAAACCGGCAGTCATTGGCGTGGAGCGCCGCCTGGGCGTAATCAAGCGAGGTCGGCTCGGGCAGCGGCCCGCGGGAGATTTCGCGGATCCTGGTGGGCACAATCTCGTTGGTATAGCCGGCTTCAACCCTGCCCCATATCTCCACGCGCGAGCCCTCGGTTACCGGAAATTCACGGCCCGGCTGCACATAAATGGAGCCTGTCGAGTCCTGGAAAAA
>Ga0335075_10019273_pt1 | contig 10089 bp, 9 predicted proteins | sample Lox_Sample_24_FD_206723 | JGI IMG/M metagenome (GOLD analysis project Ga0335075, IMG submission 206723) | Soil microbial communities from Loxahatchee National Wildlife Refuge, Florida, United States - Lox_Sample_2.4 | ecosystem: Environmental > Terrestrial > Soil > Wetlands | place: USA: Florida...
CGGGCGGACAGCAGCAGCGCATGCTGCTCGCGATCGCGCTGGTGAACGACCCGAAGGTCCTATTCCTCGACGAGCCGACCACCGGCCTCGACCCGCAGGCGCGGCGCAACTTCTGGGAGCTGGTGGAATCGATCAAGGCGCGGCGCAAGACCATCATCCTCACCACCCACTACATGGAGGAAGCGCAGCTCCTCTGCGACGAGATCGCCATCATGGACGGCGGCCGCATCATCGCCCAGGGCGCGCCACAGCGGCTGCTGCGCGAGCACTTCGCGGAAGTGCTGCTCGAGCTGCCGCGGCAGGAGTTTCCCGAGCCGGCACGGCGGCTGCCGCTCAAGCTCTTCGATGCCGGCGACCGGGTCGAGATCAGCACCGACGATCTCGACGGCACGCTTCGAACCCTGATGGAGGCGCGTGTGCCGCTGCAGAATCTGCGGATCCGCCCGGCGAATCTCGAAGACCTCTTCCTCGACCTCACGGGCAAGGAGCTGCGCACTTGATCAAGCGACTGCTCGCCGTCTGGCATGCGCGCAACCTCGAGTTCGTGCGCGACCGGCCGACGCTGCTTTTCACCCTGCTGCTGCCCGTGGGCGTCGTGATCGGCATGAGTTTCATCTTCGGCGGTCCGCCGCGGCCGCTTTTCAAAGTGGGCGTTCTCGGAACGGATGTCGCCACCCGCGCGAATCCTTTCCGCGCCGAGCGCTATACGCAGTTCGTGACGGTCGCGAGTGAGGCCACCGGCCTCTCCGCGGTCACTCACCAGGAGATCGATCTGCTCATCGACTTCGATGGCGGCGTTCGCTACTGGGTCAACACCGACTCTCCCAAGGGCTATATCGTGGAGAAGCTGCTCATTGCCGCCGATCCCGGGGCCCGGCGCCAGCCGGTGACGGGTCAGGCGATCCCCTACGTCAACTGGCTGTTCCCGGGAATCCTGGGGATGAACATGATGTTCAGCTGTCTCTTTGGCGTCGGTTACGTCGTGTTGCGATACCGCAAGAGCGGATTCCTCAAGCGCCTGCACGCAACGCCGCTCTCTGCGTTCGAGTTTCTCACGGCCCAGGTGCTCTCGCGCCTGAGCCTCATACTCTTCGTCACGGTGGTGCTCTACGCGGGGATCGGCGCCATCATCCACTTCCACAGCGCCGGCAGCGTCGCCCTTCTCCTGCTCATCGCGGCGATCGGGTCGCTGTCGATGATCGCACTCGGTCTCACCGTCGCCGCGCGGTTCGCCAGCGAAGAGGTGGTCGGCGGCCTGTTGAATCTCCTCACCTGGCCGATGATGCTGCTCTCGGGCGTCTGGTTCTCGATCGAGGGCTCGTCCCGCTGGGTGCAGTGGGTGGCCGACATCTTTCCGCTGACCCAGGTGATCCAGGCGGCGCGCGCGGTGATGCTCGACGGTGCCGGCATTCGCCAGGTCACGCCCAATCTCATTTATCTTACCGCGATGACGCTGGTATTCCTCGCGTTCGGCGCGTGGTCATTCAAGTGGAGAATAGATTGAGCCAACCGATACGCTTCTGCAGCGACAACGCCGCTTCCGTCTCCGCGGAGATCCTGGAGGCTCTCGCGGCCGCCAACCGCGACCACGCTCTCGCCTACGGCGAGGATCCCTGGACGCAGCGTCTCGATGAGGTGCTCGGCCACTTCTTCGGCACGGAGGTGCGGGCGTTCGTGGTTCCAACAGGTACCGCGGCCAACTCCCTCGCGCTCGCGACGGTGACACCGCGCTACGGCGCGATCTACTGCCATCCGGAGGCCCACATCGCCGTCGACGAGTGCGGCGCACCAGGCTTTTTCACCGGCGGAGCGCAGCTCGAGCGGATCGACGGCAAGGGCGCGAAGCTCACCGCCGATGCGCTGGCGGCGATGCTCGATGACCACGCCGTCTCCGTGCACAGCGTGCAGCCGGCGGCGGTATCGATCAGCCAGGCTTCGGAGCTCGGCACTGCCTATCGACCTGCTGAAGTCCACGCCCTCTGCGAAGTGGCTCATACGCACGGGATTCACGTCCACATGGACGGCGCACGCTTTGCGAACGCGGTGACGTACCTGGGCTGTCATCCCGGCGATGTCACGTGGCGGGCGGGAGTCGACGTCCTCTCCTTCGGAGCGACCAAGAATGGGGCTCTCGCGGCGGAGGCCGTGGTGTTCTTCCACCTCGGACTGGTGCGCGACTTCGAGCTGCAGCGTAAGCGTGCCGGCCACTTGCTGTCGAAATCGCGCTACATCTCGGCACAACTCCTGGCCTATGTGGAGTCGGGTCTATGGCGGCGCAACGCGGAGCGTGCCAACGCCATGGCACGTGCCATCGGCAACGCTTGCGGCAAGCGTTTGCTGCATCCGGTCGAGGCGAATGAGGTATTCGCTAACCTTGGCGATGCGGTCAAGGCGTCCTTGCGGGAGGCAGGCTTTGAATTCTACGATTGGGGTGCGCCCGCCTCCGGCACGGCACGCCTGGTCGCTTCCTGGGACCAGGACGAGCGCCACGTCGAGGCGCTGTGCGCGGCCCTGACTGCAATGTGAACCCAAGGAGAGCGCATGGCCAGACGAGAGTCCCGCATGCTGGCGCTCGGTACGCCGGCTCCGGATTTCAGCCTCACCGATCCCAGCGGCAGGCGCTTCGCGCTGCGCGACTTCGCGGGCTCGAACGGACTCCTTGCCGCTTTCATCTGCAACCACTGTCCCTTCGTCAAACACCTGCTCGACGGCTTCGTGGAATTCGCGCGCGAGTACGGGCCCAAGGGCATCGCGATCGTGGCCATCAATCCCAACGATGCGGTGAAGTATGCGGAAGACAGCCCCGAGAGCATGACGCGGATCGCCGCGGAGAAAGGCTTCACCTTTCCCTATCTCGTCGATGAGACCCAGGCCGTCGCGAAGGCATACCAGGCGATCTGCACGCCGGACTTCTTCCTCTTCGACGCCGCGCGCAAACTCGTCTACCGCGGCCAGTTCGATGCCAGCAGGCCCGGTAACGGATTGCCTGTGACAGGCGGCGACCTGCGTGCCGCCGCGGACGCCCTCCTCGCCGGCAAGCCGATCGGTAAGCAGATCCCGAGCATCGGCTGCAGCATCAAATGGAAATCGGGCCAGGCTCCGGAGTGGGCGTAGATCCTCACCGCCCCGAAAGGGCCTCGACGATGCGCACCCGCATCCCCCGCCACGCAGGCAACACGCCGACAATGATACCAACGGCGAACATGAGGGCGACACCGCGCAGCCATGTTGCGGAGCCGACCGGCAGTACGGGGATCTGCGCACCGAGCCTGGCGCGCAGTTCGCTGACGGCGACCACGGATAGGGCCAGCCCGAGGATGCCTCCCACCGCGAGCAGCAGCACCGACTCGGCGAGCAGCAGCGCCAGGACGCCGCGACCGGAGAAGCCGATGGTCTTCAGGATGGCGAGTTCCGGGGTACGCTCACGGACCGCCTGCGCCATGGTGTTGCCGGTGAGCAGGATGAGCGTGAAGAACACCGCCCCCATGATCGAGCCCACGATGAGGCCGATGTCGGCGAATCGCCGGGCGAGGCTCGCGGTGAAAGCATCTTCGCTCTGCGTCTTCGTTTCATGGTCGGAGTTGACGGAAAGCGCATCGACTGCACTGCCGACGCTGAATACATCCTGCAGACGCGCGGCGCGCTCGATGTAGAAACTCGCGGCGCCGCCGCCGAATGCGGTCGCCTGGTCGAAGTAATCCCAGTTGAAGAAGAGCTGGCTTTCCTTGCCCTGCTCGCGCGGGTCGCTCACGTGATAGATGCCGACCAGGTCGAAGATCCAGGTGTTGGAGCCGTTCTTCTGCGGGAAGACGGTCGCCTGAACCGGGATCTTGTCGCCGACCTTCCAGTGAAAGGCCGCCGCCAGGGCGGCGCCGGCCACCGCTCCGGTACGCGTCGCATGGAGAGCGCGCAGCTCTGCCGGGGACAGCCTGTATTCGGGATAGACATCGAAGTAGTTGCCGGCGATCGACTGGGTCGCGAGCTCGTTCTTCGGCGTCTGGTAGTAGCCGCCGAACCAGCTCTCGTAGGTCACCGAGCTCACACCCGGCACCGCCTGGATGCGCCGCAGGAGACTCAGCGGCAATGAGCCGAGCAGGCCCTGCGTCGACATGGTGATGAGGCGAGTCGCCCCGGGAACGCTCTGACCGCTGCTGGCAAAGGCGGCCCGAACGGAATCGAGCAGGCCAAAGAGCAGGAACGCGGCGCTGGCGGCGAAGATGGTGAAGAGCGTGCGGGTCTTGCGCCTGAGGAGCGCCGACCACACCAGGTGCAGGTACTTCACCAGGTCACCTACAGCTCCCGCAGACCCTCCGTCACGGGCATGCGCGCGGCGCGCAGAGCCGGGAAAAGGCCGCCCAGGAAGCCGATGGCGAGCGCCCACTTGATACCGGTCGCCACCAACGTCGGCGTCACCCGGAACTCAAACACCACCTGGCTGAAATTGGCTCCAAGCGTCGACGCCGTGTAGTGGTCGAAGAGCAGCCACGCGATGGCGGCGCCGACGATACCGCCGAGGACCGCCAGCAGCAGAGTCTCGAGGAGCACTGAAACGACCACCGGCGCGCCTCTGAAGCCGATGGCCCGCAAGGTCGCGATCTCGCGCGTTCGCGTCGCGATGGCGGCGTACATCGTGTTGAGAGCACCGAACAGCGCGCCGATTCCCATGATCACCGCGACGGTCGTGCCGAGCACGTGGATGATCCTGGTCAATCCTTCGGACTGGGCGTCGTAGTACCTGCGGGTCGTCTGGACCTCGAGCTTCAGTTGCGGATTGGTCTTGATCGCCGCCCGGAACGCATCGAACACACCGGCATTGCGCAGCCGCACCGTGACGGAGCTGGTACTGCTGCCGCGGTGATAGGTCGTTGCGACCACGCCCGTGTCGGCCCAGAGCTCGGAGTTGTGCGAATCGCCTGAATCGAACACTCCGACGACCGTCCAGGGCTGGTTGTTCAGGTCGAGAGTCGAGCCCATGTCCGTGTGCGCGAATTCGCGCACGGCGTCCTTGCCCACGATCAGCTCGCGCAGGCCCGAGCGGAAGCGCCGCCCGGTGACCATCCGAAATCGCGGGTTGAGCTCCCACGCCTCGTCACCGACCCCGCGGATCTCGACGTTGGAATCTACGCCGTTGCTCTTCTTCGGAATCGATGCGGCCACGACGATCTCCGGCGAGGCGATCGGCCGGTTCTGCTTGTCCCGCATCACCTGCGGCATATCCGCAACGAGGACGGCGGAATCGTGGTCGACGACGGAATTGATCTCCGTCTGCGATCCGGCGCGCAGCACGATCGCGGTATCATCACTCCCTGTCTGCTGCAGTGTGGCGCGGAAACCTTCCGCCATGGCGAGCAGCGCGACCAGAACGCCGACCACCCCAGCGATGCCGATGATCACCACCGACGAGGAGCCGAGTCGCTGGGGAATCGTCGAGACGGCGACCGCAGTGGCCGACCAGGCCTGGCGCCCGGTGCGCGTGAGAGCGAGCCAAGCGATGAGAAGTACGACGCCGGCGAGTATCCCCCACGCAGGGAGCACCACCAGCACGATGACGGGCACGACCGCCGCGACGATAACCGAGAGGACGTATCCGATCTTTCGCCACATATGGCTTCCCCTCATCGTCCCGCGAGCGCGTCGACGATCCGCAGGCTCATGCCGCGCCGCGCCGGGAGGGCGCCCACCAGAAGTCCGATCAGCGCCATGAGGCCGAGACCCTCCAGCCAGCTCGTGGCTCCAACCGGCAGCATCGGGATCGCGGCAAGGTTCGCCCGGATGAAGCTGACGGCGACCTCGGCCAGGGCGAGTCCCGCCGCTCCTCCCAGCACGAGCAACAGCACCGACTCGGCGAGCACCAGGCCGAGGACGCTGCGGTTCGAGAAGCCGACCGTCTTCAGGATGGCGAGCTCGGGGATGCGTTCGCGCACGGCCTGCGCCATGGTGTTGCCCGTGAGCAGGACGAGTGTGAAGAACACCGCTCCCATGATGGAGCCCACGATCAGGCCGATGTCGGCGAACTGACTGGCGAACGAGGCCTGGAAGGCATCCTCGCTCTGTGATTTCGTCTCGTGGTCGGAATTGGCCGAGAGCGCATCGATCGCCGCCGCGACGTGGTCCGCATCCTTCGGCTGCGCGATCTTCACGATGTACCAGCCCACCTGGCCGCCACCGAATTCGGTTGCCTCGTCAAAGTACTTCCAGTGGAAGAACATCTGCTCCTCGCGCTGCCTCTCGCGGGGATTGGCGATGTGATAAATGCCGACCAGGTTGAAGGTCCAGGTGTTCTGGCCCCCTTTCTGCGGAAAGATGGTCGCCTGCAGCGGGATCTCCTGGCCGATCTTCCAGTGAAACCGCGCCGCGAGCCTCGCCCCGACTACGGCGCCGGTGCGCGTGTCCTCGAACGCCCGCAGCTGCGCCGGGGAAAGCTTGTACTCCGAATAGACGTCGAAGTAGTTCGGCGCCACCGCCTCGTTGGCGAAGAAGTTCTTCGGGTCCTGGTAGATGCCGCCGAACCAGTTCGCGTAGGTCACCGCGCCCACGCCCGGCACCGCCTGGATCTGCATGTCCAGGCTGAGCGGCAGGGCAACCATGAAGCTGACCTTGGAGATGGTGATCAGGCGGCTGGCGCCCGCGACGCTCTGTCCGGCATTGGCGAAGGCATCGCGCACGGAGTTGAGCAGACCGAACAGCAGGAATGCCGCCAGCACCGAGAGCAGCGTGAAGAAGGTGCGCGTCTTGCGGCGGAAGAGCGCGGACCAGACGAGGTGCAGGTATTTCACGAGGCGGCCGTCTCGGCCTGCGCACCCGACTCGACCAGCGTGCCCTTGTCCAGGTGCAGGGTGTGGCTCGCGTACTCGGCCGCCTTGGGATCGTGGGTGACCATCACGATGGTCTTGCCGTGCTCGCGATTGAGGCGCTGCAGCAGCGTCAACACCTCCACCGCCGACTGCCTGTCGAGGTCGCCAGTCGGCTCATCGCACACGAGCAGTGTCGGGTCGGAGACGATGGCGCGCGCGATGGCGACGCGCTGCTGCTGTCCGCCGGACAGCTCGCCGGGCTTGTGCGCCGAGCGATCGGCGAGGCCGACGAGCTCGAGCGCCACGGCTGCGTGGCTGCGGCGCTTGGCGGCCGGCAGCTTGGTGAGGAGGAGCGGCAGCTCCACGTTCCTTGCCGCCGAGAGCATCGGCAGCAGGTTGTAGAACTGGAAGACGAAACCGACGTTCGCGGCCCGCCAGCGGGCGAGATCGCTCTGCCCGAGCTGGTCGATGCGCCGGCCGCCCACGCTGAGCGTGCCTTCCGTCGGCGAGTCCAGCCCGCCGATCAGGTTGAGAAGCGTGGTCTTGCCCGAGCCCGACGGGCCCATGAGCGCGAAGAAGTCGCCCTGGGCGATGTCCAGGTTGACATGGTGCAGCACCTCGATCTTCTGCCGGCCGCGTGTGTACACCTTGCTGAGGTTGCGGATCTCGACCAATGGGCTCATGAGCAGAACTCCCCTAATTGATTGGAAAAACGGCCTGCGGCCGTTTTTCGGACATCAGTCCGTTGTCGGCGGCAAAAGGCGCGACTTTTGCCGGCTGCGCAGAGTCTCGCATCGAGGGGTTCGCGCCAAGTGCGGTTCATCATCGGCTGATGTGACAGTTGTCACCCGGGCGGCGGTCCTCAGCCACTGTCCGCCCCATTGTCCGACTTCGCCCTGATGCTCGAGCCATCGTCGAGACGCGTCGGAGGCGATTGCACGACCACCGTGCCGGTGGCGATACCCTGCACGGCGCGGAGGTCTCCCTGGCTCTCGCCAGGGGTCACGGATTCTTCGTGTGCCTTGCCGTCTTGGACGACGAACACCACCGCGCCGCCGCCGCGCTGCACGACCGCGGACGCCGGTACCCATACCGTGCCGGCAGGGAGCGAGGCGGTGGCACTGCCACCAGGCTGCTGCGACGACTCCTGCAGAAACGACACCCGCACACCCATGTCCGGAAGGATGCGGGGGTCGAGTTTCTCGAACGCAACGCGCACCTTCACGGTCGCCTTGCTCCTGTCGGCCGTCGGCACGATGGCGATCACGTGCGCAGGGATGTTCCAGTCGGGATAGGCATCGAGCACTGCCGTCGCGGGTTGGCCGGGCTTCACCCGGTGGATGTAGGCCTCGTTCACATCGACATCGACCTCGAGGGAGCTCATGTCGACGATGGTCGCAACGCCGGCTGCTTCAAAGGTGCCACCGCCGAAAATCGGCGAGATGAATGCGCCAACCTGCGCGGCTTTGTCGATCACCACCCCCGAGAACGGCGCCTCGACGACCGTGTAATCCTCCTGCACCTGCGCCGCCTGCACCCCGGCCCGCGCGGATTCGACCTGGCGCTGCTGTGTCCTGACTTGGGCAGCCGTCGTGATCGCCAGTGTCCGGGCGGTCTCGTAATCCTGCTCCGACACCAGATGCTGGCCGATGAGCGCCTGATCCCTGCCGAAGTCGCGCTGGTACTGGGCAAGCTGCACCTGATACTGGCGCCACTGCGCCTGTGCAGCCGCAAGCCCTGCTTTGGCCTGGTCCAAAGCGGCCCGCTGGACGCTGTCGTCCAATCGCGCCAGCACCTGCCCACGGTGAACATGCTGGCCTTCGTCGAAATACACATGGGTCAACTGACCGGCAATCTGCGAGGAGACCGTTGCCTCGCGTTCCGCTGTGACGTAACCGGTCGCCTGCAGGATCGCGGCCGGGGCGGCACCCGCGGAGGCGGCTACCGCCGTCGCTTCGCTCACCTCGACCACGCTGTTGCGGGTGTAGAGAATCGCCGCGGCAACCCCGATCACCACTGCGACTACGACGACGATGACCGGCAGCAACCATCTGCGCTGGCTGGTGGTGTTCTCGTCCCTCTCGGAGCGATCGATCCTGAGCTGGTGGATGAGATGGGTTTTGTCGGAATCAGGTGACAGGGAATTCCCCCATCGGGTATGGCACCCGCTCGGAGACGAAAGTCAGGTACTCGATGATCTGGCCAGTATAACGCGCGAGGCCAGCGCCGAAACGGGCCAGCTCGGCGCTCGCGCGGCCGGTCGACAGCCGCACCAGCAACTGCGCAATGGCCGTGATCGCGAGCGTCCAACTCACGATCCAGAACACGATCGCGAACAGAAGCATATAGAGAGCCCGCACGCCGAGATCGCCCGGCGGCGGCGCGACAGTCTGCGGTACGCCACTCATGGATGCCCTCCCCCAAGCCCCGTCATGATTGTTATCCCGCGATGATCTGCGCCATGAGCCGCTTTGCCTGCGTGAAGTCCGGCGCGACCAGCAATGCCCGCTCGAGCACGTTGCGGGCGGCGAGAGCCTGACCGCGCGTCAGATAGTCCTGCGCCAGATAGGTGAATGCCTCCGCGGCGCCCCACCCGGGCTGTCCCGGAACCGGCGCGCGCGCGCGCTCGAATGCCGACACCGACTGCAGCAGCAGCTCGTAGGCCTGTTGGCTGTCGCCGCCGAAGAACCGCGGCCGCTCACCGGTAGCCAGGGCGGCGAGCAGGAGCACGCGCGGGTTGTCGGGCGCGAGCTTCAGCGCTTTCTCACCGCGGGCCCTGCTGAGCGGCGCGGCGAGCGGTGAGCGCCAGGGATCGAGATGGCTCTGCAGCGCGAGACAGGCCGACTGCAACGCAAGCGCCTCCGCGGAGCTCGTATCCACGACCAGCACCCGGTCGAGCCGGTCGATGCACTGCTGGGTGTAAGGCCACGCCCGCCTCTCATCGCCCCTGGCGAGCAGTGCGAGCCGGTAGGCGGCGAGCGCCGCATAATAGTTTTGCCACTCGGCGCCGCCTTCCGTCGCGAGCGTGGCGGCAACGCCGGCGAGCCCGACCGCATCCTGCTGGAAATAGCCGCTCTCGATGCGATGCTCGATGTACGTCCAGTGCTGGGTCGATGCCGATGCGCCGGCGGGAGCCGAATGAGCCGCCAGGGCCGGCACACCCGCCAGCAGGGCGACGAGGAGCATCTCCACGAGCCAAGCCGCCGGCCGCAGGCCGCCCCCTTCAGTAGAATGCGCCGCAACCATGACGGGCAACGATAGCACAGGGGCCTCGCCAGCGGATTCGCACGCGCTA
>Ga0335075_10019274_pt1 | contig 10088 bp, 8 predicted proteins | sample Lox_Sample_24_FD_206723 | JGI IMG/M metagenome (GOLD analysis project Ga0335075, IMG submission 206723) | Soil microbial communities from Loxahatchee National Wildlife Refuge, Florida, United States - Lox_Sample_2.4 | ecosystem: Environmental > Terrestrial > Soil > Wetlands | place: USA: Florida...
GGTGTCTCATGCCGAGGACAGCGACGGTGCTTGCTGCCCGTGAGGATGAGGAAACCACGACCCACGTGGACGAGCTGATCCAGCGCGGCCGTGGCCAGGGCTATCTGTCCCTGCCCGAACTTCGCGATGCCTTTGACCAGGCGCGAGTGTCCCCGACGGAGGCCCGTTCCATTATCCGCGAGCTCACCGAGGCCGGCGTGGTGCTCGGCAACGAGCCCGCCGACGGGGCCAGAGCTGCCCCGGATGCGGCCGCTTCGGCGGCCCCTGACGCTGAGTTCGCCGAGGCCGACGCCGAGGTGGCTGCCATGGCGCAGGCTAAGGCGTCGCAGCCTGCCGACGACGCTAGCTCGAGCGTGCCGGAGACCGATCTTGACGACCAGACCTCGGTCATGGGCGACTCCGTGCACACCTACCTCAAGTCCATCGGCCGCCGCCAGCTGCTGACCGCTGAGGAAGAGGTCGACCTCGCCAAGCGGATCGAGGCAGGGCTGTACGCGGAGCACAAGCTGGACACCGAGCGCCGGCTGTCCAAGCAGCTGCGTGCCGATCTGGAAGCGGTTGCCGAGGACGGCAGGCGGGCGAAGGCTCATATGCTGGAGGCCAACCTGCGGCTCGTCGTCTCGGTCGCCAAGAAGTACTCCGATCGCGGCCTGTCGCTGCTCGACGTGGTCCAGGAGGGCAACCTGGGCCTGATCCGGGCTGTGGAGAAGTTCGACTACACCAAGGGTTACAAGTTCTCCACCTACGCGATGTGGTGGATCCGCCAGGCGATTCAGCGCGGTTTCGCCGATTCGGCCCGCACCATCAGGCTGCCGGTGCACGTGCTGGAGATGCTGAGCAAGCTGAGCCGGGTCGAGCGGGACATGCACCAGCGACTCGGACGGGAGCCAACTCCGGAGGAGCTGGCCGTCGAGCTGGACCGGACGCCGGACCAGATCGAGGAGCTGCTGCGGACCAGCCGGCAGCCGATCAGCCTGGACTCGACGATCGGTGAGGATGGCGAGACCAGCATCGGCGACCTCATCGAGGACGTTGACGCGCCCGAGGCCGGCGAGCTTGTTGACCGCCAGATTATGGCAGATCAGCTCCGGCACGCGCTGGATGCGCTGACCCCGCGGGAAGCGACGATCATGTCGATGCGGTTTGGTCTCTATGACGGCAACCCGCACACGCTTGACGAGATCGGCAAGGCACTGGGCCTGACCAGGGAACGCATCAGGCAGCTTGAGAAGCAGTCGCTCTCCAAGCTGCGGCACCCGAGCCGAGCCCAGCCATTGCTGGACTACGCCAGCTGACAACTGCAGATTCGCCCGCACTCTGACCGCTGGCCGGTCTGGCGCGGGATATCCCGGCTAGTGAGGCCGGGCCCGTCCCCCCGCCGGGCCCGGCCTCACTGTATGCCCGGGCCCCTGACGGCCAAGACCGGGCCGGCAGCTGCGCGGCGCTCTGCGGGCTGGCACAGGTTTGATGCATACTTCTGCATTCCAGCCCGTTGCGGCTAAGGCGTCGCAACTGTTGCTGACGTCTACGCCCGCTTCCGCACCACGCACCTGCCGACCCTCCGCATGGTGCCGGATCAGGCAACTCACGCGGGCACTCGAGAGCGCTGGCGCGAGCAGGCTGCGGCAGCGGGCGTCACGTGGCCTGCCTATGCTGACAACTCGGCGCATCTCGGGCCGGACCACGTGAAGGCTCGCGAGCCGGAGCCAGCCCGCAGAGCAGCGTGCGCGCGCCAGCGCTCCGCAGAGCATCCCGATCGCGCGAGGGCTGATGGACGTCGCACGGTGCCGGCGATCACCGCGCCGGTCAATCTCCGCTCCGCTGAGTTTCACCGCGCGCTGGGCTTCAGGGTCAGCGGCCCAGTCGGCGGCTACAACGGTCCTGGCTATCCGATGCTCGTCTTCGACCGGACGTTGTAGCCGGCCTGCGCCTGCGTGCTCAGAACCGGTGCCTGGTATGGCTGAAGGTGCCCTTCGCGAACGCGAGAACCTTGGCGGGCTTGACCGCGTACACCAGGACTTCAGGACCGTCTTGGTCACGGAAGCAGTCGCCCGCCGCCTCGAATTGCCAGCGGCCATCCCACTTGGCCCTCCAGGCAGCGGCCAGACGGCGCAGGCGGGCGGTGCCGGTGATTCGGACTGCGTCGCCCTCGACCACAACGTCGAGTCCCTCGTCCCAGGTATTGCAGCCGGTCGCGAGGGCGACGCGCGAGTTCGCGCCGAGATTGAGGTTCTTCTGCTCGCCCGCTCCGGTACAGAAGTGCAGCGCGTCATCGAGCCACACGGCGACGAGCGGAGTCATGTGCGGACGGCCGTCGCCTCGGACTGTGCAGATCCAGAACAGTTCAGCTGACTGGATGGCTCGCAGCGTCTCACTCCACTCGGTGACTGCCGCGTTCGGGTCGCTGAACCGGGGGTCGATCTCCGTTACTGGCGTGCTCATCGTCGCTCTCCGGCTGCTTACCCGGTCACTGCCGGGCGGATTGCCTGATGAGCTCAAGTACCTCGCCGCTGGCGATCGGAGCGTTGCGGCGCAGCGAGCCGGTCAGCAGCCCGCCGTCGACCGCGATCGCCTGCCCGGTCACGAACCCTGACGCATCGCTGGCCAGCCACAGCACGGTCTCGGCGATGTCGGCAGGCCGCCCGACCCGGCGGATCGGCGCGGCGTCGCTCAAGACGGTGGCCATGAAGTCGACGGTCCGCTGCGCCTCGTCACCGTCGAGTCCCGCCGCGCGGCCGAAGATGGAGGTGGCGATGGCACCAGGACAGACGGCATTGACCCGCACCCCGTGCTCGCCGAGCTCGTTCGCTGTCGTCTCGGTGAGATGGGTGATCGCGGCCTTGGCGGCGCTGTAGTCGTGTCCCGCCATGTTGGCTCTGCTGGCCGCGACGCTTGAGGTGTTGATGATGCTGCCGTGCCCTTGCGGGCGCATGATCCTCGCCGCGGCGCGGATCCCGAGGAATACGCCGCGCAGGTGCACGGCGATTGTCCGGTCCCAGGTCTCGACCTCGATGTCCTCGATGCCGCCGGTCGAGCCGGGCACGCCCGCGTTGTTGAACATGATGTCCAGGCCGCCAAAGGCCTCGACGGAGGTCGCGACGGCCTGGTCGACATCAGCTTCACGGGATACGTCAGTCGCGGCGAACCTGGCTCGGTCCCCCAGCTCACCGGCGATCCGCTTGCCGCGCAGAGCGTCGGCGTCTGCTAGCACGACCGTCGCGCCCTCGGCAATGAACAGCCTGGCTGTCGCCTCGCCGATGCCGCTCGCCGCTCCGGTGATGACCGAGCGCTTCCCGTCCAGCCTGCCCATGATCTTCGCCGCCCGTCCTGAACTAGGCCCAGCCTGTCAGCAGAGAACCTGCCATCCGGCCCGGACGCGGTCAAGGGCGCTGCCCTGACCCCGGGTGGAAGCCGGCAGCCGAGCGTAGCTACGAGAGCGTAGCTACGAGAGCGTAGCTAATGGAGTGGCGGCGAGCGCCTACATCTCAGCGATGGTTTGCCGGAGCGTTTTGTCGATTTCCTTCGGATCGACGCCGATCTCCTCGGCGGTCTCCTTCTCAGCCCTGGTCACGGCCTGCTGGATTGCCTGCTCGACTTTGGCGTCGCCGACGACGACGAGGCCAGCCTGGCCGGGGTCGATGAAATCGCCAAGCTCTTTCGCGCGGGACCGGGACATGCCCTTGGCCAGATGGCCGCTGACGGCACCGATCGCGCCGCCTGCTGCGGCCGCGCCGAGCACGGAGGGCGGGAACAGCAGCCCTACCGCCGCGCCGGCCGCTATGCCCCACCAGGCGCCGTGACGAGTGGCCGTTTCGTCCTTGTTCGCATGCACGTGACCGTGCGCGTCCTTGGTCACCAGCGCCGCGTCGTAGGCTCCGACCAGGCCGTTGGCGTGCAATTCCTTGACGGCCTGGTAGTCGGCTCGTGCCGACATCTCATCTGGATAGGTTGCGACGTAGACGAACGTGTCATCGGTCTTGGCCACTGCGGCTCCCTCGGTCGACACAGCCGGCAGAACTCTCACAGGCTGCAGGCCGAGCCCCGGATGCGGCATCACCCGCCTCAGGTGATTCGAGCCTTCAGCCAGGCGAGGGCAACTTCGCCGTGCGCGCGCTGGAATGCGCGAACTGTCGGCAAGCCCGGCGGGTCGGGCTGACGGCCAAGGTAGGTGAACATCCCGGCGAGCGCGGCGACGACGGCGGTAACGCCGCCCGGATCCGCGTCCCGCGCGACCGGGTGAGCCGCTAATACTGACTCAGGCGGCGGGCCTCCGTTCAGAGCCACGCTGGGCAGCATCGTGACCAGATCGAACCAGGGCTGGGCAATGCAGGCCCAGGGCCAGTCGACAAAGACGACCATGTCTCGCGCTAGCAGGATGTTGTCGGCTCTCAGGTCGCCGTGCGCGAGTGTGCTGCCTTCGACTGCCGCAGCCCAACCTGTTTCGAGCGAAGCCAGGTCGCGCATGCGGGTGCGCGCCCATGGATCCAGGTCGGCTAGCTCGCCGTCGCCTGCGCTGCTGGCAGCAGCAAGCTGCTGCCAGCCTCGGCCCAGATGCCTGAACCGTGCGGCGGCTGGCGGCGCATCAATGGGTGCTGGTGTCAGCGTCACGGCAAGGTCAGCCATGGCGTCAAGTACCCGGCTTAGTTCTGCCTGCTGCCACGGCTGGACCGGCAGCCGGCCATCGACATCCTCGAAGATCAGGATCACCCAGCCATCGGTGTCCAGCGAGGCAATCAGCCGCGCGGCTGGCGCGGATACGGGCAGGGCCGCCGCGATACGCGCCTCAGCCCGGTGGATATCCGGCGAGTCCGGGTTGACGTCGCCGACGGCCTTGACGAAAGCGCGGCGCCCGTCCGTCAGCAGCAGGCGGGCCGCCACGCCCGGCGAGAACCCGCCCGGCTGGGTGACGGCCCGGATCACGCGCCCGCCGAGCAGCCGCTCGACCTCGGCCCGAAGGGGCGCTGGCACCGCTGACCAGGGCAGCCGCGTGCCCTCGGCTGCCGGCGGGGGCTGGGGCGCAGTCAGTCTGTCCTGATTTGCCACATTGTCATGTTCGCGACGTCCGGTAGGCCCTGGCAACTGGGTTTCGCCGCCGCAGCAGCATCAGGGTGCCGTGAGGATGCGCGGTCCGTCAGCTGTGATGGCGACAGTGTGCTCGACGTGAGCCGCCCGGCTTCCGTCGCCGCTAAGGAGCGTCCAGCCGTCCACGTCGACCCGGTAGCTGTCATGGCCCCCAGCCATGAACCACGGCTCGATGGCTATGACCAGCCCTGGCTCAAGCTTCATGCCTCGTCCGGGCTTGCCGTCATTCGGCACCGACGGCGACTCGTGCATCGTGTGCCCGACGCCATGGCCGCCGAAGTCGGTGTGCAGCCCGTAGCCAGCCTTCCGCGCGACGGCACCGATGGCCGCGGAGACATCGCCAAGCCGGCCGCCTGGCACCGCCTTCGCGATCCCGGCGGCCAGCGCCCGCTCGGCCGTGTCGATCAGCCGAAGGTCCGCCGGACGTGGCGTGCCGACAGTGAGCGAAACCGCCGCATCACCGGTCCAGCCGTTGAGCGTCGCGCCGAAGTCGATGCTGAGCAGGTCGCCGTCAGCCAGCCGGTACGGGCCGGGGATGCCGTGCAGCGCGGCATCGTTCACCGAGGCGCAGATCACCGCGGGAAACGGGGTATGCGCGAAGCTCGGCTGGTAATTCAGGAACGGCGACGTAGCGCCATGCTCGGCGAGAACCGCCCTGGCCACTTCGTCAAGCTCGAGCAGGCTAACTCCGACGGCTGCCTGCTTGCGCATCTGGAGCAACGCGGTCGCGACGACGCGGCCGGCCGACCGCATCGCCTCGATCTCGGCTGGTGACTTCAGCTCTACCACGGGTCTATGGTGTCAGCCCGCGCGCTTGCCCGGCCGGCCGGCTCTTGAGGTGCGGTTAGCCATCGGCGCGCGGGCGGGCCGGGGTGAAGACGTAGGGCGTCGTGCGGGCGACTGGCTCGAAGCCGAGCCGCTGCAGGATCGGACGGCTGGTCGGGAGGGCGTCGACCTGGAGGTACCGGTAGCCGCGCGCGGCGGCCAGCCCTGCCCGGTAAGCGACCAGGGCCCTGAAGATGCCCTTACCGCGCCACGCTGGCACGGTGCCGCCGCCCCACAGGCCGGCGAAATCGGTGCCGCCGACGAACTCGATCCTGGCTGCGCTGACCGGCTCGTCGCCTGCCATCGCGACGACCATCTGGATCGTTTCCGGACTGGACTTGAGCTGACCACGCAGCCGGTCCCCCAGTTCGGGCGACCGGTGATCGCCGAACGCCAGGTCTCCCACCCTCAGCAGCGCCGCGAGCCCGGCCTCGTCGGTGACCGTAACCAGCCGGACACCGTCGGGCAGCACGACCCGGGAGTCGATCGCGCTAGTCTCCGCCACCAGCATCATTTCGTCGTCATCCGGCTCGAACCCGGCCGCGATGAGCCGGGCTGGCAGGTCCGCGGGCTGGTCGTAGTCGTAGTACTTCCACTCCACCGGCGTACCGCGGGTCGTGAAGTAAGCCTTCTGCGCCGCGATCACGGTGTCAGCCGTGCTGTCGGACAGCGCAGACCAGATGATGCAGGAAGTCTCGTCGCCCGGCGCGACCCAGCGCAGCACCCCCTGGTCGGCCTCGACCACTGCGCCTGGTTCGTCCGGCTCGGCCTTGCGCCGGATCTGCTCATCGAAGGCGGTCCGCACCGCGTCAATATCCACAGCGTGCACCCCACCATGGCAGGCCAGGTGCGGGCAAATCGAATATCCGGTCGGCTGCTCAGAAGCGAATGCGGCCGGCTGGCGATGCGGCGTTCCCGGACCTAACCTTGGGAACGGTAAACACCGTTAGTTCCGATGGACGCGCCAGGAGGCACCGTGGTTGCCGCCAGCCAGCTCGGCCAGTCCGAGCAGGTCACGTTCCTGATCATCGGCGCTGGCTTCTCCGGCCTGGGTGCCGCGATCAGGCTCAAGCAGGCCGGCTACACCGACATGATCATCCTGGAGCGCGCGGGCGACGTGGGCGGCACCTGGCGGGACAACACCTACCCTGGCTGCCGCTGCGATGTTCAGTCGAACCTGTACTCGTACTCGTTCGCGCCCAAGGCCGACTGGAGCGAGTCCTTCCCGTCCCAGCCTGAACTGTGGGCGTACTTGCGCTCGGTGACCAGTAAGCACGGGCTCCGGCGCTTCCTGAGGTTCGGTCACGAGGTGACCGCCGCGGGCTGGGAGGCCGCCTCGGGCCGGTGGCGCGTCACCACGACTGCCGGGAGCTTCACCGCCCGGTACCTCATCGCCGCCGTCGGCGCGCTAGTCGAGCCGTCCCTGCCTGACATTCCCGGCATCGAGTCGTTCGCAGGCACGATCATGCACTCAGCGCGATGGGACCATGGCTGGCAGGCCGCCGGCCGCCAGGTCGCGGTCGTTGGCACCGGAGCTTCCGCCATCCAGATCGTGCCCTCGATCCAGCCGGATGCCCGGCACCTGACGGTCTTCCAGCGCACCGCGCCGTTCGTCGTCCCGCACACCAATCATCGGGTGAAGCCGCAGGTCAAGGCGCTGTACCGGGTAATGCCCGCCAGTCAGCGGGCGTCCAGGATCGCGATCTACTGGATGCGCGAGCTTCTCGCGCTCGGCTTCGTCAAGAACCCGAAGATCCTCAAGCGGGCTGAGCTTGCCTGGCGCAAGCACATGGAGAGCGCGATCGCCGATCCGGTCATGCGGGCGCAGCTGACGCCTACCTACGACCTCGGGTGCAAGCGGGTGCTGCCGTCTAACGAGTACTACCCGGCCATTGCCAGGGACAACGTCAGTCTCGTTACCGAGAAGATCATCGAGTTCCGCCCGGATGCCCTCGTTACCGCTGACGGCGCAGCGCATCCCGTTGACACGGTGATCCTGGCAACTGGCTTCCATGTCGCCGATAACCCGACCTTCGGCAAGATCACCGGCAAGAGCGGCGAGACCCTGGCGTCGGCATTCGGCGCCACCTACCTCGGCACCGTGGTGCCGGGGTTCCCCAATTACTTCCAGCTCACCGGGGCGAACACCGGGCTCGGCCATTCCTCGATGCTCCTGATGATCGAGAGCCAGCTGAACTTCATCGCTGACGGCATCGCCAAGACGTTGGGCGCCGGCGCGCCGTTCGAGGTGCGCCCGGAGGTGTCGGCCGGGTACAACGCCGAACTCCAGCGCAAGCTGCCAAAGACGGTGTGGGGTTCTGGCTGCTCCAGCTGGTACCTGGACAGCGAGGGTCGCAACCTCACGCTGTGGCCGGGCTTCACCTTTGACTTCCGCCGCCGCACCCGCGAGTTCCGGACCGGCGACTTCACCATCGGCTGACACGCTAGCTGGCGTGCGCGTTCCCCGGCCTGGACGTCTGCAGCGGCGACGTCGCCGTCGACGCGGCTACCGTGGCCGGGTCAGCGAACCTGCTCCCGTCGGGCCCGGCTACGACGGCCTCGTGCAAGGCGCTGCCCCGCAAGAGCTGCGGCCACGTCAAGAACCATTGCGTCCACCCGTTGTCCCAGGTGCCGGGCCGCGGACTGCCAGCGATCGTGACGGGATCGCCTGGATCCTCCATCTTGTAGTAGGTCTCGGCGTCCGCCGGGGCCATGTTCACGCAGCCATGGCTGACGTTAACGAAGCCCTGCTCGCCAACTGACCAGTAGGCGTCGTGCAGGAAATCGCCGGACGCGGTGAAGTCCACCGACCAGGGAACCTCAAGTGAGTAGCCGGGCCCGGTCATCCGCACCGGGTTTCCCTTGAACACGGTCACGTACGTGCCGTCGGGCGTATCGTCGCCAGGCCGCCCGGAGCTGATCGGCCAGTTGTGGATCAGCGCACCGTCGCGGTAGAGCCTGAGCCGGTGCGTGGCTGTGCTGGCAACGACGATCAGCGATTGCCCGATCGTGAACTGCTGCGTCAGCGTGTGACTGCCGTAGACACCCGGCGCGCCCTCGACGCCGTCCAGATGCGCAACGAAACTGACCTGTGTGTTGGCCGGCCAGTAATCGCGGGGCCGGAAGTAGAGCGACTGGCTGGTGTCCCAGTACCACGCGCCCACGACAGGCTTGGACGTCGTGATGTCCAGGGAGCGTTCGACGGCCTCGCGGTTAGTGATCGGCTGGCTGAACGTCAAGATGATGGGCATCCCGACGCCGTAGGTCTGGTGGTACCCCTCGGTGATCTTGGCGGCGAACGTTCGCTTTGGGCTCAGAGTACGGAATGTGCTAGTCCGCTTGACGATCTTCCCGGATGCGTTCTGTGCCTTAACGGTAAGCGTGACGGTCTTCTGAAGAGGCAGCGGCGCAGTCGAGCTGCTCTGCCACACCGTATGTTTCCTGTTCAGCGAACCGGAGACCGTGGCACCGGTCACCGTGGCGCTCCGTATGTGGCCCCCGAATGCCTTCACCATGAGAGGACCGCCGGGGTTGACGCTCGCGCGGCCTGAGGCCGGCCTGAAAGCCAGCCGGACGGCGGTGGTCTGGGCGGGCTGGGAGCGTCACCGGCCGGTCGGTCCGCGGAGCGCCGGCCGTGCCCGAGTATCCCGGCAGCATCGAGGACGCGGCCGATCAGGTAAGTGCCAGGGGCGGGCGCGGGATCCCGGTTCGCTGTGATCACACCGACGAGCAATCGGTCATCGAGCTCTTCGAGCGCGTTCAGGCCGGCCATGGCCGGCTCGACGTGCTGGTGTGCAACGCCTGGTCAGGCTACATGCCGTATCCCGAGCACAACGACTGGTTCCGCCAGCCGTTCTGGGAGCAGTCGATGGAGCGCTGGGACGGCATGTTCACCGGCGGGTTGCGCGCTCACCTGATGACAGCCCGGTACGGCGTGCCGCTGATGCTGCCCCGCAGCAGCGGGTTAGTGATCTTCACGACGTTCACCATGGGGCGCAAATACCTCGGCAACGTGTTCTACGACGTAGCCAAGAACGGCATCTGCCGGGCCGCCGAGGTGCTGGCCGGCGAGCTTGAGGACCACGAGATCGCAGTGCTGGCGCTGACCCCCGGCTGGGTGCTGGCGGAGCGGATGACAGACCTGACTCCCAGCCAGCAGGCACAGACCGAGTCCGTCGAGT
>Ga0335075_10019275_pt1 | contig 10088 bp, 8 predicted proteins | sample Lox_Sample_24_FD_206723 | JGI IMG/M metagenome (GOLD analysis project Ga0335075, IMG submission 206723) | Soil microbial communities from Loxahatchee National Wildlife Refuge, Florida, United States - Lox_Sample_2.4 | ecosystem: Environmental > Terrestrial > Soil > Wetlands | place: USA: Florida...
ATTTGTCCTACGTCGAATCGGTAGCGCGTGAGATCACCAGTGCCATCAATGGATACAAGGTTATCGTTGAAAAGAGCACGGTTCCCGTCTATACCAGCGAGTGGGTTCGGAAAATTATTCTTCGCAACGGGGCAGATCCGGAATCGTTCGATGTGGCTTCAAACCCTGAGTTTCTGCGCGAAGGTACGGCGGTCACCGACTTTCTTTTTCCAGACCGAATTCTGATCGGCTGCGACACCGAACGCGCGGCCGATGTTCTTCGCGAGATTTACGCTCCCCTTACCGGCGGCGATTATTATCGGCGCGCTGACGCGATTCCACAGCCCGACCGCACCTCGGTTCCGGCTCCCATCATTGTCACGAGCACCAAGAGCGCGGAATTGATCAAGCACGCCTCCAACGCATTCCTCGCCATGAAGATTTCTTTCATAAACGCTGTCGCTTCGATTTGCGAATCGGTGGGAGCGGACGTGAACCAGGTATGCCACGGCGTTGGCATGGATTCGCGCATCGGATCGCGGTTTTTAAACCCGGGAATCGGCTACGGTGGCTCTTGCTTTCCAAAAGATGTAATGGCATTCCGCGCCGTCGCCCGCGAGTGCGGCTACGATTTTCGCCTGCTCGATGAGGTCATGCGCATCAATGAAGACCAGCGCGGCCGCTTTCTCCGGAAAGTGCGGGATGCTTTATGGACCTTGCGCGGCAAGCGTCTGGGAGTTCTGGGTCTGGCTTTCAAGGGCGGCACCGACGATATTCGCGAATCGCCGGCGATTCTTATTGTGCAGGCCCTATTGCAAGAGGGATGCAAGATCACCGCCTACGACCCGGCTGCGATGGAGCGCGCCCAAGAAGTCATAAACTCGAGCATCAAGTTCGTCGACTCGTCTTATGAGGCTGCACACGATGCCGATGCGCTTCTGATTCTTACCGAGTGGGAAGAATTTGCCAATCTGGATCTCGATCGCTTGCGCCGCGAACTTAAGTACCCCATCGTTATCGACGGACGAAATTTGTACGATCCTGAAACTATGGCGGCGAGCGGCTTCACCTATTACAGCGTTGGGCGCGCGGCGTGCCATCCAGAAGGCGCATCGGCCGCCTTGAAGGCGATCAAGAACGGCGCCAATCAAGCATGAGTGCGCAACGCGCCCTGGTGACCGGTGGCGCCGGTTTCCTGGGATCTCATCTTTGCGATGCGCTTCTGGGCGACGGATGGAACGTGGTAGTGGTCGATAATTTGCTCACCGGCCGCATGGCAAACCTGGCCCACCTGGAGAACGATCCCCGCTTAGAGTTTGTTGAGAAAGACATTTGCCAACCGTTTGATGTGGGCAAGGTCGATTTTGTTTTTCACCTCGCCAGTCCGGCCAGTCCGGTGGATTACACGATCCATGGAATCGCCACCCTGAAGGTTGGCTCGCTGGGAACATTCCATGCTCTCGACGTCGCGCATAAGTATGGCGCGAAATATTTTGTGTCTTCAACTTCCGAGTGTTACGGCGACCCGTTGGAGCATCCACAGAAAGAAACCTACTGGGGTAATGTGAATTCCATCGGACCACGCTCGGTTTATGACGAGGCCAAACGATTCACGGAAGCGGTGACGATGGCGTATCACCGCTATCACAATGTCGACACCCGCATTGTGCGCATCTTCAACACCTACGGGCCCCGCATGCAACTCAACGATGGACGCGTCGTCCCGAACTTCATGAGGCAGGCTTTGCGAGGGGACAACTTAACCGTATACGGCAACGGAAGCCAGACGCGCAGTTTTTGCTATGTGAGCGATGAGATCGACGGCTTTCTGCGACTGGCGAAATCGGACGAACACCTGCCGGTCAATATCGGCAATCCGAATGAGTTCACTATTCTTGAGTGCGCGCAGCACGTGATTAAAGCGACCGCATCGAAGAGCAAAATCAGTTACGAACCGTTGCCGCAGGACGACCCAAGGCAAAGACGGCCTGATATTGCGAAAGCGCGACAATTGCTGGGATGGGAACCGAAAATTCAATTAGAAGAAGGACTGCGCTTGTCGCTGGATTACTTCAAGAAAGCGCTAGTAGACGAAGCGCCAACAAAATAAGCTCCGCATCCAAGACTCATGTGATTGGAACTCATGTAATTTCGTAGAATGCAGCGGTTGGCTGTGAGATTTGCCGCTTGCTTGGAGCGCGGGACTCCGCTTAATCCCGTATTTCCCCATGTGATGAAGATCACGCACGTTTGTGACCTGGTGGATTGACTGCCCGGCCGCTGGCAGCATATCCTTCTAAATGAAATTGAAATTCATTTTCAAAATCAGATTGCACTACTAACGGGTCAACTTTTCGATGTTGCAAGCTTTTATTATTACGCTGCGCGAGGGAGTAGAAGCGGCCCTGATTGTCGGTATTACGCTCGCCTACCTTTCGAAAATTGGGCGAAATGACCTTCGCCGCACGGTTTATGCTGCCCTTGGTGCGGCCTTTCTCGGCAGTATCGGCGTCGCTATTCTGATCTCTCGTCTCAACCTTAACGAAGACGTTTTCGAAGGCTGGATCATGCTGGCGGCCGCCTTCTTCGTCATCACCATGGTTATCTTCATGATGCGGACGGGCAAAAAACTGAAGGGCGAGATTGAAGGAAAGCTGGGTCGATTGGCCGGCAATAATGCGGGCATCGGGCTTTTCTTTTTCGTCTTCTTGATGATTCTGCGCGAAGGGGCAGAGACCGTGCTGATGCTATCCGCCGTCACCTTGAACTCGACGGAACTCATGAGTTTTATGGGCACACTTTTGGGAGTCTTGGCGGCGATTGGCTTCGGCGTAGTGTTTGTAAAAGGCAGTGTACGCATTAATCTGCAGAAGTTTTTTCGGGTTACGACTGCCATCCTTTTTCTGGTCGCAGCCCAGTTAATTGTTGCTGGCCTGCATGAACTCTCGGAAAGCGGAATCATCCCGTCGTCGAAACGCGAGATGGCCATCATCGGACCGATCGTAAGAAACGAAGAGTTTTTTGTTGTCACCGTTCTGGCGCTGGCTGCGCTTATGGTGTTATTTGACGCGAAACGGCGTCAACCGACGCCGGAGCCTGCTTCTCCGGCCGAGCGCCGCAAAGCAATCTGGACCGCCCGCAAGGAGCGCTTGTGGATGGCCTCGGTTTACACCTGCAGCTTTTTATTCATCGGTATGGTGACAGCGGAGTTTGTCTATGCCAAGAGTGAGAGCGCGCTGTCACCGGCAACGGAAGTGAGTTTTGTGAATGGCAAACTAACCATTCCGCTCGCACAGGTTTCGGACGGAGACCTGCATCGCTATCAGGCGTTTGAAAACGGCACCCAGGTTCGTTTTTGGCTCTATCAAAAACCGGATGGAAAGATTGCCACGGTTTTCGATGCCTGCCAGATTTGCGGCGCGGTCGGCTTTTACAAAACCGCAAACGGCGTGGTTTGCAAGAACTGCGCCGCTCCCATCAATCCGCAGTCGGTGGGAACGTCGGGCGGATGCAATCCGATTCCACTGAAGGCCACTCAAACAGCCGACTCCGTAGTGATTCAAGAGGCGGACATCGCGGCGGGTGCTCGCGTGTTCGAAACCAAGTAGAGATGTTTTTACGCATCGTCTACGAGTCTTTCCGGCGGCAAAAACGCCGAAAACTGCTGGCCGGCCTCGCAATTACTCTCGGCGTCACAGTAGCCACAGCGATGATCGCCGTCGCGACCGATATCGGCGACAAAATCAATCGCGAGCTTCGTACGATCGGCGCTAATCTGGTGGTTACCCCGCAAGAAGACACGCTGGATGTCGAAATTGGCGGCGTCAATCTAAAGCCGCCAAGCGATGGAGTTTTTTTGAACGAATCGGATCTTCCTAAAATCAAAGGCACATTCTGGCACAACAACATTACTGGCTTCGCGCCAATGTTACCGGTCAACGTAAGGCTGCAACGCCCGGGTGAAACGGAAAATCTCACTTTCCTGGGAACGTACTTTGCGAAGCAAATTTCTTATGGGAAGGAAGAGTTTGCCACCGGAGTGCGATCGACGAATCCGTGGTGGAAAATTATTGCCGGAACATGGCCTCGAGATGACTCCCGCGATGTCCTGATAGGAGAACGGCTGGCGGCGCGGCTTTCCCTGAAACCGGGCGACGACCTTGCGCTTTCCGGCCGCGAGTTGCATATTTGCGGAATTCTTTCGACCGGAGGAAGTGAAGACGACGAAATCGTGGGGCCGATTTCTGTCGCTCAGGAAGTTCTCGGAAAGCCTGGTGCGGTTCGCCGCGTTTACGTAAGCGCGCTCACGAAGCCCGAAGACGCACTGGCGCGCCGCGACCCGAAAAGCATGTCTGGTGCGGTTTATGACCGGTGGTATTGCTCGCCGTACCCGCAGTCAATTGCTTTTCAGTTGCAGGAAGCCATTCCGCATTCTCACGCGGAACAAATTCGACAGGTCGCGCAAAATGAGGGCGCGTTGCTGACGCGGATCGAAGGCCTGATTTTTTTAGTAACGTTAGCCGCGCTATTCGCCTCGGCACTTGCGGTGTCTGCGGCAATGGCTACCGCCATCTTTGAGCGACGCGCCGAGGTCGGGTTGATGAAGGCTCTGGGCGCTGGAAAGCTGGCGGTGGCGGCGGTTTTTTTTGCCGAAGCAACCTTGCTCGCTCTGATTGGCGGACTGGCTGGCTTCGCTGCCGGCGGGATGCTGGCGCACCAGATTGGGCGAACGATCTTCAACTCGCAGATTGACATTCCGCCTGTGCTCTTGCCAGTGATCCTGGCCATTGCGGTAATCGTTACGTTCGCCGGAAGCGCGGCCGCCATTCGCAAGGCGGTGGGGCTCGATCCCGTATTCGCATTGCGGGGTGAACTGTGAACGGGAACCTGCTGCAGCAAGAACCATTGCGCGCTTCGCGGAGTATTGCTGCCAGCCGTTCGAAGTCCCCACACACTTCAATGTTCTTTCGAATGCTGCTGCGCGCCGCGGTGCTGCGCCGAGGACGCGCGGCGGCGGCGCTTTTCGCCATGGTAGTTGCAGCCGCAGTTAGCACAGCGATGCTGAATCTCTATGTTGACGTGCAGGCCAAATTGAGGCGCGAGTTCCGCAATTACGGCGCGAATATTATTCTTGTGGGCAAGAACGGCGACTCTCTTCCCACCGACGCACTTCCGCGAGTCGAAGCGGCGCTGGCGGGACGCGGCGTCCTGGCCCCTTTTGCAATGGTTGTTGCTCGGACCAGTGATGGTCAATCCGTGGTTGTAGCGGGCACAGACTTTGAGCGTGCTCGCGAATTAGACCGCTGGTGGTCTGTGAGCAACTGGCCTTCACAACCGCTACAAGCGCTCGTAGGGGTACGTGCGTTGTCGGTGGTCTCGCCCAAGGGCCAGCCTCTCGATCTGAGTTTTCAAGGGCATGTGATTCATCTGACTTCTGCAGGAACGGTGCGTACCGGCGCAGCCGAAGACAGTAGGATTTATCTTTCTTTGCCCGATTTCATTTCCTGGAGCGGGGTTCGGCCGTCCACGATCGAAGTTGCGGCTACAGGTTCACCGGCGGAAATCGATGCGATCATGCGGCAGATTCAGCAGGCGCTCCCGAACGCTGACGTGCGGCCGGTCCGGCAGATTGTGGAAGGCGAGGCTCGTGTGCTTGGCAAGACCCGCGCCACGTTATTGTTCGCCGCAGCTTTGATTATTTTGACGGCTGCCCTATGCGTGCTCTCCACTTTGATGGGATGGGTCTTCGACCGCCGCCGGGACTTTGCCATTATGAAAGCGCTGGGCGCCTCCGACCGCCTGTTGAATGGTTTCTTTGCCGCCGAAGCCGCAGCGCTAGGCGCGAGTGGCGCTTTAACCGGATTTGTTCTTGGCATAGGAATCGCGGCCTGGATCGGCCGGGTGAACTTTCATGCTGCGGTGGTGCCGCGTTTCAGCGTTTTGCCTTTCGTCTTGGTTGGTAGCATATTGGTGACATTGCTTTCGGCGATTTTGCCAATTTCGCTGTTGCGCCGAGTCCAACCGGCAGTCATTTTACGGGGAGAGTGAAAATGATTCGGATCAAAAATGTAACGAAACTCTACCCCGCCAAGGTTGCGGGAAGTGAGAACAGCGGCCGAATCGGCAAAGAAAACGCTTCCATCCACGCGCTCGATCACATTTCGCTGGACGTAGCTCCGGGTGAATGGCTTTCCATCATGGGACCGTCGGGTTCGGGCAAGTCCACCCTGGTGAATCTGATTGGTTGCCTGGACCGGCCCACGACGGGCGAGATTTGGCTCGATGGACAGAACGTCGCCGGCATCGGTGCGAACGATCTAAATCGCGTGCGCGCGGAAAAGATTGGATTTATCTTTCAGCAGTTTCACCTGATTCCGTTTCTTACCGCCGTCGAAAACGTCATGCTGGCGCAATACTTCCACAGCATGACGGATGAAAACGAAGCGGTCGAAGCTCTGACTCGCGTGGGCCTGGGGGGGCGCGCCCACCATCTGCCTTCGCAGCTTTCGGGTGGCGAACAGCAGCGTGTTTGCATCGCGCGTGCCCTTATTAACGATCCGAAGATTATTTTGGCGGACGAGCCAACAGGAAATCTCGATGCACAGAATGAAGAAATTGTGCTTCGGCTGCTCCGGGAGTTTCACCAACAAGGTCGCACGATTGTGATGGTTACCCACGATCCGGTGGTGGCGCGGCTGGCCGACCGGCGGATTGAGTTTCACCATGGCAAGATTGCGTCGCAGGAAGTTTTTGCCATGGCCGACGAAGAGCAGTTCGACGAGGTGCTCGAGGAGCTGTGGGTGTTGGCCGAGCACGGCGAAATTGCTGAAGTGGAGCGGATGGAAGTTCACGGCGCTCTGCCGGTCAGCCTGGCAATCGAAAAGATGTTGCAGATGGGCCTGGTAATTTCTGCTCCGCATCCGCCGCATTCTCATGACCACAGGCCGTTCGTGAATCCCTGTCATGATGCCTTGAAACCGGTGGTGACATCCACCGGCGACGGCACTCTCATTGTCGAACTAACCTCTCGCGGGCGGGAGCGGGCGGGCAACATCATTCGGCGGCATCGCCTGGCCGAGCGATTGTTTACGGACAGCCTCGCCATGGACAGTGAATCGGAAATAGAACAGCAGGCCTGCAAGTTCGAACATATTCTCTCGCCCGAAGCTACCGATAAGATCTGCACCTTCCTCGGACACCCGCGTACCTGCCCGCACGGAGCGCCGATTCCGCCGGGGGATTGCTGTGGGAGAGCTGCCGAGTTGGGCGTAATTGAGGTCTCGAGGTCGACGATAGCGACAGCACGGAAGCAATCTTAGTTCTTGAACAATTCTCATCACCGGCTCGATAACGCCTCACTGCTATCATTCTGGTGCGGCCTGAAATGACCCATCGGCGTCCTACCATCGGCGTATTTGATTCTGGCTTCGGCGGTCTCACTGTTCTTAAAGCTCTACTGAAACTAATCCCCGATGCCGATTACCTTTACTTTGGTGATACAGCCCGCCTTCCTTATGGTTCGAAATCAGTGGAAACTGTAGCGCGATATGCGGTTGAGGCGGCGCACTACCTGGAATCGCACGGAGCACAGCTGCTCGTCATCGCCTGCAACACCGCGACCGCGCTGGCCTTCGACCGCATTGTCGCCGCGGCCCATGTGCCGGTCGTCGGCGTGGTCGAACCCGGTGCCGATGCAGCCGCTTCGGCGAGCCGCAACAAAAAAGTCGTAGTCGTAGGAACCGAGGCGACGGTCAGCAGCCATGCTTATCGCACGGCACTTGAGGCACGTGGATTGAAGGCACGCGAAAAAGCGTGTCCGTTGCTAGTGCCGCTGGTTGAAGAGGGGTGGAACGAGCATTCTGTCACCGAACAGGTGGCTGGAATTTATTTGGCTGAGGCATTCTCGGATGGCTTTCAGAACGCAGACGTGCTGGTGCTGGGTTGCACGCATTACCCCTTGCTAAGGCCGGTGCTGCGACGCATGGCTCCTCCGCATGTGACTATCGTAGATTCCGCCGAATCGACGGCCAGTGCCGTAGCTGGGCGATTAAAAAAGCTGCTACCCACGGATCCCGCTGCAGAACGGCGAAGCCTTTTAAGGCTAACTCGGTCACGCAATTGAAGACGTCAAGCACGTCGATTTGAAGGAATAGTTAAATTACTTTCAGCACAAGGATCGGATGGTGAGACTTTAGTTGTGCACAACACTATCGGTAAAGAATGTCTTCAATCGAGCATACCCGTCTTAACCCGGAAACTCTGAGAGTTCCGCATCCGCTCGACAATGTTGTTTGGAACGCGCTCAACACTCGGCAGGTTGAGTTCTCGGAGTCGTTGGAACACGCTTGCCGACTTATGCCGGACGTCGGTCGCCTAGCCGGCCTGGATAATCCCAATCCGGTGGCCTACGCATCACTTGCACCCTTGGTGAGCGCGACTGAAACCATAGGGCTGTTCTTGGATCAGCCCTATGAGGATAATTTAGGGTGGACTCTGGTTGCTCGTGCTCCTCTGTTGCAAATGGTTTACGAAGACGTCGCGCCTGACGTCGCAACGGGATCAAATTTAGACGTTGTCGAACTTGGCGATCGGGACTCTGTTGAGATGCTTGAACTAACAACGCTAACCAAGCCAGGTCCTTTTAAACGAAATACTAATAAATTGGGAACTTATCTGGGAGTTCGCAGCGAAGGAAGGCTTATCGCGATGGCCGGGGAGCGATTGAAAGTTCCCGGCTATACGGAAGTCAGCGCTGTCTGCACTCATCCCGGACATACGGGTCGGGGCTACGCTGGTCGGCTGATGTCAGAATTGGTCGGGCGCATTCGCGATCGCGGAGAAACTCCGTTTTTGCACGTCAGAGAAGACAATCTACGGGCGATCGGGCTCTACCATCGACTGGGATTCGAAACGCGAGTGAAGGTGCACCTAGCGGTGCTGCGGAAAAATTAAGTCACTTGCTGGCACTGGAGTTGAGATGGGCTCTACGCGGTCTCAGTACAAGTGAAAATCTACTTCCACAGCAATCTCTACCGAAACCGGATGACCATCTTTCATCCCCGGTTCAAACTTCCAATTCTTGACGGATTCGATTGCCTTCTCGTCCAACCCCATCCCAAGAGCGTTGAGCACGCGAATGTTGGTTGGATGTCCGTTTGCATCGACGATCAATCCCAGAACACAGGTTCCCTGATACTTGGCCTTGCGAGCCTCTTCGGAAAATTCCGGGTCGGTCTGATAAATCACTCGCGGCGCCGTCACTCCCCGGCCAATACGAAAAACACCTCCGCCCATACCGGCTTCCTCGCCGGGGCCAACACCTCGCCCGTTCCCAGAACCGACTCCGCCGTTGCTCCCAGACCCAATGCCGCTCTGAGATCCGGTGCCATTTGAAGGAATGACGGCGGAAGATTTCGGGTCGCCCAGGTTGGGCATGTTATTCATCGCGACCTTAATTTCAGGAGGGACAATGACGGTGGGCTCAGCTGTCAACTTCGGATTCAGATTCCGGATCACAGCAGCCGGTGGAGTAAGCTGCGGATGAAGCGAAAACTTGGGCAAGCGTCCTCGGGACGCCTGCAAAACGTCGCGGTCCCCACCCCCGCCACCCCCGCCAGCCTGCGTTTTTGCCGGCTTCAACGTGTAATCCCCAGGATCGATTAATTTCGTGTCGATCTGCGCTTTCGCCTCGGCCTTCGGCACGGCCCGCCGTATGAGGATGGTGCCGCCGATGATTAATGCAATCACGATGACGTGTGCGGCCGTCGAACCCAGCGCGCCGTTCTTTTTGTAGTTATAGAAGCCCCAGATATCCTTCACCGGAATCGGCTTCGATTCCAGCTTGAGGGGTGGAAGCTTTTTGGGGAAAAAGAATTCGTCCAGACCACGGAACAAAGACTTCCACAGCGGCTCAAACGTATCCGGCGCCAGCAGGAGATTAAACTCCGGCTCGCCGCCAGGATTCGCGGTGGCATTCATAGGAGTGTTCGGATTAACTTCTGTAGATCCCATTATTCCCCGGTTCGGCACTTCGTAATGCTGCGGTGGAATAGGCTATCTTTGGCGGTACTCATTACACGGATGAGCACTCTTTCCAGCGAGTTGCCCGT
>Ga0335075_10019276_pt1 | contig 10087 bp, 8 predicted proteins | sample Lox_Sample_24_FD_206723 | JGI IMG/M metagenome (GOLD analysis project Ga0335075, IMG submission 206723) | Soil microbial communities from Loxahatchee National Wildlife Refuge, Florida, United States - Lox_Sample_2.4 | ecosystem: Environmental > Terrestrial > Soil > Wetlands | place: USA: Florida...
GGGTGCCATCCTTTCTGCACTGCCAGGGCGGGGCTCCGCGCGCGCACGCTACCGCGCGATTACCGAGGTCCCGCGCTGAATAATAAGCGGCCGAGAAACAGTGCCGTTCTAAGGCTCGCCGGTCGCGCGCCAGAAGCCTGGGGGGAATGTGCCATTGACACCTGACTGCCGCCTCTGCGGTGGCAGCCTAACGCGCACCTTCGTGGACCTCGGAATGTCACCGCTGTGCGAGAGCTATGTATCAGCGGACAAACTCGATGCCATGGAGAAGTTCTATCCGCTCCATGTCCGCGTTTGCGATTCCTGTTTGCTCGTTCAGCTGCCTGCTTACGTATCCGGCGAAGATATATTTTCTGACTACGCGTATTTTTCGTCCTATTCCGATTCCTGGGTCGCCCACGCGCAGCGGTACGCCGATGGGATGATCGCCCGTCTCGGCCTCGGGCCGGACAGCCTGGTCACCGAAGTAGCCAGCAACGACGGTTATCTTCTGCAGCACTTCCTCGCCGCCGGAGTGCCGGTGCTCGGCGTCGAGCCGGCGGCCAATGTGGCGGAGGTAGCGCGCGCCAAGGGCATCAGGACTGAAGTGCAGTTCCTCGGCGCAACGAGCGGCCGCGGCATTTCCGGCCAGTACGGGCGAGCCGACCTGGTCGTCGCGAACAACGTGTTCGCTCACGTACCGGACATCCGCGGGTTCGCGGCCGGCCTGCGTGAGCTGGTCAAGGACACCGGGCTGGTAACGCTCGAGTTCCCGCACCTGCTGCGCCTGATCGAGCGCCGTCAGTACGACACCATCTACCACGAGCATTTCTCCTACCTCTCACTTCTGACTTCCGGCCGGGTTCTGGCGAGCGCGGGCCTGACGGTGGTGGATGTGGAGGAGCTGGACACGCACGGCGGATCGCTGCGGGTCCATGCGAGGCCGGAGGAGTCGGCAGGCGAGCCGGCCGCCGGCGTCAAGGCCGTGCTTGACTCAGAAGAGTCGGCCGGCCTGCACTCTGTGGCGGGTCACGAGGGCTTCGCCCGCCAGGTACTGCAGATCAAGAGCGATCTAATGGGGTTCCTGCTCGATGCGGCGAGGCAGGGCAAGTCGGTGGCGGGCTACGGCGCTCCGGGCAAGGGCAATACGCTGCTCAACCACTGTGGCATCCGACGCGACCTGCTGAGCTACACAGTCGATCGGAGCCCGGTCAAGCAAGGTCAGTTCCTGCCAGGCACGCATATCCCGATTTACCCGCCGGAACACCTTGCGGAGACGCGGCCTGACTACGTTCTCGTGCTGCCGTGGAACCTGCGGGCCGAGATCAGCAAGCAGCTTGAGTACGTCAGGTCCTGGGGTGCCCGGCTCGTTTTCCCAATTCCCGGGCTGGAAATTGTCTGAGCAGGTGATGCTGTGAAGGTTGTTCTTTTCTGCGGTGGTCTCGGGATGCGGATGCGCGACGGCGTCAGCAACGGCCCCAAGCCGATGGCGATGGTCGGGGAGCGCCCCCTGCTGTGGCACGTCATGCGCTATTACGCTCACTTCGGGCACACCGACTTCATTTTGTGCCTCGGATACGGTGCCGCCTACGTCAAGGATTTCTTCCTTAGTTATGACGAGACCCGGTCGAACGACTTCGTGCTCGAGAACGGCGCCAAGGACCTGAAACTGTTCAGCACGGACATATCCGACTGGCGGATCACCTTCGTGGATACCGGCCTGAACTCCCCTATCGGCGAGCGCCTCCGCCGGGTACGGCAGTTCGTAGCGGACGAGCCAATGTTCCTGGCGAACTACGCCGATGTGCTAACCAATGCGCCACTGCCGGACATCATCGAGCGCTTCTCGGCTAGCGACGCGGTGGCGAGCCTGCTCGCAGTGCCGCCGCAGTCGTCACATCACGTAGTTGACATCGGCGACGACGGCCGGATCGCTCACGTGACTCCGATGCGCGACCTGCGGCAGTGGGAGAACGGTGGCTACTTCGTGCTCAGGCCGGCGATCTTCCAGCATCTGAACGAGGGCGAGGATCTGGTAGAGGACGCCATCACGAGACGACTGGTCCCGCTGCGCCGCGTCCTTGCCTATCCGTACAAGGGCTACTGGTCACCTGCCGACACCGTGAAAGAGCGTGCGCAGCTTGAGGATATGTACCAGCGCGGTTACTGCCCCTGGATGATCTGGGACCCGGACAGGTCAGGCATGGTCGAGCCGCTCGGCAACGCACTGGACGACGCAGGCGGGATAGCTGCGGGCGCCGGCAACACGTCGCTGTCAGTCCCTGCGCTGGGGTGAGCTGAGCGTGCTCCCACTGCATCTTGGCATCCCCCAAGGCCGGCCGCTGGCCGTACTCGCGATCGGCGCGCATCCCGACGATATTGAGATCGGGGCGGGCGGCACGCTGCTCAATCTTGCGCTGAACCACCCTGGCTTGCGCACTCACTACTTGGTCCTCACTGGCACACCGGAACGCCAGCTTGAGGCCAGGGGGGCGGCCGCCGCGTTCCTGCCAGGCGCGGTTCCATCCATCCAGCTGTGCAACCTTCAAGAAGGCCGGCTGCCTGCCGCTTGGGGCCAGGTCAAGGACACCATCGAAGAGGTAACGGTGTCGTTTCGGCCCGATGTCATACTCGCGCCGCAGCCGCAAGACGCTCACCAGGACCACCGGACCATCGCCGAGATCGTGCCAACCGTCTTCCGCGATCAGCTTTACCTCGGCTACGAGATCCCGAAGTGGGACGGCGACTTCAGCCGGCCTGCTGTGTATGTCCCCCTGTCAGCCGAAGTCGCCCGTCGCAAGACTGAACTTCTGCACAAGTGTTTCCCGTCGCAGAGCGGGCGCGACTGGTTCGACGACGAGGTGTTCCTGGGCCTCGCCCGGTTGCGCGGCATGGAGTGCAGGGCCCCCTACGCCGAGGCTTTCACCTGCGCCAAGTCGCTGATCCACCTGCAACCTCCAGACCTCGCACCGATGAGATTGAGAGAAGCGCAATGACCGTCTTCGTTGACCCAGACCTGACTCCCGATGAGCTTCGGCAAACCCTGTACGGGGGCGACCTGATCGCACTGACCCAGCTTCGGTCGGTTAGTAATCTCGTTGACTTCACCCGCACCGAGCTGGCCCAGCTCTTCGCGCCGCACGACCCCGAGCATGCCCATGAGCATTTCGATCCGGCCGAGATGGCCAAGATACTGGGAGTCTGGAAGCCCCGCTTCATCCACGATGCTCGTTCGAAGAAGCTCGTCTGCGACATCATCACAGAGGCCGGGCTTTCGGCTGAGCACACGCACTTTGACCTGCCGAAGCCCCGGACTTCGTTCCCGCAAGGCCACCTCACGACAGGGGTGGCGTTTGCGTTCCCGTGGCACCGCGACGTGTGGTATAGCGCGCCGCCTCAGCAGCTGAACTGGTGGATGCCCATCTTCCCGGTCAGGCCAGACAACTCGATGAGCTTCGACCCGCAGTGCTTTGACCAGCCGGTCCTGAATACCTCGGGCACCTTCGACTACTACCTGAACAACGCTCAGCGGCTGCATTCCGCCGCATCAGTGACCAGCGAACAGCAGGCGCGGCCAGGCGCGGTCGACCACAAGCCGGCCAGCGAGCTGATCGTCTTGCCCTCGCCCGGTGGCATCCTGCTGTTCTCCGGCGCGCAACTCCACACATCGATCCCGAACACATCTGGCCGGGCACGGTACAGCATCGACTTTCGCACTGTGGACGCCAGGGACCTGGTCACGGGCGACGGCGCTCCGCTGGTCGATGTGCACTGCGCAGGCACCGCCATCCGAGACTTCGTCAACGTCGCGGACGGCGCTCCATTCGATGAGGGATTCGTCGTCGAGTTGTTCGGCGCGCCTCCGGCTGACGCGATGCTGGTGTTCGGCGCGCCCGAGGCATGACACTGCGTGCGGGGCCAGCCAGCCAACCAGCAGCTAGCTGACCCCGCGCGCGAGCGAGCGCCGTTACTACTTCGCGGTTATCGAGAAATTGTTGAGCTGGAACTTCTCGTTCTGGCCTCCGGTAGAGCAGATCTCCCACCCGTAGCCGATAGAGAACAGGCCCGTGTCGCTCGCCATGTACCCGTGGGAGACTAGCCAGTTGAGCATGGCCAGCACGTCCACGGAGCCGGACTGCTCATTCCCGCCGGTCAGCTTCCAGACCATCTCGGAGCCGAACTGGCACAGATTCCACTTCTGCACTGGCACGCCGCCAGAGCCGCCGAACGTCGCACTCGCCTCCGCGGTGCAGGCGCCGTTGTTCGAGAAGTCGTGCTGGATCATCACTTCGTAGGTCCAGTTTGTGCCGGAGCTCGGCCCGAGCCAGATGTCATAGGCCGCCCATGCGCTTGTGTTGCTGTTCGCGTTCATATTCTCGTCGAAGGACGAGTAGATGGACTTGAAGTCCGACAGCGGAGTCGGATTCCCGGTGCCGGACTTCCCGTAGTTCGCGCCCAGGCTCGGGTACGACACCACTGCCGTGTTACCGGCGGGCATATTGGCCGTCACAGACCAGTCGCTCGGGTTCGTGACATTCAGCGTCTGATGCCACCCGCTGATCGGGTTCCACACGTCGTTCCCGACGCTGGTGTTCGAGGTGGTGTCGGTGATCTGCGAGTCGCTGTACGGGCCGCAAGAGCCATTCGCCGTGGTTGTGGTGCAGACAGACCCGGACCCACCCGAGGCGGGCGCCGACGATGACGGAGCCGGAGTAGGCGAGCTAGGCGCCGACGATGACGGGGCCGGAGTCGGCGTGTGCGAGGCAGGCGCCGACGAACTCGGCACCGGAGTCGGAGTAGGCGAGCCCGTAGGCGGCCCGACGGGCACCGGCTGACCCGTCCCGGACGCGGCCACGACCTTCCGCCAGGCCGCAATCGAGCGACGATCGGTCAGTTGCGTCGCCGGCACGCCGGGTACCGTCCTCACCAGGCCGAAGAGCGCGCCCTTGCTGATCAGGTAGTCGGCGACTTCCTTGAGCCAGGCCGGGCGTCCCGCCTTGGTGGCCAGCGCGAAACCGGAGACCCCGAAAGGCAAGCCAGCGGACTTGGCAGCCGCGATGGCCGGGCCGATGAAGGCGGCGGGCGGCGTCAGCTGCGGGTCCTGGCCCGACAGCGTGCCTGCCGGATATGCATCGAAGGCGAGGGTGCTGATCACGTTGCCACCGGGCAGGTAGGTGCGCCAGTTCCGGCGCCCTTTAGCAACCGGGTCGGTGGCCTTCAGGATGACCGTCGACTTGAGTTCCGGATTGTTCGCGCTGCTGGCGATTCCCGCGACGTGCTTCCACGCCTGCCGGTACTGCGCAGCAGTGAACCGGTGGTTGGCGATGGAGGCTTCGGGCGCGGCGTCGTAGGAGTAGTAAACCGGATAGCTGGTGGGCGCAGCGGCGAAGAAGCGGGCTAGCGCAGCGTTGTCAGCGCCGGACAGAATCGCGGCGGGCGCGGCAGTAAAGGTGATGACGACGGCGGACTTGTTCGCGCCAGCCGGGCCGTGCGTCCAAACGCCCGGCGACGGCACCCCGACATAGCTCGTCCTGATGATCGGCATGTGGCCGAAAGCCTGCGTTTCGCGAGTCAGGCCGGTTTGCCCTGACACCGATGCGCCGAAGTCGGTTCCGGCTGGCTGCGTCGACGCCGCCAGCTGGTCGGTCTGGTGAGCCGGGTTGATCCCGCCGACCAAGCCCGTGGCAACGAGCGCAGAGGACCCCGCAAGCGCCGCCCCTGAGATGAGCCAGGCCGCCAGGGACTTCGGTCGCACCGACCGCAGATGCCCAGACCTGAGATGCTGGTCGCGTAGCGGTCGGTCGCTTGGATCGGCCATGCGACGCCGATGCGCTGAGTGTTTACCGGGCAGTGAGGCGCCCATGCAGTACTCCCTCTCGTATGCCGCCTGCCGGGTTAGCTGACGGGTTCGGGCTGGAGCAGGGCCCTACTGCGGACCGCGACTGCTCGACGCAGACCCGGCCCGCCGATTCACCCCAGAGACACGTGCACTGGGTCCCCGGCTCCCTGGCCTCCAGGGATTCGGCGGGTGCCGCGTAGAACTCTGGTCAGCGTCCTGCGCGGCGAACAACAGTCGGAGACACTAACGGAATCGTCGACTGGAGACGGGAGAAACAATAGAATTCACAGAGACATTCGCTCCGAATTTCTCTGCTTAGCGATCTCGATGACGAGCCAGACCACTGTGTCCGGCTTCAGAGAACTACTACGCCTGTATAGAATGTCGACGTATCCGCAGGTCAGCGGCCCGAGTTAGAGCTGCCTCAAGGAATCGTGATCTGCCCGTGATACGGCCTTCGCGTATCGATATCCCGTGGCTCTCACAACTCGCCCGCGGCCAGTGATTTTGTTCACGGTCGGCCGGAGCGGTCGCCGGCAATCGCTGCTGGTCGCCGGGCAGTTACGATCAGTGAGATGTTTCTCGGCGGCCGAATTCCCCGGTAATAGGTCGCTCCGGCACTGGCGGGCTATCAGCGGACCAGTGCGCGACGACCGGCCCGGGTTCCCGGCGCCGGGATCTAAGGGCACTGAGTACACTAAGACTTGGTGGCTATTGCGGGACGCCGTAGCGTTTCGTCAATGGCACCGGCGGCCAGCAATTCGCGGATCCGCCTGAGCCGCACAAAGCGTGACGACATAAAGTCGTCGAAACTGAAGTCATGCGCGATGTAAGCGTTAAGAAGTTCATCGACGCCAGCCTTGACGCTCCAGCTCAGCCCCAGGTCAGGGAAGGTGTCGTAAAGCTTGGAGAAGTCAACGCGGTAATTCCGAAGGTCGGGTCCGGCGCCGTCGGCGAACGAGACACTGGAACCGGACACAGCATCCCTGACCAACTCTGCAATGTCGCGAATCTGCACATTGTCCTCCGGGCGACCGACATTGAATGCCTGGTTATGCACTAGGTCACGCGGAGCCTCAAGGACGGCTAGAAAAGCGCGGCTTATGTCCTCGATATGGACGAGCGGGCGCCACGGCGAGCCGTCGCTCTCCAGGCGAACCTCGCCAGTCGTCATGGCGACGGCAGTCAGGTTGTTCACCACGATGTCGAGCCGCAAGCGCGGCGAGGCGCCGTAGGCGGTCGCATTGCGCAGGTAGACGGGGCTGAAGTTATCGCCGGCCAGCCGGGACAGCTCGCGCTCAGCCAGGGCTTTAGTTTCGCCGTATGGTGTCACCGGCGTCAGCTCCGCGTCCTCGCCCACGCTGGCTGACCCGGCCGCGCCGTACAAGCTGCACGACGACGCGAACAGGAAGCGTTCGATGCCCGCCTGCCTGGCAGCCTCGGCCAGGCGCAGCGTGCCGTCCAGGTTGATCGAGTACGTTGCTGCCGGATTGAGGTGGCCAAGCGGATCGTTTGACAGCGCCGCGAGGCAGATCACCGCGTCATATCCGGACAACTGAGCCGCGCTGGCATCCCTGATGTCACGCGGCGGGCCCGCGCCGACGCCTGCGGGCACGCGGCCGAGATCACATCCGTCATAGAGCCCGAGATCCAGCCCGTCGACGTCGTGCCCGGCCCTGCGCATGAACGGAACCAGGACGGCTCCGATGTAACCGGCATCGCCGGCAACCAAGACCTTCACTAGCAGTCCCCACACTTTGCTAAACCGGCGGCTTAACCGCCGCTAGCCAACGTGATACTCACGCCCCTGAGTCTGATACGTCGTATCAGCACCGCTAACTAGATGTTCGTATAAGCCGATGATCGGCAACCGGCGCGGGACGAAGGGGCGGTGACGCGTTGCTTGGTGCGCTGGCCGATGCGAGCCAGGACAACATGACGGCCGCGGCCCAGGCCGGGAGTTTCGCCGGCGCACTCGTCCGCCACCAGGCCCGGGCTCGCCGCCCTGGTGTGCTGCTCGATCGAGACGGCACAATCATCATCGATCACGGCTATGTCGGTTCTGTTGGTCAGGTAAATTTTATCGATGGCGCAGCGGAAGCAATTGCGCAGCTCAATCGGGCGGATATTCCAGTTGCACTGGTCACCAATCAATCTGGAGTGGCACGAGGGTTCTACGGTATTGGCGATGTCAAGCTAGTTCACCAGCACATCGCCGAGTACCTGCATGAGCGCGGCGCCCACATTGATCTATATCTGTTCTGCCCATTCCATCCGGACGGGGTCGTCGGCGGATTCGCTCGCCGCAGTGATGATCGCAAGCCGCGGCCAGGCATGGCTCAAGCTGCAGCGAGCGCACTGAATCTCGATCTGCCTGCCTCGTGGGTAGTCGGCGACAGGCCCGAGGATGTCGGTCTTGCCGAATCCGTCGGAGCGTCTGCCATCTACCTCGGACCCGGCCGCTGCACGCGTCCTGGCGTCTGGCGCTTCCCGAGCCTTGCTGCTTCGGTCTCGTTTATTTTGGAGCGGATAGCGCATGAATGCGATCGATAACATCACCGCTCTTAGCGGCTCGGCCACGCCCTTCAGCCGGGCATTCCCGACCGAGCCATACGTCAGCGCCGGCTCGTACTTTGAGGCATACACGGAGAACTCGGCTCGAGCAGGAAGCTCAATCGATCCGGCAGCCCTTGATAAGGCGGCCGCTATCCTGGTAGCTGCGTATTCGCTGGGCGCAACAGTATTTGCCTGTGGCAACGGCGGGTCGGCGGCTATCGCTAATCATCTGCAATGCGATCATCTCAAGGGCATTCGTACCGCAACTGACCTTGTGCCGAACGTCGTCAGCCTTAGTTCAAGTATCGAGCTGATCACTGCGATCGCGAACGATCTGGCGTATGAGGATATATTTTCGTACCAGCTCCAGTCGCAGTCGGCAGCTGGCGATGTCCTTATTGCGATATCGTCGTCGGGCTCGTCTGCGAATATCGTGCGAGCCCTGGCCTGGGCTCGCGACCACGACCTCCGTACCGTCGCGCTCACCGGCTTCAGCGGCGGCGAGGCGATGAGCATCGCGGACGTAGCTATTCACGTCAACGCCGCGAACTACGGCGTCGTCGAAGACTTGCACCAAGCGATCATGCATGCCCTCGCCCAGTACATTCGCCAATCGCGCATCGATCCTGATGAAATCCCGTCGACCGTTTTCTGACTTGTACCGCTATGCCGCGGTTCACAGGAGGCATCGCAGTAAGTGAGAATCCTAGTAACCGGTGGCGCCGGATTTATCGGGTCGCATACCTGCGACCGGCTTATCGACCTCGGGCACGAGGTCATCATCCTGGACGCGCTGACACCGCCGGTGCACAGGAACGGCCAGCCCGCTTACCTCAGCCCCGGAGTTGAGTTCTATCAGGGTGACGTCCGGAACCGAGATCTGATGACCAACCTCCTTCGGAGAGTGGACGCCGTGTACCACTTCGCCGCCTACCAGGACTACCTGCCTGAGTTCTCGCGCTTCTCCGACGTGAACGTAGTCTCGACCGCCTTGATTTACGAGATCATCGTTGCTGAGCGGCTCGATATCGCCCGTGTTGTCGTTGCCTCGTCGCAGGCCGCCATGGGTGAGGGCCTGTACTGGTGCCCGGCCGACGGCGAGCAACTGCCGGGAATGCGGCCTGAGCGTTCCCTCGCGGCGGGAGAGTGGGATATCCCGTGCCCGCAGTGCGGCGGCAAGCTTGAGATGCAGGCCACGCCCGAGCGCGTCTCGAACCCGCAGAACGCCTACGGCATGTCGAAGCTCGCTCAGGAAATGGTCGCCGTCAACATCGGCCGCAGGTACAACATCCCGACGGTCGCCCTGCGCTACAGCATCGTCCAGGGGCCGCGGCAATCGGTGTACAACGCGTACTCGGGTGCCTGTCGCATCTTCTGTCTCAGTTACCTTCTGGGCACTCCGCCCACCCTTTACGAAGACGGCGCAGCCGTACGCGACTACGTGAACATCGATGACGTCGTCAGCGCCAACGTTCTCGTCCTCGAGGACGAGAACGCGGCCGGGCGGGTATTCAGCGTCGGCGGCGGCGTCTCGGTCACTACCAGCGAGTTCGCAGACATCGTGAGGCGGCAGTACGGTTCGAGCCAGCCTGCCGTCGTCACGGGCGAGTACCGCTTCGGTGACACGCGGCACATCCTGTCGGACATCAGCGCACTGCGCGGACTCGGGTGGGAGCCCAGGAATACGCCGGCTGACTCGGTTGCGGCCTACGC
>Ga0335075_10019277_pt1 | contig 10087 bp, 9 predicted proteins | sample Lox_Sample_24_FD_206723 | JGI IMG/M metagenome (GOLD analysis project Ga0335075, IMG submission 206723) | Soil microbial communities from Loxahatchee National Wildlife Refuge, Florida, United States - Lox_Sample_2.4 | ecosystem: Environmental > Terrestrial > Soil > Wetlands | place: USA: Florida...
TTGCCGGTGCTGGTGCGCGTCCTGTGCCGCCTGACCAGCGGAAACCGATGACCGCGCCAACCGGCATGCGGGTGGCTGCTGCCCGCTTGGCCAGGAAGAGAACTGACGGAGAGCCAGCTAGGCCGTGGCATCGCGCCCGTCCGCCATCGGGCCTGCGGGGCCGCGGCAAGAAGACCATAGGCAGCGGGCGCGGAATCGTCGATCTGTCGTTGGCTCCGCTTATCTGACAAAGGTCGGGCGCCGCGCAGATCGGGTTGTCCGGCGTTGCTGCAGATCGCGGCTAGCCGAGTTCGGCGAGCAGGCGCTCGGCGAAGGCAGGCGTCCTATGTGTCTGGAGACAAGCGGCGATATCACGGGCTGTCATCGGAGGCCGGGATCTTCCCATGCGCCCTGCGGCTGGTCTTCCTTAAGCGTTCAATACGATCATAATACTCATTCTGATCGAACTATAGCCGAGGGCTGGCGTCCGCAAGCGGCGCACCAGTCGATGACAACTGGGACCGACGTACCGGAAGACGTGTCGGGGCACGTCTCAGTGGGTGTGAGCATGGCAGGCTTAGAGCATGGATGACGAGAACGTCCTGAAGCTTATCTTGAGCGGTGAGAGCGAGCAGGTCGAGCGCAAGGAGCAGCTCAAGAACAAGAAGCCCGAGGTGTGCCAGGCAATCTGCGCGTTTGCGAACGACTTCCCGCGAACCGGTCGTCCGGGTGTCGTGGTCATCGGGCAGCGCGACGACGGCACGTCCAGAGGACTGCCTGTCACGGACGCGCTCCTCCTTGAGCTCGCTGATCTTCGCACCAACGGCGGCATCTTCCCCTTCCCGCAGATCAGTGTCCGGAAGCTAGACCTCGAAGGCTCCGCCATCGCTGCAGTGATCGTCGAACCGTCTGCGTCGCCGCCAGTGCGGTATGACGGTCGAACGTATATCCGCGTCGGTCCCAGCCGACGGCTCGCGACCGCGGGAGAAGAAGCGATCCTTACAGAACGCAGGCATGCTGCTAACCTGCCCTTCGATGCACGGCCTGTTGCCTCATCCACGATTGATGACCTCGATCTCAGCCGGTTCCGTGAAGAGATCCTGCCCCAACTCATCGCCGATGACGTGCTCCGGGAGAACCGGCGCTCGGTACAGCAGCAGCTAGCGTCCCTGAGGCTGGTCACATCCTCAGAGCTTCAGCCCACCCCCACGGGACTGCTCCTAATCGGCCACGAGCCGGAGGATCACCTGCCGGGTTCATACGTACAGTTCCTCCGCTTTGACGGTACGCAGCTAAGTGATCCGATACTTAGCGAGCACCGTATATCCGGCACGATCCAAGGCACGGTGTTGGACGTGGAAGAGATCCTCCGCGCTAATATTGATACAGTTGTGCAGTTCGAAGGTCTGGCAAGAGAACAGCGAAAATCGTCGGTTCCATTTGAAGCACTTCAGCAACTGCTCAGGAACGCGCTGTTGCACAGGACCTACGAGGCAAGCAACGCTCCGGTTCGCGTCACCTGGTTCGATGATCGGGTGGAGATCCACTCGCCGGGTGGCCCGTTCGGGCAGGTGACGATCGAGACCATCGGTCAGCCAGGGCTGACCGATTACCGAAATCCGACACTTGCAGGAGTGCTGAACAGGCTCGGGTTCGTGCAACGATTTGGTGTGGGTATACAGATCGCCCGTGACCGTCTTGGCCAGAACGGGAACCCTCCGCTGGAATTCCAGGCATCGGTGGGTGCCGTCGCCGCGATAGTGAGGCTGAACCGATGACCACGCCGGTTGTGACCTTCTTCAATAACAAGGGCGGCGTCGGCAAGACGACGCTGGTCTATCACCTTGCCTGGATGCTGCGTGAACTCGGACTGTCTGTAGTTGCCGTCGATCTCGACCCGCAGGCTAATCTAACCGCCTCGTTTCTTAACGACGACAGCGTCGAGAAGCTGTGGAGCCGGCCGCAGAGGCTGTCGGTATACGGGGCGCTGGAACCACTGTTTGGGGGCACTGGCGGCATTGCCGACCCCCACGTCGAGGAGATCGCGCCTAACCTCGGGCTCGTGCCAGGCGACGTTCTGCTGTCCGGGACCGAGCAAGAGCTGAGCCTGGCCTGGGCCACCAGTCTCGGTGGCGGCATCAGCGCCATCCGGGCATTCGGGGTGACCACCGCGTTCTCGACGCTTACGCAGCGGGCTGCCGCGCAAGCAGACGCCAGAATCGTGCTAGTAGACGTCGGCCCGAATCTCGGCGCTATAAACCGGGCAGTGATGATCGCTTCCGATCATGTCGTGATACCACTCGCTCCTGACCTCTACTCCTTGCAAGGACTGCGAAACTTGGGCCCGGCGCTCGTGGACTGGCGGGAGGACTGGGCAAGTCACGTGGCAAGGAAGCCCGGTCCTAGGCTCGAAGCGCCAGCCGGTGATATGCGCCCGCGCGGCTACGTGGTCTTGCAGCACGGCACGCGAGTTGATCGCGTCGTGGGCGCCTACGACCGATGGCTCCGCCAGGTTCCTGGCGAGTACCGCAAAGCCGTGCTTGCTGAACCGGCCGATGATCCGCCGCCAGCGGACGCTGATGAGTATTGCCTCGGGCTTATCAAGCACTACCACTCGCTCTCCCCGATGGCTCAAGAAGCGCGCAGGCCGATATTCCTGCTGCGTTCGGCTGACGGGGCGATTGGGGCACATCAGCGGGCCGTACATGAGGCCTACGGCCATTTCGAGGCGCTGGCGATGCGCCTGCTGGATGCAATCGGCATCAGCGCCCCGGCGTGAAGACTCTCATGCGAGCATGATTCACCCGGCATCTCGAAGGCGAATGAAAGTCTCAGTCCCGTTACGGGCTTTCCGGCAACGGTGCGCATCCCGTGCCCTCTGACCAGCAGAGACAGCTGGCCATGCCGTCCGTTAGCCCGTAATGTGACAGCAGCGCCGCTCTGTTCGCGTCGAGTGGCCACCCTGGGCCGGATCGTCGGGCTAGAGGCTAGCATTTGTGCATGCGAGGCGGAGACATCATCAGGCGGGCCCGGACTAGGGGTGGCATGTCGGCGGCAGAGCTGGCCCTGCAACTGGGCGTGTCCGAGGCAGAAGTGCGTGCCTGGGAAGCCGGGGACCCGGCTTTCAGCCTGGTCCAGCGGGTCGTCGAGGCATGTCACGCCGATTTTGCCAGCGTCGTGACGGAGCCTGACGCCGATCCCGAGGATGTGCTGCTGCTTGACGAGACGCTCCGGCTGACTCCCGCAGAGCGTCTGCATCGCATGCTCGCCTATGCCCGGTTCATCGAGGCGGGCCGTGCTGCCGTTGCGGAGGCAAGATGACTGAGTTCGCGCCCGAGGAGATCCTCCGGATTCTCGACAAGCACGGGGTCCGGTACGTTCTCATCGGGGGCCTGGCGGCAACGTTCTACGGCTCGGTCACACCGACCTTCGACGTGGACATCACCCCGGAAATGACGACGGCGAACCTGTCTCGGCTCTCGACGGCGCTCACGGAACTCGGCGCCCGCATCCGCGTGGAGGGTATCCCTGACGGGTTGCCGTTCTCTCATGACTCAACAAGCCTCATGGGCATCACGACACTCAACGTCGTCACCAAGTACGGCCCGCTCGACCTCGCGACGCAGCCGGCCGGCGTCACGAGCTTCGCCGACTGGGACGCCGGAGCAAGGGATCTGGCTATCGCCGGAATCCCGATACGGCTGGCTGGACTGGCAGACATCATCCGGTCCAAGGAGGCGGCGAACAGGGACAAGGACAGGGCACAGCTTCCTCTGCTGCGGTCGCTTCTTGAACGGCTGCGACGCCGAACCGAATGAGCGCACTCCACCAGGCTTGACCTAGCTGGTCGCGTCGGCCACGCCCAGCCGGTCCTCGCCTGCGACCCCGGCGCCGACCTGGCACGTCAGAAATAAGCGTCTCAGTTCCGTTACGGGCTTGCCGACGCCGCTGCGCATCCTGTGTCGCCTGACCAGGAGAAACCGGCAAACGTGCCACTGGTAAGCGACAATCGGGTGGCTGCCGCCTGGCCGGGTAGAAACTAGCGGAGGGGCAGCCGGGCCGTCGTGTTCGAACGTCCGAAATGCCACGATTAGCGGTCCATCTCCGGCATCTCGGCCAACAGGCGCCACGAGTGACACCGGCAGGCGAGACGAACCCACGAAGCCTCACATCGGGGGTCAGGAATGGTCCCGCGAATCAACAGCTGATCGAGGATGTCCGGCGTGATCCGTTCATTGGCATCGGCGAGTCTGAGCCGCTCAAGTACCGCCTGCCGGGGGCCTGAGTCATGCCATCCTGCGCACCTGTGCCGACCAGGTTCGCCGGCATGCAGGTCATTTCGTCAACTCTTTGAACGGTACAACGTTACCGCGAACCGCTCATCATCCTCCACCAGGCCCGGTTCGGTTCCGTTTTCCTGCTGCATCAACCGGACTATCTTGCGAGGCACGCCAAGGCCACGTGCGTCAACGTAGCGATAATCACGGAGAACTTCTTTGACCAGTTCGTTGCGTGTCGCTCGATAGCCGCTTCGCATCTTGTCCACAGTGACTGTGTTTGGGAGACGTCCTGGTGAGATGATCTCTATCCGGTCACTGAAGATCGCCACTTCTATGTCAGCAACAGCGATTGTGTAGTCACGATGAGCTGCCGCATTTACGATGGCCTCGCGAACCGCTTCCATCGGGTAGTCCGATTTGTCCTCGCGACGCGCCCCGGCGAGGCTGGCGCTGTGCCGGATGTTGCGGTTCACGAAGTTGACTGCCTGGTCAATGAGACCATTGTCGACGATGCTCCTCATGCCGTCAACCAGTGGCGTGAGTGGTCCGCGCAGGCGGGCGTCTTCACGCGCCGCGTAATCACGTTCTTCTCCCTCGTATGCGACAGCTGTAATGCCGGACTGAGGTAGCCAGCGGTTAGGGTTCAGACCGAACAGTAGGATTCCTCCGACGGTTGCAATGGAGCGATTACGGTCTTCGACCATAAAGTCCGTATTGACCAGCAGTCGCTCCCACTGGAGACGATCCTCTTCGTCCGGTGTGTCCTGTTCTCGGACGTGCTGAAAATAGGCGCGCAACCTACGAAGGTCCAGGTCGTTTAGGGACGTGCCGACCACAGGCCGGATATCATAACGCAGCAGCCCTGCAGACTGGTATAGACGCGCTTCCTCCTCCCGGGAAGCTTCGACGGAGACTGATCCGCGCCGGATGAATACCTGCCACGCGTTCCCGCGCTTGGCCTTGTAAGGTTTGTCGGGCAGGTCGGCGGGGAGGCTGACGACACCTACTATGCGTCCGTTATCCTCTACCGTCTCCCAGTAGGGAATAAGTGGCGGGCGAAGCGCATCGCCACGGCAGATGTTCATAACCCACTCTTCCGCCTTGCGTGTATCACGCGTGAGCCCGGTAATATTGCCGTTGTCCTCGACCCCGAGCAGCACGTGACCTCCCTCGAAGTTCGCAAGTGCGCACAGTTCCTTCGCCAGAGATTCAGGGTGGACGTCATCACGCTTGAACTCGACTCCGGAATTCTCATTGTTCCGTATGAGTTCCAGCAATTCCGCTATTCGCATGTCAGAACCCGTACTTTCGGCGTCGCATCTCGAATGCCTCCCGGCCACCTTCGAGGATCTCCTCAACGAATTTCCGCACCGATTCGGAGTCGATGGAGCCAGCGTGCTCTTGAGGTATTTCCGCGTGGCCGCGATCGCCACCCTCGCCGGTCGCCCGGAGACCAAGAATCAGCTCGGCATCTCCGAGCACCGGGATGTTGGCATTATGGGTGGAAAACACAAATTGACGCCGACGCTTCTCCTCGCGCATGCGAGGGACTATACCCTCGGTAATGAAACGATTATCGAGGTCGTCCTCTGGCTGGTCAACGACAAGAGGGGCAGCGGATTCATGGAGTAGCAGCAATAGAACGGCAGTGGCTTTCTGACCAGTAGAAAGAGCATCTAGCGGCTGCCACTGTGCAGGCTGGCCGTCGGCTGCAACATTTAGCTCGATCCGGGTGGTCGGCGGAAGATCCAGCTCTTCGATTTCCATCAATATATCATCTGCCGCGTTCGCGAGCTTGTCTGCCTGCCCAGGTGAAAGCCTGTATTTCGTGGCGAGTGATTCTGGCCCGCTACGTGCCGTCGCTACCAAGTCTCGAAGCGAAAGGTCCGATGCGTGCTTCAGCGCATCCACTGCCTCGCTGAAGCGGCCGCTGATGCGCCTCCGCAACAGCTCCGCGAGCGGCTCGCGATCGCCAGAGAACTCCACGCTGATCCGGATCCGGTGTTCCAGAGCCCTGCTTACCTTCTTGGCCGCCTTCCGGAGTGCCTGGTATTCGGCGGTGCGGAGGTCGTCCCATTCAGCGAGCAGATTACGCCGACGCTGCTCGAACTCCCCGATCGTACGTTTCACTAGCTGCTGGCGATCACGGAGCGGCTGGAGTTCTTCGATACGGCGCCGTAGCCGGATGAACTCGTCACCGTCGACACGATCCCGCTGAAGGTCGCGCAGAATCTGCTCGTAAGCAGCCATGACTTCTGCCTGACGGATGCGCCATTGCGTACGCGCATCTGCGACTACGCCTTCCACCGCCTCAGCCTCTGCGCGAAGCGACGCTGCCGCGGCCACCACCGCATCGTTGAATGCTTTGAAGGCAGGCTCCATGATCGCCAGCATGTCCCTGGCGGGTAGCTCACCGATGGAGCCTTCGCTAAGGAAGGCGATATCAAGTCTCAAGTCCCGCGCAAAGGACGCGAGCATGTCTCGAGCCGAAGCAATGCGCTCACGGGCAGTATCCAGCACCCGTTCCTCGCGCACGAGCAAAGACTGCTCTTGCAGGCGTTCTCCGACCCCGGCATCCCGGTATCTGTTTAGCGTATCCTCTAGTCTTGGCAGAGCCGCGAGACGCTCGCCAATCGAGGCGAGGTCAGCTCCTGCCTCCACGATCTCGCGGCGCGTCCGGGCAAGTTCACGCTGGATGGCCGCCTTGCGGCCCGCTTGTGCGTCATCACGTGTTACGAAGCGGTCCAGCAGCCTGGTCAGTCGTTCGGGACTCTTCGTTAGTTCTGAGATCTCGCGCTGCCCGTAGATCTCGATCCCGGGCAGGATCTCTAGCGGCTGGGCGTCGACGACATCGCCGCCCGCATCCCGGATGACCGGCGGATTGGGCACAGTGCGCTCGATCAGGTACCAGTTCTCGCCTGGCGTCCGCGTCCGCGCTAGCAACGAGATCCTAGTCCCGCTCTGCAAGACGCCGCGGATGACCCCGTCATGTAGTCGGCGAGCCTCGTTGCCAAGCGGCTCTAGCGAGAGCACATACCTGAGGCTCTCAATAACGGTTGTTTTGCCTGCACCGCGACCGCCAACCAGTACGTTAAGATTTTCGCTGAAGTGAATCTTCAAGCCGTCAAGAAAGCCACCTTGCCACGCGAGAGCGACAAACTCGGTGTGTTCCTCAGGAACAGGATCGGAAGGAAGACGGATCCTTGAGCTGGGATCGAATACTGCCTGGCGCAGGCCGTCGAGGGTGATTTCCGTCATCTTGATCCAGCTCCACGAGGCGGCCTTCGCCAGATCCTCGGGCGCGCATACATCGCCCGCATTGAGTACGGCGATCGGATACTCTCTCCGGTAATCCCCCTGACTGTCGACGATCGCTCGATCCGCTTCCGTCAGATCGCCTACAGCACCTGGGATCGCTATCGCCTGGAGATCCTTGGATTGCCAGACACGAACCCGTGACTGGCCTGACAGCTTCCGCAGCAAACCGCCCTGCGCGGCCGTGACGTGAGCGGCCACGATCACGGCCTTCCAGTCGCGCGCCTTGGCGAGCAACCCCTCCGCATCAAGGTCACTCAGCGGCGAAGCCTCTGCGGCATCATGCACACCGCAGTGACCGATAATCCGCTCTATCTCCTTTGTCGGCCGCGCCGGATCGAAGAGGCAGAGGAGATGGACGCCTTCCTTGCTCACTGCCTCGAAGGCGGGGAAGACCGCGATACCGGCAGCCCGTGCGGCAGTCGCCAGCCCTTCCGATGCCTCGATTGCGAAGTGATCCGCCACGGCGATAGCTTCGATACCATTCGTGACGCAGGCAGAGACCATGGCCTCGTTGTAAGCCGCCTCGCTCTGGTAGGGGGTCGCCTTGCCGTGCCGGACAAGATAGTCATATGGGTTCACTTGGAGCGCGACACGACGGAAGCGTGCGCCGGACGGACGGCGAAGGGCAGCAGCCAGCCCTGCCGGGAGAATCTCATCTGAAATAGCCATCGAGAGCACGTTACCGCCATCTGTGCGCCTCGACTGCTTGGCCTCCCTACGACTGGTGGCCCTAGTCGCCCCTGGGCAGCGGCGGGGAGGTCGCACCCGTCAAGGCATCGGAGGCGCGACCCCGTTATGGTCGTTCTCCGGGGACAGGGTGTCACCCTGGAAGCAGCGTCGGAAAGAGTCGGCTGTGGGTAGGGCGACCGTCGTCTCTGGACGGACTGGTCAGCTATGACGTGCGGCCGGTCCGCCAAGTGCGTAGCCCAGTCGCATGCGCAGGGCGACAGGGTATCCAGCCATATGAGTGTCACAATCCCGTTACGGGCTTGCCCGCGCCATTCGGGCCAACGAAACCGGTCACCCGACCGGGCTGGGCGGTAAACGTCATGCCGTCCAGCGCCTGCGTCTGGCCGGAACGCTTGCGCAGCCCGCTGACTTCGATGTTCATGGCTCACCACGCTAGATACCGGGTGACTGCCCCGTCGTCACGCGGCCGAGCAGTCTTGCCATCCCCCGTGCGAGGGATGGCCGGATGCCTCGCCTGGGCGACGCAATGGCTCCTGCCTGCGACGACAATAGAGACATGAATGTTTCCGGGCGGTGGCTCAGGCTGCTGGCAGCACCGCTGCTCGGATTTTCCGCGCTGTTGCAGCTCTCCGCGGCTCTGTCGTTCAGCTCGCGTGTCCGCGTCGGCGTGCCGGGGCAGCATGCCACGCTCACCATCCACCTGCTCGGCACTCCGGCCAGCCCTTCCGGTCAGGGAGTGGTGTTCCTTGCGGTACTCTGCCTGCTCAGCACCGTGCCCTCGGGGCCGTCGGCTGGCGCCGCGGCGTGGGTGGCCGCGCTCGTGGTCTGCCTGGCCTGCTTCCTGTCGCTGACCCTGTTCCAGTACCTGACCGTCGCGAGCCTGTGCGGCCTGCTGCTCGTCATATACCGGGTCGGCGACTTGCTTGGCGTCGCGTACGCGGTGCCGTTCCTGGGGCTCGCGCTCGCCGGATTCCCCCATGGCGGCGTGGGGCAGGTGATGGTGATCCTGCTGGTCGCGCTGGGGCCCGCGGTGGCGATGGCGGGGATAGCCAGGCGGCGTTCGGCACTGACGGTGAGCGCGTTGCGGTCAGACATGGCCGACAGCGCATTCCAGCACATGGCGCGCGGCGAACGGGCGCGGATCGCCCGCGAACTGCATGACGTCGTTGCCCACCACATCTCGATGGTCACCCCGGACGGCTCGTTGTCACCGAGGAGACCGTGAAGACGCACGTGAGCCGCGTGCTCAGCAAACTCGGCCTGCGCGATCGCACCCAGGCGGTGGTGGCCGCCTACGAGTCCGGCCTCGTCGTCCCCGGATCGGGTTAGCGGTCCGCTACGACCGCCGCGCGTGCCGCAGGGTGAGCACGGCGGGCTGGCGAGCGCCGAGGATGACCGGGACGGCGGTCAGCGCGGCTACCGCGGCCAGCGTGCCGAGCACGACGGCGGCCAGCCAAGACCCCGGCGGGACCGACACCTCTCCCGTGCCGTTCGCGAACGCGAACAGCCCTATTCCGAGCGGAATCCCGACGAGGCTGCCGGGAAGCGCGGGCAGCACTTGCGCGGCCGATAGCCCAATGCTGACCTGCTGCGGAGTCCCGCCGAGGACGCGGGCAACGGCCAGTGGCTGTCTGGCGTCCAGGGCCGTCGCCCAGCCGGTGACGACCGCGTTCACCGCCGCTAGCGTGACCAAGACGACGGTGAGCACCCCCATGACCTGGCTGACGCGCCCGCCGACCGGGTCGCTCAGCCCGGCGAACCAGTCGAAGTGCCCCGCCGAGATGTCTTCGGCGCGGTGCGCTGCCAGCACCGCAACGATC
>Ga0335075_10019278_pt1 | contig 10087 bp, 8 predicted proteins | sample Lox_Sample_24_FD_206723 | JGI IMG/M metagenome (GOLD analysis project Ga0335075, IMG submission 206723) | Soil microbial communities from Loxahatchee National Wildlife Refuge, Florida, United States - Lox_Sample_2.4 | ecosystem: Environmental > Terrestrial > Soil > Wetlands | place: USA: Florida...
TCCGATCAGGTCAGCCATCCAGGTGCGCATCGCCGGCTCTGCCCAGGCGCATCATCGACGGACAAGGGTTGCGATCGGGTTGCAGTGGCGCGGCTTTGGGAGGGGCGACCTGCGTCACTACTTTCCCTGCCGAGCCTCCGCCATCACGTCCTGGCGCGGTTGCGTCACAGATCAGGAGCATGTGAACTCCATCCGAAATCCGCGCCGCCGCCAATCAATTGACCGGAGGATCGCCATGTCCGCATCGTTCCAGGCCGTCCAGCGCCTCTCCGCCGACCCGGACACCTTCCTCCGCAACGTCGACGCGCTGCTTCCGGCGATACGCGACCGCGCCGCAGAGGTGGAACGCAGCGGCATGGTCTCCCGCGAAGTGATCGGCTGGCTGACCGAAGCCGGCATGTTCCGCGCCGTGCAGCCGCGGCAATGGGGCGGCCTGGAACTCGACGCTGGCATCTTCTTCGAGGCGGCCTTGCGCGTTGCCTCAGCCTGCGGCTCGACTGGCTGGGTGGCGAGTGTGGTCGGCATCCATCCTTGGCACATCGCCATGTTCCACCCGCAGGCGCAGAGTGACGTCTGGTCCGCCGATTCGGACACGCTGGCATCGACGTCCTACGCGCCCACGGGCCAGGTCCGCCGCGTACCAGGCGGCTTCCGGCTGTCCGGCCGCTGGGGATTCTCCAGCGGCGTGGACCATTGCAATTGGGTAATCCTGGGCGCGGTGGTGCCGGATGACGATGACGGCCTGGGCCCCGAATTCCGTAGCTTCCTGGTGCCGCGCGGCGATTTCGCGGTGGACCCGGAAAGCTGGCGCGTCACCGGCCTGGCCGGCACCGGCAGCAAGGACGTCACCGTCGCCGATGCCTTCGTGCCCGACTATCGCACACATTCATCCACCCAGGTCTATGAACATGCCGATCCCGGCCGTCTGGTGAACGACCGGCCGCTGTACCGGCTGCCGTGGTCCTGCGTGTTCCCTTATGCGATCGCCACCCCGGCCATCGGCGCCGCCACCGGCGCGGTGACATTGTTCATCGAGAACAATCGTCATCGGGTTTCCGTCGCGGGTAACCGCACGGCATCGGCTGGAGCCGACCTGCATCTGCGGCTGGCAGAATCGCTGACCGAAATCGAAGCGGCACATACAAGACTGACGCTGACCTGGCAGGATTTCCAGGCCCGGGTGACGCGCGGCGAGGAGATTCCCTACGTCTTGCGCGCGCGCTGCCGGTACGATGGGGCCCATGCCATCGCGCATTGCGCTGGCGCGGTGTTCCGGATGCTGGAGGTAAATGGGGGACGGACAATGAACGCAGGCGAGATGTTCCAACGGATGTTCCGCGACCTTCTGGCCATGCGTAACCACATCAGCGGCACCGTGGACGTGAACGCGTCAACCTATGCGCTCGCGCAGCTCGGCGCGCCACCACCGCAATTCAACCGCGCGCAACGGGTGGTAGTGTAGCAGCGCCAGGATACGCCGCCGGCGGCCGGGTGGGACGTAGCGTGGCCGGTCTGATGATCCGCTATGTTACGCTTCATCGCCCGGCTAATATATATTCGCGTGACACGGGGAGGAATGACATGATCAACCTGAGCGGTATCGGCCACGTTCTGTTGCGGGTCGCCGACGAGAAAGCCTCGAAGCGGTTCTACCGCGACGTGCTGGGGTTTCGCATCGCGGAGCAAGACCCGGAGCATGGCGGTGTGTTCATGACCCTGGGTGACGGCTTTCACACCATCGACGTTGTGCAGCATTCCGCACCGCAGGATGCGCCGCGGCCGCAGCGCGGACAGCTCGGGCTCGGGCATATCGCGTTCAAGGTTGCCAGCTATGCGGCGTTACGCGAAGCCTACACCCACTTGCTCAAACACGGCGTTGAGATCCAGCGTGCCGCCGACCATGTCTGCCAACGCAGCATCTATTTCGCCGATCCCGACGGCAACGGCCTGGAAATCTATTACGAGATGCCACAGGCGCTGCACCTGTTTCCGAACGGCCGCGGCGACGAGGACGAAGTACTGGCGTTGAGCAATGCAGGCGACCCACTGCCACAATGGCTCATTGAGGAGTGGCCTGGCCCCGCCGCAATGGCAAAGGTCGAACGCCTGCGTCAGGCGACACAAGCGGCGGTGGTTTAATCTTCCCGCTCCACCTGTCATTGCGAGCGAAGCGAAGCAATCCCCAACGAGCGATCGCACGTTCTCTCGGCGGAGATTGCTTCGCTTCGCTAACAACAAGCAACCCGTCATGGCCGGACTTGACCATCTGCGCACCGCCGATCGGGGTCGCATGCAGCGGCACCCGAACATCGTGGGAAGGTGGCCGGGTCAAGCCCGACCATGACGGGCTGGGTCGGCGCCGCCACTTGCATCCAGGGCGGGTCGATCGCCAGGCCGGTAGGCAACTCGCTTGGCACGCGATGCCGTGAGGCCGTCCACCCCAACAATGACAGCAGGCGCGATTTGTCGGCCTCACAACACCAGGGATTACAAATTCGATTTGCTGCCCTAGGGTGGCACCCGCCAGATGCCGCCTTATTCGATCTTCATGTCTTCGTGGTGAACCTGCCCTGCACCCTCACGCGAACGCTCCGGCGACTCGGCGTTCCGAGATCTGGCATTATTCAACCGCCCGCGACACGCGACGGCTATCAGAGCGCCGTCTCGTCAATCCCAGCGCGCCCAGAAGCGCGGTACCAAGCAGCCAGAACGAGCCCGGCTCGGGCGTATTCATCGTGACGCCACTCCCGACGTAGTCGATCGCCGTGTAAATGGTCGTATTGCCAACCACGCTCGACTCGGCAACAGCCGCGCCATAAATGTCCGAGTCGTTCGGACCGCCACCATTGCTCCACACGTCGGCCACGTCGCCGTTGTTGAGCGTTAGAAGCATCCCGAATACATCTAAAAAGCCCCCTGTTATCCCATCAAAGCAGGTGTCGGGAGCGCCGCCCGGATAGAGCAAGTTGCTGTAGGTGAGGGAGTTATTGTCATCTCCGGGGAGCAGGGAGCCTTGGACAGGAATGCGGCTCAGGCTGGTGGCAAAGGGCGCGTTGGCGGGATTCGGGTCGGTTGCAATCAATCCGGTGATGGTCGCGTCGGAAATCCCTACGTTCGAATCCGAGAACAACCCGCTGATGGCGATGATGTTGTTTGCGCCGACAGGATCCCCGGGGATCGTGTCCGGTGTGAACTTGATCGAACCGGCGGCGCTGATCCCGGCACCGCTGAGCGTAAAAGACACAATCTCATCCGCCTGCGCGCGCACGCTTAAGCCAAGTGCCATGACCATGGCACCCGCCGCCATCAGTTTGTTCCTCACCGAAGCCCCCTGCGCTTCTCCCGATCGCTCGTACATCAAACAGTCGTGACTGAGCGTGAACGAGCGTATGTTAAACAATGTCGCAACTATCTACCAATGTCAACGAGATCGGGGTAGTGTCGAGATAGGCTGAGGACGGTCGCATTCGTACCGGACTCTGCATGGTCAGCGACCGAGTTGGTAACCATATCCGCCAATCCCGGCTGCCATGGGCCATCCGCATGTTCCCGCCGACGCGCGCGGCTCGGCCGCACCGTACTGCCTTGAAGCTGTCAGGCAGGCAAACGCAAGGCTGTTCGCGCCGTTCCCCCCGCCGCCGCTCAACCCGCAGTCCCACCGGCTCAATCAGATTGGAGCACGTGATAATGTTCGGGTCCGTGCGCAAAGGGACGCGCCGGCGGACTCTGTGGGAAGGACCCTCTGGCGGCGGTTCTGTCATCGCAGTCGCGGGAGGCAATCGAGATCGCAAAGGAACTGGCGATAAAGGTCATCGGCAAATAAGGGGCGCTTCTGCGGTAAAACTCACGGCCCCCGCCGCCGCATCCCTCCCCTTCTCCGCAGCTTCGACGGATCGTACCCCCCACCCCCCGGTCCCATCGGCTCCGGCGTCCGGTCCTTCCGCCCACGCGCACCAACCCCCGCCGGCCGTAGCGACGCACTCGGAGCCGGCGGTGGTTCCAGCCCCAGATCCAGCGCCTCCAGCCGACGCAGCTCGTCGCGCAACCGCGCCGCCTCCTCGAATTCCAGATCCGCCGCGGCGGCCCGCATCCGCTTTTCCAATTCCGCAATCGTCGCCTTCAAATCCTTGCCGACAAACTCCGCCGTCCCCGCATCCTTCACCGGCGCGACGGTCACGTAATCCTGCTCGAACACGCTCTCCAGCACCTTGCCGATCGTGCGCTTGATGGAAACCGGCGTGATGCCATGCGCCTCGTTCCACGCCCGCTGCTTGTTGCGCCGCCGTTCCGTCTCCTCGATCGCCACCCGCAGCGAGTTGGTCATCGTATCGGCATACAGCACCACCCGCCCCTCGACATTCCGCGCCGCGCGCCCGATCGTCTGGATCAGCGAGGTCTGCGACCGCAAGAACCCCTCTTTGTCCGCATCCAAAATCGCCACCAGCGCGCATTCCGGGATGTCCAGCCCCTCGCGCAGCAGGTTGATCCCCACCAGCACGTCGAACACCCCCAGCCGCAGGTCGCGGATGATCTCGATCCGCTCCAACGTATCGATGTCGGAGTGCAGATACCGCACCTTCACCCCATGCTCGGTCAGATAGTCGGTCAGGTCCTCGGCCATGCGCTTGGTCAGTGTCGTCACCAGCACACGCCCGCCCCGCCCAGCCACCGCACGGCATTCCGCCAGCAGATCGTCCACCTGGTGCTCCACCGGCCGCACTTCCGTTTCCGGATCGATCAGCCCGGTGGGCCGGATCACTTGCTCGGCGAACACGCCGGCCGTGCGTTCCATCTCCCACGGCCCCGGGGTCGCCGACACGAACATGGTCTGCGGGCGGAACCGTTCCCATTCCTCGAATTTCAGCGGCCGGTTATCGACGCAGGAGGGCAGCCGGAAGCCGAACTCCGACAGCACCGTCTTGCGGTTGAAGTCGCCGCGATACATGCCGCCCAATTGCGGCACCGTCACGTGGCTTTCATCCACGATCAGCAGCGCGTTCTCCGGCAGGTATTCGAACAACGTCGGCGGCGGCTCGCCCGGATTGCGCCCGGTCAGGTATCGCGAATAGTTCTCGATGCCCTTGCAGGACCCCGTGGTCTCCATCATCTCGATGTCGAACGTCGTGCGCTGCTGCAATCGCTCCGCTTCCAGCAGTTTTCCTTCCGCGGTCAGCTCTGTCAGCCGTTCTTTCAATTCCACCTTGATATCACGAATCGCCTGTGTCAGCGTCGGCCGCGGCGTCACATAGTGACTGTTCGCGTACACAACGATTTCATTCAGTGCCGCGGTCTTGTCCCCGGTCAACGGATCGAATTCGTGAATCGATTCGATCTCGTCACCGAACAGTGACACGCGCCAGGCACGGTCTTCGTAATGCGAGGGGAAGATATCGACGATCTCCCCGCGCAACCGGAACGTGCCGCGCTGGAACGCCGCATCGTTGCGCCGGTATTGCAGATCCACCAGCGCCTTCGCCATCGCGTCGCGGTCGATGCGCCCGCCCACCTCCAGCCGCACCACCATGCGCGAATAGGTCTCGACCGAGCCGATACCGTAGATGCACGATACCGACGCCACCACCACGACATCATTCCGTTCCAGTAGCGACTGCGTGGCCGCATGCCGCATCCGGTCGATCTGCTCGTTGATCTGCGCGTCTTTTTCAATGTAGGTGTCGGTGCGCGGGACGTACGCCTCCGGCTGGTAGTAATCGTAATAGGATACGAAGTACTCCACCGCGTTGTCGGGGAAGAACTGCTTCATCTCGCCGTAAAGCTGTGCGGCCAGGGTCTTGTTCGGCGCCAGGATCAGGGTCGGCTTCTGCACCGCCTCGATCACCTTCGCCATGGTGAAGGTCTTGCCCGATCCGGTGACGCCCAGCAGTACCTGGTCGCGCTCGGCAGCTTCCACGCCGCGCACCAGTTCGGCGATCGCCGTCGGTTGGTCGCCGCTGGGGGCATATTCCGACACCACCTTCAACTGCCGCGTCAAAGCCTTGGCGGGCTGCTTCTGCGGCATGAACAACACGGGCGGGGACGGGCGCAGCAATGTTTCGGACATGGGGGCTCCTCGGCCCAATATCGGCCCAGTACATGGCGCGGTCGGGTCGCGGCGTCGAGGGGCAGGGCAGCAGCGAAATACCTCTCCACAGCCTGGCTGCCACAGCATAAAACCCTTCCAGATGACGCGGCAAAGGCGATAATCTTCCCTCGACCTTCGCCAAGAGGAGTCCTCGCCGATGTCGGTCGCCCGTCTGCGCGATTTCGTCGCCGCCGTTACCCGTCTGGTGGAGCATGAAGGCAATGCCGAGGACGCCATTCTGGCGCCTGCCCGCGGCCTGCTGTCTGGCCTGATCGCGCAGGACGATTGGCTGCCGGACGCCTTCGCCGCGCCTGACCCGGCGCGCTACCGGCAATACCTGCTGTATTGCGATCCGCTCGACCGGTTCAGCCTGGTGAGCTTCGTCTGGGGCCCGGGGCAGCGGACACCGGTGCACGACCACCTCATGTGGGGCCTGGTCGGCATGCTGCGCGGCGCCGAGGACGCTGTGCCCTACACGCATGATGCCGAAGGCCGCAGGCTGTGCGCCGGCGACCCATGCCGGCTGCATCCCGGCGAGGTCACCGCGGTGTCGCCACAAATCGGTGACATCCACACGGTGGCGAATGCGCTGGCGGATCGTCCGTCGATCTCGATCCACCTCTACGGCGGCAATATCGGGACGGTGCGGCGGCACGGCTTCGATCCGGCCACCGGCACGGCCAGCGAGTTCGTCTCCGGCTATTCCGGGACGATGACGCCCAATTTGTGGGCGATGGCGTAGCCGAACCAGGCTCACGCAGCGGCAGGTCCCGGCTCGGCGTCTTTCAACGAGGGCGGAACCACCAGGGGCTGCCTGGCGAAGGCGGCTTCAAGATCGCGCAGGTCGTCCGGCGCGATGGGCCGCGAGCGCTTGGCCGCCCGCGCCAATGCAATGCGCACGCTTCCACGGCGCCAGCGCCTCAGCCTCGGCCTCGGCCTCGGCCGGGCGAGGGCCCGTTCCCGGGCGCGGCTCGGCGGCGATGCCAATAGCACTTTGGCCGACCTGGCATAATGCCGCTTGGCCTATTCGAGTACTGTCATCATGTTTCGTGCGCGGATCAGGTCGCTGGTGCCAAACCCCTCACCGAATTTCCGATATATTCCGGCCAGCAGGTCACGCGCCTCCGTACCTCGCCCGTGGCGCCACAACCGCGCGAGGGTCATGGCGGCGCGAAGTTCCCATGACAGCGCCGACTGCTCTCGCGCGATTTCCAACGCGCGCAACAGCTTCGCTTCTGCCGCGGCCGCGGCGCCCGGCGCGGCGTGCCAAAGCAACAGTTCCGCATCGACGCGCAGCGCCTCCGGTGTGTTCCACGTCACAGCGATCGGCGCTGCACGTGGCAATGGAACGCCGATATGCGCGTCGCGGTCGAGTTCGGCGAACGGCGGGATCAGTGCGGGGTCCCCATGAGACTCGATGAACGATGCGATCAGCGCCTCGTCTTCATCGCCGTCGCGCAATTTCAACACGCGCGCGAACGCCATCACGCGCAGTTCCATACGCCGGATCCCGACGGCATGCGCGGCTAACAGATGGAAAAGGCGCCGTGCCTCGGCCATGTCGCCAGTCCACAGCGCGACCGGCAGCGCTCCCAAGGAAATGGCGTAGCATATGGAAAACGAATGCGCGCTCTTCGCCGCGGCCGCCACCGCCTCGTTCGCCGCGACCCTGGCCTGGTCCGGCAAGCCGCTCAGCCATAGAGTACGCGCCAACAAAGCCGCCATCGCGGCAGGCGTTTCGACCTGGAAGCCGATGCCCGATGCCGGGTCGAAGTGCTGCGGCTGGCCGAGCGCGCGCGCCGCGAATTCTCGCGCGGCCGCCTGATGCCCCAATAGATGATGGGTCAGTCCGAGGATGCGGTCACCGAGATGGATCGCACCCAGACTTCCCGAGTTCGCCGCAGCTTCCGCGTAGCGGTGTGCTACATCGAGCGCGGCAGCATAATCGCCGTGGCCCCGGCGTGCCGCCCAGATTCCCCACAATGCCTGGATCTGCACATCGGTCACGTCTCTACGTTCGGCGATCTCCAGCGCGCGGGCAAACGCCGGCTCAATGGCATCGCTGTCCGGCGCCGAGTACCAAAACACACGGCCCAACGCGATCCGAAGCCGCATTTCTACGTCCGAGCCCGCGTCGGCATGGGATAATGCTTGTTCTACGCGGCCACGCGCCGTCGCTATCTGGAACAACTCGAACCACACAGGCTCCGCCGCGAGCGTTAGCGCCAGCCCAATCGCAGGGTCACCGGTGCTGGAAAACGCCCATTCGAGCGCACCATGCACCTCATCGGCGCGCCTGCGCGAGGCGGCCAGATATTCCTCCGAAGCCTTCGACCGCCGCTCGTCGCCGAGGTGTTGGAGCACAATCAGGAAGTATGTCGCGTGGCTGCGGGCGACACTTGCGAGGGCTCCACTCTCCGCCAGCCGGTCCAGGGCATAGATGCGGTTCGTTTCGAGCAAACGAAATTCAGCACCGGCCGGATCCGTGGTTCTGAACACCAGCGACTTGGCAACCAGCCCGGCGACGCCATCGGCGATTTCGGCATGGCTCGTTCCCGCCGCCACGGCGCCTGCCGCGTCCAGTGAGAACGGCCCGGCAAAGATGGCGAGGCGACGCAGCAGGTCACGCTCCGCCTCGTTCAGCAGTTGGTAGCTCCAATCGAGTGCCGCTCGCAGCGTCCGATGTCTGGGCAGGGCGGTGCGGCGTCCAGTGGTCAGCAGAGCAAAACGATCCTGCAATCCGCTCGCGACACGCTCAACGCCCAGGGACGCAGCGCGGGCCGCCGCGAACTCGATGGCGAGGGGGATGCCGTCAAGGTGGCGGCAGATCGCCGCGATCGCCTGAGCATGGCTTGGATTGGCGGCATTGTCCGAGCCCAACTCGCGGGCTCGCGCGATGAAGAGTTCCACCGCGCTGTGGCCGAGGATTCCGGCCGCGTCGCATTGCTCCAACGCGGGCACTTCAAGCGGCGGCACGCGCCACACATACTCACCCTGGGTGCGCAGGGCCTCCCGGCTGGTCGCCACGATCGTGATGTGAGGGCAGAACGTGATCAAGGTCTCTGCCAGACCCGCCACCGCCGAGATGAGATGCTCACAGTTGTCGAGAATCAGCAGCAGATTCTTGTCGCCGATTGCGCGGGTGAGAGCCTCGGGCGTGACGACGTCGGGCAGCACCGTGAGTCGGAGCATGCCGGCCACCGCGGATGGCACGAGGCCAGGATCGGCGAGCGACGCCAGTTCGACCAACCATGCGCCATCTGCGCACTCGCCCACGATGCCGCGCGCTGCTTTCAAGGCGAGGCTGGTTTTGCCGATGCCGCCGGGTCCGGTCAGGGTCACGAGGCGATAGGCGGATACCAGGTCCCGCAACCGCGCCACCGCCGCCTTCCGCCCGATGAGGTGCGTAACAGTCATTGGTAAATTGGTTACCGGCGATTCGCCGTCGATCCGCACGCGCTGAAGACCGGCCGGCGGCTTCGTGGCCTCGTGGCGCCGAACACTCCAGTCGCCGAGCAGGCGATAGCCGCGGCCTGCTTCGGTCTTCAATAAACTCCGATTGCGGCCCAGCGCCTTGCGGATCGCGGCCGCATGCACGCGAAGCGTGTTTTCCGTGATGATCACACCTGGCCAGATGCGATCTATCAGTTCGTTTTTGGTGACAAGCTTGCCGGCGGACCGGGCGAGAATTTCGATGATCGCGAAGGCGCGTCCACCAATCGGCACCGGAGAGCCAAGGACCCGGAGTTCGCGGCGGGCGAGATCGATCTCGCACTCACCCGAGGCGTGAACCAGTCGGATGTGCTCGTCAGGCATCTATAAGGCCCGGCATGACGCTTCGTCCGGATTGTCTGGGGGTTAACTTACGGCGTTGGGTGGCGGCGCCGCCATTCCCTCCCCCGGGGCCAGACCGGGCCATACGGGCCGGAGCGCAGTATGTCCGTAATGGGTCAAACCCGGCCCGTCGGTTCGATCACCGGCGCTCCGGCGGCCGCAAGCACAGCC
>Ga0335075_10019279_pt1 | contig 10087 bp, 11 predicted proteins | sample Lox_Sample_24_FD_206723 | JGI IMG/M metagenome (GOLD analysis project Ga0335075, IMG submission 206723) | Soil microbial communities from Loxahatchee National Wildlife Refuge, Florida, United States - Lox_Sample_2.4 | ecosystem: Environmental > Terrestrial > Soil > Wetlands | place: USA...
ACACGCTCTTCTTGCGCTCGCGAGGCTCAGGCTCGGGCCCGGGAGTTCATCGGCGAACTGGGGCGCCGGATCGCGATCGGGATCGCGTCGGTGTGCTCGGCGCTCGATCCCGAACTCGTGGTCCTGGCCGGGGAGGTCGGGCACGCCGGAGGCGCTCCCCTGGCGGATCGGGTCGCGAACGAGGTGGCGCGCATATGCCTGGCCGAGCCCCGTGTCGTCGCGGCCGGCGTAACCGGCAACCCGGTGGTGTGCGGGGCCTTGCAGGTCGCGCTGGGGCAGGCACGGCAAACGTTGCGCGCCTCGGTTAGCCAGTTCGCGTAACCAGGACGCCGGTCACGGCGAGTGCCGTCCGTCACGCCAAGCTCAGGAATCAACTGCGGGGTGCCGCCACTGTGCCCTGGCCCTTGGCCAGCGGTCTCCTGAATTAGCCGATGATCTTCCAGCACGCCCTACTTCGGATTTTCGCCCAGGCCAGGCCCACACGTTGCTGTAGCCTCAGCGCAGCCTTCGCTGCCACAGCGCGCGCACCGTGGACGTCGTCGCCTGATCGAAAAAGATCTCCAGCGCAATGGCCATGCCGTCTATCGTGACGAAGGTATGGATTTTCCTGAAGCGAATTACTGCTCTAACCGTTGCCGGTGTCGTCCGGGCGGGCGCTGAGCCAGCCCTTGGCCCTGAGCGGCGTCTGCTCAAACGCGTAGTAAATGTCGACCACCGCGGACAGACCGAGCGCCAGCAGCGGTTGGATGAACGCAGCGCCGACGACCGCCAGGTACGTCACGGGACCGGGAAGGTACCGGAGGCGGGCGGCCCAGCGCCGGTCCGGCGGCACTGGCGGTTCCGTCCGTCTCTCCCGCAGGGTCCATTCAAATATCAAGGTGAAGCCGATCGCCATCCCCTCGAGCACCGCTCCGTACACTGCAGCGGCGAGATGCGCACTGGTTCCGCCCAGCGACAGGTAGTCCGCCAGCAGCTTCGTCGCGGGCGGGATCAGCACCACGAACACCAGCAGGACGAGGTCGAAGAACAGCAGGGACCGGCCGACAAACGGGACGCTGGAGAGCAGCGAGTGATGGTTCGCCCAGATGGCGCCGATGGTGAAGAAGCTGATTAGGTAGGCGGCGAAAGGCTGCCACTGGTGGGTGAGCTGACCGGTGAGCGGCCCGTGGCCAGGCCCGGGGACCATGAGGTTGAGCGCGAGCAGCGTGATCGCGACGGCCAGCACGGCGTCGCTGAATACCTCAAGCCTGCCCCGGCCGATGCCAGATCGGCGACGAGCGTCGTCCAGCCGGGCGACGTACTTGGCCCTGAGCGGCGCCTGCTCGAACGAGTAGTAAACAGCTATCACCGCGGACAGACCGAGCGCCAGCATCGGTTGGATGAACGCGGCGCCGACGACCGCCAGGTACGCCACGATGCCCGGAAAATACCGGAAACGGGCCGCCCAGCGCCGGTCCGGCGGCATCGGCGGTTCCGTCCGTCCCTCCCGCAGCGTCCATTCCACTATCAGGACGAAGCCGACCGACAGCCCCTCGAGCACCATCCCGTAGACCGCGGCGGCGAGCCGCGCGTCCAACCCGCCCACTGGCAGGTAGTCCGCCAGCAGCTTCGTCGAAACCGGGATCAGCACCACGAACACCAGCAGGACGTGGTTGAAGAAAATCAGGGAGCGGGCGACGGCCTTGACACCGGAAAGCAACGAGTGGTGGTTTATCCAGACGATGCCGATCGTGTAGAAGCTGATCAGGTAGGCGGAGAAAGCCTGCCACTGGTGGGTGAACTGAGCGGTGAGCGGCCCGTGGCCGGGCCCGGGGATCGTGAGGTTGAGCGCGAGCAGCGTGATCGCGACGGCCAGCACGGCGTCGCTGAAGATCTCAAGCCTGCCCCGGTTCACGTCAGATCGGCGACAAGCCCTGCCGGGGCCTGCGCCTGCTGGTGAAGAACGGGATCCCGGCCCTGGTGTGCCGACGGGCGCCAGCGCCGCGATCCCCGGCATCCGCCCCCGCCCGCCATGCTGAAAGCCACGGCCACCACCCATCGCCTGGAACCAGTCCACAACTGGAACAGACGATGACAGCGGTTACCTTCCGCTGTCACAACGACACGCCGGCGAACCAGCCTGGCAACCGGGCCCTGATGACCGCATGCACTTAGCGGTAACTGGTGGCCGCCACCTCGGCTGATTACAAGCCTGCGGGCCGCCGGGTCATGCGTGCCTGGCTGACCGCGGCAGGTGCGGCTACGGGATCGTGGGCGGCTGCTGCACCCGAGACCACGCGATCACAGAGCGCTTACGAACAGGACGGCGGCGCAGGCGCCGACCGTTCCAAGTATCGCAAGATGCAGGAAGCGTCTGCTCACTCTCTTGAGCAGCAGTCGTCCCGCGCCAAAGCCGATAACGACAGGTACCGTCAGAAGCGCCGCCAGCCAGAGATCGGCCAAATCGATGCGCCGGGCGAACAGCAAGGCTCCGATCGAGAAGGCTGAGCCAATCCCGTAGACCATGCCCAGCGTCGCCCTGACGGTCGGCCCGTGCTCATGGGCAAACACAACGGCCAGAGGCGGGCCGCTCATCCCGGTCGCGGTTCCCATGAATCCTGAAGCTAGGCCGGCAGCAAAAGACCGCGGCGGCGTCCGCGCCACCCCGCCGCGCATTACCGTCAGAGGGACCAGCGCAGCCAGGGTCGCGAACCCGAACAGGAGCCGCAGCGACCGACCGGACACCAGGTCCAGCACGGGGATAGCCAGAATAGTCCCGAATATCAGACCCGAGGAGACCTGGACCACGGCCGGGGCGTCGATGTAGGTCCTCTCGATACCCACCATCAGGACTATCAGCGGAGGTCCGAGCAAGATCAGCAGTGCTGGCATGTGTGAAGGAAAGGCCAGCTCCATTACCGGTAGCGCCACCACAGCAGACCCGTAGCCGGTAGCCGCCTCAACCGCGCTGCCGAGCAGCAGCGCCAGGCCAGAAACAAGCAGCGGCACAAGATACGGCACACCATTTCCCTACATCGCGGCCCAGCAGAGGCTGTCCTGGTCTTCGTAGAACTTTGAAGGGGAGCAACCGCGGACAAGGGTAGCCAAGACAAGCCACGCTCACCGCACGCTCTCCCCGCACCGCGGATGATGCTGGCCGATTTCATTACCTGACTCCCGGGCAGGGAGTCAACCGATCGGTGGATTGGGATGAGCCGTCTGGCGACCGGCGGATCCGCCCGTTGGCGGCCGATTCAGCCCTAGTGGTCGTTTCCGGGCGAGGCACGGCGGGGTGACGCTCGGGGGCATGACGGGAGAAACATCAGCACAGGCGGCAGGGGCTGTAAACCTGTGCAAGACGTACGGGGCGGGACAGGCGGCGGTACGTGCGCTTGACAACGTCAACGTGACGTTCGAGCGCGGCCGGTTCACGGCCGTCATGGGCCCATCGGGCTCGGGGAAGTCGACGCTCATGCACTGCATGGCCGGCCTTGACCGGCCGACCTCGGGGTCGGTTTGCGTGGGCGGGCAAGACATCGGGCGGCTCGACGATTCTGGCCTCACCCGGCTGCGCCGCGACCGGATCGGGTTCGTCTTCCAGTACTTCAACCTCGTCCCGACGCTGACCGCGGCCGAGAACATGACCGCCTGGCCTGCCCGCCGGGCGGCCCGGCTTGACGTGCTGGCTGCCATCGCCGCCGAGTAACCGCGGCTCCCGGCGGGCGGCGCCCCCGCTGCGCGCCGGGAGCGGGCTCCAGGAGCCGGGAGTAGCGTAAACGAGCGAGGAGGACGCAGATGAAAGTCCGGCTGGAAAGGTTGCCGCGGGGCTGGCCCCCGTCCTTGGCGGTCGGCGTGCCCTATGCGCTGCTCGCGATCATCGCCGCGATCACGATCCCGCATAAGTTCCACCACGTCTTCGCCGTGGTTGTCATCTTGTCGCTGTGTGGGCTCACCGCCGCGTGGATGCTGGTCATGGACACGCTGCCGTCTCCGTGGCGGCGGCGGGCACCGTACTCGGCGGTTTTCGTCGGCGGGCTCATCGTGTTCACGGCACTCCTGGGGATCGTCGACGGGTGGTTCGGGTTCTTCTGCGCCGTCTGCGTTGGGTACTCGCGGGTGCTGCTGCGCTGGCCCTGGCAGCTGGCCGGCACGGCGGGGACCGCGGTGGTCGCGGCCATCACTCAGGTGGAGGGCGCGCAGGGTTCCACGCTGTTCCGGGTGACGATCTTCGTCTTCGCCCTCGCCATCGACGAACTCCTCCTCTGCAGCCTGATATGGCTGATGCACGTCAGGGAAGAGCAGGTCGCGCGGCTGAACGCGGCCAACCGGCGGCTTGAGGCCACGATCGCGGAGAACGACGACCTGCACCAGTCGCTGCTCGTCCAGGCGCGGGAGGCCGGGGTCCTCGACGAGCGGGGGCGGATGGCGCGAGAGATCCACGACACGCTCGCGCAGGGCCTCACCGGGATCGTCACGCAGCTGCAGGCAGCCGAACAGGCGGCTGACGATCCGCAGCGCTGGCGGCGGCACGTGACAGCAGCGATGCGGCTGGCCCGGGAGGGTCTCACCGAGGCGCGCCGGTCCGTAGAAGCCCTGCGCCCCGAGCCACTTGAGACGGGGCGGCTCAGCGAGGCCCTGGCGGACGTTGCCGAGCGCTGGTCGGGGCTGAACGGGATCCCTGTGCACGTCACGACCACAGGCACGGTGCGGCCGATCCAACCGGAGGCCGAGTTCGCCCTGCTCCGCGCGGCGCAGGAGGCGCTTGCCAACGTGGCCAGGCACGCGCACGCCACCAGGGTCGGGCTGACCGTTTCCTATATGGAGAACGAGGTGGCGCTTGACGTGCGCGACGATGGCGTGGGATTCGACCCGGACTTGCCCGAACAGGGCGGGTTCGGCCTTGTCGCCATGCGGCAGCGGATAGCGGCGCTGTCGGGCACGCTCCAGGTCGAGTCGGAGTCTGGGGCCGGCACCGCGATCTCGGCGTGCGTGCCGACCGTCCCGGCCCTGGCCAACTCATGAGCACCCCCGCGGACCGGCCAGCCGGGCCGGACACGCCACGCGCACCACATACGCCGATCCGGCTGCTGATCGCCGACGACCATCCCGTGGTGCGGGACGGGCTGAGCGGCATGTTCGCCGCCGACCCCGACTTCGACGTGGTGGGCGAGGCCGCGGACGGTTCCCAGGCGCTCCGGCTCGCCGAAGCCACCAGGCCCGACGTGGTCCTGATGGACCTGCGCATGCCGGGCATGGACGGCGTCACCGCGATCGCCGAGCTTGCCAGGCGCGGCAACCCGGCACGCGTGCTGGTCCTCACCACCTACGACACTGACAGCTACGTGCTCCCCGCAATCGAGGCAGGCGCCACCAGTTACCTGCTCAAGGACGCGCCCCGTGACGAACTGCTCCGCGCGGTCCGGGCGGCCGCCGGTGGCCAGCCGGTGCTCGCCCCATCGGTTGCGACCCGGCTGATGGACAGGGTGCGGGCACCCGAGCCTGAGCTACTCAGCCAGCGTGAACTTGAGGTCCTCGAACTGGTGGCGGCGGGCACCACCAACCGCGAGGCGGCTGCCAGGCTGTTCATCAGCGAGGCCACCGTGAAGACACACCTGCTGCACATCTACGCCAAGCTCGGCGTCGCCGACCGCGCCGCTGCCGTCGCCGAGGCGTTCAACCGCGGCCTGCTCACGCCGGCAAGGCCGGAACGCCCGTAGCGCGGCGCGTGCCCGCCATAGAGGAAGGTCAGTGCTTAGATGACGGTGACCGGACACGGCAGCAGGAGGCCTCAGATGTCCACCTACCCCGTTCTGATGCACACCGCTCTCGATGCCACCGACTGCCGCAGTCTCGCGGAGTTCTACCGGCAGTTCCTCGGTCTCCGGTACCGCCCCGGCGATGAGATCCCAGCCGACGGCAGCGACGATGACGCGGACTGGCTGGTCCTGCTCGACCCGATGGGACATCGCGTGTTCGCTTTCCAGGAGGTCCCGATCCTCGCGCGTCCGACCTGGCCCGCGCATGATGTGCCGAAGCAGATGCATCACGACTTCCGCGTGCCCAACATCGAGGAACTGCAGCGTCAACGGCGGCGCGCCGAAGAACTCGGGGCCACCCTGCTGTACGACCGTACTGACGACGACAGTGAGCCGTTGTATGTGCTCGCTGACCCCGCCGGACATCCCTTCTGCATTCTCGTCGGTTCCGAGTAGTGAACCCGGATGGCTCGTCCGGTCAATCCGCGGGCCGGCGAGCCTGGTTCGCCTCGCGGGAGACCGCCCAGGCGTCCGCCACCGGACCTACGTGCCCGAGCTTGTCGGGGTTGATCACCGAGCGGATCGCCTGAATCTGCCCGTCGAGTACGTCGAGCGTCCAGGTAAAAAGCACCTTGTTGTCTCGATCGCGGAAGATCGCTCCCGGCTGGCCGTTCATCTCGCGCGGCTCCAACGTCACGTCGATCTGCATAAGCCAGGGGAAGACCGAGGCAAGCACCCGGGCGACCTTCTCGGCGCCGATGATGCTCCTGGCCAACGCTGGAGCCTTGCCGCCGCCGTCCCCGGCCAGCGATGCATCAGCGGCGAGCAGCAACAGGGCCGCCGTCGACACCGAGTCGGCCAGCTCCGCCGACCGCTCGGGGTCCTGATAGGGATCGGTGAGCAGCGGCTCACCAAGGCAGCCGGATCCACGCACGATTCGGCGATCCTTGCCGGGATGCGGCTATCGTTTCGTTACGCTCTGTGGCTGCGCTGATAGCGTGACGCCTATGAGTGACACTCGCACGTCTGTGCCGTCTGCGGTCGCTGTACTCGGGCTCGCTGGTGGGTTCCTCGTCGCGCGGCGGACCGGCCGCCGTGAGCTGGGCGGCGCGCTGTTCGCCGCGGCCGGCGCCTGGTGCGCCCGGGACTGGTATCGGGCATCCGGCCCGGCTGCTGCGGCCGGGCTGAGCGCTGTGTACGTAGCGGCGATGGGCGGCTCGCATCCGCTGGCCAGGCGTATCGGCGCGTGGCCCTCGGTTGTCGCGGTCACGGCCGTCACCGTGGCCGCCGCTGAAGTGGTGACCCGCATGGCCGCCCGCTGACTGTCCGCCTGATGAGCGAGAGCGCCTGGCCGCGTGCCGGCCTCTGGCGGGCATGCCTGGCGTGGCAGGGTGATGCGTGGCAGGATCGGGACCGTGCCGGTTGATCTGGACGCGGACCCGGCACAAACGATCGGGTTGTGCCGGGCTGCGCACGCGCGGCTGATGGCCACCGTGGCAGATGTAACCGATGAGCGGGTCCGGTCACCGAGCAGGTTGCCGGGGCGCTCCGCGGAGAGGATGTGCCGCGCTACCCAATCACTGGCCGGCGACGGCAAGCCCCGCGCGGCGGCTACGAGAAGTCGAGATGCACCACGTTGACCTGGGACTCGGCTACGAGTCGTTTGACTGGCCCGACGACTACGTCGCGTGGGAACTGCCCAGGCTCCTGGCCACGGTCCCCTCCCGGCTGCAGCGGAGCAAGGATGCGCGTGCTTTGGTGGTGTGGCTCTCCGGCCGGGGGCCGGTCCCGGCAGCGGTCCAGCTCGATCCATGGTGACGGCCGCACAGGGCCTCACCGTCCCGATTGACAGTGCTCTCGCGATCAGCTGCTCAAGGTGCGCCAGTTCACGGTCGAGGCCCGGGCGGGCGATCCAGCGGTCAAGGTGCTCCGGGAAAGGAAGGTAACAGCCTTCTGCGGAACTGGTCCGTTACCGTGCCGCCGTGCCCGGCGCGGAGATCACCGTTTGCCGGCTGGTAGCGCCGGAAGCCGTCCGCATCGGGCGATTGCTAAGGCGTATGCCGCCCGGGCCCCCGCGTGAGTGGCACCTGGACCGCACGGTGGAGCTTGAGAGCATCCTCGGTCGGCCTGCCTACGAGGAATTCACCGTGGAAAACGGCAACCGCCCCGTGCGTGACGTCGCCCTCAAGGTACTGGTCCGCGCCGGTTGGGCGCCGCAGGTTGCTTGACCGTCCGTATTAGGAAGCGTATATATATGTCATGGCTACTACGACCTTGGCGCGAGTCGCCGATCGCAGCGTCTTCTTCGCCGAGCTCGAAGGCCAGCTGCACCATGGCAACGCCGCCCTTGCCCTTGCCCTCACGGACCTGGACAACTTCGCCGCGATCAACGAGACGCGCGGGCGCGACGTCGGCGACGCGGTGCTGATGGCCTGGGACCGGGTGCTCCGAGTCAACATTCCGCGCGGGGGCTCGATGGCACGCCTAGGAGGCGACGAGTTCGCCGTCGTGCTTCCAGGTGCCTCGGCTGAGAATGCGGTCGTCCTTCTCGAGGAGCTGCGCCGCCACCTCGCCGGCATGGCCGTCGAGGGCGTTGCGGGCGCCGTGAGCGCCTCGGTGGGTGTCGCCGCGAACCCGCCGCATGGCACGACCGCCCAGGAGTTGTACCGCGCCGCCGGCGAGGCGTTGATGCGCGCCAAGCGCGACGGACGCGATCGGGTTGCCATGTATGTCGAGGAGAAGATGGTCCTCAAGAGCAACTACTACAGCAAGGCGAACCTTGAGCGCCTCGCCAAGCTCTCCTCGGCGACTGATCGAACTGAAGCCAGTCTGCTCCGTGAGGCACTCGACGACCTGCTCGACAAGCACAAGGACGCGCTCTGACACCGTCCGGCTCGCGCACCAAGCGGGCTGCGGCGGGTTTGCCTGAGGGGTACCGCGCATGGCGCGGTACCCCTCAGGCTTTACTGCATCGCACCCGTATCAGGCGCCTGGTGGCTGGTAACTAATTCCTTGAGCCCGCTCGGTGATCTGGATAAGGTCGCTTATTCGAGCGGCTGGCGGCTCATGCCGGCGGGCTCGCGGCCTGCGAGCAGCCAGCCGAGAACAATCGCGATGAGCGGCATGCCGACCAGGATCACTAGCAGGTTGGTCACCGGGATGCTGGTCAGCGACGACAGGCCGTCGAGGGAGTTGCTCCGGAAGAAGCCGATCGCCGCCAGGTAGCCGCCGATGATCCCGATCACTGCCCCGGTGAACGCGAGCGCTCCCGCGGTGGCCGCGGTGATCGTGCGCCGTGTGGTGCCGCTCGCGCCGGTGGCGGTCAGCGTGCGCAGGTCGCGGGCCGCCTCGCTGCGGACCAGGCCGACGCTCATGCCGAGGATGCCAAGCGCGAGGACGATCCCGAACAGCGTGGCCGCATCGATGATCTGCGCCAGCGACGGGATGCTGTTGCGGGTCTCGACGGACATCCCGGCCGCAGCGGCGGTCCGCTGGGCGTTGGTGACCTGGGCGGCGGTGAGGCCGTTCGGCACCTGGATGAGCCACCCGGCGGTACCAACCGACTTCTGCAGGTGCAGTGTGGTGATCGCGTGCTCGGTGACCACCGTGTTCGGCGCGGACGTGCCGGACGGAAGCTGGCTGATCTCCTGGATCGGCGGGTTGGCGATGCAGCTTCCCGCCGGGCAAGGCCACTGGTTGTCGCTGTTGGGCCCGCCGGGGCCGCCACCAGGCCCGTTGGGCCCGCCGCCGTTGGCGCCGTAGGTGAGCTGCATCAGGCTCATCGTGGACAGGCCGGGCCGCATCGTGAGGATGTCGGTGTCAGAGTTGATCTCGCTTTGGCTGATGCCGAACGCCTTGAGCAGCTGTGGTGTGGCCACGTAGATCGGGCCCGACCAGGAGCGACCAGAAGCCGCGTGGGTGAGGCCCACGGCGGTATTCTCCAGCCCGACCATGTTGGTCGTGCCGAGTTCGGCGGCGATGTCCTGCGCGACCTTTGGCGCGTCCGCTATCTGGGCCGCGGTCGGCTGGCCGCCAGGAGAGGGGCCGTTGCCGTTGCCTGGCCCGTACAGGATGAGCTGGCTGGACGTGAGGTTCGGGCCGGCGTAGTCCAGGACGTTGCCGAACCTGGCCGCACTGGCGACACAGATAAGGACCGCGATCAGCGTGCTGAGGCTGATCGCCGCCAATGCCGGGCCGGACCGGGCGCGGTAGCGGGCGAGGTCTCTCAGGGCGAGCCGGATCGCGATCGGGCTCCGCTTCCCGGCGGCGGCGACTACCGCCAGGAGTGCCGGGGCCAGCAGCACGATGGCGACGGCGAGTGCGATGAAGCCGACGACGAGTTCCAGCATCCC
>Ga0335075_10019280_pt1 | contig 10087 bp, 9 predicted proteins | sample Lox_Sample_24_FD_206723 | JGI IMG/M metagenome (GOLD analysis project Ga0335075, IMG submission 206723) | Soil microbial communities from Loxahatchee National Wildlife Refuge, Florida, United States - Lox_Sample_2.4 | ecosystem: Environmental > Terrestrial > Soil > Wetlands | place: USA: Florida...
TTCAGCTCAGTGAGCTCGCGTTCCCAACGCAACAATGATCCTGACCACCCAGCCACACCCATTGCTCGCCTCCAGCTTTTGCCACAGAGAATCGAACAACCGACCGATTCGCAACTGTAGTACTAGTCTGGACCGACATTCCCCAGACTCTCCACGACGGCCTGGCTCTTGGAGGGCGCGCCCGCCCAGCATCGGGACGCGGGCGGTGCCAAGGCCGTGGCAACCCAACCCCGTTGGCCCCCCGGGAAAACCAATCGAGGTCTGTCTGCGATAGTGGGTCAGTTTGGAAGACACGGCGGTGTCGTGAGGGACTTTTGTCAATTCCCCGAGTCCCCGCACGCCGACGCGACGCACCCGCTGCTGTCAAATCCGCTCCGCTGCGGGATATATGTCCCCGTGTTCTGCCCTGGCAACGGCGCGCAGCCCGCTACGAGAATGCCAGCAGCGCAGACAGCCGCTATGAACCAACGCAGGGAGCGCACCGTCACGCGCGAGACCTGCCGACCCTTACCACTGCGCATCGCCGCCGCCGCGTCACAGGTCTCATCTACATCTAGTCTCATCGTTTGTTCATGCCTCAGATGATCTCATTCGGAGATGAGACCGTCCCAAACATGGGGCCACGACCGTCCTGCCGTCGACCATCGCCCGGCCTGGCGAGCTGTTCACACCCCCAGGTTTGAGACGGTCTCCCATTCCATTGCCGCCCCCTGTCTTCCACGCGGCGAGGTTAGCACCCCCATGTTTGGGACGGTCTCAGCGTACCAGGCCCAGTGCGTCGACTGAAGAGCGAAGCGAGTCCGACAGCGCAACGGGTGACCAAACAAATAGGCTGCCATTAGACAGCCGAATCACGGCCATCCGTGTTGGATAGCGGAAGCCATAAAACGACACCACGGGACCGTCGGCCATCCAGATCTCGGGGCCGAATGCCGAAGCCTCTCACTCATACAATCAGCACCCACCTTGATCGTGGAATCTGGTCACCGAGGGGCGGCCGCCCGACACAGGGCTCCCGCCGAGGTGGGCGGGAAAAGGAGCCCGTGCTCAGTTGCCAGAACGGTCACCGGATGTGTCCCGAGACTTCTTGGTCCCGATCACGTTCCCTTTGGCTGATTCCTGAATCGGTTGGACCGCCGCTCCCATTCTTGTCGGCGAGCGTCTCGCAGGAAAGACGCTGCTCAACGAACCTTACGAAAGCGCGCGCCTTTGCGGTCGCTTGCCGCCCGGTTGGGTATACCGCCCACAACTCGACATTCGGCAACGACCAGTCATCGAGAACGGATATGACCGAGCCGGATTTTAGCTCTGGCGCAAACATCCATTCAGACGCGATCGCAAACCCTAATCCGGCAATAACACCTTCCCGGACTCCCTCGGCAGCGGTGACATGGACCCTCCCCGACATCGTCACCGTACTCTCTGTATTCGCTTTCCGGAAGTTCCATGTCGGGCCGCCGAGCCTTTGCTCGTAAACGATAGCTTGGTACGAACCCAATTCGGCTGGGGTTTTTGGCACTCCGTTTGCGGCGAAATACGTGGGAGTCCCCACAACACGGCGCCGACATCGGCCTATCTTTCGCCCGATCGGCGTCAGGTCACGCAACGGCGTCATTCGCAGCGCAACGTCTATCCCCGCACCGATGAGATCAATATCGCCATCTTGCAGCATGACGTCGATCTCCAGCGCCGGATGCTCTGCAAGGAAAGAGGGCAGATGAGGCATCAGGTGAAGGCGCGCAAACGTTACGGCCGCGAGGACACGCAATCGGCCAGACAAGGCCGAAGCTGCACCGCGCGCGACGAGTTCCGCTTCTTCAGCCTCATCGATTGCTCGCTTGGCACGTTCGTAGAAGCTGCGGCCCGCTTCGGTCAGCGTGAGGCCATGCGTCGATCGCATCAACAGACGTACGCCGAGCCGATCCTCAAGTTGTGCGATCGTTTTCGAGACAGCGGATTGCCCGATATGCAGCTGCTTGGCTGCACTGGAGAACGAGCCCGCATCGATGACGCGAACGAATGCCTCCATCGCAGCTAGCCGGTCCACTGCCAGTCCTCTCGGGTTTGTGAGGTCCGTTCCGTGCAGGAATAACCGTTAGTCCGATCTGGCCGCTACGCAATGTCGCCGCGATTGGCAAGTGTTCGACCGAAACGCAACGGCTGTGAGACGGATGGACCTGATGCGTCCAGAACAAGTCGACGTTCTGACTCTTGGCAGCGGCCAGGGAGGTAAGCTGTTGGCCTGGCACATGGCTCAGGCAGGTCGGCGCACGGCTGTCGTCGAGCGACGCTGGATCGGCGGGTCCTGTCCCAACATCGCCTGCATGCCGAGCAAGAATGAGATCTGGGGCGCAAAAGTCGCGCATCTGACGCACCACGCAGGTCAGTTCGGAACAGTAGCAGGTCCCGTCGAGACCGACATGGCCGCGGTACGTCAGCGCAAGCGCGACATGGTCAACCGCGAGGTCGAGTTGCATCTGCAAAACTACCGCACGACTGGCGCCGAGTTGATCATGGGAAGCGGACGTTTCGTCGCACCCAAGACCCTCGAAGTGCGTCTCAACGACGGCGGCGCGCGCGTAATTGCGGGCGAGCGCGTCTTCCTGAACCTGGGCACGCGTCCCGCAGTTCCGAACATCCCCGGCCTCAAGGAGGGTCGGCCGCTGACACACATCGAGGCGCTCGAGCTCGATTATCTCCCAGCGCATATAATCCTGATCGGAGGTGGCTATGTCGGGCTCGAAATGGCGCAGGCCTATCGTCGTTTCGGCAGCCGGGTGACCGTCATCGAACCCGCCCTCCGGATCATGACCCGAGAGGATCCGGACGTTGCCGATGAACTGCGACTCATCCTCAGCTCTGACGGCATTCGCTTCATCCTGGAGGCCGAGATCCTTCAGGTACGCGGCCGTTCCGGTGGAGAGGTCACAGTGTCTGTGCGGACGGCTTCCGGCGAGCACCCCATCGAAGGCAGCGACATCCTTGTCGCCACGGGACGCATTCCTAACACAGACGGGATCGGCCTGGATGTGGCAGGGGTCGACCTCGACGACCGCGGCTACATTCGCGTCAACGAGCGGTTGGAGACGACGGCGCCGGCGGTTTGGGCGATCGGAGAGTGCGCCGGAAGTCCACAGTTCACGCATGCGTCCGTGGATGATTTTCGCATTATTCGCGACAACCTCGCCGGCGGCAATCGCATCACGCGTGACCGGCTGGTGCCTTATTGCATGTTCACCGATCCGCCGCTGGCGCGCGTCGGATTGAGTGAGAGTGAAGCACGAGCGCAAGGGGTAGCCGTGCGCGTCGCGCGGCTACCGATGAGCGCCGTACCGCGTACCGAAGCGACGGACGAGAAGCAGGGTTTCATGAAGGTCCTCATCGGTTCAGGCGACCAGATTCTTGGGTTCACGATGATCGGCTCAGAGGCGGGCGAGGTCATGGCCGTTGTACAGACAGCGATGCTGGCGAAGCTGCCCTATCCACGCCTGCGAGATGCCGTCATCGCCCACCTGACTGTCGCCGAGGGACTCGGCCCACTGTTTTCGAACATACCGCCCCGATAGGGCATCACCTCGCTCCAATGAGAAGGTCCATGAGTTGCTTTGACGATTATCGCACCAGCTTCCCCAACGCCCGGCTACCCCGATCAAGCACTGGCGTGCTGGAAGTGGCGCTTCACAACCGACGGCGGCGTGCTGGTCTTCAATGGATACACACATGAACAGTTTGTTGACCTGTTTCATGCCGTCGGCTCCGATCCTGACAATCGCGTGGTAATCCTCACTGGCAGCGGTGATGCGTTCATGGAAAGGATCACCCTCGACGGCTTCGACTTTTTCAGTCCGCGCGGCTACGACAAGATCTATCGCGAGGGCAAGAAAGTCCTCATGAATATTCTAGACGTCCAGGTGCCGCTGATTGCCGCAGTTAATGGCCCCGAGCGGCTGCACTCAGAATACATCCTGCTTGCCGACATCGTGCTCGCCACCCCTTCGGTGGTTTTTCAGGACAAGCCGCACTTCGAGTTCGGCATCGTGTCCGGTGATGGCGTCCATCTGCTCTGGCAGGAAGCGATCGGAACAATACGCGGCCGCTATGTCATACTGACACGACAGGAGCTCGATGCCGAAACCGCCAAACAATGGGGCGCGGTGAACGAAATCGTGCCGGCCGACAGGCTCCTCCCTCGCGCCCGCGAGATCGCAGAAGACCTCGCCAGACCGCCACCTTTGGCGACGAGCTACACCCGGATCGCCATGACCCAGAAGCTGCGCCGCATTATCGACGAAGGAGTCGGATATGGGGTCGCGTTGGAAGGTATTGGCGCCGCGGACGCGGCGCGAGAGAGGGCACAGTGAGTGAAAGGAGCAGCGGCGGAGACCTACGCGACGGTGTCGTAGAGGTGACACTGACCGTCAACGGCCGTGCCTGCAAGCTGGCTGTCGAACCTCGCATGACTCTCCTTGACGCACTGCGTGAAGAGCTGGTGCTGACCGGCACGAAGAAGGGTTGCGATCGGGGTGAATGCGGCGCGTGCACCGTCCACATCGAAGGCCGCCGCGTTTTGTCCTGCATGACCTTGGCGGCGATGCAGGACGGCAAGCGAATCACGACTATCGAGGGAATCGAGCGGGACGACAGGCTCCATCCGCTCCAGGCGGCGTTCATCGAGCACGACGGTTTCCAATGCGGTTTTTGTACATCTGGGCAAATCATGTCAGGCGTTGCCATGATCGACGAGGCGAAAGCGGGCTGGCCCAGCTCCGCGACGGCGGACGTCGCGAAGCCATTCACTCTCTCGGATCTGACGAACGCGGAGATCCGAGAGCGGATGAGCGGCAATCTCTGTCGCTGTGCCTGCTATCCCAATATCGTGGACGCGGTCGCCGACGCAGTGCGGAGGGGCTGAATCATGCACCCCTTTGCGCTTTCGAGAGCCGATGATCTTGCGAAGGCTATTGCGGCTCACGCGATGGACGGGCAAGTCGCTTTCATTGCCGGAGGCACTGACCTTCTGGGGCTGATGAAAGACCGCGCTGCGCTTCCTGAGCGCTTGCTGGACATCAACGGACTACCCGATCTGGCACGGATCGAAGCGTTGCCTGACGGCGGGTTGCGCATCGGTGCGCTGGCCCGCATGAGCGAAGTAGCAGCGGACATGGAGGTGCGCCGGCGCTTTCCAGTCATCGCCGAGAGTCTGCTGTTCGCCGCATCCGGCCAGCTCCGCAACATGGCGTCAATCGGCGGCAACCTGATGCAGCGCACGCGCTGTGCCTATTTCCGGGACGATGACGCTCCGCCGTGCAACAAGCGAAGCCCCGGCTCCGGATGCTCGGCCCGTCATGGTCTGAATCGCAACCACGCGATCCTCGGCTGGTCGGATGCTTGTGTTGCCACCAATCCCTCCGACGTCGCAGTGGCCTTCGCAGCGCTCGACGCGATCGTCCACGTGCGGGGATTATCAGGAGAACGGTCGATATCATTTGCGGATTTCCATCGCTTGCCCGACAGCGCGCCGGAACGCGACACCGTGCTGGGCCGCGGTGACCTCATCGTCGCGGTAGAAGTGCCTGCACGCGCAGAAGGGCGGGCTTCGCACTATCTGAAGGTTCGCGATCGGGAATCCTACGAGTTCGCCCTTGTCTCCGTGGCGGCCGCGGTTGCGGTCGACGGCAAACACATCCGCTCGGCGCGGCTCGCCATGGGCGGGGTCGCGCACAAGCCCTGGCGCCTGGCAGCCGCCGAATCAGCGCTGCGCGGCGTACCGCTGGACGATGTCGATGTGCTTAGCGCGGCGATCGCTCAATCCTTCGCCGATGCGCGCCCCCTCGCGCATAACAGGTTCAAGGTCGAGCTAGCCAAGCGCGCCGCCTTGCGAGCGCTGCAAGTCGCGGGAGGACGCAAGTGAACGCAATCGGACAGTCGATTTCGCGTGCTGACGGACGGTTAAAGGTGACCGGCCGGGCCGCCTATACGGCGGACATCCCCCTCGCGGGCGCGGCGCACGCCGCCATGGTCCACAGCACCATCGCCAACGGCCGGACGGTATCAATCGATACCAGGACCGCGGAGAAGGCGCCGGGCGTGTTAGCGATCTTCACGTATCGCAACATGCCGCGGATGAACCCGACGCCGAAGCCGTGGAGTCACCTTCATCCGCACGGCCAGGGCTACCTTCCTCTGCAGGACGACAGAATTCACTATGCCGGCCAACCGATCGCCCTGGTCGTCGCAATAACTCGTGACCAGGCCATGCATGCCGCGACGCTGGTGGCCGTCCAGTATCAGGCCGAGCGCGCGGTCTTCTTCAGCCGAGAGACGGCGAGGGAGGCAGTCGATCCGCCGCAATTCCTATGGCCGGTCGCCTCGTCCGTCGGCGACGCCGAGAAGGGCATTCGCGAGGGCGTCCTTAGGATCGCGCAGACCTACACAACGTCGGATCGCCACCACAATCAGATGGAGCCGCACGCGACGGTGGCCACCTGGGATGCGGGCGGCGCGCTGACACTCTACGAGACCACCCAGCACATCTTCGGGGCCAAGGAATTGGTTTCGATCGTGCTTGGCGTGCCACTCGAGAAGATCACCGTCGTATCTCATTTCCTGGGCGGCGGCTTCGGCGGCAAGGCGTACGTCTGGCCGCACACGCTGCTCACCGCGATCGCCGCCAGGGCGCTCAACCGGCCGGTCCGTACCCAGCTGACGCGCGCGCAGATGTATTCGATGGTCGGCCACCAACCGGTAACAATCCAGACGATCGAGCTTGCTGCGGACAGAGGCGGGAAACTCACCGGCATTCGCCACGAAAGTACCTCGCCGACTCCCGTTTTCGACAATTACATCGAATACGCGGCAATCGCGTCTCGACATTTGTGGGCGGCCAGCGCGGGAATTGCGACAAACCACAAGGTCGTCCACGTAAACCGCAACACGCCGACCGCGATGCGCTCGCCGCACGAGGCTCTCGGCCATTTCGCGCTCGAGAGCGCTATGGATGAACTGGCCGACGCGGCCGGCATCGATCCTGTTGAGCTGCGCCTGCTCAACGACTCGGAAACCGACCCGCTCAGCGGCCGTCCATTCTCCTCGCGCGCGATTCGGAAATGCCTCGCGGAAGGCGGTGCGCGTTTCGGCTGGGACAAGCGGACACCCGCGCCGCGCTCTATGCGCGACGGCCGCTACCTCATCGGCCAGGGGATGGCGGGAGCAATCTACACGCATTGGCGCTGGCCGGCCAATGCAAGGGTTACGCTCAAGAGTGACGGTTCGGCGATTGTCGAAGCCGGGATGCACGAGCTCGGCACTGGCACCTACACCGTGATGCAGCAGGTCGCGGCAGACGCACTCGGCCTTGCACCGGAGAAGGTGACCGTACGTTTGGGCGACACGAGATTACCAGCATCGCACGCCTCGATCGGCTCGGCGACGATGGCCAACGCCGGCGCTTCGGTCATGCTGGCGGCCAAGGCGGTCCGCGACAAGGCGATAGCGCTGGCGCTCGCCGGCCGGGAGCCCCTGGGTGCCGGTTCCGCTCCCGGGGATATCGTCGTCGACGATGGAGTGCTTTCGTTTGCAATGAAGAACGTGAGCGTCACCTATGCCGAGCTGCTCGCGCGCAACGGGATGAGCGAACTCGTGGCGGACGGCAACTACGATCCGGTCGAGGAGGCGAGCGGACCGAAAGCAGTGTTCAGCTTCGCGGCCGTCTTTGCCGAAGTGCGCGTCGACCCGGATCTTGGGCTGGTGCGGCTCAACCGCTTCGTGGGGGCATATGACGCCGGCCGGATCGTCAATCCAAAGACGGCGCGAAGCCAGGCGATCGGCGGCATCATCTGGGGCGTCGGACAAGCGCTGCTCGAGCAATCGGAGACGGATCCGACGACGGGTCGCTATCTCAGCCGCAACTATTCCGGTTACTTGGTGCCGACCAATGCCGACGTTCCCGAGCTCGAGGTTCTGTTCGTGGGCAAGTTTGACCAGGAAGCAAGCCCGCTGGGCGCAAAGGGCCTTGGTGAACTCACCGCGGTGTCGGTCGCGCCCGCCATCGCCAATGCCGTCTATCACGCTACGGGCAAGCGGATACGCGACCTGCCCATCACGGTCGAAAAGGTCTTGTGACGCGCGAGTCAGAGAGACCGGCTGCGATGACGTATTTCTATTTCACGCGCGCATAAGGGAGATCCAAATGCTACTTGAGGGTAAGAGGGTCGTCGTAATTGGCGGCAGTTCCGGCATCGGCTTGGCGATTGGCCGCCAAGCGCGAGCGGAAGGGGCTTCGTTGGTCATAACCGGCCGCGATCCAGGAAAGCTCTCGCATGCGGCGTCAGCCCTCGGCGGCGACACTCAGAGCTTCGTGGCTGATGCCCATGATCATGCTGTCCTTGAAAGTTTCATCGCAACCCTCCCCGAATTCGACCATCTTGTCTCGATGATCGGTGACACTATGGCGGGCGGCTTCCTACAAACGCCAATCGATACCATGCAACACGTGCTGCACTCGAAGTTCTGGACCAATCTGCTGATTGCCAGATTCGCCGCACCTCTCGTCCGCCGCGGCGGCAGTATGACGTTCACCTCCGGAAGCGGCGTCCGGGCGCAGGAGGCAGCGGCAAGTTATGTGGCGAACGAGGCGCTCGCCGCCATGGCGCAAGGACTGGGCTCGGAACTCGGCGCGCGTGTCCGCGTGAACGTCGTCGCTCCCGCGTTCATGGACACAGCCTTGTGGCGCTCTAAGCCGCGCGAGGATGTAGACGCCCGAATAGCCTCCTATTCCACGATCAATCCTCTGGGACGTCTCGGCACACCACAAGAGGTCGCATCTGCCTACATTTTCCTAATGACCAATACTTACACGACTGGTCAGGTGTTGCGGGTCGACGGCGGTATGATGCTGCGGAAATGACCCCTCTATCGAAGTTGGGTGACCACGGTGGGCGCAGGGCAGTACCGGGCAGGCCTCCGCAGTAGTCAACGTGATTCTGCTGAAGACAAGAAAACTCAGAGCGATTTCGACAAGAATTGAGAGCGATTTCCACGGCGAACTCAGCAACGCGAAGCCTGTTCATCTTCAAAGCGGGTCTAGGAGGAAAGAGTCATGGTGCAGCAGACAACTCTCACGAAGCGCAGCGAAAAGGGACTTCTGACGCCGGATAATGCCGTCGTCGCGATCATCGATCTGCAGCCGCAGATGCTGTTTGGCGTGGCGAACTTCGACCGGCAGTCAATAATCAACAACAACCTGGTGCTGACGAAGGCAGTTTTCGGTGTACCCGTGGTGCTCTCGACCGTGGAAACCATCTGCGGCTATGTCGAAGCTATCCTGCCGGCCGCGGGGTCGGAATTTGCGTTGATTCCCCCGGACAACGCCGCGGGCAATCTCACGAAGATCGTGCGCCGCTTCACCGTGCGCATTCGGTTCAATCGACGCGATGCCAATGCCGCTGGCTCGTCCTGGCATGTCGGTGGAAACGGCCGTCGCAGTTTCGACGCCGGACAACGCGTCCCCAACGGAACGAGGCAATCGGATCGGCTGCGAGTTCGATCCATCGAAGGACATAGTCGAGCGGCGACTTACGAAACTGCCCGAGCATCCTGGATTGGGCGCGCGCGTCCTCAGGGCTCCGCGGGGATAGAGACTCTTGCGCCGCCCGCACGGTAGTGCCTTCGGCTCCTGGGTCGGCCAAGCTTTGAAGCGAGCCAACCCCAAACCGAAGGCGCGATATTGATCGAACCTAACTGAGGAGAACCCCATGCAAACGCCTCAAGCTGACTACTTTGCCGCGTATCGCCATGTGAAACTCTCCCGTGATGACAAAGGCGTGCTGGTTGCCGAGTTTCATAGCGACGGCGGCGCGTTCATCATGAACGCGCAAGCTCACACCGAATTTGTCGATGCCTTCCACAGGATCGGACAAGACCGAGCGAACAAGATTGTCATCCTTACCGGCGCGGGTGGGGGCTTCATTGGGGACGTAGAGTGGACATCATTCGGAGACGTCGCCGATCCCGGCATCTGGAGCAGAATTCACGACGAAGGTCTCCAGACTTTAGAGAACATTGCGAACATCCGCGTTCCGATGATCGC
>Ga0335075_10019282_pt1 | contig 10087 bp, 10 predicted proteins | sample Lox_Sample_24_FD_206723 | JGI IMG/M metagenome (GOLD analysis project Ga0335075, IMG submission 206723) | Soil microbial communities from Loxahatchee National Wildlife Refuge, Florida, United States - Lox_Sample_2.4 | ecosystem: Environmental > Terrestrial > Soil > Wetlands | place: USA...
GCAGAATCTAGCGGCCTTCGCCACGGCAGCTGAACGCGGCGGGTACCAGTCGCTGTGGAGCTTCCAGCGGCTGCTCGTCCCCGCCGGGTCGGGGATGGACCCGGTCTACCAGAGCGTGCTCGACCCGATGGCCGCGTTGTCGTTCGCGGCTGCCGTCACCAGCCGCATCCGGCTCGGCGTCGCCATCATGAACGCGCCGTTCGTCTCGCCCGGGTACCTGGCCAAACAGGCCGCGTCGGTTGACGTGCTGTCCGGCGGGCGGCACGACCTCGGCCTCGGCATCGGCTGGATGCCGGAGGAGTTCGCGCTGACCGGTGCCGAAATGGCGCGGCGCGGCGCCCGGACGGCGGAGTACGTGCAGGTGCTGCGTATCCTCTGGGCCGGCGGGGACCGCTCATTCGACGGCTCGTTTTACCAGGTACCAGCTGGCACACAGGCGCCAGCGCCGGTACAGCCCGGCGGGCCGCCAGTGCTGCTCGGCGCGCTAGCCAAGCCGGCCCTGGAGCGAGTCGGCCAGATCGCTGACGGATGGATCACCTCCAGCCGGACCGACCTGTCCAAGGTCGATCAGCTGATCGCGATCGTCAAGGAGTCCGCTGCCGCGGCCGGGCGGGATCCCGAGGCACTTCGGTACATCTGCCGCGGCGTCGTGCGGGCCGGCGCGCCGGTAGCCGGCCCGGACGGGCAGCGGCTGCTGCTGTCGGGCAGCTACGAGCAGATTCAGGCCGACACTGAGCGCCTGGGTGCGGCCGGGGTGACCGAGGTGTTCTATGACCTCAACTGGGACCCGGAAATCGGGTCACCGGACGTGGATGCCGCAGCAGCGACCGAGCGAGCCGAGCAGATCATGCAGGCGCTGGCCCCGGCCTCGGCATGAGCGATAGGCCCGACAGTCCGCCAGTGCGGGTGGTGCCTTACGACGAGGAGTGGCCGCGGCGGGCCGCGGCTGAGCTGACGGCACTGACGACGGCGCTCGGCGACCTGGTCTTGCACGCCGCGCATATCGGCAGCACGTCGATACCGCAGATGGCCGCTAAGGACATCCTCGACCTGCAGCTGTCGGTCTGGGACCTGGATGAGGCAGCGGCCGCTTTCGCCGGCCCGCTGGTCGAGCTTGGCTACATGCGGCTCCCGTACGAGCGCGATCACGTGCCGGCCGGTGACGACAGCGACCCGGGCCTGTGGGCGAAGCGGTACTGGCGCCGCCGCAACCATCCGAATGGGGACGTCAACCTGCATGTGCGGGTCGTCGGCTCGCCTAATGAGCGGCTGGCCCTGCTGTTCTGCGACTACCTGCGCGCGCATCCCCTCTCGGTGGCGGCATACAGCCGGTTCAAGGAGGTGCTCGCAGCGCAGGTCGGCGACCTGGAGCCTTATACCGACATCAAGGACCCGGTGGTTGACGTGGTCATAGCAGCGGCCAGCGAATGGGCGAGCGCCGTGGGCTGGCAGCCCCACGGCGGCAGCAGCTAAGGCCCGGGCCGCGAATCGAGTTGCCGGCGGGCGGGGAAATCACACCCTGCTAGTTTGCCGGGCTTGCGGAGCCTGTTTGTCTTTTATGTGATGTGCCCGGCAAACTAGCAGGGTGTGGAGTCTCGGAGCGCTGTCAGCCGGCGCGCCGCCGCAGCGAAGCCTCCGTCAGAGCCGGCGGCTGGTAACCGCGGTCCGCCGGGTTGAGGTTCAGTCCTGGTGGCACGATCTCGTCGATCCGGTCGAGCAGGTCGGCGGGCAGGCCGTCAGCCGGCGCGCCCAGCTGGCTGTCCAGATGCTCCATGGTGCGCGGCCCGATGATCGCCGACGTCACTGCCGGGTGGCTCAGCACGAAACCCAGCGCCAGGTGGATCAGGGACATCCCCGCTTCGGCGGCTAGGCCGGCCAGCTTGTCGGCTGCCTCGAGTTTCAGCTGGTTGCCGTGCAGGCTCATGTCGAACCGGTGCGGCAGCCGCTGCGCCCGCCGGCTGGCGGGCATGTCCGCGTTAAGCCGGTACCGGCCGGATAGCCAGCCGCTGGCCAGCGGACCCCAACTGATGACACCGAGCTGATACCGCTGGCAGGCAGGCAGCACATCCGCCTCCACGCCGCGAACCAGGATCGAATACGGCGGCTGCTCGCAGACGAAGCGTTCCCGGCCGCGACGCTGAGCGGTCCACTGGGCTTCGACGATGGCTTCGGCCGGGAACGTGGAGTGCCCGGCGTAGCCGATCTTCCCTGCCCTGATCAGGTCAGAGAGCGCGCCGAGGGTCTCGTCGATATCAGTGGCGGGGTCGGGGCGGTGAATCTGGTACAAGTCGATGTAGTCGGTGCCGAGACGCCGCAGGCTGTTCTCGCATTCCCTGATCAGCCACCTGCGGGAGTTGCCCCGCTCGTTGACGTCGTCGCCCATTGCGCCATGCGCCTTGGTTGCGAGCACGACGTTGTCCCGCCGGCCGCCGGACAGCGCCCTGCCTACGATCAGTTCCGAATCACCGGCCGAGTACACGTCGGCGGTGTCGATGAAGTTGATGCCGGAATCGAGCGCTCGGTGGATGATCCGGACCGACTCGTCGTGATCGGGATTGCCCCAGCCGCCGAACATCATCGCGCCGAGACATAGCGAGCTGACCTGAACGCCGGTGGACCCAAGTGTGCGCATGCTCATGAAGATCACCCTATGCCGGACCGTTCCGGTCACGTTGAGTCGCCTAGGCTGCCGGGATGCCGACTCCGCAGTTTGTTCTCGATCTTCGCGCCAGCATCGGGCACCGGCCGCTGCCACTGCCGTCGGTCACGGCTGTCGTTGTCGATGACGCCGAGCGGGTGCTGCTCGTAAAACGCGCCGACAACGGCAGATGGGCGCTGGTGACCGGGTGCCTGGAGCCTGGCGAGCAGCCTGCGGCCGGAGCGGCGCGGGAGGTCGAAGAGGAGACTGGCGTACTCGTCGCAGCCGAGCGGATCGTCAGCGTTTCGGCGCTGCCGCTGACGGCCTGCCCGAACGGCGACGAGGTGTACTGGCTAGACGTGACTTTTCGCTGTCGTGTCGTTGGCGGCGAGGCTCGCGTCAACGACGACGAGTCAGTTGACGTTGGCTGGTACCCGCTTGGCGACCTGCCAACGAGCTTGCCCGACCGGCACCGCCAGTGCCTTCAGGATGCCCTCAGCGGGAGTTCGCAGGCGAGATTCCAGCCCGGCTAACGGGCGGGACGAGCGCGGACACCAGCTTGTCCAGGGCAGTGCGGGCGGTCGCCGATGTGTAGGGGCCGACAGCGACCAGGGACGCGATGAGCGCCGCCGCTTCTCCAGGGGTGAGCGTGATTGGCGGCATGTCCGGCCTGACGTCTAGCCGGTAGCCGCCACCGGGACCGCGTTTCACCTGGACAGGAACGTCGGCAGCGACGAGGCGTGCGATGTCGCGCTCGACCGTGCGCACCGTGGTGCCGGTGCGCTCAGCTAGCACGGTGGCAGCGACGTACCGGGGGGCACGGGCGCGGAGTTCCTCGATGAGCGCGTGCTGGCGCTCGATCAGCGGCAGCGCCTGATGCAGTTGCGCCATGCCCTTAATGCGTCCGGAACCGACAAGCCTGGGTGGCATGGCATGAAGATATCCAGAGAAGCCGACACCGCCCGGTCAGTTATGCCGCCTTAGCGTTTCAGCATGCGCCTGGAAATCACGCCGGAGCACCCGGCACTTGACACCGAGCTGACCATCCGAGTCAGTGAACTCCCGCCCGCGAGCCGGGTGACATTGCACGCTCACTCCACAGACGCGACCGGCCAGGCCTGGGTTTCGCAGGCCACCTTCACCGCGGATCGTGACGGCCTGGTAGATCTGCGCCGCGACACCCCGGCCGCCGGGTCCTACCGGGCGGCTGACCCGATGGGCCTGGTCTGGTCGATGCTGCCGGCCGGGGCACCCGAAAGAAGGCACGTCCGGAACCGGCTCGCCCCGGTGCCGCTGCGGCTGACCGCCGAGGCGGACGGCGCCAGCAGTGTCAGCGCACAGGTGTCGCGCGCCCTGGTGCCCGATGGCCTGGTGCGGACCAAGCTCGCTGACCAGGGCCTGGTCGGCGTGCTGTTCCACCCGGCCGGCGACGGCCCGAGGCGTGGGGTGATGCAGCTGGGCGGCGCGGAGGGCGGGATGCACGTGGACGACGCCGCGCTGCTGGCCGCGCATGGTTTCACGGTCCTCGCGCTCGCTTATTTCGGGATGCCGGGCCTGCCGCCCACGCTGCGCTGCATTCCGGTCGAGTACTTCGGCCTGGCACTGGACTACCTGCAAACGCATCCGAAGGTCGCGCCGGGCGGCATCACCGTGATGGGCGTGTCCAAAGGCAGCGAGGCGGCTTTGCTGACCGGTGCCACCTACCCTGACGCGGTGCGATCGGTGATCAGCATCGTCGGCAGTGCCGTGCATACCCAGGGCATCAGCCAGGACATAAGGACCGGCTCGTTGCTGGATATCTTGCAGACGCCAGTGGCCAGCTGGACTTATCACGGGCAGGACCTGCCGTACCTGCGGAATGTGGTGCCGCCGAGGCTAAGGGCAGCCCTCGCCGCTGGCGACCCGGTCAGCATCGGCTGGGCATTTCCCGACCTGGGCGACTCCCCAGAGGCCGGACCCGCCTTGATTCCCGTCGATCGGATCAGCGGACCGGTGCTGCTGCTGTCGGCCGGGGACGACAGCGGATACGGCGCGGCCTATCACGAGATAGCGATGTCCCGGCTGAGACACCCGGCCCGGCACATCGTCTACGAGCACGCGGGGCACCCCATCGCCGGGCCGCCGTACCGGCCGACGCCCCGCGCCGGCCGGGGCGGCGGCGCGCAATTCCAGCAAACCGGGATACCCGCAGCCGACGCCGCCGCCAGAGCCGGTGCCTGGCGCGAAGTCCGCGAGTTCCTGCAATAGTCCCGCGCGCTGCGCAGAGACAGAGGACGCTCCGTGATTCATGGCGTCGAGCCTTCTAGCGCCCAGGTTCTGAGCACACGATCACGCGGCGCCGGCTCCGAATTGCGGCTCGCTGGGAGGACGACAGCACGCCAAGTCGAACCGGGCACGAACACGCTTGATCGCGGCTACCTACGGCCGGCGTGCTCCGGGCGCGGGCAGCATGCCCAGCTCGATGGCCGTGGTGACGGCTGCCGTCCGGTCAGACACGCCGAGCTTGCCGTACGCCCGCAGCAGGTGCGTCTTCACCGTCGCCTCGCTGATATAGAGCGCACGGCCGATCTCCGCGTTGGTGCTGCCGCGGGCAACCAGGGCCAGGACTTCCGTCTCGCGTGCCGACAGCGGCTCGGCGGCCGGGCGCCGGAACTGGGAGACCAGCCGGCCCGCAACACTCGGCCCGAGCACTGTCTCACCGCGCGCTGCGGCCCTGATAGCCGCGACCAGGTCCTGCCGCGGTGTGTCCTTCAGCAGGTAGCCCGCTGCTCCGGCTTCGACGGCCCGGACGATGTCAGCATCGGTCTCATACGTCGTCAGCACGACCACCCGCGTGCCGGGCGCGGTCGCGAGTATGCCGGAGGTTGCCTGCACGCCGTCGCCGCCCGGCATGCGCAGGTCCATCAGCACGACGTCGGGCCGGTACATCCTGGCCATGGCGACCGCCTCATCGCCTGACGCCGCCTCGCCGACGACACTCAACGCCGCCTCGGCGGCCAGCATGCCCCGCAGCCCTTCCCGCACAACCGGATGGTCATCGACTATCAGCACGGTGACCTGGGCAAGCGGCCGGGGTGCCGCGGCTAGCTCGTTCCCGCCCTCATTGTGGTCCTGACAGTGATCGGTCATGCAGGTACCTCAACCTGTACCGACGTACCTTTGGCCGGGGCGCTGCGGACGGCGATCGTGCCGCCCGCTTCGTCGACTCGCGCGCGCATCCCGCGCAGTCCGTAACCGCCGTTGACCACCGCGGGGTCGAAACCCGCCCCGTCGTCGGTGACTTCCAGCCGGACGCGGTCGCTTGCGTAGCAGAGCCTGACCGCGACGTTGCGCGCGGCGGCGTGCTTGCGCACGTTGGCTAGTGCCTCCTGGCCCGTGCGCAGAAGCACTACTTCGGTGGCAGCGGAAAGCCGGCGGCTGGTCCCGTCCGCGGTGAAGCTGGCCTGCAGGCCTAGTTCGGCGCTCACCCGTTCGGTGATCCGGCGGAGCGCGTCCTCCAGGGTGCCTGCCTGGAGCTGGGCCGAGGCGAGGCCGCCGACGACGGTGCGCGCTTCGGCGAGGTTCTCCCGCGCGGTCTGCGCGGCCAGGCCGAGTTGCCTGCGGGCGGTTGCCGGCGAAAGCTCGAGCTGCGCCTCAGCCGCCTGGATCAGCATCAGGATGCTGGAGAATCCCTGCGCCAGGGTGTCGTGGATCTCGCCGGCCAGGCGCTGGCGTTCGGCCATGGCGCCGGCTTGCCGGCTCACTTCCGCCAGCTCCGCGCGGGTCTCCTCGAGTTGCGCGATCAGGCTGGCGCGCTCGCCGCTCTGGGTGATGATCCGGCCGAGGTCGCCGTTGAAGCCGACATTGAAGGCAGTGATTGCGACGAACAGCACGACCGCGGTCGCGACGCCGGCCGAACTCGAATTCCAGTAGCCGAGTGAGACCGCGCCGGCAGCGGTCATCATGAGCGCCGGGATCAGCGCCCGGCGGTCCGGAATCGCCTCGGAGCACTGCGGCAGCAGAGCGATACAGAGGAACCACGCGTTGGGGTTCTGCAGGACGGCAACGATGAACAGCACGACGATGCCAGCGATGTAGATCACCGCGCGCCTGGTCACGGTTCCCTCGGCGGCTTGCAGGTGCGAGCGGCCGACCAGCAGATACCAGGGCGCCATCGCGGCGATCGATGTCACTGCTATGGCGGTCCGGACATCGAACGAGCCGGAGAAGGCGACCAGCGCCAGAACGGCCAGGAACACGACCCCGTACAGCAGTTCCCAGCTTGTCGTGCTGGGTTTCGACGCGTACGGCGTGGAGCCGTCGAGTGCTGGCACGGCGGACCCGGCCGGCTGGTCGGCTGGCAGTGCGGGCCCGGCCGGCTCGGCGGCTGACACGGCGGGCCCGGCTGACACGGCCGTCCCGCCGGATGCCGCGCGCGCGGCGCTGGCGCAAACGGGCATGGTCAGCCGTCCCCGCGCGGGCGCCAGCGGAAGGTCGTCAGGCACAGTACCAATCCTCCGACAATCCAGGCTGCCAGCACCAGCGCTGTCTGACCATGCTGCCAGGAATGGCTGGGCTCGAGTGCGGCCGCCTGGGCAGGCAGGAAGGCCGAGCGCAGGCCCTGGCTCATCCACTTGAGCGGGAAGATCGCCGCGATGTGCTGCAGCCACGGCGGCACGTTATAGAACGGCACGTACACGCCGGAGATGAACTGCAGCACCAGGTACGGCAGCGAGATCACCGGGAACGAGTTCGTCGCGGAACTCGGCAGGCTACTAATGCCGATGCCGATCAGTGAGCACGCGACCGTGCCGAGGACGAAAACCCAGGCCAGCGACCACCACTGCGCCGCAGACGTCGGCAAGTGCAGGTGATAGAGGGCCACTCCTACCACGATCAGCACGACGACCTCAGCGACCGTGCAGACGAAGACCAGAATAACCTTGCCGATGAAGTAGGCCGCGGGCGCCAGTGGCGTGCCCCGCAGTCTCTTCAGCGTGCCGCGCTCACGTTCAGCGGCGATGGTCAGGCCGAGGTTCTGGAAGCTCGTCGCGCCGATGCCGCCGGCGATCATGCCAGCCGTGAACAGCTGAACCACTGTGACGCCGCGTGCCGCATGTTGGTGCCCGTAGATCGAGCCCAGCAAGACCAGCACGATTGCGGGCATCGCGAACACGAAGACGACTGTCTGTCGCTCCCGGAAGAACGCCCGCACCTCCAGCCGGCCCCTGACCAGGCCGGTACGCCAGGCGCCGGGGAGGCGCGGTTGCACAGCGCCGGCGGGCGTTGCCCCTGGGTGGCTTACCGAAGTTGTAGTCACCGGTCTGCTCCGATCAACTCGAGGTACACGTCTTCCAGACTTGGCCGGGCGACCGCGAGACCGGGTACTTCCCCACCGAACTGGCCTGATAGCTCGGCCACGACCTTCGTCGGTGTCGCGGTCTGCAGCGTTCGGCGTCCATCCGGCGCTTCCCAGCTGACCTGCGCGTCCTGCGATACCCGCCCGCCGAGGGTGGCAGGCGCGCCGAGCGCCGCTACCTGTCCGCTGGCCAGCACGGCCACTCGGTCAGCCAGCGCTTCGGCCTCGGGAAGGTAGTGCGTGGTCAGCAGGATGGTCGTGCCCTCGGCCGCGAGGTGCCCGATCAGTTCCCAGAACTGACGCCGCGCTTCGGGGTCGAATCCCGTCGTCGGCTCGTCCAGGAAAAGCAGCTCAGGGCGGCCGACGATGCCGAGAGCGACATCGAGACGTCGCCGCTGACCGCCGGACAACTGGTTGCCGCGGCGAGCGGTAAGCCCGTCAAGGCCGGCGAGCTCGATCACTTCGCCCGGATCCCTGGGGTTCGGGTAAAACCCGGCGAACATACTGACCATCTCGGCCACGGTCAGTTCCGGCTCGGCGGTCAGCTGCAGGACGATGCCGATCCTGGCCCGCCAGTTCCGGTCGGCGTTCGCGGGATCCTGCCCAAGTACCGCCACCGTGCCACCGTCCCGGTGGCGGTAACCCTCGAGGATCTCAACGGTTGTGGTCTTGCCGGCTCCGTTCGGGCCGAGCAGCGCGAACACTTCGCCGCGGCTGATGTCCAAGTCAATGCCGTCGACGGCGAGCGTCACGCCGTAGCTCTTACGTAGCCCGCGCACGTGGATCGCGGTTTCACTGCTCATGTCACTTAGCGTGGCGGCTGGCGGCGCGCCGCGCGCCGGTCGACCGGTTGCTCCTGCTGTCCACCATCCGGTGGACACGCCCGACTAGGCAGCAGCCGGCACGGTGATCAGCCCGGGAACCGGGTCGCCGATGCCAAGCGCGTCCGCGATGGTTTCCAGGACCCAGTTCGGCTTCGTCCGTACCTGCCGCGGAGTGACATGGATGACGCGAATCCCGACCGCACGGATCCTGGTATCGCGGGCCATCGTGGCCTCCCAGTCGTCGGGCGACAGGTGCCACTCCCGTGAGTCGATCTCGACTACCAGCGCCCGGTCGGGCCACCACGCATCGGGCCGGGCGAGAAGTGTGCCGTTGACGTAGAGCGACGGGTTGAACAGCGGCTGCGGCAGCCCGGACTGCCTGATCAGGTCGCGGAAGTCCCCCTCGGCGGGCGACCTGATCCCGTCCGCGACTTCGGCGAGCACTGACCGCAGCAGCCAGGACCCCCGCACCGGCCCGGCGGCGAGCTCCGCGGCCAGGTCCGGGACCGAGCACCGGCCCTGCTGGACCGCGCTCGCCACGATGGCCCGGACCTGCGCCCGGTCGGCTAGGCCGCGAACCGCATCGGAAACGGACCTCGCCACAGGCGCATACCGCACCGCCAGATCCTGTGTCTCAGCATGCGGCAGCCGCCAGGTGCGGTGGATGACTACGAAAGCACGGCTGCCGCACTGGCGGCCGGCCGGCACGAGCACGTCGATCCGGCGTTTCTCCGGCGCCCGGAGCCGGTACCAGCGCAACGCAGCGGGCCCAGTGATCACGCTCAACGGCCCGGCGTACAGCAGCGCTGCCGTCTGCAACTGCTCGCTGGTCGGCTCGCCCGTCGAGGTGAGGTAGATGCCGGGCAGCAGCCGCTGCCACGGCCCGCCGGGCCGATAGCGATGCCGCAACCCGTCTGGGGTGATGCCGCAGGACACCGCCTGCGCTCTCGACAAGATGCCGCGCTGATACTCAAGCAGCCAGGCGATCTCTCGGTCATCGAACGTCACAGCGCAGAGACTGGCAGCCAATGCCGACAATTTGCGCCATCCAAGGCCGCCAGGTCGCCGCAGTCAGAAATGAATGTTGATCTGCTGGGGCTATAGGCCCACCAGATTCACATTGATCTTGGGCAACGGCCCCGATACGCGGGTGCGGCTGCCCAGCGCCGGGCGCTATCCTGTCCGCTATGAACACCGACCCGCACCGCATCCCGGCCAAGCCGACTCTGGATGGCCTCGAGGACAAGTGGACGCAGCGGTGGGCCAAGGAGCGTGTAGTACAGGTTT
>Ga0335075_10019283_pt1 | contig 10087 bp, 10 predicted proteins | sample Lox_Sample_24_FD_206723 | JGI IMG/M metagenome (GOLD analysis project Ga0335075, IMG submission 206723) | Soil microbial communities from Loxahatchee National Wildlife Refuge, Florida, United States - Lox_Sample_2.4 | ecosystem: Environmental > Terrestrial > Soil > Wetlands | place: USA...
CTTGGGGATCTGCGGGCATGAGTGCGGGCATGGAAGAGCAGGCAATGACGGGCGAACACGCAATGGACGGCGATCTTGAGCAGCGGGCGCGGGCACTGCTGCTCGGCAGCGCCGAGAATCTGCCCGGAGCGGTACGCTCGCGGTTGACGCAGGCGCGGCATGCCGCGCTCGCGGCGCGTCACGCGCGCGTGCGCTATCGGCTGCAGCGCTGGTTGCCGGCCGGTGCGGTCGCCGCGGCAGCGCTGGCGCTGGTGGTGGTGTTCGTGCCGCACGGGCGGCATGCGCCGGCCAGTGTCGTGAATCCGCTGATCAGCAACGTTGCCGGGGTCGACGAGATCGAGCTGCTCAGCAGCGGCATGCCTCTGAACGCCGACCAGGATGTCGACGACGATTTCTATGAGTGGGCGGTCGCGGCGGCCAATGGTGCCGGTGCGGTCCACACGACGGCGACGAACGCCTCGGGGACCTGACATGAAGCCGCGGCGCTCCTGGGCGGCGCTGCTCATCAGCCTGGCCGCGATACTGGGCGCGCTGAGCGCTCCGGCCTGGGCGCAGACGTCCCCCGGACCGCAGCCGCCGGGGCAGCCGTCGCCGTTCGCTGCGGCAGGTAGCTTCGATCGGAACAATAGCAATGGCGCTGAAGGCATCTCATGGGGCTCGCTCTCGCCCCAGCAGCAGCGCCTGCTCGGCCGCTTCCAGGATCGCTGGGAGAACCTGCCGCCGGCACGACAGCGCACACTGGCTTTCGGGGCCAATCGCTGGCTGGCGATGACGCCCGCGCAGCGCGCGGATGCGCGCGCGCGCTTCCAGACCTTTCAGTCAATGCCGCCTGCCGAGCGCGCGCTGGTGCAACAGCGCTTCCGGCAGTTTCAGCGCCTCAGCCCCGAGCAGCAGCGCTCGCTGCTGCAGAACTACCGGCAGTTCTCGCGTCTGCCGCCCCAGGAGCGGCAGCAGCTGCGGCAGCAGTGGCAGCGTGCGAGTCCCGAGCAGCGCCAGCAGATGCTGCAGCAGGAGCGGCGCACGCGCGTGCCGGGGTTCGGCCGCGGCGGGGATCGCGGCGCGGGACGCGGCGGTCCGCGCGGGCGACGTTGACTCTCAGACAGCCTCGGTGATCAGACGGCCTTGATGGCGCTGATCAGCGCCGAGGCTGCGGCCTGTCCGTCCCCGTACAGCATGCGGGTGTTATCCAGATAGAAGAGCGCATTCTCGATACCCGAGAAGCCGGCGCCCTGGCCGCGCTTGATGACGATGACGTTCTTGGCCTTGTCGGCGTTGAGGATCGGCATGCCGTAGATGGGGCTTGCGCGATCATTGCGCGCCACCGGATTGACCACATCATTGGCGCCGATGATCAACGCAACGTCGGCGTTTTCGAATTCACCGTTGATCTCATCCAGATCGGCGATCAGGTCGTAGGGGACGCCGGCTTCGGCGAGCAGCACATTCATATGGCCCGGCATGCGGCCGGCCACCGGGTGAATCGCAAAGCGCACGCGTACGCCGCGATCGATCAGCAGCTGGCAGAGCTCCCAAACCTTGTGCTGAGCCTGGGCCACGGCCATGCCATAGCCCGGCACGACGATGACCGACTGCGCATAGGCCATCATGACTGCAACGTCGGCGGCCTCGATCGGCTTGAGGCTGCCCTTGACGTCCCCGGCGACCGCTGCCTTGCCGGTATCGCCGAAGCCAGAGAACAGCACGTTGCCGAGCGAACGGTTCATCGCCCTGGCCATGAGCTGCGTGAGCAGGGTGCCGGCCGAGCCGACGATCATGCCGGCGACGATCATCACGGCATTGCCGATGGCGAAACCTTCGAAGGCCACCGCCAGCCCCGTAAAGGCGTTGTACAGCGAGATCACCACCGGCATGTCCGCGCCGCCGATCGGCAGGGTCATGGTGATCCCGAGCAGCAGAGCCACCACGAAGAAGGCGGTCACGAGCGCTGCGCCGGCGTTGAGCCCGGCGATCAGCATCGCCCCGAGCACCAGCACCGCCAGCAGGATCAGCAGATTGAGGAAGTTCTGGCCAGGGAAGCGCAGCGAGCGCCGGATCAGGCCCTGCAGCTTGCCAAAGGCGATCAGGCTGCCGCTGAAGGACACCGCGCCGATGATGCCGCCGAGCACGGCGAGCGCCCCCGCGGCGCTCTGCGCGGTGCCGCCGCGGTAGAGCTCCACCGCGGCGATGGCGGCGGCCGCGCCGCCCCCCATGCCGTTGTACAGCGCAATCATCTGCGGCATGGCGGTCATCGCCACGCGCCGTCCGCTGATCCAGGCGATCGCCCCGCCGATCACGATGGCGATCACGATCAGCGGCAGATTGCTCATGCCTGGAAAGAAGAAGCTCGCCAGCGTCGCGATCACCATGCCGGCGCCGGCCCAGAGGATGCCGCTGCGCGCGGTCACCGGCGAGCTCATGCGCTTGAGCCCCATGATGAAGAGGAACGCGGTGACCAGATAGCTCGCCTGGATCCCCAGCGCGGCGTTGAAGGTGCTCATCTGGCTGCGCCTAATGCTTGCCGGCGGCAGCACCGGCACCGGGCCGGCGCGCGCCGCTGGCCTTGAACATCTCCAGCATGCGCTCGGTCACGGCATAGCCGCCGACCGCATTGCCGGCCGCCAGCAGCACACCAATGAAGCCGATGGTCTTCTCCAGCGGGGAGGTGGCAGCCCCGAGCGCTGCCATGGCGCCCACCAGCACGATGCCGTGCACGAAATTCGAGCCCGACATGAGCGGTGTGTGCAGGATCACCGGCACGCGCGAGATGACCTCGTAGCCGGTGAAGGCGGCGAGCATGAAGATGTAGATTGCGACGATTCCGGTCATGATGACTTGGCCTCCACCCGCGTGCGTGTCGCCTCGTGCCGGATCGCCCCGGCATGCGTGAGGCAGGACTGCGCAAAAACTTCGTCCTGCCAGTCGATGGCGAGAGACGCCGCTTCCGCTCCGGCCGCGCGCGAGAGCGCCGGCTTCAGAAAATTGTAGAGATTGCGCGAGTACATTTCGCTGGCATGAAAGGCGAGCTGCGCGGCCAGATTCACCGGGCCGACGATCTTCACCCCACCGTGCTGGACGATGCGGCCGGCCTGCGTGAGCTCGCAGTTGCCACCGGACTCCGCAGCGATATCGACGATGACCGCGCCGGCCTTCATGCGCTCCACGGCGGCGGCCGACACGATGCGCGGCGCCGTGCGTCCGGGTACCGCGGCAGTCGTGATGAGCGCATCGGCCACCGCGATGCGGGCATCGAGCACTTCCTGCTGACGGGCACGCTCCTCGGCGGTGAGCTCGCGCGCATAGCCGCCGCTGCCCTCGGCCGAGACGCCGGTGTCGATGAATTTGGCGCCCAGCGAGCGCACCTGCTCACGCGTGGCGCTGCGCACGTCATAGGCCTCCACCACCGCGCCGAGGCGCCTGGCGGTGGCGATGGCCTGCAGCCCCGCCACACCTACCCCCACGATGAGCACCTGGGCCGGGCGGATGGTGCCAGCTGCCGTCGTGAGCATCGGCATGAAACGATCGAGCGTGTCGGCGGCGATCAGCACCGCCTTGTAACCGGCAATGGCGGCCTGCGAGGAGAGCGCATCCATCGATTGAGCACGCGAGATGCGCGGCACGAATTCCATCGCGAAGGCGGTGATCTGCCGATCGCGCAGCGCCAGCACTTCGGCGGCGCGCGCATGCGCCTGCATGAAGCCGATGACGACCGTGCCGGCGCGCAACGCTGCGATCTGCTCCAGTGAGGGCGGTTGCACGGTCAGCAGCACATCGCTGGCGGCCAGTACGCTCGCGGAGCTGTCGGCCCATTCGACCTGACGGTACAGACGGTCGGGAAACTGCGCCGTGACGCCAGCGCCGCGCTCGAGCAGCACACGAGCCCCTGCGCTCGCCAGCTTCTCGGCGATCTCGGGCACGAGGCTGACACGAGCCTCCCCCGGGGCCCGCTCAACGAGCGCGCCAATGGTGACGGACATATTGTTACCTCACGGGGGTGGCCGATCCGCCCTGTCGATGACGAGCAATGCTGCGCGCTGCGAAGCCTGAAAAGGTGGCAGGCGGCCATCGCCATCGCTTCTCGTTGATTGAAGTATCACATAAAGTTGCCGTATCTTACATCCCATGAGCGCCCCGGCTCTGGTATTCGACTTCGATCTGACAGCCGCCACGGCGACGGCCGCCTCGGCGCGCACCAGCTGTGGCAACGGCCTGGCGCAGATGGTTCTGCGCACCGACATCGCCGGCATGCCGCTGGAGTGGATCGATTACCGCGAGGCTGCGCGGCTCTACCATCAGGAGCAGATCGCCTACACCTGCGGCTCGCTGGTCTACCGGCTCTACGGGGGCACGAGCGCGGTGAGCGGCCGGCGCACGGTGCTCGAGGTCAATTCCATCGTTGCGACGATCGGTCACACCGGCAATCCCGGCAACACACGCCGCGATTACGTGCCGCCGCTCAACAACGAGACGCTGTTTCGCCGTGACGCCTATCTGTGCATGTACTGCGCCGAGCGTTTCGCGGGCCGTGAGCTCTCGCGCGATCACGTTCGCCCCTTCAGCCAGGGCGGCGAGGACGTGTGGACCAACGTCGTCACTGCCTGCCGACGCTGCAACAATGCCAAGGCCTGGCGCACGCCCGAGCAGGCGAAGATGCAGCTGATCGCGGTGCCTTTCACCCCGACGTATGCCGAATACATCTTCCTCAAGGGTCGGCGTGTGCTCGCCGATCAGATGGAGTACCTGCAGGCGCATTTTCCCCGCAGCAGTCCGCTGCATGATCGCATCGCACGCTGGCTGAGCTGAGCGCGTGCCAGGCGACCGCGTCTACCTCGTCGACGCCTCGGTGTACGTGTTTCGCGCCTGGCATGCCTGGCGCGTCGCGCTGGTCGATGGCGAGGGTAATCCGACTCACGCGCTGTATGGATTCGCGCGGCTGCTCACGGAGCTGCTCGAGCGCGTCAATCCCGGGCGCATCGCGGTGGCCTTCGACGAGTGCCACGGCCGCGGCCATCGTCACCGGCTCTACCCGCCCTATAAGGGCAACCGCGAAGCCGCGCCATTGGCGCTGCAACGGCAGTTCGCACTGTGCCGCGATTTCTGCCGCGCCCTGGGAGTGGCGGAGTTCGCCAGCCCGGAATTCGAGGCGGACGACCTGATCGGTACGCTCGCGAGCGCCTGCCGCGCCGAGGGGCTCGCCGTCACGATTCTCTCCTGCGACAAGGATCTCGCGCAGCTCATCGGCCCGGCCGACATCTTCTGGGACTATGCCGAGGGCCGGCAGTATCACTACCCTGAGATTGCCACGCGCTTCGGTGTCATCCCCGAGCGCATGGCCGACTACCTCGCGCTGCGCGGCGACAGCGTTGACAACGTGCCGGGCGTGCCAGGCATCGGCCCGAAGACCGCCGCGGCATTGATGCAGACATTCGCCTCGCTCGAGGAGCTGTTCGCAGCCCCCGCCGATGTCGCCCGGCTGCCACTGCGCGGTGCCGCGCGGCTGCCCGAGCGCCTGCAGCAGCATCGGGACATGCTGTTTCTGGCGCGCACGCTGACCCGCATCTGCTGCGACGTGCCCCTCGGCGCCGATAGCGCTGCCCTGCTGCGGCGTGCCCCGGATCTGAGTCTGCTCGGAGCGTTCTGTGCGAACCAGGGCTTCGGTCCCATGCTGCTGCGACAGGCCGAGCGACTGGCGCGACCTGGCGCCGCCTTGGCATTCGCTGCCATGGCATCCGACACCGTGGCGTCCGATAGCGTCGCGGTGGAGGCGGCCGCGGCCGCGGCCGCCGCCGCCTGAGGGGCGTTTCAGGCCTTGGGGACCCAGACGCGGCACCAGCCGCCGGCATTCACCAACTCGCCGGGAAACAGATTGCACGGTCGCCAGGGCTGGCCCTGCTGACCCTGCAGCTGCAGGCAGCTGTCACAGCGCTGCCCGGGCTTATAGGTCGGGAACTGCTTGGGATCCACCTGCGAGGCGTTCTCGTGATAGCCGAGCGCCACGGCGTTGGGATCCTTCTCGCTCAAATGCGGCAGCTCTGCGGCCGCCGCAGGCCGCGCGCCTGCCCCCACGCCGGCCGCTCCGATCAGCACGGCAAGCTTCTTCAAGGCGTCACGGCGTGAGAGTGGATCGTTCATCGACGTAGTCCTGTGGTAGCTGCACGCTGCCTACATTCTAAGCGCTGGAGCCAGCGCCGGTACCATCCGCTCACTGCCGGCGCGCGATGCGCTATGCTGCGACGGCCATGGGAGGCACGGACATCGAGTCGGTCCTGCAGGAGCAGCGGAGCTTTCCGCCGCCGCCGTCCTTTGCCGCGCGCGCCCTTCCCGACAGCGCCGGCCTGAAAGCCCTGCACCGGCGCGCCGAACGCGACTACGTCGGCTTCTGGGGGGATCTGGCCCGCGAGCAGCTGCACTGGCACCGGCCCTTTTCCACCACCCTCGATGAGAGTGGCGCGCCCAATTTCCGCTGGTTCTGCGAGGGCGAGCTGAACGTCTCGCACGAATGCCTCGACGTGCATCTGGCGAGCCGTGCCGATAAATGCGCGATCCTGTTCGAAAGCGAGGCCGGCGCGGTGCGCCGTCTGAGCTACCGCGAGCTGCACGCGGCGGTCTGCCGGCTCGCCAATGCGCTGCGCTCCCTGGGCGTGCAGCGTGGTGACCGCGTGGTCATCTACCTGCCGCTGGTGCCCGAGGCCGTGATCGCGATGCAGGCCTGTGCGCGCATTGGCGCGATTCACTCGGTGGTTTTCGGCGGTTTCTCGGCGTTGTCGCTGCGCGAGCGCATCGCGGATGCGGGGGCAACGCTGGTCATCACCGCCGATGGCGGGCAGCGCGGGGGCCAGCTCATTCCACTCAAGCAGGCACTCGACACGGCACTGGCCGAGGGGTGCCAGAGCGTGCGTGCCGTGCTGGTGCTGCGTCATGCGGGCGTGGCGGTGCCGATGCGCGCGCCGCGCGATCACTGGTGGCACGAGGTCTGTGACGCACAGTCGGCGCAGTGTGCCCCCGAGTGGCTGCCGGCCGAGCATCCGCTGTTTCTGCTTTATACCTCCGGCTCCACGGGCCGGCCCAAGGGCATACAGCACGCCTCGGCCGGGTACCTGCTCAATGCCAAGCTCACCTGTCAGTGGGTATTCGATCTGCGCGAGGACGACGTCTACTGGTGCACGGCCGACGTCGGCTGGGTGACGGGACACACGTACGTCGCCTATGGTCCACTGGCCAACGGCGCCACCGTGATGATGTACGAAGGCGCTCCGACCTTCCCTGACGGCGGGCGCTTCTGGCAGATCTGTCAGCGTCACGGCGTCACGATCCTCTATACCGCACCGACTGCGATACGCGCGTTGATGCGCCTGGGAGATGAGATTCCGGCGCGCTACGACCTGTCACGTCTGCGGCTGCTGGGCAGCGTGGGCGAACCCATCAATCCCGAAGCGTGGATGTGGTACCACCGCGTGATCGGCGGGGGGCGCTGTCCCATCGTCGATACCTGGTGGCAGACCGAGACGGGCGCGATCATGATCGCCCCGGTGCCGGGTGTCACGGTGACCAAGCCGGGCTCGTGCACGCGGCCGCTGCCCGGAGTGTTCGTCGACATCGTCGATGAAGAGGGCTTGCCCGTGAGCCGTGCCGACACCGGCGGCTACCTGGTCATCCGAAAGCCCTGGCCTTCGCTGGCGCGCACGATCTGGGGCGATAACCAGCGCTACCTCGATACCTACTGGCGACGCTTTGGGCAGAGCTGCTATGTGTCGGGTGACGGCGCGCACCGCGACGCCGATGGTGACATCTGGATCGTGGGCCGCATCGATGACGTGCTCAACGTGGCCGGACATCGACTGGGCACGATGGAGATCGAGTCGGCGCTCGCAGCGCATGCGCGCGTAGCGGAAGCGGCCGTCGTCGGCCGCCCGCACGACATCAAGGGCGAGGCCGTGCTGGCCTTTGTGGTCTGCCGCGGCGGGCCGCCGGGCGATGAGGCCGCAGCGCTCGCCGAGGAGCTGCGCCGCTGGGTGGCCGAGCAGCTCAGTCCCATCGCCCGGCCCGAGGAGATCCGCTTCACCGAGGCGCTGCCCAAGACACGCTCGGGCAAGATCATGCGGCGTCTGCTGCGTGCGGTGGGGCGCGGGCAGCCGATCACCGAGGACGTCTCGACGCTCGAGAACCCCGGCATCGTCGCGCAGCTGCGCGGTGAGTCATCCGGTTGAACGCGGCGGCGCCAGCAGCAGCAACGTACCCTCGGGGGCCTCGAGTACCACATTGCCGGGGTGCTGCAGAGCGCGCGGCGGCCGCGACAGCGGCAGGATGTCCTGCCTTCCCAATCGTGCGAGCGTCTCGGCCGGATCGACCATCTCGAACACCAGCAGCGCCGCATCGCAGCTGCGCGGAGCATGGAAAGCGAGATTGAGCTGGTCACTGGTAAGCGGCTGGTGCGCATAGGGAAGCTCCTCCGCGGGCACGCCGACGAAGCCCGCGCGCTCCCAGAAGGCCAGCGCGGCCTCGAAGTCCGACTCCGGCAGGCTCAGCTGCAAAAACTCACCGCATAGACTGCGCGCGCCGGCACGGCCACGTTCGCGCACGTCGAGCTCGTCATCGGTGTCTGCGTCGAGCTGGACGGGCGAAAAGGTGCGTGCCTCCTGCAGCAGCAGCGCATGTCCGCCCGGATCGCGCAGCCAGAGATGATGCAGCGACTCCTCTCCGAGTTGCAGCACCTGCGGGTCGAGTCCGTATTGCCGCAGCCGTTCGGCCTGGCGCGCAAGACCGGCATGCACGAAGCAGGGGGTGGGGGCCTCCAGCAGTGCCGTCGCCTCGTAACTGCCCCTCCCGGTGCCGCCCGCCGATGGCCGCTGATGCAGGCCGAGGTGTAAGCGTCCGTCGCCGAGCACGCCATAGGGGTGAGGCCACGCATCACCGGTGAGCCGCTGCGTGAAGCCGAGGCGCTCGTAGAACTGCACGGAGGCGGCGATGTCGTGCGTAGGCAGAGCCAGCTCGAGAAACTGGCCGAGCGGCGCGGGGGGAGCCGCCACGTCAGTGCCAGTCGGCGCCTGCGCGCGTCACCAGGCCGGCGAGCGCGCGGACGTGGGCCTCGTCGGCGTTGAGAGCGGGGATGTAGTCGAAGCGCTCGCCACCGGCTTTGAGAAAGATGTCGCGCCCGAGCAGAGCGATCTCCTCGAGCGTCTCGAGGCAGTCGGCTGGAAAGCCCGGACAGATGACGCTCACGGCGCGCACGCCGCGGTGGGGCAGCTCACGCAGCGTCGTGTCGGTGGCCGGCTGCAGCCAGCGCGCCTTGCCGAAACGGGACTGAAACGCGAGCGTCCAGTCACCGGCGGGAATGCCCAGCGCGGCGGCCAGACGCTGCGCGGTCTGCCGGCACTGCTCACCGTAGCGATCCCCGCGCTGCTCGCAGCGCTGCGGGATGCCATGAAAGGAGATCAACAGATGGTCGGTTGCAATGCCGCCGCGCTGTCGCCGTCGCTCGCGCACGCTCCCGGCCAACGCCTCGATATAGGCCGCGTCGCTGGCGTAGTCGGCAATGACACGCAGCTGGGGCAGCGTGCGCCAGTGGGCCAGGGCTGCGCCGAGCTGATCGTAGACCGCCCCGGTGGTCGTGCCACTGCTCTGCGGAAACAGCGGCAGCACCAGCAGGCGGTGCACGCCCCGCTCGCGCAGTTGCTCGAGCACCTGTGACAGCTGGGGCTCGGAATATAGGAAGGCCTGCAGCACGCTCAGATCCAGCGCGCCAGGTAGCTCGTGTTCCAGCGCGGCACGAATGCGCGCGGTGTTCACCGCCAGCGGCGAGCCCTCGGGCTGCCAGATGAGACGGTAGCGATGCGCGCTGGCCCCCGAGCGCAACGGCAGCACCAGCCCATGCAGCAATGGCAGCCATAGCGGGGGCGGCAGCTCAACGACGCGCGGGTCGGCGAGGAAGCGCGCCAGGAAGCGACGTACGGCCGCGCGCCGTGGCGCCGCCGGCGTGCCGGTGTTCACCAGCACCAGGGCGCCCGGCAGACGGCCCGACGCAATGTCTGCGTCGCCTGCGCTGCTAGCCGATATGCTGCGCAAGGAACTCCTGCGTGCGCTCGCGCGCCAG
>Ga0335075_10019284_pt1 | contig 10087 bp, 5 predicted proteins | sample Lox_Sample_24_FD_206723 | JGI IMG/M metagenome (GOLD analysis project Ga0335075, IMG submission 206723) | Soil microbial communities from Loxahatchee National Wildlife Refuge, Florida, United States - Lox_Sample_2.4 | ecosystem: Environmental > Terrestrial > Soil > Wetlands | place: USA: Florida...
CTCGCAGGAAGCGAGCAAGTTCGGGGTGGACGTACGCGGTGGCACCGCAGTCAACGCGCGCACTGCTTTCCAGGGCTACGAAGGGCTGGAATCCGAGGGCCGCGTGGTCGCGCTCCTCAAGGGCGGCAGCCCCGCGGACGAGCTGCGCAGCGGGGAAGAGGGCGAGGTGGTGCTCGATCGCACGCCCTTCTATGCGGAGGCGGGCGGCCAGGTCGGGGACACCGGCACACTAACCGGCGCAGGGTCGCGCTTCCTCGTACACGATACGATCAGACGCGGTGCGGCACACTCGCATTTGGGACGCGTGTCGGACGGAACGATTCGCGTCGGCGATCTCCTCCGGGCGCAGGTCGATGGAGAGCGCCGTAGGGCGGTCGCGTTGAATCACACGGCGACACACCTGCTACATGCAGCGCTGCGCCAGAAGTTGGGTACGCACGTCCAGCAAAAGGGCTCGCTGGTAGCCCCCGACCGGCTGCGCTTCGACTTCTCGCATTTCCAACCCGTCACTCCCTCGGAGCTCACCGACATCGAGCGGCTGGTGAACGCGCAGATCCGCCTCAACGCTCCCGCGGAGACGCACCTCATGGGGTACGAGAGCGCCGTGGCCGCGGGCGCGATGGCGCTCTTCGGCGAGAAATACGACAAGGACGTTCGGGTGTTGCGCGTCGGAGACTTCTCCATGGAGCTCTGTGGCGGCACTCACGTGCAGCGGGCCGGGGACATCGGCCTCTTCAAGATTCTCAGCGAGAGTGGTGTTGCTTCCGGCGTGCGCCGCATCGAGGCAATCACGGGCGAGGCCGCGATCGAATACGTGGAGCAGAATGACGCGTTGCTGCGGGACCTTGCGCAGCTCCTGCGCGGCTCGCGGGAGGACGTGAAGGACAAGGTGCAGGACGCGCTCGAGCGCATCCGTCAGATGGAGAAGGAAGTCCGCACGCTCAAAGACCGTCTGGCCTCCGGCCAGGGTGCGGACCTCGCTTCAGGTGCAGTGGACATCGGGGGAGTGAAGATCGTCGCGACTAAGGTGGAAGGTGCCGATGCGGGCGCGCTGCGCAGCGCGGTCGATCGGCTGAAGGACCGCCTGAAGTCGGGTGTATTCGTGCTCGCATCGGTGGAGGGTCCGGAAAAGGTCGTGCTCGTGGCGGGTGTGACCGCCGATCAGACCGGACGCATCAAGGCGGGCGAGCTCGTCGGAGCCATCGCTGCCAAGGTCGGCGGCAGGGGCGGCGGACGGCCGGACTTCGCGCAAGCCGGCGGCAACAACCCGGCCGCGCTTGATGCCGCGCTGGCGTCCGTGCCGGACCTGGTGCGGGCTCGGCTGAGCGGCTGAGAGATCGGAACAGAATCTCGATCCGGACCGTTTGAGGTCATGTGCGCGGCCTCGTGATCCTGCTGGCTTGCGGTGTGCTCGGCATGCCGTGCGCGCATGCCGCCGACCCGCAGCGGTACAAAATCGCTTGGACCTCGTCCGGCGACAAGGCGATCGACTCCACGATGAAGCTGACCTCTCAGCTCGAGACACTGCGCGAGACCGCGCCGACGGATCCATTCGGCCTGATCGCGCGCGCTCGCGGCGATGTCAACAGGCTGCAGACGGTTCTGCAGAGCTTCGGGTACTATGACGGCTCGGTCGCCATCACGATCAACCACATGTCCCTCGACAGCGAGGACCTCGGCAATGTGCTGACTGCGCTGCCGAAGAAGAGCCAGGCGCAGGTGCAGATCGTGCCGACGCTCGGGCCTCTCTTTCACGTGGGTCATATCGAATTCAAGGGAGAGGTACCGCAGGGGTTCGAGCAGAAGCTCCCTCTTGCCACCGGGGCTCCGGCGGTGGCGTCCAATGTGCTGGGGGCCGGAGCGGCACTGCAGACAGCATTGCAGGATGCCGGCTACGCCTTCGCCAGGGTGGATCAACCTGTTGCGTACGAGCGGCCCAGGCGGAAGGTTCTCGATCTCAACTTCGCCGTGACTGCGGGACCGCGTGTGCGGATCGGGCAGATCCACATCGAGGGGCTGAAGAACGTGCACGAGTCGTTCGTGACCCGCGGACTTCTGGTGCATACAGGCGAGCAGTACGATGCGGCTACCATCGAGCAGGCGCGCGAGAACTTGCTCGGTCTCGGCGTCTTCTCCACGGTCAGCGTCGAGCTGGGGAAAGCCGACTCCGGGGACACCGTGCCGATCACATTCGTAGTACGGGAGGCGAAGCGATACACCGTGGGTGTCAGCGCCGCCTACTCCAGCGATCTCGGCGGCAGCACGGGTTTCAACTGGAGCGACCGCAATGTCTTCGGCAGTGGACAGCAGCTCACCGCCTCGGCGTCGGCTATCAACCTCGGCGGCTCCGCGAGCACGGGGCTCGGCTACGATGTCACGGTCGGCTACTCGATACCGGATTTTCTCCGCCCCGACCAGACACTGTCGTATTCCGTCGCGGGACTGCGTCAGGCGCTGCAAGCCTATACGCAGACGGGGGAGACGGCGGGCACCGCGTTGACTCGCAAGCTGTCCCGCTCGTGGACTCTGACGACCGGCCTTTCCTACGAGCACGAGATCATCGATCAGGAGAACGAGCAGTATCTGTACAACCTGCTGATGTTGCCGCTGAGCGCCTCCTATGACTCTACCGAGCTGGTCTCGCCCCTGGATGATCCCACGCACGGGTTCAGGATCTCGATGAGCGTCACGCCGACGTTGTCGCATGGTGGTGTGACCTCGGGAAAGGTCTACACCGTGGTCCAGGGAAGTATCGCGACGTACTTCGATGTCCATAAGCTCTTCGCGGGCGATCCGCCGGGACGCACGGTGATCGCCGCCCGGGCGTTGAGTGGTGCGGCGCTCGGCGCGACTCAGTTCAGTCTGCCGCCCGATCAGCGTTTCTACGCGGGCGGCAGCGGCACGGTGCGTGGCTATCGCTATCAGTCCGTGGGCCCGGAATTCCCGGACGGTAACCCGGAGGGCGGCACCAATATGGAGGCGGTGAACCTCGAGCTGCGCCAGCGCGTGGGCACGAACCTTGGTTTCGCGACTTTCGTAGACAGCGGCGGCGTCTCGAGCCCGTCCGGGAGCGTCTACCGCGTTGGCGTTGGAGCGGGCGTGCGTTACTACACCTCAATCGGCCCAATACGCTTCGATCTGGCGTTGCCCACGAAGAGGCGACCCAATGACGATAGGTTCGAGATCTACATCGGCCTCGGGCAGGCGTTCTGATGCCCAAATGGCTACGCATCACGGCCTGGAGTCTCGGCGCGCTGCTGGGTCTCGTAGTGCTCGGCATGGTGACGCTGGTCGTCATCGGCAACACCGGCGGGGGCCGCAGACTCCTCGAGAGCGAGACGGCGAAGCTCACGTCGGGCCGGGTGCGCATCGCGGGATTCGGCGGCAGCTTCCCGGCCGATATCGAGATTGCGAGCCTCGAGCTGAGCGACCCGAAGGGCGTCTGGATGACAGCCAAGGGCATTTCGTTGCACTGGTCGCCCGTGGCGCTCCTGGCCTGGGACCTGCACATCGAGAGTCTCGGCATCGGCACCGCGGACGTCGCCAGGCGGCCGGTAAGCTCTGCCGCGACGAGCACTCAGGAGAGCAGCTCCAGCTCGAGCATCCCCGACATCGACGTCGACCGGATGCAAATAGGCACTCTGGTGCTCGAGGCGGCGGCTGCCGGCTTGGCGGCACGCCTCAATGTGCAGGGGAATCTGCATTACAGGTCCATGAAGGATGCGCAGGGAAGCCTCGTCGCGCGCCGCACCAACGGCACCGGGGATTACGAGGTCACACTGGGACTCGTCCGTTCCGGAATGAACGCCAGTCTCAAGCTGGAGGAGCCGGCAGGCGGACCGCTCGAGCATCTGCTGAGCTTGCCTGGCCTCGGTGCGCTGTCGGTTCTTGCCAGGATCCAGGGGCCGCAGAATGAGGAACACCTGTTACTCGATGCGCACGTCGGACCGTTGAGCGCCAACGCCGCTGGAACGGTCGACCTGGTGCGGCGGGCGGCCGATCTTTCGTATTCGGTGGCATCTCCGCCCATGTCGCCTCGGCCCGGGCTCGCCTGGCGGCGAGTCGCGCTGCAGGGCCGTTGGACCGGGCCCGTGACCGCGCCTCAGGCCACGGGCGTGTTGGATCTCGAAGGACTCGAGCTGCCGGACGGCTCACGGCTCGGCTCTCTCCAGGCGAGCCTGGGTGCGAATGGCCGCGTGCTGACGCTGCGCGCAACGGCCAATGACATCATCCTGCCCCCCTCGCAGCCGCCGCTTCTTCAGGGCTCGCCGCTCAATGTAAACGCGACGTGGCACCTGGATGCCACCGGGCGTCCGCTCCAGCTCAGCGTGACGGATCGGCTGCTCGAGGCCGACGTGCAGGCGATCACCACCGGATCGCGGAGCGCCAACTTCGATCTGCGGCTGCATGATCTCGGCGCTCTTGCGGCAGCCTACCACGAGGATATCGGCGGCACGATGAGCCTGTCCGGCAAGGTCGCGGAGGAGGGCCGGAACACTACTCTCGAGGTGAGCGGCACGGGCGACCTGACCGGCGCGAGCCTTGCCGCGAAGCTGCTCGGGAGCGATATGCGGTTGCACGTCGCGGGCAGCATGACGCCGGTGACAGTCAACGTCGACACGCTGGATCTATCCGGGCGGGCGCTGTCGATTACGGCCGATGCGGAGGCTGACCGCGCCGGACCCGGCGCCTCCACCCGCTTCGTGCAGTCGGTGCGCGCGCATTGGCAGGTCTCGTTGCCGAAGCTGGCGCTGATTTATCCGTCGGTCGAAGGCTCTCTGCAGGCCAGCGGCTCGGCGGACGGTCCGCTGCAATCGCTGACGACCAACGCGCAGCTGCGATCCACGGTCGCACTGCACGGAGCGCCGCCCGGCACGGTCGCAGCAACTTTGCAGGCGCGCGGGCTGCCCTCGGCGCCGAGCGCGGCGTTCCAGGCACGTGGCACATTTGACGGCGCGCCCCTCCGGCTCGAAGCGTCTCTCAAGCAGGCCGCGGCCAACACCTTCCATATTGTCATCCCGGGCATGACCTGGAAGAGTCTCGCCATCAACGGGGACCTGACTGCAGGACGGAGCCTGGCGGCAGCCCGAGGTAACCTCCACCTGCGCATGGCGCACCTGGAGGATCTGCAGCCCTTGATCGGCAAGCCCATGCGCGGCGCCATCGCGGCCAACATCGATCTCACCCCGGCAGCGGGCGGCGCCCGTACCCGATTCGATCTCGTGGCGAGCAACATCGTGACGGCAGGTGTGTTGGGAAATGCGCGGCTTGCCGGCGCAGGCCCGCTCAACGATCTGCGGATCGAGCTCACGGCGCAGTCGCCCGACCTTCACGGCACGCCGGCGGATCTCTCGGCCGGCGCGCGGCTCGATGCCGCCAAGCGAGTGCTCGACCTCGATCGCTTCCAGGCGCGCTACCAGGGGCAGACGCTGCATCTGGTTTCGCCGTCACGCCTGATGTTCGCAAACGGCATCAAGGTGCAGAATCTGAGGCTTGCCGCGCAGAGCGCCATCATCGCCATTGATGGGGAGCTCTCGCCGGCGCTCGACTTTCGAGCCTCCATCCATCACGTCGACGCGAAGCTGGTCGATGCGTTTGTGCCGAATCTGCTCGCGCAGGGCACCTTCAATGCGGACGCGCAGCTGCGCGGCACCCAGGCCGTACCGGTGGGTCATGCCTCGCTCGAGCTCACGGGCCTCAAGCTCGCCAACCAGGCCGCGCAGGGGCTGCCGGCCGTCAACGTGCACGGCTCGGCGCGATTTCGCGGCCGCAAGGCGAATGTTTCCGCGGAGCTCGATGCGGGCTCGCGGTCGCGGATGACGATGAGCGGCATTGTGCCACTGAGCGCGACCGGCACGGTGGCTCTGAAGCTGGCAGGCAGGATGGATGTTGCGCTCATGAATTCCATCCTGGAGCAGCGCGGGGAGCGCGCCGCCGGAACCCTCACGGTCAACGCCTCGGTGTCGGGCGCGGCGAGTGAGCCGCAGATTCGCGGCGTGGTGCAGCTTGCGGACGGCGATCTGCGCGATTACGCGGAAGGGGCGCACCTGGACCACATCAACGCGCGGCTGGTCGGCGGGCGCGGCATTCTCAAGATCGCGAGCATGACTGCGCGCGCAGGCCCCGGGCAGCTCTCCGCCAACGGTACGGTTGGGGTGCTGCAGCCGGGAATGCCGATGGATGTCTCGCTGGTCGCGCACCACATCCAGCCGATCACCAACGACATCATGACGGCGAATCTAGATACCAACATGAAAGTGGTTGGAATCCTGCGCAAGCGTCTCGATGTGACCGGCACCGTCCACATCAACCGCGCCTCGATCACCATTCCCAATGGCCTGCCGCCGAGCGTCCAAACTCTGAATGTGATCCGTCCGGGACAGGCGCCGCAGGCGCCTGCGGCGGCCTCGCGGCTCGTCATCGGCCTCGGCATCTCTCTTGATGCGCCCGCGGCGATTTTCGTGCAAGGCCGCGGCCTCGACGCTCAGCTCGGCGGCCGACTCAGGATTGCGGGCACTTCCGACAATCCCCAGGTGAGCGGTGGCTTCACTATGATCCGGGGCGTCTTCTCACTCGCCGGGACGAACCTCAATTTCACCAGCGGCAAAGTGAGCTTCAACGGGCAGGGCCTGAAGGGGGGGATGGATCCCTCGCTCGACTTCGTTGCGCAGTCGAGCGTCACCTACAACGGTCCCACTACGGTCACTCTGACCGTCTCGGGGTTCGCGGACTCCCCGAAAATCTCGCTCTCCAGCACCCCGTCGCTGCCGCAGGACGATCTGCTGGGCCTGCTCCTCTTTGGTAAGCCGGCATCCCAGCTCAGCGCGATACAGCTCGCGGAGACCGGAGCGGCGCTCGCGAGCCTGAGCGGCATTGGCGGCGGCGGCGGCGGTGGGGGCAGCAAGTGGAATCCGCTGACGTGGATCAAGAAGGCATTCGGCCTCAACACGCTGTCGGTCGGGAGCGCAACCCCACAGAACCAGACAGCCGCGAACAGCAGCTCTCAGAGCAGCTCGACGAGCGGTGCGACCCTGACGGCCGGAAAGTACGTCTCGAAGAGGGTCTACGTCGCCGCGACGCAATCGACGACCGGCTACAGCCAGGTACAGGTGAGCGTCGATCTCAGCCAGAATCTGAAACTGCAGACGCGCCTCGGCAACGGCACTGCCACGGCCCAGGGCACGACCCCCGAAAATGATCCGGGAAGCAGCATCGGCCTGGCCTGGCAGATGCCGTATTGAGCACAAAATTGCCCGCTTGCAGTATGATGGCCGCCCTTCTTCGCGGGAAGGACTGGCCCCTCGCCCATAAGCGCCTGGGCCGCAAGTATTTTTCCCCGGGACGGAGAGATGGCCGAGCGGTCGAAGGCGCACCCCTGCTAAGGGTGTAAGGGTCAAAAGCCCTTCGAGGGTTCGAATCCCTCTCTCTCCGCCAAATCAATCAGTTACGTCGACGGCATCATTGGCGGCTGAGTTGCCCGTACGAAAACCGACGCGAAATACGCTGTTGGTTTCGCCCGCGTAGCAAATGGTTCCTCAGCGCAAGGCCGCCCCATCCTTCTGTTCTTGTCGGCTGCCCGACGCATAGAGCGGCGAGAATCTTGCATTCTGGGACCACGCTCGCTTCGGGATCGCCGTACCAAAATTTGGCAGTGGCCCGGAATATGGCGGCGATTACACCCTACGCATAGGGTGGCGGGAGTGGGCGACTGCGGCGTCGACCCTGCCGTGAGCGATTGGCCGGTTACCAATAATTACTATAAAATAGTACTGATAGGAGGCACCGCATGAGCAAGACCACTAGCATCAATCTCGGCGACCACTTCGAGAGCTTTATCGACCAGCAGCTCGCGAGCGGGCGCTATGGGTCGGCGAGTGAAGTTATCCGAGCGAGCCTGCGCCTTCTTGAGGAGCGCGAGCACAAGATAGAGGGTCTTCGAAAGGCGTTGCTCGACGGCGAGCGCAGCGGTGACGTCGGCGAATTGGATATGCGCAAAATTAAATCGAAAGCCCGGCACGCCGCAAAATCCGGCTCGTGATTCGCAAGATTCATGTCCGTGAGTCGGCCGAGAGAGACCTTCTCGGCATCTGGCAGTACTCGTTCGAGCAGTGGGGCGAGCTCCAAGCTGACAAGTATCTCGATGAGTTGGACAGCGGCATCAAAAAGTTGGCAGATAACCCTGAGGTCGGGATCAAGCGCGACTACGTGCGTGATGAGTACCGCGTATTATTTGTAGGCAGTCACGCTGTCTATTACAGGGTGACGCCCGATACCGTTCACATCATCCGGGTCTTGCACGGGCGCATGGATCCGGACAGGCATATGGAGTAGAGAGATCCCCGCGGGAGAGGCCAACGAGCGTTATCGACCCGAAGCGGGCAAAGGAATGGTCCGTAAGCGGCCATTCCGTATTGTGAAACCGGACACTCGTTGGGTGAGGGGTCGGAGCGAAACTATCAGTGTGACGGATACCAGGTGACGGCGTGCCGAACAAGGTCTTCTTCCTCGTGACTTTGCTGTTGCCGATCCTCTCTGGCTATCTAGGCTATTTTGTGCCTGCGCTCGATGGTATCTATTTCATCTGGCAATTTGCTGCCATTCCATATTTCATCACTGCTGGTGTGCTCGCCGCCCTGCTGATTTGTTGCACGCGCACTCTCGCACAGATCGCAGTGATAAGCCTTTGTGCACCTGTTTTGATGAGCGCCTTCGAGCTGGCGTTCCTGGTGGCTATCGATCCGCCGGAGCTCCGCGGCTTCGGCCGGGTACTTCAACTATCTTCTGTCGTACCGATGACCATCGGGGTTGCATTCGTATTCGTTGCGTTATCGTGGGCTGCATATGCAGCCGCCCGCAAACTAGGCTGGGTGGACGCTTCACGTCACCTTCCTCCCAGCGAACGGCTGCCGAGCTGACGGATCCGGCCGCTCAGCGGCCAAAGCCCGACCCGAAGCCGGCGTGCGAGACCACCATACCGAGGCATTCCCAAGTGGAAGCTGGGCATATGCCTTGTGCGGCCACGAGGGCGAAACTCGTGGTACGAGATCCGGCAGAATGGAACTGAAACAAGTGAAACGACATGAGTAAAGCCAGCGCAATGGCTAAGGTTGTTAGCGACGTCGAGCGCTTTGGATGGCACTGTCTGCACGTCTACCCTAGAGTCGGCCAAGAGGACGGCCGAATCGGACGCCATTGTTATCGGCGCACGTCGAGTTGCCCCTTGGCTTAGCCGTTAGATGACCATACGACGGTCCGCATACGAAGAGCTCATTCGAAAAGCACCGGGTCTTCGCCCGCTGCTCCACGTCTGTGCCGGCTGCCATGCGTTTGGCGTCAAGCCAGGAATCCTGGAGACTCACCACGGCGACTATGGGTGGCGAGCCGCTGCCGCCAAGTATCCGGAGCTGCGGTTGAACGAGCAGGGGCTCTGCGATCGGTGTGCAACGACTATCAGCTCGTGATCGCTGTGGAGTGTCTCTCATCATCTCACTTTGGCTGTAGCGGACCGGGATGCACACCTCGCGAGTGTGCACACTCCCACCGGATGTTCACGCGAATCATGCTCTGGCGCAAGTATTCTTCTTCCGCACTCTCACTGTTCGTAAGCGTCCGGGAATCTCACGTTGATTGCTGCTTCTGCGCTCCCGTCACGGGCATGTGGTTAGGGTGCCGACCACCCGGTGCGGGGTCTCGATCAATTTGAGCACCTTGCGTGACATCAATCACCCGCCGCAGCTCGAGTGTGTGCTCGCCGCGCGTGATTCTATATCCGGCCATTCCCGCAATGATCCCGAACCCGATGCAGATATGCGGCTCGCTGAGCCGGTCGCCAACCATCGCGCCAGTCAGTCGATCGGGCGGCACGACAATGTTTAGACCGCAAACGCCATTTGCAGTCGCCTTATACTCATCGCCCAAATTGAGCACGCCAGCTACCGTCAATGGCGTCGGGTCGAGCTTCTTGAGCGAGGCAGCCAACTCGCTCCTGATAGACGCCATATTTTCTTTTGCCAATTCAATGCGGCTAGCAATCTTTTCATTCTCTCCATATATGATGATGTAGTCTGCTCTCAGCTCGAACTGCTTG
>Ga0335075_10019285_pt1 | contig 10087 bp, 6 predicted proteins | sample Lox_Sample_24_FD_206723 | JGI IMG/M metagenome (GOLD analysis project Ga0335075, IMG submission 206723) | Soil microbial communities from Loxahatchee National Wildlife Refuge, Florida, United States - Lox_Sample_2.4 | ecosystem: Environmental > Terrestrial > Soil > Wetlands | place: USA: Florida...
CTTGTACGCTGCCCTACCTGTTGCCCTGACGATCGTGCACTTCGACGGCACACCCATTCATTCCCTCCACACTATAAACAGATGCAGTTGTCTTAGGTAGGACTATAAGCTTATATATATCTTTAGGGCCAGTAAAGTCATTCTTAAAGGCATTATTAGCAAAGGCTAAGGCTAATATATACATAACTAGATTGTAGACTAAGTTACTCTTGTTATTATTGTGACAGCACGTACAAAATGCTATTCAGAGAAGGGAGCTTTGCAGATTGCACCATCGAAGATACTAAGCTAAGGAGAGAAGAAGAGGAAGGAAGGGGAGCATAGCTCCTTATATACACAAGCCGTCCCTGGCTAACTGCCTGTTAGCTAACTGCCCTTTAGTCAACTGCCCTTTAGCGGTTTCAGTGCTAGTCTGAGACGGTAGTTGTTGCATGCATGTGACGAACCGTCACAATTATAAAAGGTAAACTTCTTTCTGTGCGAATAAGTTTAACATCTAAGCAATTGAATAGGATTAAATAAGAGCAGCTACCTTTGAGATTTCCCCCCTAGATCTCTTTATATGCTTGAGAGTTATGGTTATAGTAATTACTAGGAGCAGCTCTCTATGTTGAGATGGGAATACTTAGAATAGTACATTCTTCTTAACAAGAGATTTCGGCCTTGTCCCTATACACCTAGCTATTGTTAAGAGGGGTGAGGTCTGCACCTAGAGCTGCTGTGACGGTTCGTCACATGCATGTAACAACTGCCGTCTCAGACTAGCACTGAAACTGCTAAGGGAAGTTAGCTAACAGGCAGTTAGCCGGGGACGGCTTGTTTATATAAGGAGCTATGCTCCCCTTCCTTCCTCTTCTTCTCTCCTTAGCTGTATCTTCGATAGTGCAATCTACAAAGCTCCCTTCTCTGAATAGCATTTTGTACGTGCCGTCACAGGCAGCTTGTGTATATAAAAGCTACTCTTCCCTCCTTCTTCCCTCTTCCCTCTTTAGTTTAGTATCTTCGATAAGTGTAATCTACAGAGCTCCCTTTATTATTTGTTGAATAGCATTTCGTACGTGCCGTTACATTATTAACTTAACAATTTGTAAAGCTAATAAATTAGATATAATAAAGCTGATTAATAGCTTAATAAAGACCTCTTAATTAAAAGCAACACTATTGCCTTGTTTAAGTAAAACAACAAGTCTAAAAGTGCTTTAGAAGTTAGTGATAGTTTAAGATCTTTGAACAATAGATTTACTTGCATTAAGATCACTGTCGATTAACGTATTTCAGTCTTATAGTACTTTTAGTAATGCTGTTAATAGTTTGTAGTAGTTGTATAATTAAGCCTTACAACTTATACAACATTACAGCTACGTTTTCTGTATAAGTACTAGACGTTGCTAGCTTGATTGCCATCTAAGAGCTTGTAGAGGATTAGCTTATTAGCGTGAAGGCACGTACAAAATGCTATTCAACAAGAGATGAAGGAAGCTCTGTAGATTTCAACTATCGAAGATACTAAACCAAAGAAAGAAGAAGGAAGCTTTTGGGAGGGCGAATGCCCTTTATATACACATTGCCTGCTTGCTCCGTGCGTTGAGCCCCTGTAGTCAGGGGCTGAGGCGGCGTGCATGTGACGAACCGTCACAATTAGTGTACATAAAAAGTGCCTATTGCAAAGAATTGATATTCTATTAATAATGCGTTAATAGATAATGAATTTAAAGGTGAATTAATAATAATTGTAGCGTTTAGACATAAAAGAGATAAGAGCTTGTAGAGTTTTTATGTAGCTGAAATTGCTTGCAAATACTTGTATATATTCTAACCTAAACATTTAAAATAATCAACCATTTCCTATTAAATTTTTAAGATCTACTTAGACATATAAACAATTATTTCAATAGCTTCAATTTCGTCTATTTGGATTATGGATAAGTGTTGTGGTTGTTGAGATATTTTAAGTTTGCATAAAAGTTGACGTCATCGTCTACTAATAGAAGACTAAAACACCAAGGACTTTTTATACTATATGTGCACGTGATCAGACTCGTCGAACACGCCGAACAAACTCAAGTTGAGTTTTTAAGCTGTTCGAGTCGAACTCGGCGAGTTACAACTCGAGTTCGACTCAAGCAATTCGTCGACTCGCCGAACGCTAACGGCCTTTCCCGACACATTGGCACACTGCCTTCCGGTTCTTGTATATTTCATCTTACGTATATTCAAAGATTCTATCTTGGGTATTCTTCATGAATATTGGCGGCTGTTTCTCACTTTAGACGTTCATTTGTGTATAAACAATATTTTCCTAATGCTTTAATATGAATGCTAGAGGACAAACCAGTGAAAGAAGATGATTACCCTTGCCTGGCTTCGCACCCAACTCTAATACCCTAAGATTACCCTAGCTGTGGAGATAGACTGACTCTTTCATCGGGAGAATCCTTAAGTAAATTGTCACGGCATACGGGAATTAGAGTACCTGTTGGTTTGGATTGAATCAACTAGGTCTATTTGGTTTCTTTCATGATCTAGAGTTTCGAGTAGCACAAAGTGTCACGATATATCCTTATTAAGGGTTGATTGGTAGCTAGCCTACCCCTGATCTATACCGAGAGGACGGAGCTCTAGGGTAAAGGCTGTGGGCAGGTCCCACTTCCATGATACCATAACCATCAACGCAATCAATTTATCCTCATGTTCCTATGCTCTACCTATAAATCTTGACAAAAAGTAGTGGTGGTGGTAGCAAAAAAGCGATAGCAAACATTTTGGATATTTACCAGTTGTGGATTCCGGCATAGAAAGCCCAATATTTTTAACTCACCTGCTCGAGTTAAACACAAAAACACAAATTAGCAGCCTATCATCCGCAAAACATGCGCACTCCAAAAATGCCCTCTTATTCGGCGCCAGACGACAGCTGGTATAAAAGTCGGCAAATCCGCCGCTGAGCATTGCGTGGGTAAGCAAGTACCGCGCACGAAGGCCAGTTTCGGGTGTTAGAGACAAGATATGTTTACTGGCCTTATGCGGTGAGCTGGCCGTCATTGTCCGTAGCGCAGAGATTGGGGCCTTTGTTGGTTTGTCCGAATGGCAGGTCTGTGTTGTCTTCTCTGCATTGGGTAGCTATGATGTAAGCATCGCAGAGGAACTCTCACTGAGTGTAGATGTTGTTAGAAGCCATCTTGGGCTAGGATAATAGCGGGAGCAAAGCAGAAGAGCGGCTCAGTTATTGTAAAGGTAAGCGGTATTGTGACTAACTCTGGCTTAAAGTTAAACGAGCTTGGATGCTGAAGCTTCCCATGATTTGGAGATGTGTAATGATTACCGCAAACTGAGGAAGTGTTTATATATTTCCTTTGGACTCATAAACCACAGTTACTGAACTGTGGAGCTTACCCTTGTTCAATTCTATCTGGTGGGTTTATTATAATATATTCGCATATTGTCCTAGATCAACTCATCCTTTACATCACTTCTAAGGATGGCTGCTAATTCATGTCATATCGGCACTTCATGCCTCTCTCTAACTCCCACGTGCAATGTATATTGCACAAAATATACTAATCAGAGGTAATAAGCGAGTATGTTGTACGACATACTCTGACTGGAGACAAATGCTAGGGTGACACAAGACAATCGCTATAAAATAAAGCTTACTCAATGACGTGAATAAACGCATAAACGTGGATGCGCTAGTTTAGACGCAAAGCTAGCGCTGCTGATTTTGCGGTACAGTGCTTGTAGTAGTTGTAGTTGATGTTACTGATAACTCTGTAAAAGAGGGTTAGCCCTAGACGAAACTACAGTCCGATTAACCGTAGAAAATCTGGGGGTAATCGGACAGAAGGAACTACTATGCCCAATCTAGTTAGACTGTCCGGTTGCCCCCTCAAATTTTCTACCAAACAATGCTTCGCAGTGTGAAGAATTCGTAAGATGGATCCGGAAAATTTTAAGCTTATCGGCGTCTTCGAGAAGTGCCGGTTAGATACTTTATTTCAGTCAGGAGGACGTAGGCCTCCCCGCCCTAACTCGTGTTGCATATACGAATGAGTGAAAAATATAGTGCTTGACGATACAATTGATCCGGTCGACTCACCGTAGCAACGGCTCGCACTAGTAAGGTGCCTAGCCGACCGTTTATATATATATGCCAGAATCTTCCATACTCAAGAATTATAGCATTCAGCACCCATCACAATTGCCAACAACAATGCAGTGCCCACCTCCAGGCTATCCATCAAATCACTAAGAATGCGCGGCGCTGCATCAAGGTTGCGGGCCGTGGAGGATTCACCCACAGGGAGGAGCACGAGGTCATCTTAGTAACGAAAACAGGCAGAGGGCAAACGCGGGGTTAGAGGAAAGCATCATTTTGCCTACTTCCGTGATCCGTGATCGGAGAACTGTCAGTATGACATGCAAAAGCTGTCAGAAGCCATTAATCGAATGACCCGAACTCGTACGTGCAGTCGGAGAATCTACGGCACCGTATCAAGTGTCGTCCTTCGTCCACATGTCCACCACGTTCTGCCCCAATATCTCCCCAGAGTTTCAGAAAATGGCCCCCTGGCCACCAAATCTCCACATGGGCTTTCGCGGTCCCAGACGCCGTCTCTTTCTCGATTTTTCTCCACTTTTGTTAGCCTTGATCTGCAGCTCGATGTATGTAGATCATTGGTAGGGGAGTCCATGCCGCCGACCATGTGATGCGGGGCAAGGAGGACACGCTATCCGGCAGGCTCTCGTGCCCAGAGCTACGATCCTCTCGCTATTGCCTGTAGCAGACTGGCCGTGTACTTAACCCATCACAATGTAGCATTTCACGAGGAAAACACATGATCCAAGAGTATGTATAATAGCGCTACTGTACCAATGGCTAAAACCGAACTAGTGACGTATTCCAACATAGGAATAAAAGGTAGGGGACCGATACGACAGCTACGAAGTTGTGGTAATCCGCGCAAAGTATCCCGACTTGTACCGTTGTCTCCATGCTCCTTCGCCGAGCAAATCATCACGCAGCCGCTTCATGTCCGTCGGGAGGAGGATCTGTATTTTGTCTCAGGAGAAATTTGGCGCTCGTGATGCTTGGATTCGACTTTGCACAGGAGGCATGTAGATGGGATTTTCCTGAGAAAAATATGATCGTCTCCTGAGCACTCTGAAGCCAGTCACCAACATCGAGTAATTGCGTCATAACGACCTAGCTTCGAAGGCATGATCTAGTCATTTAATATATTTATGCGACAATCTGCTCATACTAGTATGCAAGAACGCGCGATCTGGCTGAATGGGTCACAAATGGTTGAATAATCGAGCAATCTAGTTAGCCAGAAGAGATGTACTTGATAAATTCTGTAATTCTTTATGGTCCAGTGGAAATTGGTAGGCTTGAAATGCACAATAAGATGGATTATTTTTCCATCACGCGTTAGAATTGTACTCACCAAAGGAGGATTTCCTCTATGCCTATTTAATTTACTTAAAAGGGAGGTCGCTAAAGCACGCTGCAATGCTAGCGAAGATGCCATTCTATGTTAAATACAAGGGTGCTGCTGGCTAGGATCCGGGACTTCAATACCAGAAAAGGCTTCTCAGTTACACTAGACAGAGATCTTTGATTCCCATAGCACTAACTCAATCGAGTAGCTCCTAAGCTCTCAGACCCGGGCCCTATCGACTCTTTGGGACGAATCGAAGGATTAAATACAGTTTTCGGAGATTGCGGATTTGTCGTAGTTTGTCGAGTAAGTATTTCGTGTCTCATGAAGCTTCACCGGGGAATGTGGACATTACGTCATTGGGATACTACGGAAAACGGAAGTTTCAAGCTAGGACCCTTGCCTTGACAAAATTTACACTGATAACCATACAGAAGTTTAGCAATATAACGCCGATATCCTCCCGGTTGACCACTTGAGACCATTAAACCTTGCAGCGAAGCAATAATTAGCCTCGCTCCCAGTGGTGTCAAAGCGCCAGGGAGTAACCATTCTCTTGTATAGTGCCGGATATATTTTTCGTTCTTTACGAATGTGAAACTGTACATTAGGTAACAATCCTTTTGGCCGCAATGAGGGCCGTTAATTGTACATTTCTTCCAAACAGGCTCAAAGCCGGTATTCTTGATTATTCTGTAAACGCTATCAAGGCCTTCCCCCAGAACAATTTAGTGCGAGCAACAGCACCATAAGCATTAAGGTGCGAATTGCCAATTAGTTAATACTGAGGGGGAAGCCTAACCGTATTTGCGTAAGTCATATCACACTTTAAAGGTATGCTGAAGCGAGGTACTCGGTTTTGACAGGGGCATCACCTAAATGGATAGCTATAGCCGCCGAGGCTTGCATCCTAATACCAAAGCTACTTCATGGGCACCGCTAATGTCTTGCATAATGAAGAGATCTTCCAATCTATTCCGCGCAAACTATACGCGCCAAGGGCATCTATTTCAACCATTCCACTATCTCTACCATGTACCGTGCCTGCGATATTGATTCACACGTTTTTCAAAAAGTATTTATGTGCTGCTGCAACTATAGTTCGTGCTTACTATTACTCTTTGCCTTTCTGCTCGCGATACGAATAAATAGGACTGGGTAATCGCTATTACTGGAAGTCGCGATATAAAGCTATGTAGAGGGAAAGTAATCCCCAACATGGATATACTCCCTGAGCTGCACTGATACGGCTAGATACAGACCACCACTTTATGATAATGCATCCTAGTAATTCTCTTATCTAATTCATAAGTGCCTACCACAAAATTACTTTTTCTTTAAATAAATGCAAAATCTAAGGGGGCAAATGTCGATCATTCGGATCACTTACGCCTGAACCAGCCTAGCATGGACGGGAGGCACTGTCAACGAGTTCAAATCAAGCCCTTGAGTCCAGCTGCAGCGTCAGCGCTTGATAGAGCACTAAATTTTAGATTATGCAGGCAAGATGCAGCCACTGTGCGCATAAGCAAAATATACTACGCAACTTTGTATGGCGTTCCCATACAAATGCGAAAATCAGTTTTCCTCTTACAGCTCTCTACGTTCTTATAAAATAGTACTATAAACGCATTGTGGCATCATTTTTATATCTAGCATATCGTACATATCAACTCAATTACTTCTAAGGCGTCTATTTGTAAAGACCTACCAAATTTTGGTAGAATAATGCGACTTGACTGCTATATCTCAAGGGTGAAGGCCGGTGGAAACTTCAGAAAGGCATAAAGTTAATTGCTCTACGTTTAAATGCCATGGCGTTGTGAAGTTATATGAAAAAACATGATTTTCGCATTTGTACACAAAATTGCGTGGTTCATTTTGCCGATGCGTACGGGTATATAAGGGCTGGTAAGCATTTCTCCGAGCTCCACTTGCAAAAACTAATGCGACTTGGACAGATGGCCTGATCGAGCATGAAAGACTTTTCCGTGCGAATTTGCACCCACCCCGGCCTGTGTCAGAAACCTGGAAATAGTGCTGTGACAAAAAATCCACCTACTACTTACATGACTTTTCACTTTTCACTCAATGCAATAAATCCTTTGGAATTTGGATTACGAAGAGGTGTTCGATGCAAATGCACGATTTCTACCCCGTATTTCAAGGCCCGGTATCTCAAGGAGCAAGTGTTGTTCGGGTTGGGTATTTTGCGTATGGCCAACGTGGCGGAGTGGCAGCTTACGACGGCGGAAGAAAAGGAAAGTTCGGGATACAAGACTTGCCATGTGCACGAGTTCCGCTGTAGTATGGCAACGTGGAATGAATTCGCCAATGCCCCGCTGCTGGTGGAGGATACTCTTGCAGTGAAGGTCGATCAAATTGTGGATTTGTTGGATCCTTGCTAGTTGTCAAGGATACTGGATACGGTTAGACCCAAAGTTTAAAGGCCTATGCGCTGTGCATGCCTCTAACACTGCTGGCTAATCATCCAGTTCTCAGCCATCATTTCTTTGGTCTCGTGGTTGCCATAGGAAAAGTGCGGGATATATATAGCTTGAGTACCCACTCCCAACCTAAAGTCAGAAATTCTGTAGGCCAATAATAATTGCTGTTGTCTCTTCACTCTCGAAAAAGAGTCTTTTATAAGCCATGGGTTCGATAGATCCGCGCTTGCCAAAGAGCTGGAACGATACTGTATTTGAAGACTGGCAGACACTTATCCATTTCATTACTGGAAAGACTCATGTTGTCGTTAATGGAAGCTCAGTCTCTGTTGCCAGCGTCGTTGCAACAGCCCGGTACGTGAATTGGTCAAATCAAAGAACATTACTATAAACTGATGATCCATGACAGCTATGGCATAACCGCGAGCTTGGGGGCTGATCATAAAATTAGGAAGAGGATTGATGATAGCGTGGCATTTATCAATGAGCATCTAGCTCAGGGCCATTCCGTATATGGTACAACGATCTAAATTTAATCACCTATACATTACTATTGTTAGACAAGCTGACGGTCATCTCTATGTTAGGTACGACGACTGGATTTGGCGGTAGTGCAGATACTCGTACACGGCAAACCGAGGACTTGCAACGAGCCCTTTTCCAGATGCAGCATAGTGGTATCTTGCAACTCACCTCACAGGACAAGCAAGCTAGTACAAGATCATTATTTGAAAATGCTCTTCCCAATGGTGACCCATCAGAAGCACTGGCGATGCCTGAAGCCTGGGTTCGAGGAACTATGCTTGTGCGCGGCAACTCCCTGGCCCGCGGCCATTCTGCTGTTCGATATAACACTATTCAATCGCTGCTCTGTCTATTAAACCAGGATCTCATTCCCCTTGTTCCACTTCGAGGAAGTATTTCCGCTTCCGGGGATTTATGTCCTCTCTCATATCTTGCAGGCGTCCTTGAAGGGAACCCTGATATTCAGGTATGGAGTGGAAGCCGGAATATGCCCCGGACCCTTATTAGTTCGCCGAAGGCAATGGAGATGATTGGCAAGGCACCCATTATCTTTGGCCCAAAGGAAGGCCTAGGGATCCTGAACGGTACAGCGGTTTCTGCAGCTGTTGGGGCCCTTGCCATCTTCGAGGCAAATAATCTGGCCCTTTTGTCACAAGTTCTGACTGCCATGAGTGTGGAAGCTACAACGGGGACATCAGAAAGTTTCAATGAGTTTCTTTCTTTTGCTCGTCCACATGAGGGCCAAATTCAAGCATCCCAAAATATCCTTAGATGTCTAGCTGGGTCTAAGCTTTCTAGGAGCAGTGTCTCTCAGGCCCTAAATGTCTTTGGTGAGGGAGACACTGGTCTCTTCCAGGATAGATACCCAATCCGCACTGCTCCTCAATGGATCGGGCCCCAGTTAGAAGATTTACTTCTGGCTCACAAACAAATCGCAATCGAGCTCAATTCAACAACCGATAATCCGCTGGTAGATGTCGCTGGAGGAGTAGTGCATCATGGAGGCAATTTCCAAGCCATGTCCGTGACCTCAGCGATGGAGAAAGTCCGACAAACGCTGCAACATCTCGGCAAGATGCTGTTCGCACAATCCAATGAGTTGATGCATCCTGCTCTAAGTAATGGGTTGCCGCCCAATCTCGTGGCAGATGAGCCGAGCCTCTCTTACACGATGAAAGGCGTGGACATCAACATGGCAGCCTATGTCTCCGAACTTGGATTTCTCGCAAACCCAGTAGGTAACCATGTACAGTCTGCAGAGATGTCTAATCAAGCAATCAACTCCCTCGCATTCATCTCAACGCGATACACACACACGGCCCTTGACCTGTTATCCATGATATCGGCGGCATATCTCTATTCCCTATGCCAGGCATTAGATCTCCGAGTCATGCAGATCATATTTTTGCGGAGTCTACAACCCACTCTTCGGACGATTACCGAAGAAGCGTTCCCTTTTCTGTCCCAAATAGAGCTGGAAATGCTCCACCCAAAAATCTGGAAACGCGTCATTGAGTTCTTTTCTACAACCGCAACCATGGATTCTTACGCTCGCTTTAAAGAAATATTCGAAAGCACCCAGCCGAGTATAATCCAGTTCTTCGCCTCGGACCTTAGCCCAGCATTTGACATCTTCCCCTCTCTATGCAACTGGACGAAGACCGCCACAGATAT
>Ga0335075_10019286_pt1 | contig 10087 bp, 9 predicted proteins | sample Lox_Sample_24_FD_206723 | JGI IMG/M metagenome (GOLD analysis project Ga0335075, IMG submission 206723) | Soil microbial communities from Loxahatchee National Wildlife Refuge, Florida, United States - Lox_Sample_2.4 | ecosystem: Environmental > Terrestrial > Soil > Wetlands | place: USA: Florida...
GTTCGAAATTCCAATCGAGAGAAAATTCAAGACGCGATTCATGATGTTCGCGACTATAAGTATTTTTTTGTCCGCGTCTCCTCGGAACGTCGTCTGAGGCGAGCGTCGATGAAACCTCCTATGGTCTATAAAAAAACCCCAACTGTTTAAATATCACGGATCAGCTTCACTCCTGACATAAAGGGAACATAATTTCTATCCAAGGTTGACGCCGCGTCAAACGCAACCTTGGAGAGTGATTCCGATGACGACTCAAATCGCCGATCCACTCGTTCAGGCCCTCTACGGGAAAGACACAGAAACCAGCTCGTGGAATTCACGGAGCCCGAGCAATCTACGTATCGGAACTCGATTGCGGACCAGACGAATCTCTTACGGAATATCTAAAAAAGAGCTTAGTGCGCGATTGGGAATTGATCAGGGAGACCTCGATCTTTATGAAACGGGCGCGAAACGCGTCAATGCTAAACTTCTCCTTAGTATCGCTAAGCTACTGGATGTAAGGCTAGATTATTTCTTTGAAGATTACGCCAGAGGAGAGTACGAGATTGCTTGATCGACCGTGCACCGCCGGCCGGAAGAGAGCTTGCTTTCATTGCTTTGCATTCATTTTTGCGCGACATAGGCGAGGATGCCGTTGTTGACCGCCGGGCCCCAGCACAGTTTCCAGGGCCCGTTGGCCGCGCCGGCGGGAATGTTCGCGAGATACGTCACGAAGTCGCTGGGCTTAACGGTTTCGAGCGCATCGTCGATATAGGCGAAATACGAGAGATAAGCCGCCGCGGCCTTGTTGAGCGTCATCTCGATTTCTCCCTACGCCCATGCGCGCGCAATCGCACCGGCGCAAATCTTGATCGATCCGATCTCTCGTCAGTGGGGCGCCGGCGCCGCGACATGCTCCACCGGTTCGCGTGCGCCCACATCGAGAGAGATGTGGACCTCCTCGTCCATGCCGGCCAGCAGCCGGTCGGAGAAGATCTTGGCGAAGGTGTAGAGCGTCTGCATGGGGTTCGCGCCGACGGACGTCGGGAAGATGCTGCTGTCCATGACGTAGAGGTTGGGGATCTCGTTGCGCGTCAGCACATTCCAGACCCGTTGCCGCGTCGAGACGACGCTGACGTCGGGCGTCGGGCCGATCTTGTTTGTGGCTTGCAGGTGCGCGGAAGTGAGAAGCGTGCGGTTGGGTATGAACTCGAGATTGCGCTCAACGAGATCCGCCTGGCTGATGTCTGTCAGATAGACGCCGCGCATCGGATCGAAATCCGGCGCCTTGAGGAAGTTCTCGTTCGACGGGATGATCACCGTCTTGGCCCCGGCCAGGAACATGATCCGGACCGCGAGCGCCGCGCCGATGCGGAACCGCTGCTTGTCGGCATCGCTCAGCGCGTAAGTCACCACCACGTTTCCCGCCGAGTCTAATGCGACGCAGTTGCTCTCGGAGACGGTGTCGACCAGCATCACCCCGAACCCGGCGGACACGCTGAATTGGCTGAGGAGGTCGTAGACTTGCCGGCCGCTGCCGGGAACCAGCACGGCGCCATAGGCCGGCAGCCCGCCCATCGTCTCGAAGATGAATCCGGGCGTCACGCCGAAGGCGTCGACAAACGTGGGATTACGGGATTACGGTGACAGTGCACTCAATCCCTTATTCCGGCAGCCGTCAGATAAGCCCGCGATTTCGGCGATTTCGGTGACAGTGCGCTCAATTGTGTGTTTTTGGGGGTTGAGTAAAGCGCCACCGCAATCCCCCTCCGCAAAAGGCCGATCAACTTCATAAAAGCGAATCTTCTGTCGAGGACGAATTTGCTTGACAAACTCAGAAATCATGATTATGTGTTCCTACTGGCAGAATTAACCCGCTTGCGCGGGTCGCCGGCGAGGAATGGAGATGTGTGCGTGCTTGAGACGTTTGGCGTGCAACCTGAGAGCCGAGTCGGGCACGGGAGAAAATTTTCTTATTTCTTTTCGCCGTAACTCTTTGAAAAGTCCAGATTCCGGGAAATAAAAGGAAATAAAAGGAAGCCATTTTGCTTCCTTTTAATTGCTTTTGCTTCCTCCAGACTCGCGCCCTGGTTGAATTCGCCGGCCCGCAGCCGGAGACGAGGCCTTGCGCTTGCAAGCGGGTCGAAAGGCGCGCAGTTTTCCCCATGAGCGGAGACCGGCGAGCGCCGGGTGGAATCATCGGGAGGGCAAGGATGCTCGACACGGCGCCCAATGCGCGGATTGCGGCCTTTCTCGGGAAATTCGACGCCGCCTTGGCCGCCGGCGACATCGGCGCCGCGGCGGACATGTTCGCCGCCGACGGCTACTGGCGCGACCTCGTCGCGTTCACCTGGAACATCAAGACGGTGGAGGGGCGCGATCAGGTTCGCGACATGCTCGCCCACTGCTTGAAGCGCGTGAAGCCGCGCGACTGGCGCATCGCCGAGGGCGAGATCGCGACGGAAACGGACGGCGTGCTCGAATCCTGGATTTCGTTCGAGACCGGGATCGCGCGCGGCTACGGCCTCATCCGCCTCAAGGACGGCCTCATCTGGACGCTCTTGACGACGATGGCCGAGCTTAAGGGCCACGAGGAGAAAGCCGGCTTCACCCGCGTGCTCGGCGCAAGGCACGGCGTCAATCCCGGCGCCAAAAGCTGGAAGGAATTGCGCGACGAGGAGGCGGAGAAGCTCGGCTATAAGACCCAGCCCTATGTGCTGGTCGTCGGCGGCGGGCAGGGCGCGATCGGGCTTGGCGCGCGGCTTCGGCAACTCGGCGTGCCCACCATCATTGCGGAAAGGAACGAGCGCGCCGGGGACTCGTGGCGCAAGCGCTATAAGTCGCTCTGCCTGCACGATCCGGTCTGGTACGACCATTTGCCCTATATCGACTTCCCGAAGAATTGGCCGGTGTTCTCGCCCAAGGACAAGATCGGCGACTGGCTGGAAATGTACGCCAAGGTGATGGAGCTCAACTACTGGACCAAGACGACAGTCAGAAGCGCCAAATTCGATCCGAAGAGGAAGGAATGGGCCGTCGTCGTCGATCGCGACGGCAAAGAGGTCACGTTGCGGCCGAAGCACCTGGTGTTCGCGACCGGCATGTCGTCAAAGCCAAACCTGCCGCATTTCAAGGGCATGGAGACCTTCAAGGGCGAGCAGCACCATTCCTCTCAGCATCCCGGGCCCGACCGCTACAAGGGCAAGAAGGTCGTCGTCATCGGCTCGAACAATTCGGCGCATGACATTTGCGCGGCGCTGTACGAAGCCGGCGTCGACGTGACCATGGTGCAGCGATCAAGCACGCATGTCGTGCGCTCCGACACGTTGATGGAGATCGCGCTCAGCGATCTCTATTCCGAGCGCGCGGTCCGCGGGGGCATGACGACGGCCAAGGCCGACCTCACCTTCGCCTCCTTGCCCTACGGCGCCCTCGCCTCGCTGCAGAAGCCGGTCTACGACAAGATTCGTGAAGTCGACGCCGATTTCTACCAGGCGCTCGAAAAGGCGGGCTTCATGCTCGACTATGGCGACGACGAATCCGGCCTGTTCCTGAAGTACCTGCGCCGCGGCTCGGGCTATTATATCGATGTCGGCGCCTCCCAGCTCATCATCGACGGCAAGGTCAAGCTCGCCTCAGGGCAAGTGGAGGAGATCACGCCCCGCGGCGTCAAGCTCGACAACGGCAAGGAAGTTCCGGCCGACGTGATCGTCCATGCGACCGGTTACAACTCGATGAACGGCTGGGTCGCCGACATCTGCGGTCAGGAAATGGCCGACAAGGTCGGCAAGGTGTGGGGCCTCGGCTCGAACACCAGGAAGGATCCGGGCCCTTGGGAGGGCGAGCTTCGCAACATGTGGAAGCCGACGCAGCAGGAGGCCCTATGGTTCCATGGCGGCAACCTGCATCAGTCGCGCCATTATTCGCAGTTCCTGGCGCTGCAGTTGAAGGCGCGCCTCGAGGGGATCCCGACCCCGGTCTACGGACTTCAGGAGGTGCATCACAAGGCGTGAGCCTGTAGCCGCGATCGACGATTGCGGCTTGCGTGGTCCGTAGGGCGTCCGGAAGGACGCCCGTCTTTCGACGGGCTATCGACCGCGCCTACAATTCAGGGCAGCCGCACGGTCGCGGTCGCGAGGCACGCGATGCCCTCGGAGCGGCCGGTGAAGCCGAGCCGCTCGGTCGTCGTCGCCTTGACGGCGACGCGGCCGACATCGATCCCGGCAATGGCGGCGACGCGCGCCCGCATGGCCTCGCGGTGCGGGCCGATCTTCGGCGCTTCGCAGATGAGCGTCGCGTCGAGATGGACGATTCTGCCGCCTCGCGCCCGAACTCGTTCGGCCGCATGGGCGAGGAAGAGCTTCGACGCCGCGCCCTTCCACTGCGGGTCGGAGGGCGGAAAGTGCTGGCCGATGTCGCCTTCGGCGAGCGCGCCGTAGAGCGCGTCGGCGAGCGCGTGCAAGCCGACGTCGGCGTCGGAATGGCCGCTCAAGCGGGCGACATGGGGGATGCGCACGCCGCAGAGCCAGATGGCGTCGCCGGGCGCGAAGGCGTGCACGTCGAAGCCCTGGCCGACCCGGGTCTCGCTTGAGGTTGCGGCGAGCCGCGCTTCGGCTGCTTCGAGATCCTGCATGGTGGTCACCTTGATGTTGGCTGGGTCGCCTTCGAACACATAGGCCGGCGACCCGGCCCATTCGGCGACCGCGACATCGTCGGTGAGGTCGTCGACGCCAGCCTGAGCGGCGCGCCGATGCGCTGCGAGGATGAGGGGAAAGCGGAAGGCCTGCGGCGTCTGCACCGCCCTTAATGCCGAGCGGGGCGGGGTTGAGAGCACCCGTCCTTCCGCGTCGACCTGCTTGATGGTGTCGCTCATCGCCGTTCCTGGCGCCGCCGCCCCATGGCGCTCGGCCGCTCCGATCGCGCGCGCGATGAGGGCAGGGGAGGGGAAGGGCCGCGCCGCGTCGTGGATGAGCACGATCTCCGGCGCCGCCGAAGCGAGGGCCTCGAGCCCGGCCAGGACGCTCTCTTGGCGCGTCGCGCCGCCGATTGCCGGAGACCTAAGCGCGGCCGCTGCGCCGGCCGAGAGATGCGCGATCGCCTCGTCATAAAGCGCGCGATCCTCGGCCCGGATGACCACGGTTATGGCCGAGAACGGAAAGCCGGCGGTAAGCGCCTCGAGCGTGTGAGCGATCAGCGGGCGCCCGGCGCAGTTCAGATATTGCTTCGGCCGGTCGGCGCCGAGCCTCACGCCCCGGCCGGCTGCGACGACGAGAAGCCCAACCTTGACCAACGACAATTCACGGGCTCCAACGAACGCGGGACTACGCGTCGATCGGCGGCATTTCGAGACGCTGTTCGATCCGCCTGACGCGCGCCTCGAGTTCGCTGATCGGGACCCCATGACCAATCACTGCCGAGTGATATTCGACCACCGCTCTGCGCAGGCCGATGATCTGGTCGGAGAGGTCCTGGCGGGTCGCGTCGATCTTGGCGTCCAGACCGTGAATGTCGGAGGCGACATCCGCAGGCAGGGAACGCATTTCGGAGCGAAGATCGGCGATGTCGTCTTTCGTCGCCATTGTGCCTCGGACGTTGGCGATGTCCCCGCGCATTTCGCGCAGGACCTGCAGGACCAGGTTGTCGGGTTCGGGCATTGCGAAAGGGCTTTCCCTGCGAAGCGGCTTCCTGCGGAGGCCACATGGAGGCCGCCACGGCGATCCTCTATCACGAATTCGCCTGTTTCCGAACCGCGTCTCCGGATCGCCATTCTCGGCCCCTTAAGGACGCCGCCTTGACTTGGCCCTGGCGCGCGCCGATCGTTTCTCTCGCGAAACCTATCCGGAACTCCGCCGTGCCGCTGAAGCTGATCCTCGCCAACAAGGCTTATTCGTCGTGGTCGCTGAGGCCCTGGATCCTGCTCGCGCAGCTCAAGATCCCGTTCGAGGAAGTGGTCATCCCGATGGATCAGCCGGAAACGCGCGCGAACATGCTCAAATACGCGCCGACTGGAAAGTGCCCGTCGCTGCATGACGGCAAGATCGCGGTCTGGGAATCGCTCGCGATCATCGAATACGTCGCAGCGGCCCATCCTGAAAAGACGGTCTGGCCAAAGGGCAAGGCGGCGCGCGCCCATGCGCGCTCGCTCGCTGCCGAAATGCACGCCGGGTTCGGGGCGCTGAGGCAGGCGTGTCCGACGAATTTCCGCAGGCCGGTCAGAGCGGTCGCTCTCGGCGATGAAGTCCGGGCCGACGTCGCGCGCATCGAAGCGGCGTGGGCGCATGCGCGAGCGACGTTCGGCAGGGAGGGTCCCTATCTGTTCGGGCGATTCTGCGCCGCCGACGCGATGTTCGCGCCGGTGGTCAACCGCTTCCATACCTACGACATACCGGTGTCGAAGCCGACGCGCGCCTATATGGAGACGGTCATGGCTCTGCCGGCGTGGAAGGCGTGGATTGCCGACGCTCATGCCGAGCCGTGGCGGATTGAGCGCTATGACGCCATCTGACGAGACGCAAAGCCGTTGACCGCGCCTGACGACAACACCAGTACGCAGAGAAGGAGCCGGCGAAGGCCGAGACGCCCTCGTCCTCGAGTGCGCGAGCTCGCGGGGCGGCGGATTATCGCCGAAGGCCTCGAGCGCAACGTCTGGACCGACCTCTACGTCAACGCCATGACCATGTCGTGGCCTGCATTCGTCGGCGCGCTCGCGGCGACTTTCGTCGCGCTCAACCTCATCTTCGCCCTGATCTACGATCTGGGCCACGCCCCGATCGCCAACGCGCGCGAGGGAAGCCTCGCCGACCTCTTTTTCTTCAGCGTCGAGACGACGTCGACTGTCGGCTACGGCGACATGCATCCGCAGACGATCTACGGCCACCTCGTCGCGACGGCCGAAAATTTCACCGGGCTTTTGCTCCTGGCGATGATGACCGGCCTCGTGTTCGCGCGCTTTTCGCGCCCTCGCGCGCGCATCATCTTCGCCAAATATCCGGTCGTGACCCGCTACAATGGCGAGCCGACCCTCATTTTCCGCATGGCCAACGCGCGTAGCAACTTCATCACCGAGGCGACCGCCAAGCTGTGGATGCTCAGTCCGACCGTCTCTAAGGAAGGCAAGCGGATGGTGGCCTTCGAGCGCATGCGGCTCATCAAGTCGGAGAACCCCACCTTCGCGCTGAGCTGGACGCTATTCCATCCGATCGACGACATGAGTCCGTTGTTCGGGAAGGACGAAGACACACTGGCCGAGAGCGAGGTCAACTTCGTCGTCAGCATCGTCGGCTTTGACGAGGCCTCCGGCCAGACCGTGCGCGCGCGCGACGTCTTTACCGCGCAGGACGTGCGCTTCGGGCAGGAATACGTGGACTTCGTCTGGGTCGACGAGCAGGGGTTGCGCCACATCGATTATGCGAAGATCGATGCGACGAGGCCGGTCTCGCCCTCAGCCGCGAGGCCGAGCGATTCTCCTTGGCCGCCGCCCGCAATGGAACCCGCGGGGGTCGGCGATTCAACAGAAGAAAACCGTTGACTGTGCGTCCTTCCGTAAAGTCCGGCGGGCCGCGTGACCAGATCGATATGTTGCAAATAAACAACAGCTTGCTGGCTCTCGCCGAAGCAAAGCATTCGCTGAAACAAATTATGGAATCGGCAATGGATTTAACCGCAGTGTCGCGGGTGAACAACGAAAACAACATTTGGGCTTCCGCAAGGTCCAAGGCTGGGATTAGGGAAAAAACACGCGATGACGCGAATAAAGAGCGCTTTGACCGCGATGAGCGGCGAGCGCGAAGCCAACGCGGCCGAATGGCGCCGGCTGGTTGACGAACTCAACCTGCGCCGGCGCGCCGCGGCCGAGGGCGGCTCGAGCCGGGCGCACGAACGTCATGTCGCCCGCGGCAAGCTGCTCACCCGCGAGCGGGTCGCAGGCCTGATCGATCCCGGCTCGCCATTTCTGGAAATCGGCGCGCTCGCCGCTTTCGGCATGTATGAGGGCGATGTCCACGGCGCGGGGCTGGTCGCGGGAGTAGGCCTCGTCGACGGCCGGGAGGTGATGATCATCGCCAACGACCCGACGATCAAGGGCGGCGCCTATTATCCGATGACGGTGAAAAAGCACCTGCGCGCGCAGGAGATCGCGGCGGAGAACCGTCTGCCCTGCGTCTATCTGGTCGACTCGGGCGGGGCCAATCTGCCCTACCAGGCCGAAGTCTTCCCCGACCGCGAGCATTTCGGCCGAATCTTCTTCAACCAGGCGCGCATGTCGTCGGCCGGAGTAGCCCAGATCGCGGTGGTCATGGGATCGTGCACCGCGGGCGGCGCCTACGTGCCGGCGATGTCGGACGAGACGATCATCGTCGACAAGCAGGGCACGATCTTTCTCGCAGGCCCCCCGCTGGTCAAGGCCGCGACCGGGGAAACGGTCAGCGCCGAAGACCTCGGCGGCGGAGACATGCATACCCGCGTCTCGGGCGTCGCGGACACCCTCGCGCGCGACGATGCGCACGCGCTTGCGCTCGCAAGGCGTGCGGTCGCCAACCTCAACCGGGCGCCCAAGCGCGCCATTGACTGGGCCGATCCGGTCGAACCGTTTTATCCCGCCGAGGAGCTCGAAAGCATCGCGCCCATCGATCTTCGCCAGCAGATCGACGCGCATGAGATCATCGCCCGCATCGTCGACGGCTCGGAGTTCGACGAGTTCAAGCCGCGCTACGGCTTGACGCTGGTCACCGGATTCGCGCGGCTTTCGGGCATGCTCATCGGAATCATCGCCAGCAACGGCGTCCTCTTTTCCGACAGCGCGCTCAAAGGGACGCATTTCGTCGAACTCTGCGTCCAGCGCGAGGTGCCGATGCTGTTCCTGCAGAACATCTCGGGCTTCATGGTCGGCGAGCGCTACGAGGCCGGCGGCATCGCCAAGGACGGCGCGAAGCTCGTCACGGCGGTCGCCTGCGCCAATGTGCCCAAGATCACGCTGATCGTCGGCGGCTCCTTCGGCGCCGGCAATTACGGCATGTGCGGGCGGGCGTATTCGCCTCGCTTTCTTTTCATGTGGCCGAACGCGCGCATCAGCGTGATGGGCGGGGAACAGGCGGCGAGCGTGCTCGCGACGCTGAGGCGCGACGCGCTCGAGGCGGAAGGACGCGAATGGCCCAAGGCCGAGGAGGAAGCGTTCAAGGCCCCTATCCGGGCCAAATACGAGGCCGAGGGATCGCCCTATTATGCGACCGCTCGCCTCTGGGACGACGGCATCGTCACGCCGCGCGAGACGCGGCGGGTTCTGTCGCTGGCCTTTTCGGCCACGCTTAACGCCAGGGTGCGCCCGACCCGGTTTGGCGTTTTCCGCATGTAAGCTTTGGGTGGGGTGGGGGAGCGTAAGAAGCAAATGGGCGTGCCCAGTTTTCAACAACTCATGTTGCCGACGTTGCAAACAATCGGGCAGCGTTATGACGAGATCAGCATTTCGGGATTGGAGGACGCGGTCGGCAAGGCCTTGAAGATCACGGCCGAGGACCGGCAGCTCAGGCTGCCCAGCGGCAATCAGACGCTGTTCGCCAACCGGCTCAACTGGGCGAGGTCCTACCTGTCGAAGGCCGGGCTCATCGAATTGCCCCGGCGCGGCTATTGCCGCGCCACCGACCGGGGCCGCGAGCTGCTCGCCGAGGGGGTGAGCGAGATCGACCTTGGACTTTTGGAGCGCTATCCGGAATTCGTCTCCTGGCGATCGCAGGGCAAGGGCGGCGAGGCGGCCGAGGAGGCCGGGTCGCGGGACGAAGCGGAGGAGTCGATCGCCTCGAGCTTCGAGCTCATCAACGCCGAGCTCGCGCGCGACATCGTCGGGCGCGTCCATTCCTTCAGTCCGGCCTTTTTCGAGCGCCTCATCATCGACCTCCTGGTGCGCATGGGCTATGGCGGCGGACGGGTCGAGATGGGCCGGGCGCTCGGCCGGGTCGGCGACGGCGGCGTGGACGGGGTCATCAAGGAGGACGAGCTCGGCCTCGACGTCGTCTACGTCCAGGCCAAGCGGCTCGATCCCAACAAGGGCGTTCCCCTCGCCGAAGTGCGCGATTTCGTCGGCGGCCTCGAGGGGCATCGGGCGAGCAAGGGC
>Ga0335075_10019287_pt1 | contig 10086 bp, 9 predicted proteins | sample Lox_Sample_24_FD_206723 | JGI IMG/M metagenome (GOLD analysis project Ga0335075, IMG submission 206723) | Soil microbial communities from Loxahatchee National Wildlife Refuge, Florida, United States - Lox_Sample_2.4 | ecosystem: Environmental > Terrestrial > Soil > Wetlands | place: USA: Florida...
AGATTGTTCGGTGCAACGCCGGCATCAGAAGATCGTCGAAGAAGCCCCCGCGCCGGCGATGACACCGGAGCTGCGTGGCCGGATGGGCGACGCGGCGGTGCGCATCGCGCGCTCCGTCGGGTATGTCAACGCGGGGACCGTCGAGTTCTTATTTGATGAGAACGGGGCGTTCTTCTTCCTCGAGATGAACGCGCGGCTGCAAGTGGAGCATCCGGTGACCGAGAGCGTCTACGGAGTCGATATCGTGCGCCTTCAACTGCGCATCGCCGGCGGGGAGCAGCTGGCGCTGGTGCAGCGCGACGTCGTTGCGCACGGTTGGGCAATCGAAGCGCGCGTAAACGCGGAAAACCCGGCGACGAGCCTTCCCGTTGCAGGGACGATCGAGGAGTGGCAGATGCCGCCGCTTGCGGGGGTGCGCATCGATTCCGGCGTGCGTTCCGGAAGCGAGGTGCCGATCGAATACGATGCGCTTCTCGCCAAAGTGATCGCGAGCGGTGCCGATCGTACGCAAGCGCTCGACCGGCTCACGCAAGCACTCGAACGGCTCGTAGTCCACGGCATCCCGACGAACGTGCCGCTGTTGCTACGCATCTTACGCGATCCCGTCTTTCGCGCGGGGCGCGCCACGACGGCATTTCTTGGAGAACGACACGTGTTGCACGACGACCCGGGCGCAGAGCCCCTAGCGGTTTGGTATTTGGCGTTTGCGGCACTCTTGCGGGACGGTATCGGATGGCGTATCGGAAGTGTCGGCGTTCCGATCACCCTACTTGGGCCGCAAGCGAGCCGCAGCGTCATCGCATCGCGCTGTGCCAACGACGGGCATTGGAAGATCGCCGGCGATCTCGACGTCGAGCTGCAGTTCGAAGGTGCCGGGGACGAGGCGCTGATCGTGTACGACGGAGCGCAGCGCTTGCAGGGACGCGCCTGGGTTGACCGCGGCGGCGTCACGGTGCGATACGCCGAGGCGTCCTACCGCTTTACGTTCGGCCGTTTGCGGCGGCGCGAGCCGGAACGCGCAGATCTCAATGTAGACGGGCGGGCGCTGGTTACCGCGCCGATGCCCGGGCGCATCGGCCGGGTCGCCGTCAGCGTGGGCGAACAAGTACACGAAGGGGATCTGCTCATCGTGCTCGAGGCGATGAAGATGGAGCATCGCATCGAGGCGAGCCGCGCCGGTCGCGTGCGCGCCGTTCACGTAACACCCGGCTTGCTTGTCAAGAGCGGCGACGACCTCGCTGAAATCGAATAGGCTTGCATGGACGTACGCGGCGTCGATACCACGGGTCGTTTCAACGAGCGTTCGCGTGACTACGCGCAGTTTCGTCCGTCCTATGCAGCGGCCGCGGTTGACGCCGTCCTCGAAGGATTGGCGCCGCCGGAGGAGCTCACGATCGTCGACATCGGCGCGGGGACGGGGATTGCAACGCAGCTCCTGAAGGCACGCGGAGCGCAAGTCATCGGAGTCGAGCCGAACGAGCAGATGCGCGCGCAGGCACTCGCTCTCGGCTGCGACGTGCGGCTAGGAAACGCATCAGCGACGGGGCTCCCCAACGCATGCGCCGACGTCGTCACCGCGTTTCAAGCCTTCCACTGGTTTTGCACGCCCGAGGCACTGCGGGAATTCCGTCGCGTGATCCGGCCGCACGGTCGCTTGGCGGCGGTGTGGAATTTCTTCGATCGCAGCGACGCGTTCACCGACGAATTCTGCCGGCTCTACGAGCGCTACGGCGACACGCGCCACATTGCGGGGCTCGGCATCGACGAGAGCCGCGTTCGCGCGTTCGTGCGCGAGCATGGCTTCGGTGAGTTTCGCAAAACGGCCGCCGGGTACGAGCAATTCGTCGACTTCGACGGGATGCTCGGTCGCCTGCGCAGTTCAGGCTCCATGCCGCGCGACGGCGCAGCCTATGAAGCGCTGGCGGCACACGCGCGCCGGCTCTACGATCGCTTCGCTCAACACGACCGCGTCACGCTCGTGCAGAAATCGGCAGCCTTCGTCACGGAGACGGCTTGAAGCAATGACGACGACCTCGATCGAATCGGCCCGGTGATCGAACCTTGAGCGAGGAGCTGGAAGGGTTGCGCGTTGCGCTGCTCGCGCCGATCTCTTGGCCCGCGCCACCCCCGGGATACGGTCCGTGGGAGCAAGTAGCGTACAATATCGCGCAGGGTCTGCAGCGGCGTGGGCTCGACGTCACGCTCTTTGCGGCCGGCGACTCCCGGACGTCGACACGTCTGCGCTCCGTCGTACCCGTCGGCTTAGCCGAAGACCCCGCGCAGAACGCCGACGTCGCAACGGCGCTGCACATCGCCTCGGTCTTCGCGCGCGCGCACGCTTTCGATCTCATTCACAACAACTTCGACTGGAAGCCGCTCACCTACGCGCTGGCGGCTTCGGCGCCCCCGATGATCACGACGATCCATGGGTTCAGCTCGCCGCCAATCCTGGCGGCCTATTACGCGGCGGCGCAGCGCAGCTTTTACTGTTCGATCAGCGATTCCGACCGCGACCCCGGACTGAACTATTTGGCGACGACCTACAACGGGATCGACCCCGCGGAGTTCACCTTCGTCGACCGGCCGGGCGACTATCTGCTCTTTTTGGCGCGCTTCCATCCCGAGAAGGGAGCGCACCTGGCGATCGAGGTCGCTAAACGCGCCGGCATCCGCTTGAAGATGGCCGCTATTCCGCAAGACGAGACGTACTTCAACGAGTGCGTGGCCCCGCACATCGACGGCGACGCCGTTCAATTTCTCGGTCACGTCAAAGGGAAAGAACGCGACGAGTTGCTGGGGGGCGCCCTTGCACTCGTTCACATGACGACGCGGCCGGAGCGCTTCGGCCTGACGCTGGTCGAGGCGATGGCCTGCGGTACGCCGGTGCTCGGCGCGCGCATGGGGTCGATCCCGGAGATCGTCCTCGACGGTGTGACCGGGTACTTGTGCGACGGCGTCGACGATGCGGTCGCCCAGGTCGCACGTCTCGCTGCGCTCGATCGGCACGCATGCCGGCGTCACGTCGAGGAAAACTTCTCGGTCGAACGCATGGTGGACCGCTACTGCGACGCGTACCGTCAAGCGCTGGAGCTGCGCACGCCACCCCCTCCCACCGCCGGCCAGCGCGAGTGGCGAGAGCACGATTTTTGGGACCGCCCGATGTCGTTCACCGATATGCCGCCCAAGCCGCAGTCGAGGATGACTTTCGATTTGTGACGGCGGACAATCGCACAAAGGCCCCAAGTGGGCGCGCTCGGTTCGTGGGAGGTTCGTTCATGCGCAAGCAGCTACTCGCTGTCGTCCTTGTGATGCAGCTCGTCGTACCGATGGCAGCCGGCGCGCAGCCGGTGCCGCCGCCGGTACTCGTGAGCCCCTTCGTCGGCCACGTCCATCACTTCGCGACGTCGGCAGCCACCACACCCACCGACTGCAAGCCCGTGCCGCCGGTGGTGCGCGATGAGATCGGCGTCTCGTATTATACCGATGCGAATCACTCGATCATCGATCCCAAACTCCAGGCGGAAAACAACGCGAACCTGCAACCCGGCCGCGACTACCTGAAGGCATTGGTGACGATGGTCGACGCAGCGGCGCTGAACGGTGACGCGGACTCCGGCGCCTGCGCACTGCTTTGGCTCCAGACGTGGGCGCAAGGCGGTGCACTCGAAGGCACCGTCAACCGTCAAGGCGCCTTCGAGGACAAGTGGCTCCTAACCGGTATCTCGCTGAGCTATCTCAAACTGCGCGAGACCGGACTCGTCGTCCCTTCGGCCGCAGCGCCGATCGCCACCTGGCTCGAGGGCGCGACGGATCGCATTCGCACCGACTACGACACGTCGACCGACTCGTACACCAAGAACAATCACGCCTATTGGGCCGGCCTGCTGCTCGCCGCCGTCGGCATCGCAGCCAACGACCGCGATCGCTTCAACTGGGGCCTCTCGAAGTATCGTATGGGAATCAACGAGATCACCCCCACGGGTATCCTTCCCAATGAGATGGACCGCAAAGACCGCGCGCTCCACTATCACTGCTTCGCACTCGATGCCCTCGTGCTGCTCGCCGAGATTGGTGAAGTCAACGGCATCGACCTGTACGCCGAAGACAAGGGCGCACTGCACCGCCTCGTCAACCGCACCATCGCCGGGCTCCAAGATCCGGCGTCGTTTGCAGCCCTCGCCGGTGCGACGCAAGACATCAAATTCCCGCTCGCTCCCGACGAAGCGGCCTGGATGGAAGTGTACCAGTCGCGCTTCCCTCTTCCGGCAATCGACGCGATCCTCAAGCCCCAGCGGCCGGTGATCTACGATCGTAACGGCGGCGACATGACCGATACGTTCCTGGTCAAGCGCTCGTAACTCCGATCGGGTTAAATTGCTTCGTGAATCGCAAGAATCGGGGAGAGATCTCCGAGCGGAACCGTCGTGTCGGCGATGAGGCAGAACTCCGGCGCTAGCCCGAGTGCCATCTGGCGCTGCCAGAGGCCGGCACCACTGTGCGCAACGAGCGGTTCGAGCTGCGCGTCGAGCGCCGCATACGAGACGCCGGCCGGCTTACTGAACCAATGTGCGACGCCGCTGTGGAGTGAGGCGTTCCCGTGACGTAGGCGGTACAAGCCTCCGGTGCCCGCGCTGACTTGGCGCACGATCTCCTCGTGCAGACCGCGGCGCTCACCCGAGACCGCCGCCTCGTTGAGCCCGTCGAGCGCAAACGACCCGCGCAGCAGATACCAGTCTTCATACGCGTCCCCGCCGGCGGCGATCCACGGGAGGGCATGCACGCGAAAGGTGGTGGAGTCGTCGAACCCGTCGAGCGATGCCTCGCGCAGACGCGCGTGAAAGGCGCGCAGAAGTGCCTCATATCCGTCGCGATCGACTCGTCGCTCCGCCCAGTGCCAGAAGAGATAGGCGAGCACGCCAGACCGCTACTCGCGCAGGCGCGAGGCGTGCATGCGGCGCGGCGCAGGCGCCGTCCACGAGAGCAGTTCACGGCCGCGTTCCGCCTTGCTCAATGCTTCTTCTACGGTCGGCGCCACGACGGTGAAGTGCCCCATCTTCCGGCGTACGGCGGCGTGTACTTTTCCGTAGAGATGCAACTTGGTGTCGGGATCGCGCAACAGGTCGTCGATGCCGCTGAGCTCATCACCGGAGCCCGAGCCGAGGATGTTGACCATCACCGCTGCACCGAAGAGTTTCGGCGTGACCAGCGGCAGATCGCAGATCGCGCGAACGTGCGCCTCGTATTGCGAGATCTGCGTTGCGTCCAAGGAGTAGTGGCCACTGTTGTGGACCCGCGGCGCGATCTCGTTCACGTAGACCTCGTCGTCCGCGATGAAGAATTCCACGCAGTATGCGCCGACGATTCCGAGCTTCTCGCCAATCGTCGCGGCAATGTTGGCGACGCGCGCGGCGGCGGCGGCCGGGATTCGCGCGGGGACGATCGAGGTTGCCAGCACACCGTGATCGTGGATGTTCTCGCTCACGGGGAAGGCGACGATGTCGCCGTCCGCGCCGCGCGCGCAGATGATCGAGACCTCTTTTTCGAGCGGGATGAGACGCTCGTAGATCAGCGTGCGACCGGCTGCGGCGACGAAGGCCTCCTGCGCGTCGACTTGTCCGCGCACGACCCATTGGCCCTTGCCATCGTATCCGCCCAGCGCCGTCTTGAGCACACCGGGAAGCCCCACCATGCGCAGCGCGTGCTGCAGCTCCGCCAGCGTGTGCACCTCGGCAAAGTGCGCGGTCTCGCAGCCGGCGGAACGCACGAAGGCCTTCTCCAGCGTGCGATCTTGGGTGATGCGCAGGACGTCGCCGCTGGGGCGCACCAGCCGCCCCGCGTCTTCGAGTGAACGCACCGAAGCGAGCGGAATATTTTCGAACTCGTAGGTGACGATGTCGGTGCGCGCGCCGAGCTCGCCGATGGCGCGCAAGTCGTCGTAGGCCGCGACGAGTTGTTCATCGGCCACTTGTCCCGCGGGCGCGTTCGGGAACGGCTCGAGCGTCACCACCTTGTAGCCCATGCGTTTGGCTTCGAGGGTGAGCATGCGTCCGAGCTGACCGCCGCCCAGAATGCCGATCGCGCGAATCACGTGATCTCGATCTGTTCGATCGCGGCTGCGGCCGCCGCGGCGCGTCGCTGCAGACGGTTTGCCAACTCGGCATCACCAATGGCGAGAATGCGCGCGGCGAGGAGGGCGGCGTTGACCGAGTTACCGATGGCGACGGTCGCAACGGGGATACCCTCGGGCATCTGCACGATCGAGAGCAGCGAATCGAGCCCACTCAGTTGCGAGGAGCGCACGGGGACGCCGATCACCGGCAGGAGGGTCTTGGAAGCTGTCATCCCGGGGAGATGCGCGGCCCCGCCGGCACCGGCGATGACGACTTTGAGCCCGCGCTCGGCAGCACTCGCCGCGTACGAGAAGAGCAGGTCGGGGGTACGATGCGCCGAGACGACGCGCATCTCGTAGGCGATCTCGAGCTCCGCTAGCGTCGTCGCGGCGCCCCGCATGGTCTCGAGGTCCGAGACACTTCCCATGATGATGCCGACGTGCGGCGCTGTTTGGGTCACGCCGAGAAGCGTTCGCTTGGGGCGCAGGGTCACCCTCGATAGCGCGACAAGACGCAGCACATGGCTCGCTTTCTCACCGGTGTCAATTACTGGCCACGCCGCTCGGCGATGGGGATGTGGGGGGAATTCGATTCGCTCGAGATCAGTGAGGATTTCGCGCGCATCGCCGCGATGGGGCTCGACGTCGTGCGCTTCTTCCTGTTGTGGGAGGCGTTCCAACCGGCGCCCGACACGGTGGCGGACGACGCGCTGCTCTGCCTGGAGACCGTGATCGACCTAGCGGCGACGCACAAATTGCGCACGATGCCGACCTTGTTTTGCGGGCACATGAGCGGGGTCAATTGGCTTCCGGCGTGGACGCTCGACCGCAACACGCGCTGGGAGCGTTTCCGCACGATCAGCGGGAACTACGTCACCCGCTACGGCATCGGTGATTTCTACACCGGTGAACTGCTCGACGCCCAGCGCCTCTTCGCCCGCACGGTGGGGGAACGCCTGCGCGGTCATCCCGCCATCTTCGCCTGGGACCTCGGAAACGAGTTTTCAAACATACGCGAACCCGCTTCGCCTGCGGAAGCCGCCGAGTGGAGCGCCCGGCTCACCGAAGAGTTGCATGCAACCTCGGGCTTGGCCGTTACCGGAGGAATCCACGGCGAAGACATCACCCGCGATCGGAACATCCGCCCCTCATCCATCGCGGCGCCCTGGGATTTTGCTACGATGCACGGCTACTCGGTCTACAGCGATTTCGCCCGCGACCGTCTGGACCCCGAAGTCGTCCCCTTTACGTGTGAGATCACGGCCTCGTGTGCGCGCAAGCCCGTGCTCTTCTCGGAATTCGGCAATCCGACGTGCCCCGGTGGGAACCTCGCGGCTTTTGGAAAGATGGAGTGCTTGACCGAGGACGAGATGGCGGTCTACGCGCGCAACGTTCTGGAGCGGCTCGCGGCTCGGGGGGCGCTGGGCGCGTTTTGGTGGTGCTGGGCCGATTACGACCTCGCGCTGCGCGAGGCACCGCCGTTCGACGAGGCACCGCACGAATTGCACTTCGGGCTCGTTCGCCACGACGGCAGCGAGAAGCCCGTCGTGCGGGCGCTTGCGGCCTTTGCGCACGAGCAGCGGGAGGTGGTTTCCCCGCCGCCGCCGATCGTCGACGAGGAGGCCTTGTATGCCGGATTTCCCGGCTCGCTCGACGAGGCGTATGCCGCCTACCTCGCGCGGCATGCGGTGACCGTATGACCGGCGCGAAGGTGCTGATCATCACCGGCGCATCGTCGGGCATCGGCCGCGCACTCGCCGATCGCGCGGTGCGTGCGGGGTACAACGTGCTCGCCGTCGCCCGGCGCAGAGAACGTCTCGACGAGCTGGCCGCGAGTTTGGCCGCTGCGGCGGCATCACTGGCAACTTTGGCGCTCGATCTGCGCACGCCGCAGGCGGCGGCGACGATCGTCAACACCGCGCTCGAACGCTTTGGACGCATCGACGTCATCGTGAACAATGCGGGCTCCGGCGCCGTTGGCCGTGCGAGCGAGCAGAGCGACGATGCGCTGCGCGAGCAATTCGAGACGCATGTGATCGTCCCGGTGCAGCTTGTTCGCGAGGCGCGGGCGGCGCTGCAAGCGGCGCGTGGGCAGGTCTTCTTCGTCGGCTCCGGCGTTGCGCGCATCCCGATCGGCAACTATGGCGTCTATCCCCCCGCAAAGGCGGCGATGCGTTCGGTCGCGCGAATCCTGCGCAACGAACTGCGCTCTAAGGGGATCGCCGTCACCTACGTCGACCCTGGCGTCGTCGCCAGTGAATTCCACACGCGTCTGGGCTACCGGCCGCCGGATATCGCCGTCTCACCGCAAGTCGTCGCGTGCAAGATTCTCGACGCCGTCGCAACGCGGCCCGCGGTGCTCAACGCCGTCCCCTGGCAGACCGCCGCCGTTACGCTCGGTGAACTCCTCCCGGCGGTCGTGGATCTGCTTCTCGAGCGCTTCCCGTCACTCTCGGGCGCCGAGCCGCTTCTCGAAGTGAAACCGGCGGAGCCCAATCAAGCGCTTCCGCAGACGGCACCGATCGCGCCGCCCGTCGAAGAACCGGCCGAAGAGGAAGCCGGCGGGGAAGACTCGCCACTACGCACCGCGCTGGCGCCCGTTGCCTCGCGCATGCGCCGCATCAAACTCTCACAAGCGTTCGTGCGTTCACTCCTTGTTCCGGGCAGCGACCTCGACCCAGCCGAGATCGCCCTGCGCTGGACCGGGATGCCGAACAAACACGAGCGCGCCCTCGTCCACGACGTGCTCGACGCACTGACCGAAAGCGGTTTTCTGGAGCGTCTCTCGGATTCACGCTATCGCGTCATCTCCGCACCCGCCGGCGAGCCACCCACCGGTTCGTAGTCAGACCGCTCCGCGTGACTTCCTCGCGCGCCGCACGCGCGTCACGCCCATCGCGACAAAGAAGACGAAGGTCGCCAGCAAGACGATCGTAGCTCCGCTTGCCGAGTGCAGATAGTAGGATGCGTACAACCCGCCGACCGCACAGGCGGCGCCCATTGAGCCGGAGAGCACCATCATGCGCGTGAAGCGCCGCGTGAGCTGGTATGCAGCGGCGGCCGGTGTCACGAGCAGCGCCGCCACGAGGACGATGCCGACGGTTTCGAGCGAGATGATGATCGTCAACGCGAGCAAGACGAGCAGCGCATACTCGATGAATTCCGCGTTGATGCCGCTCGCCTGTGCGACGACGGGATCGAACGACGTATAGAGAAGCGGCCGGTAGAGCAGCGCGATGCAGACGCTCACCAAGATCGCGAGCCCAACGATCAGCCACAGGTCACTGCGCGAGACGGCCAAGATATTGCCGAAGAGAAAACCCTGCAGGTCGACGCTATAGTTCGGAAGCCGGCTCATGAGAAAGACACCGAACGCGAAGGCGCCGGTGAAGAGGACGCCGATGGCCGTGTCGAGTGAGATGCGGGCGCGCCGCGTGACAAAGCCGATGCCCAGTGCGGTGAGCACCGCGACGACCGCGGCACCGAAATAGTAGTCGAGCCCGCGCAGATAGGCGACGACGATGCCGGCAAACGACGCGTGCGCCAGACCGTCACCGATGAACGAGAGTTTGCGCAGGACGACGTACGTGCCGATCGTCGAGCAAAGCGTCCCCACCACCAGCGCCGCCACGAAGGCTCGCTGCATGAATGCGTAGTGAAATGGCACCAGGAGCGCATCGATCACGGCAGCGCCTCGTGCGCTCGCAGGTGGCCGTGGACGTGCGCGTGCTCGCGAATCCCCGCGTACGCTCCGGAATCCAGTACCTCGCGCGGCGCGCCGACGGCGAGTACGCGCCGGTCGAGCACGAGGAGCCGATCGAACCAGTCCGCGGCCCGATCGAGGTCGTGCGTCGTCATCAAGACCGGCATCCCTTGAGCCACCAGGCTGCGCACGAGTTCGCGCAACGACTCTTCGGTCGCAGCATCGACGCCCGTCGTCGGTTCGTCGAGCAAAAGGAGGCGCGGCTCTTGCGCGA
>Ga0335075_10019288_pt1 | contig 10086 bp, 8 predicted proteins | sample Lox_Sample_24_FD_206723 | JGI IMG/M metagenome (GOLD analysis project Ga0335075, IMG submission 206723) | Soil microbial communities from Loxahatchee National Wildlife Refuge, Florida, United States - Lox_Sample_2.4 | ecosystem: Environmental > Terrestrial > Soil > Wetlands | place: USA: Florida...
GGCGTAACCCCTCTAGAGTGTTGTCGTTGAGGTCGACGTGCGTCAGCTCGACCTCGTTCGCGTTGATCGAGTCTGGGTCGACGGCGAAGTTGTGGTTATGCGCCGTGATCTCCACCTTGCCGGTCGCGTTGTTGCGCACCGGATGGTTGCCGCCGTGGTGGCCAAACTTGAGCTTGTAGGTCCTGCCGCCCAGAGCCAGGCCGGTGAGCTGATGGCCCAGGCAGATGCCAAAAACCGGCACGCGGCCCAGCATCTGGCGGATGGCGCGGACGGCGTAATCGACGGGTTCGGGGTCGCCGGGGCCGTTCGAGAGGAAGACGCCGTCGGGCTTGAGGCTGATCACGTCGTCGGCCGTCGTCTCGGCAGGAACCACGGTGACGCGCATATTCTCGCGCGTCAACATGCGCAGAATGTTCTGCTTGATGCCAAAATCATAAGCTACAACATGAAGCTTCTGCTCTTTTGCATTCTGCACAAGAGAGTTAGGAAGATAAGGATCGTCCGTCTGATTGCGCGCGTCGCCGGCGTCGAAGGGATAGATGGACTTGGTGGAGACGACCTTAGCCAGGTCCGTTCCGTCCATCTTCTTGATATTTCTAGCCTTTTGGATGAGAGCATCGGTGTTGCTCTCCATGGTCGAGATCACGCCGCGCATGACGCCATGGGTGCGAAGGTGGCGAACGAGCGCGCGGGTGTCGATCTCAGCCAGCACCGGAACGGCGTAGCGCTCCATGTACTCGTCGGTCACCTGCTCGGAGCGCCAGTTGGAGCTGATGGCAGAAAACTCGCGCACGATCAGGCCTTCAATGAATGGCCTGGCCGATTCATTGTCTGCCTGGTTGGTGCCGTAGTTTCCAATTTGAGGATTGGTGAGAACGACGATCTGGCCGGCGTAGGAGGGATCAGTAGCGATTTCCTGATAGCCGGTAAGTGATGTGTTGAAAACAACTTCGCCCTGGCATTCGCCGGGATGGCCGTAGCCGTGGCCATGAAAGATGCGCCCGTCTTCGAGCGCGAGGATTGCCTGCATTGCCGCTCCGAGGAGTGGATTCAATCGATTTTAGCAGAAGTTGGCCGGTGGATTTCTCGCCATTTACAACGAATTAACGCAGGACACCGGCATCTTTGGCAGGCCAGTAGACAAAGACCGCCTTGCCGTAGATGAGATCCCGCTGGACCGGACCGAACTCCCTGGAATCAGAGGAGATAGAGCGATGGTCGCCCATCATGAAGTAGCTGTCATCGGGAACGGTCAGCTCGGGCATGGAGCGGGTATCGCGGTACTCCTGGGGCACATAAGGCTCGCGGAGTGGTTTGCCGTTGAGCCAGACCTGGCCGCGCACAATGCGGATGTGGTCGCCGGGAAGGCCGATTACCCGTTTGATGTAGCTCTTTTCGGGATCTCGCGGGTAGCGGAAAACCACGATGTCATCACGCTCAATAGCCGAGACGTGATAGACGAACTTGTTGATAAATAAGCGGTCGCGGTCTTCGAGCCGGGGTAGCATGCTGGTGCCTTCCACGCGGACCGGTTGATAGAGAAAGGTGATGATGAGCACGGAGGCGGCAGCCGAGATGAGCAGATCGCGCAGCCAGAGGCCGATGGTACCGGAGGCTCGTGACGCAGAGGAAGCTGCCGGCTGGCTTGATTGAGCCGGTGCGACGGGTGGGTGATCGGGGAGAATGGGCATTGCCTGGTAGTCCTTGTTCGATCCGTTGTTGGATCCTTAGGTCGCAGATTCTTAACGCGGATCCCTTCGCCGGCCGGCGGCGCGCGTTCGCGTTGCTCCGTCGCGTCAGTGCGCTTGTTATGGTTGCGAAAAGCTCCGGACGAGACTGGTGCGCGGGCTTACCCAAAAGTATAGATTAGAAGCCGGCAAAATAGTTCTCATCGGCAGCAGCCAAATGCGCTTGAGCGCAGGTTTTTTCACCGGGCGCGAAACGTCCCTCCCGATTTCCTCACCATTCACCAATCGGCAAGCTGGGGTGCATTTCTGAGCGAGGTAATGCCTCTTTCGGAGGATTGTTCATGGAACGGGCAGATGCTTAAATTTCACTAAATCCAAGAGAGGTTGCGGTCGAGATTTCTCAAGACCGCGCAGGACGAAATGGCGACCCTCGATCAATACACCGAAGTCGTGGCTGCATATGGCTACACGTTACCGCCCCCTCCCAAAGAGCAGACCAACCGCCTGGGACTGGCATTGCTTTACGCGGCAATCGGCACGGCTCTCGGAACCATGACCGGAACCGGCATGGCGGTTGTCAGCCTGCAGCCGGGCGGCGCAGCCGCATGGGCTCACCATCTCACTTTGCCGAATCTTTCCGCGCCGCCAAGGGCGGCCCACGCAGCGCCCGTGGTGGCCCATGTCCCACCTGCGCCTGCAGCAGCTCCTGTGGTGGCGCACGCGTCGACCGCGGTTGCTTCAGCGGCTGCCCCGGCAGCAGCTTCAGTGGCCACTGCGGTTCATGCTGCGTCCTCGGTGGCGGCGAACGTTCCGCTTGCTCCCGTCCACGCGGCAGTCGCCGCGCCGGCCGCTCCGGCGCCGGTTGCGCATCCCAGCCTGCTTGCGCGAGTTGTCGCTCCCTCAGTGGTTGAGGCCAGCGTGGATGCGGCTCCGCTCAATCGCGAGCTCACCGCCCGTCGCGAAGCCGTAAAGGCCCGGATCGCCGTGACCCCGGTTGTTCACCACCAGACCATCCCGGTTCTTGCGTCAGCGTCGAGCCCGAACGCACCGCCGGCCAAGCTCACTGCCCTGCACGCGGCAAACGTGCCCGTGCCCGCCGTGGAACCCGACAGCCTGGACGAGCAGGTAGCCTCGGCCGCGAACTTCTACAGCGAGGGCGACGCCGCCGTGGTGGACTACGACGCCACGCTGGACACCATCCTGACCGACGACGGCAAGAGCTTCGTCATCGGCCCCACGGTCGCCATGAGCAGCGCGGCCTCGTGGAACGACTATCGCTCCAGCGTTCACTACCGCTGCGACCAGGGCGGCAAGTGCACGATCACCCGCTACGGCGTGGTCGCGCTGAGCGCGAGACAGATTTAGAAACGAGCTGCTCCGGCAATGTAGTCCGCCGTCTTCGAACGACTGTTGAGAAAACGGCAAAACCGACAAAGGTGTTCTGAAGCCGATCTTAAAACCCGGCAAGGCTTAACAGAAGATATCCAACCAGGGCCACGCACTGTACATTCGGAAAGTCTCCCGGGCCCAGCAAGCCGAGCCCAAAAACGAAACCCGAACCTGGCGCTTATCGCAGATATTTTGAAACACGGCTGCAACTCCAACGCAGCATCCGACTCGAAACTCCGATTCTCAAGGCGCGCGGCATACCATTCAGGATGGGGCCGCGCGAAGCTCATTTACGCGAGTGTTTGAAGCTGGCTGCCAAGATGGGGCCGGCATGGCGAAAAGCAGGTGCTTCGAATCCGCCGCTGCGCGTCCTTCGCTCAGAATGACAGAACGTCTGGAATAGAATCTTGCTTCGGCCCAGGCACGCAATTTTCCGGCGACCTGGGTTAGTTGCAGCCGAGGCCTCCGGGCGGGCAGATCATCTGGGTGCGTCCGGGTTTGGCAATGGGTCTGGGCTGTCCGGGGGAGGGAGCCAGAGCTGGGGGCGTGCCGGGTGCGCCGGCCGGAGCCAGGTTTTCTTCTTCAAGAATCAGCGGACGCTGCAAGACCATCTCGACCTGGGTGCCCGCGTCGATGTTCAGATCGGCTCCGCGGGTGAAGAGCGCAACCAGTCCGGCGGCGGCCAATCCGGCGCCGACACCTGCCAGACCACCGGCCAGCGGATGGCCTGAGCCCAGACCGCCGATGGCGCCCACCGTTCCGCCGGCGGGAACAGAGATCTTGGCGACGTCACCAACGTGGCGGCCTTTATCGCTATCCTGCGTGATGGTTCCTTCCTGGTCGTCTTTGACGGTCTGCTTCTTGGCGCCGGGCAGTGAGTCCACCACACCCGGAATCTCGACCACGGTGTTGTTGGGAAAGATGATCGACGTGAAGTGCATGTCGAGCTCGGCCTTGCCCTTGACGCGCCCGGCACGTTCCACCCGGTCGACGACTCCCTGGACGTACAGGCCCACCGGCATCACCACGCGGTTGCCCACCACCACGGGAAAGATGGAAGCCAGGTAGACGCCGTCGCCGGGTTTGGCGCTCCGGGTGTTGAGCGAGCTGCGCAACTGGAGCAGGACCTTGGTTCCGGCGGGAACGGTAATGGTCTGGTGCGGGGTGGGCGCGGCCGCCAGGCCAACCTCGGTTGCAGCGGCCGGCTGACTCACCGATGCAACCGGCTGCGCAGGCGGGTCGGGAGCCTGTGCACATGCCGGGCCTGCGGCGATCAGGCCGGTGAACAGCGCTGCCGGCAAAAACGGGAGCGGCACACGACGCATTGGAGTTCCTCCTCGGATTCGTCGACACTCGTATCGGCTAAGGCTCGGCTTCGTCAAGATTCGAGTTCGCAGGGGGAAATCGTCAACCGGATAGACGAGCGATCCGGAGACAAGGATAGCCCGAACCAGCCCGGGTGTGGGAAAAATGCACTGCAGAGACCGCGGCGGGGACCACGGAGATGCATTTTCGAGTCCTCTTCAGTAGCGCGCAAACCGTTTAAAGTAGGATGCGAAGTGATGACGACGCCCGGCACAACGTCTTCCCCCCCGAACTTCGGTGACGGTATCCTTCGCTTCCCTTCCGCCTCCCAGGTACTCACGGACGCGATCGAGGCACGGGCCTTTCCCGGCTGCGCCTTTGGAGTGCTGGCGGGCGGCGGGTTCTTTGAGGGTGGGCTCGGGCGGTTCACGTATGAGCCAGGCTCGCCGGCCGTGACCGCCGGGACAGTCTTCGACGTGGCCAGTTTGACCAAAGTTGTGGCGACGACCGCGGCAGCCATGCTTCTCGATCAGCGCGGACGGCTGGAGATCGACGTGCCGCTGGGCGCACTGATCCCGGATTTCGTAGCCCGACGCGCCCCGGACGACCCGGCACGGAGGGTCACGCTGCGACATCTGCTGGCGCATAACGCGGGGCTGCCGGGATATGTGCGTCTCTTTGAGAAAGCGTCGACACCGGCGGCGCTCATGCGGGCATGTCTTGCCCTCCAGCTCGAAGCCGAACCCGGCACGCGGGTCGAATACTCCGATCCGGGGTTCATTCTGCTCGGCGCGGCGCTCGAAGTTCTGATCGGCGAGCCTTTGCCTGGATGGGTTCGGCGCGAGGTGTTTGCGCCGCTGGTGATGACGGCGACGGAATTCTGTCCGGCGCCGGAGCTGCGCGCGGTGATTCCGCCGACTGAGGAGGACCGCAGCTTTCGCAAGCGGAGGATTCAGGGCGAGGTGCAGGACGAAAACGCGTATGTGCTCGGTGGTGCGGCCGGCCATGCGGGGCTGTTCTCATGCGTGCCCGATCTGCTCCGTTTTGCCGAAGCGATTCTGAATGCCGGAATTGCGCGTGAGTCGAGCGGGGTGCAGCCATGCCTGTTCGACCGCAGGACGGTCGAATCTTTTGCCACCCGGCAAGAGCCAAAGGGCAGCTCGCGCGCGCTGGGGTGGGATACACCTTCAGAGAAGTCGTCTTCCGGAAAGTACTTCTCGCGGCATTCGATCGGGCACCTTGGCTATAGCGGCTGCTCGCTATGGATCGATCTGGACGCCGGCGTTGCGGTGGTGCTGCTCACCAATCGGACATGGCCGCACCGCGACAACCAGTTGATTCGCGAGGTGCGGCCCGCGTTTCATGACACGGTAAGAGAGACCCTCGGAAGCAGGGTCGAAGTATAGATTTTCAGGAGCCAGACTCTAAGGGCGTGGCCCGATCAATAAGGTTTTTCAATAGGCACTTGCGGGCTTTGATATTTTCAAAGGCGCCGGAAGTGTTACCGTCAGATGTACCTTTTGGCCATGCCTGCGCGCGATAAATGTAACGACCTTGCGCGATTTGCGGATACAATGAAAAATTGGGGACCAACTGATGCTCACCAGTACGATGATTCCAGAGGCGACCGGTAGTCATAGAAATGGAAATGGCACCGGACACGACCAAACCTCCCTTCTCGAGCACCTCATTACAGAAAGTCCCAACGAGGCGTCTCAGGGTTTCGATACCAAGTCCGCACTTGAAATTGCCCGGGTTATCAATCACGAAGACTCCAAAATAGCAGCAGCAGTCAAGAAGGCGATCCCTGAGATTGCGCAGGTGATCGATCAGGTGGCGCGCAGCCTTCGCGATGGCGGACGCCTCATCTATGTAGGCGCGGGATCGAGCGGACGCATCGCGGCACTGGACTCCTCCGAGTGTCCGCCCACGTACTCGACGGCTCCCGGACAGGTGCAGTACATCATGGCCGGCGGGCCGAAGGCTCTGGCCTCCGCGGTCGAGGTCAATGAGGACTCCGAAGAGCTGGGCCAGCGGGACATCGCGCGCCGGCGTCCAACGCGTAAAGACGTCGTCATCGGCGTGTCGGCTTCAGGACGCACACCCTATGTGGTGGCGGCCGTGGCCTATGCGCGGGCACGTGGCGCACGCACGGCTGCCGTGACCTGCAACCACGGAACCCCGCTGGAAGCAGCCGCGGATGTTGCGATTGTTGCCGAGGTCGGTCCCGAGGTGATCTCCGGCTCGACGCGCATGAAGGCAGGCACCGCGCAGAAGATGGTGCTGAACATGATCACCACCGGAGCCATGACCCGGCTCGGCTATGTGTACGAGAACCTGATGGTCAATGTGCACATGCAGAACTCGAAGCTGGTGGAGCGCGGCATCCGCATCCTGATGAGCGCCTGCAAGATCGATCGGGCTACGGCGGTGGACACCATCAAGAGCGCTGGGCGCAGCGTTCCGGTTGCCCTGGTGATGCTCAAGGCCAGGGTAGACAAGCCGGAAGCAGTGCGGCGGCTGGCCAAGTCAGACGGCAACGTGCGGCTGGCGATTGAGGACAATGTGCTGGAGTTTTAGCCGGCGTTTGCGCCGCCGCGACGATTGGCCGCATGCATCGGGTTCGATTAAGATCAGGGCCTTTGATGTTGGTGAAGTACATTCATCATGAACATCAAAGGCCCTGTTTCTTTCATGTCTGCCGCCTCGAATCATGCTCTCGCCGCTGTGCGCTCGCACTTTGTCACTCGTCTGATCGCTTCTCTCTTTCTCATTGCCAGTACCGCGAGCTGCTGCGCCGCCGCGCGGCACATCTTTCACGCGAATGACTACGGTGCGCTGGGAGATGGCCGCACGCTCGATACAGTCGCGCTGCAAAAGGCGCTGGATGCGGCCGGAGCGAACGGCGGCGGCACGGTCGATCTGAAGCCCGGCGTCTATCTCACCGGCTCTCTTTTTCTCAAGTCGCATACGCATCTCCGTCTGGACAAAGGCGTCACGCTTCTGGGAACGCCGCTTGCGAGCTCATATCCGCTGGTACATACGCGGGCAGCGGGAGTCGAAATGCAGTGGCCGGCTGCGCTGGTGAACGTCGACGGGCAGACGGACGTGGCAATCGAAGGAACGGGAACGATCGACGGCGACGGCAAGCCGTGGTGGGATGCCTTCTGGAGCCGTGTGCCGGCGTATGAGTCGCGGGGATTGCGCTGGGCCGTCGACTACGACGTGCAGAGGCCGGAGCTGATCCGCATCTACAACTCCGATTCAGTCCGCATTGGCGGCGGGCTGCTCCTGAAGCGCTCCGCGTTCTGGACGGTGCACATCTGCTACTCAACGCATGTCGCCGTCTCTGGTGTGACCATTCGCGATAACGATGGATCGAGCGATCTGGGCCCCAGCACCGACGGCGTCGACATCGATTCGTCGCGCCACGTGCTGGTGGAAAAAGTCGACATTGAAAACAATGACGACGGCATCTGCCTGAAGGCGGGGATGAACGCCGATGGGCTGCGCGTGAATCGTCCCACGGAAGATGTGGTCATTCGCGACTCGATCATCCGCGCGGCCATCTCGGGCATCGCGTTCGGCAGCGACACGGCGGGAGGATTTCGCAATATCAAAATCAGCGGCATCACCGTTCTGGGCGGCGTGCGCTACGGCATCTACATGAAGGCCACGCATACGCGCGGCGGCTGGACACGCGGCGTAACCATCCGCGATGTGAAGATGAGCGGCGTGAAGACGGCGATCGAAATCGATCTCGACTATTTCCCTGCCTTCAGCACGCCGAAGATTCCGCCGGGCATTGAGCGCAATCTGCCGCCAGGGCTCACGTCGATTCCCTCTTACTGGAGCATTCTGGCTGCGCCGGTCGATCCGGCGCGCGGAATACCGCATTTCCGCGACGTGACGCTCGAAGACATCCATGGAGAAAACGTAGGCACCGCGTTTGAGGTGAACGCGGCCCCGGATGCGCCGCTCGAACAGTTTACGCTGCGCAATATCGACCTGCGCGCGCAGCACGCCGGCAGCATTCGGCACACGCTGGGCTGGCGCATGGTGAATGTACGCGTCGAAGCCGGCGACGGAAGCACGGTGAAGATAGAAGATATGCGCAGGACAAAAGGCATAATTGAGCCGCTGGCGAGTCTGGGCCATTGATCGGCCGGTGCATTTGACGTCCCGAGCCGCGCGCAGAGATCGGGTCCACGTGCGGCTCGCTGCAGTTTACTGCGCCTGCGGCTGTTCGCGGTGCTCGCGGCGGTTCTGGAGCATCTGCTCGTACTGCTGCTTTTCCTGGTCGGTAAGCAGCGCTTCAATCTTATTGCGGCTGTCCTCCATCACGCTGCGCATCTTCATGCGGCGGTCGCGGGGCATAAGGGTCGAGTCGGCGCGGATGCTCTCGATCTGCTGCTGCCGATCGGCGATGATTGGCTGGATCTGGTCAACCTGATCCTGGGTGAGGCCGAGCTGTTTGCCGAGTCTGCGCGCGGCTCGCGCGGGGTTGACCTGATGCTGCTGATGGGGCTGCTCATCTTGCTGCGGCGAGCCTTGCGCAGTCTGCGGCGCAATGCCCACGTCAGACTGGCTCTGATTGGGCTGGCTCTGATTGGGCTGGCTCTGATTAGGCTGACTCTGGCTGGGCGCCTGGGCGATCAACAGCCCGGTGCAAAAAAGCACGCCCAACACAAGGGAAGAACTGCGAATGCTCATGGAAAACATCTCCTCTGCACAGCCGGCTTCTGTGCCGGTCTGGTTGCCCGGTATAGACACAGCGGGCGCGGGCAAAGTTGCGCGCTACTGCTCCCAGTGGCCGGCGAGGGTCAGGTTGGCGGTGCCAGGGGTCTCGCTGATGGCACTGCTCGCGTTCATGTAGTAGCTGTGCATGATGAGCGTGACGCGGGTGCCTCCGCTCACGGCCAGATGCACCGGCTGCGAGAGCACATAATGCGGGTTGCGGGTGACTGCACCGGTTCGGCCGGCGGCAAAGCCGATCACGCTTTCGTAGCCGCCGAGCACAGTGTCCAGATACCACTCAGCGCCGGCGGGCAGCACGTCGTCGTAATCGGCTTCGGCAAAGAGATGGTCGATCACGAAGGTCTTGCCGGGTGGAATGGCGATGCACAGATAGCCGCGGCTGGCCGGTTGCGGGTAGGTGTCGAACTGCTCGAACTCGTCATAGCCGGTGAGGCTGGTCTCGGGTGTGTAGCAGGACTGCGCCTGATCGGTGGGAATCAGGAGCTGCGGATCGTTGGAAGGCGAGTTGGGATAACGCGAGTGGCGCGGCGCGTGCACTTGCGCACAGACCGGAGCGGCGATGAGCAGAAATGTGCAGGCAAAAAGCAGACAGCGAAGGCGAAAGGTCATTCCTGATTGGTCCCAAAGCGGATTGGGTGACGGCTGCGTCTACTGGACGCGGTGGGGGCCTGCGGCGCTTGCAGTTTGTTTGACGATGGAATCGGCAGAAAACACTCTTCGAATATGTGGAAGAGAGCCAACTTTAGTAGACTCAACGGCAGCATGGTTGATTTTTTTCGTATTCCCTGCCGGCTTTCGCTCGCGCTTGTTGCCACCGTCTGCGTGTTATCTCTCGCTCCGCTCGTGCCGGCGCAAGGAACCCACCTCTGGTCCCAATCGCAGATTGACGACTTTGAAAAAGGCACGCCGCAGGGCGTGGCGCTCACCAGCGACGGCCATCTGCTCG
>Ga0335075_10019289_pt1 | contig 10085 bp, 8 predicted proteins | sample Lox_Sample_24_FD_206723 | JGI IMG/M metagenome (GOLD analysis project Ga0335075, IMG submission 206723) | Soil microbial communities from Loxahatchee National Wildlife Refuge, Florida, United States - Lox_Sample_2.4 | ecosystem: Environmental > Terrestrial > Soil > Wetlands | place: USA: Florida...
GGTCGCGCTCCGGACTGAACCGGAAGGTCGAAGAACGGAAAACGCTGCACCTCTACCGCGGGCATGCCCGCTTTATCAGCCCGCACGAGGTCCGCGTCGGCGGGGAAGTGCTCGAAAGCGAGCGCATCTTTATTGATACGGGGACGAGGCCCGAGATTCCGCCGCTGGAAGGCTTGCGCGGCATCGACTTCCTGGACAACGCCAGCATCATGCGATTGACCGAGGTCCCGGAGCACTTACTCGTCCTCGGCGGCGGCTACGTCGGCATGGAGTTCGGGCAGATGTTCCGCCGGTTCGGCAGCCGCGTGACCGTCGTCCAGCGCGAGCAGCAAATCCTCCCCCACGAGGACGCCGATGTCGCCCTGGCCTTGCAACAAGCCCTGGAGGGAGAGGGCCTCCGTTTTCTTCTGGGTGCCACGACGACGCGCGTCGCGAAGGAGCAGGGTGGAGTCGCCCTGAGTGTGGAAGCGGAGGGAACCACGGAAACGGTGCGCGGGTCCCACCTGCTCGTCGCCACCGGACGCAGGCCCAATACGGATGACCTGGGATTGCAAGAGGCCGGGGTGCAGACCGATCAACACGGATTTATCCGGGTGAACAACCGGCTGGAGACTAGCGTGCCGGGCGTCTGGGCCCTGGGAGACGTCAAGGGCGGCCCGGCGTTTACCCACATCGCCTTCAACGATTACCAGATCGTGTATGCCAATCTGATTGAGGGCCAAGCCCTCACCACTGACAACCGCCCGGTCCCCTACGCCGTCTTCACCGACCCTCAGCTGGGCCGCGTAGGGCTAACCGAGGGGGAGGCGCGGGCGGGGGGGCGACGGCTCAAGGTCGGCAAGATCCCGATGGCCTGGGTCGCCCGCGCGATCGAGCGCGACGAGACGGCCGGGCTGATGAAGCTCGTGGTCGATGCCGAAACGGACCGGATCCTCGGCGCTGCGATCCTGGCCTCGGAGGGCGGTGAGGTCGTGCAGATGCTTCACGCGGCCATGCTCGCGGGCGCCCCGTACACGCTCTTGAAGGGGGCGGTCTACATCCACCCGACACTGGCCGAGGGGCTCTGGACCTTGATGGAAGCGGTCACGGCGGTTTAACGATCGGCCGAGAACGGAGCGGCCATGAAGGCCGTCCGATTCCAATCCCGTGGCGGGCTCGAAGAATTCGGTTCGGGTACCGGTAACAGATGAACAAGGGCCTCCTCCGAGGCGAAGACTCCTATCACAGGCAACATTATGAAAGCAACCCGTAAACTCCACGATCTTGGCCAGAGCCTCTGGCTCGACAACATCACGCGCGACCTGCTCACCACCGGGGCCCTCCGTCGCTTCATCGAGGAGCTTTCGGTGACGGGGTTGACCTCCAATCCGACGATCTTCGACCACGCCATCAAGAACAGCACCGCCTACGACGAGGCGATCCGCCGGAAGCTCAAGGAGGGCAAGTCGGGCGAACAGCTCTTCTTCGAGCTGGCGCTGGAAGACATCACCGGGGCCGCCGACCTGTTTCGGTCGGTCTGGGAGAGGACGAACGGGGTGGACGGCTGGGTGTCGCTGGAAGTGTCCCCGCTCCTGACCCATGACGCCGCCGCGACCCTGGCCGCGGCCAGGGACTTGCACGCCCGCGCGGGCCGGCCGAACGTCCTCATCAAGATTCCGGGGACCAAAGAGGGTCTGACGGCCGTCGAAGAGGCGATCTTCGCCGGAGTGCCGGTCAACGTGACGCTCCTGTTCGCGCGGGAGCACTACGTGGCGGCGGCCGAGGCCTACCAGCGCGGTATCGAGCGGCGCATCGCCGCCGGGCTGAGGCCCGACGTCGGCTCCGTGGCCTCGGTGTTCGTGAGCCGCTGGGACGCTGCCGTCATGGGCAAGACGCCCGAGGAATTGCGCGACCGGCTCGGCATCGCCGTTGCCAGGCAGATCTACAAAGCATATCGCGGTCTGCTCGATTCGCCGCGCTGGCAGCGCCTCGACAACGCCGGCGCCCGGCCGCAGCGGCTTCTGTGGGCCAGCACAGGAACCAAGGACCCGAAGGCCTCGGACGTCCTCTACGTCAAGTCCCTGGCGGCCCCGTTTACGGTGAACACCATGCCCGAGGGCACGCTGAAGGCGCTGGCGGACCACGGCGAGGTCGGCCCGATCCTGCCGGCACACGGCGGTGACTGCGAGGAAGTGCTGGCCAAGTTTGCCGAGGCCGGCATCGACGTCCGAGCCCTGGCCGCCAGGCTCCAGGACGAGGGGGCCAAGTCGTTCGTCAAATCCTGGCAGGAACTGCTGGAGGTCATCGCGTCCAAAAGTGCGGCCATCAAGAAAGCCGGTTGACACCTTGGGAGAACACCATGAACGTCCTTGTCATCGACGTCGGGGGGACCCACGTCAAGGTCCTGGCCACCGGCCAGGATGCGCCGCGGGAATTCGTCTCCGGGCCAGAGCTGACGTCCGAGCAGATGGTTGCAGGAGTAGTACAAGCCGCTGCCGGCTGGGACTACGAGGCCGTATCGGTCGGCTACCCGGGACCGGTGCTCAACGGGCGGCCGCTGTCCGACCCGGTTAACCTCGGCCGCGGGTGGGTCGGGTTCGACTTCGCGGCCGCGTTCGGCCGCCCTGTCAAGGTCGTCAACGACGCCGCCATGCAGGCTCTGGGGAGCTACGAGGGGGGAAAGATGCTCTTTCTCGGGCTGGGGACCGGCCTCGGCTCGGCCATGATCGCCGACGGCGTGATCGAGCCGATGGAACTCGCTCACTTGCCCTACCGGAAGGCCACGTTCGAGGACTACGTCGGCATCCGCGGACTCGAGCGGCTGGGCAAGAAGAAGTGGCGGCGGGCCGTCTTCGACGTGGTGGCCCGCCTCACCGCCGCCCTGGAGCCGGATTATGTGGTCCTCGGGGGCGGCAACGCCAAGCGCCTGAAGGAACTGCCTCCGAAGTGCCGCGCGGGCGACAACGCGAACGCTTTCCTCGGCGGGTTCCGCCTCTGGGCGAGCGCCGACCAACCGCCTCTGGCCCCCGTGGACGTCAGCCAACGAGGGAGGAACCAACGCATGCTGAAAGGAGCACGATAATGGCGACGAGCAAGGGGCCGCTCACCCAGCGGGCGGCGTGGAAGACCCTCCAATCCCACTACCACGATATCCGGGGGCAACACCTACGCCAATGGTTCGCCGAGGATCCCACCCGCGGCGAGCGCCTCACGGCCCAGGCGGTGGGCATCTACCTGGATTACTCGAAGAACCGCGTCACCAACGAGACCCTGAGGCTTCTCATCGAACTGGCAGAACAATCGGACCTGCGCGAGCGCATCGACGCGATGTTCCGGGGCGAGAAGATCAACATCACGGAAAACCGGGCCGTCCTGCACGTGGCATTGCGCGCGCCACGGGGGGCAACCATCCTCGTGGACGGCGAGAACGTGGTGCCCCAGGTGCATGCCGTGCTCGACAGAATGGCGGACTTCGCCGACCGCGTCCGGTCCGGCGCCTGGAAGGGCCAAACCGGCAAGCGCATCCGCAATGTCATCAATATCGGCATCGGCGGCTCCGACCTCGGGCCGGTGATGGCCTACGAGTCGCTCCGGCATTACAGCGACCGCGCCCTGACCTTCCGCTTCGTCTCCAATGTCGATGGCACCGACCTCGTGGAGGCGACCCGCGACCTCGACCCGGCAGAGACTCTGTTCATCGTCTCCTCCAAGACCTTCACCACCCTGGAGACGATGACCAACGCGCATAGCGCACGCGACTGGCTGCTCAGGGGCCTCGGTGGTGATCTCAAGGCCGTGGCCCGGCATTTCGTCGCCGTTTCCACCAACGCCGCGAAGGTGTCCGAGTTCGGCATCGACCCGACCAACATGTTCGGCTTCTGGGACTGGGTCGGCGGCCGCTATTCGATGGACTCGGCCATCGGCCTCTCGACGATGCTGGCCATCGGGCCGGAGCACTTCCGCGAAATGCTCGCTGGCTTTCATCAGATGGACGAGCACTTCCGCAACGCCCCGTTCGCTTGCAACCTGCCGGTGCTCCTGGGGCTGCTGGCCGTCTGGTACAACGACTTCTTCGGTGCCCAGACCGTGGCGGCCCTGCCTTACGAGCAGTACCTCAAGCGCTTCCCGGCCTACCTGCAGCAGTTGACCATGGAGAGCAACGGCAAGCACGTCACCCTCGCTGGAACCCCGGTCACCTACGATACCGGCCCCGTTTACTGGGGCGAGCCGGGGACCAACGGTCAGCACTCCTTCTACCAGTTGATCCACCAGGGCACCCGGCTCATCCCCTGTGACTTCATCGCGTTCGGCCAGACCCTCAACCCGCTCGGCCGGCAGCACGACATGCTCCTCGCGAACGTGTTCGCCCAGGGCGAGGCGCTGGCCTTCGGCAAGACGCCCGAGCAGGTCAAGGCCGAGGGGACGCCGGACTGGCTGGTGCCCCACCGGGTCTTCGAGGGCAACCGCCCGTCGAACACGATCCTCATCGAGCGCCTGACGCCGGCGGTGCTCGGCAAGCTGGTCGCGCTCTACGAGCACAGTGTCTTTACCCAGGGAGTGATTTGGGACATCGACTCGTTCGACCAGTGGGGCGTCGAGCTGGGAAAGGTATTGGCTCAGCGCATCGTCCCGGAACTTGACGGCGAGACTGAGACCCAACTCACCCATGACTCTTCAACCAATGGCCTGATTCGTCGCTACCGGAAGCTCAAGGAGAGCAAGTAAGCGCGGTGCATTGGACTTCGCCCCCGGCGGCTGGCGTGAATCTGTTGGCCTGAGCAGAATCAATCGTTAAGAGGCGCAAGATGAAAGTTTGGCAATGCGACGATTCCAGGCCCGTGCCCCGATTGGTGCCAGCGGAGGTCGAGACGCCGCAACCTGGGCCGGGCGAGGTGTTGGTCCGGGTTCATGCAGTCGGCGTGACCCCCACGGAATTGTCGTGGCAGCCGACCACGCACACCAAATCGGGCGAAAACCGCCGCCATGCCATCCCGGCCCACGAGTTTTCGGGCACCATCGCCGCCGTCGCCGCCGGGGCCGACGGCGCCGTAGGAGATGAAGTGTTTGGCATGAACGATTGGTATGCCCAGGGCGCCACCGCGGAATACTGCTGCGCCCTGGCGTCGGCGCTCGCACCCAGGCCAGCCCGGCTGACCCATGTGGAGGCGGCGTCTGTCCCGATCGCCGCCTTGACGGCCTGGCAGGGCCTGTTCGAGCGGGCCCGCTTGCAAGCGGGCGAGCGCGTGCTCATTCACGGCGGTGCAGGGGCGGTGGGCGTCTTCGCGATTCAGCTCGCCTGCCGGCGCGGCGCCCATGTCCTGACAACTGCGTCCGGCCGCGACCGCGACTTCTTGTTGCGACTCGGTGCGCAACAGGTCATCGACTATCACACCGAGCGCTTCGAAGATGTCGCGAGGAACGTGGACGTGGTGTTCGACACCGTCGGCGGCTCGACCCTGCAGCGCTCCAGAGACGTGCTGGGCCCCGGCGGAAGGCTCGTTACCATTGTCAGCACCGTCGAATCGCCAGATGACGAACTTGCAGCGCTCGAGGGACGTGCTCGGCCCCGGCAGGCATACTTCATCGTCGAGCCCAATCGACAGCAACTCTGCGACATTGCGGCGATGCTGGACGCTGGTCAGTTGCAGCCGGTTGTCAGCGCCGTGCTCCCGTTCGCTCGAGCCGCGGCGGCGTACGCGCATGAACCGATGCGCAATCGTCGTCCCGGCAAGACGGTTGTCACAGTGATTCCACCAGGTGAGCCGAGCGGAGAAGAAACGCCATGACAGAGGACACCGCTCCTGGGACGCCGACCGTGTAGGGGCGTCCGGCTTGGGATCTAACTGAAAGTGAGAAGCCATGACTAACGAGCAACTGGATCAATTGGCGATCAACACCATCCGCACCTTGTCGATGGATGCAGTCCAGCAGGCTAACTCCGGACACCCCGGTACGCCGATGGCGCTGGCGCCTTTGGTTTATGCAATCTGGAATCACGTCCTGCGCTTCGATCCCGAGGACCCAATCTGGCCCGACCGCGACCGCTTCGTGCTCTCCAACGGGCACGCCTCCATGCTCCTTTGGTCCGTGCTCCACTTCACCGGGACCAAGGCGGTGAACGCGGACTACGAACGGCTGGGGCGGCCAGCCGTCTCCCTCGACGACATCCGCCGCTTCCGCCATCTCGACAGCAAGGCGCCGGGACACCCGGAGTACCACTGGGTATCGGGTGTCGAGACGACCACCGGGCCGCTGGGACAGGGGGTCGCGACGAGCGTGGGCATGGCGATCGCGCAGAAGTGGCTCGCGCAGCACTACAACCGGCCGGGCTTCGACATTTTCGACTACCGCATCTACGCCGTGTGTGGCGACGGCTGTCTGATGGAGGGAGTCGCGTCCGAGGCTGCCTCCCTGGCGGGCCACCTGGGCCTGGACAACCTCTGCTGGGTCTACGACAACAACCACATTACCATCGAGGGCTTCACGAAGATCGCCTTCACGGAAGACGTGGCCACCCGCTTCCTCGGCTACGGCTGGAACGTGCTGCGGGTCGGCGACGCCAACGACGTGGACCGCATCGAGCACGCCCTGGAGGTCTTCCGGCAGACGAAGGGCCGTCCCACCCTTCTCATCCTGGACAGCCACATCGGCTACGGCTCCCCGCATCGGCACGACACCGCCGCCGCCCACGGCGAGCCGCTCGGTGAGGAGGAGATCCGCCTCACCAAACGCAGCTACGGCTGGCCCGAGGACGCGAAGTTCCTCGTGCCCGACGGCGTGCGCGAGCACTTCGCCGCCGGCATCGGCAAGCGCGGAGCCGAGGCGCGCCGTCAGTGGACGGAGCTGCTCGCGACCTACCGGGGGAAGTACCCTGAACTGGCCGCCGAGATTGACCAAATGCAGCGGCGCGAGCTGCCGGCCGGGTGGGACCGCAACTTACCGGTCTTTCCGGCCGACGCGAAGGGCATTGCAGGGCGCGAGGCTTCCGGCAAGGTGCTGAACGTTCTGGCGCAGAACATCCCCTGGTTCCTGGGGGGGTCGGCGGACCTGGGCCCGTCAAACAAAACAACGCTGAAATATGAGGGCGCCGGCGACTTCCAGGCGCAAAGCCCCGGCGGGAAGAACCTGCATTTCGGCGTTCGCGAGCACGCGATGGCGGCGGTCGTGAACGGGCTGTCGCTTTCCAAGCTCCGACCCTTCGGAGCGACCTTCTTCATCTTCAGCGACTACGCCCGGCCCGCCATCCGCCTGTCCGCAATCATGGAATTACCCACGCTCTTGGTCTTCACGCACGACGCCATGGGAGACGGCGAGGACGGCCCGACTCATCAGCCGGTGGAACAGCTGGTGTCGCTGCGCGCCATTCCCGGGTTGGTGGTTTTGCGGCCTGGCGACGCAAACGAAGTGGTGGAGGCCTACCGCCATGTTGTGCAACTGAGCCACCAGCCGGCCGTGCTGGCGTTGTCGCGCCAGCCGTTGCCCACGCTGGACCGGCGCAAGTACGCGCAGGCCTCCGGAGTGGCGCGGGGCGCCTACGTGCTCGGCGATCCCCCCGGCGGCAATCCAGAAGTAATCCTCATCGCCTCGGGCAGCGAACTCAGCCTTGCGGTGCAGGCTCACGAGCAGCTCCTTGCCAAGGGCGTCCGTTCGCGGGTGGTGTCGATGCCTTCCTGGGATCTCTTCGAGCAGCAGCCGCGCGAGTACCGTGAGACCGTGCTGCTGCCGCGAGTAAAGGCGCGCGTGGCTGTGGAGCAAGGTTCGACATTGGGTTGGGAGCGCTACGTCGGCGAGTCGGGTCGGGTGATTGGCATGAAGACCTTCGGGGCATCGGCCCCACTCAAGGAGCTGCAGAGGAAGTTCGGCTTCGAGCCGGAGGACGTGATGGCGGCCGCGATGGAACAACTGGGGGGGATCAAGCGCTCGGTGCCGACGTAGTCGCCGCCGCTAACGTCGGCCTTGTTGACTTGCCGCTTTTGCCCCGGGCTGAACTGGAATCGACAACTAAATCAAGTCCGCGATGGTCGCGGGCTGCGGTTCGCGTGGTTCATATCGGAGAGGTCAAACAATGGCAGAGAACGACAATCTTCGCTATACGAAGATGGCCCTCAACAATGGCTCCGGTGCTATCCCCGCTCTCGGCTTTGGCACACTGATTCCCGACCCCGTCGCGACCAAAGTTGCGACCAAGGCGGCGCTGGAGATCGGATTTCGCCAGCTCGACGCTTCGGAACGCTACCGAAATGAAAAGGAGGTCGGCGAAGCGATCCAAGAGGTGTTCAAGGCGGGGAAGATCAAGCGAGAGGAAGTGTTTATCGCCACGAAGCTTTGGAATAACAATCATCGTCCTGAACGCGTCAAACCAGCCCTCGAGGCCAGTCTCAAGAAACTCCAACTCGACTACGTCGATCTCTATCTCATCCACACACCCTTTGCCTTCCAACCTGGAGACGAGCAAGACCCGAGGGATGCGAACGGCAATGTGATTTATGACAAAGGGGTGACGTTGCTGGATACCTGGAGGGCGTTGGAGGGCCTGATCGACGGAGGCAAGTGCAAGGCCATCGGCCTATCCGATGTCAGCCTGGACCAGACGAAAGAGATCTTCGAAGCGGCGAGGATCAAGCCCGCTGTAGTTCACGTCGAATCGCATCCGTATCTCCCGCAGTGGGAGCTTTTGGACTACTGCAAAGCAAATGGCATTGTGCTGCAAGCGTTCGCAGCGCTGGGGCATAGCAGCAAGCCTAATTTGTTGGAAGATCCTGTCATCACGGCCATCGCCAAGAGAGTCAACAAGACCCCGGCGCAGGTCTTGCTCGCCTGGGCCATCCAGCGTGGGACGGCCCTGCTGACCACCTCGAAGACCCCCAGCCGGATCAAGGAGAACTTTGAAGTCTCCGCCCTTCCTGAAGAGGCCGTGCGAGAGATTAGCGAAGGAATCACATCGCGGGTCAGGTTTAATGCAGTCGTCGAGACCGGCGTTCCAGGGTTCATTCCGAGAGCAAAGGGAGGTTGAGACTTTGGCTTCGCTCGGGAGCACGTTGTGGCGGCGTCCGCGAGCAGCTCAAGGTGTAGCAAACGCTTTGGAGGGAAATCGGTCATGCGCGCGTTACGAGACATTCTGGCACAGGCGGCAGAGACGGGAGTGGCGATCGGCCATTTCAACGTTGCCGACCTGGTTCTGTTAAAGGCGGTCTTCGCGGCCGCGCGAGAAGTGAAAGTTCCTGTACTGGTGGGCGCGTCCGAGGGGGAGCGTGAGTTTCTCGGTACTCGTCAGCTCGCGGCCCTGGTGAGGAGCTTGCGTGAGGAATTCGACTATCCCATCTTTCTCAACGCGGACCATACCCATTCACTCGCCAAGGCGGTGGAGGCGGTGAAGGCCGGGTTCGATTCGGTCGTCTTCGATCTTTCCGCGTTGCCCTTTGACGAGAATGTGCGCCAGACCAGGGAGGCCGTTGAGGTGCTCAAAGGAATCAACCCGGCCGTGTTGGTGGAAGGCGAGATCGGCGACATAGGCACCGGCTCCGAAATCCACGCCCACGCTCCCGACCTGTCCCGCGGCCTCACGACTGCGGACGATGCGCGACGATTCGTCGAGCCCACGGGCATCGACATCCTGGCTCCGGCCGTGGGCAACATGCACGGCATGCTCGAAAGCATGGTTCACGGCGACACCAGGAAGCGTCTGGACAGCGAGCGAATCCGACGCATCAAGGCGGCGGCGCGAGTCTTCTTGACGCTGCACGGCGGTTCGGGGACCAACGACGATGATCTGCGGAATGCCATCGCCGCGGGAATCAACATCGTCCACATCAATACCGAGTTGCGCGTCGCGTGGCGGCGCGGGCTGGAAGACGGCTTGATGAAGCATCCCAACGAAATCGTGCCCTACAAAATCCTTCCCAGGGCGGTTGACGCGGTGAAGAAAGTGGTCGGCTCGCGCCTGAAGCTGTTCAGCGAGGGAGGGCGCTTGTTGGACAGCGCCACTCGGCTCGCCGGAACTACTCCATGAAGCTGGCCGAAGGCATCCGCAAATTCTACGCCGACGCCCGCAAGCTGGAGCAGTTCGCCCAGACACGTGTGACCCAGAAGATGGCCAGTTGAAATAC
>Ga0335075_10019290_pt1 | contig 10085 bp, 10 predicted proteins | sample Lox_Sample_24_FD_206723 | JGI IMG/M metagenome (GOLD analysis project Ga0335075, IMG submission 206723) | Soil microbial communities from Loxahatchee National Wildlife Refuge, Florida, United States - Lox_Sample_2.4 | ecosystem: Environmental > Terrestrial > Soil > Wetlands | place: USA...
GACGTCGAGCGCCGAGACCGGCTCGTCGCACACCACGAGCTCCGGATCGGGCGCGAGCGCGCGCGCAATCCCGATGCGCTGGCGCTGCCCGCCCGAGAATTCATGCGGATAGCGGCTCGCATGGTAGCTCGCCAGACCCACCAGCCCGAGAAGCTCCCGCACGCGCGTCTGCCGCTCCGCCCGCCCGCCGATCCCGTGCACCCGAAGCGGCTCCTCGAGGATCTCCGCCACCGTCATCCGCGGGTTCAGCGAGGCGAACGGGTCCTGGAAGATGATCTGCATGCGCCGGCGCAGCTGCCGCAGCGCTTCGCCCTCGAGCGCCGTAATGTCCTCTCCGCCAAACCTTATGCTGCCCTTGGTGGGTGGAATGAGCCGGAGCACAAGCCGCGCCGTCGTCGATTTCCCGCAGCCGGATTCGCCCACCAGCGCCAGCGTCTCCCGGCGCGCCAACGCGAACGAAATGCCGTCCACCGCGCGCACCTCACCGAGGCGGCGCGAGAAGAGAACGCCGCGCTGAAGCGGGAAATGCTTGGCGAGGCCGTCAACCTCGAGCAGCTTTTCCATCACGCCGCGCGGCTCACGGATTGCTCGATCGGGGCGCGGATACAGGCGACGCGATGCTCGGCGCCCACGCTCGCCAGCTTCGGATCGCTCGCCGCGCACTCCGACACCGCGAACACGCAGCGCGGATGGAACCGGCAGCCCGACGGCAGCGCAAAGGGCGGCGGCACCGCGCCCTCGATCGCCAGCAGCCGCTCGCGCGTCTCCTCGAGGCGCGGAATGCTCCCGAGCAGGCCGAGCGTATAGGGGTGCTGCGGGTCGTCGAAAAGCGCACCGACCGGCGCCTGCTCGACGATCCGTCCCGCATACATCACCGCGACCTTGTCCGCCGTCTCGGCGACCACGCCGAGGTCATGCGTGATCAGGATGATCGCCATCCCGGTCTCGCGCTGAAGATCAGCGAGCAGCCCAAGAATTTCCGCCTGTACGGTGACATCCAGCGCCGTCGTCGGCTCGTCCGCGATCAGGAGGTCCGGGCGGCAGGCGAGCGCCATCGCGATCATCACGCGCTGGCGCATGCCGCCGGAGAGCTGGTGCGGGAATTCGTCGAGCCGGCGCTCCGGCGCCGGGATCCGAACATGCGCGAGCGCCTCGATCGCCCGCGCGCGCAGCGCCCGCGCGCCCAGCGAGCGGTCATGCGCGCGCATCGCCTCCATGATCTGCCTGCCCACCGTGAACGCCGGGTTGAGGCTCGTCATAGGCTCCTGGAAGATCATCGCGATCCGGTTGCCGCGCATGGCGCGCATCGCCGCCGGCGGCAGCCCCAGCAGGTCGGTCCCCTCGAACAGGACGCGCCCTGCCGCGATCCGCCCGGGTGCGGCGATCAGCCGCATGAGCGAAAGCGACAGGACGGATTTTCCGCAGCCGGATTCGCCCACGATCCCGAGCGTCTCGCCGCGCTCGACCGTGAGATCGACCCCATCGACCGCCGGAACGTCGCCCATCTTCTGGCGGAAGACGGTGCGCAGGCCCTCGATCCTGAGCAGCTCCGTCAACCCGCGCCCGCCGCCGGAAGGATCGGCGCCGGCCTCAGCTCCGATAGTCCGGCTGGTCGTTCTCGATCAGCCGGAGCGAGGCTTCCCACGCCACATCGACGATGCCGCGATCCACGCCGCGGTTGAACTGCGCGGCGGTGTGCCGCCGCACCTTCTTGGCGGGGAAGATGAGCCTGGACCCGCCTGCCTGTGCGGCGATCTGCGCCTGGCAGGCGCGCTCGAGCACGTAGATCTGGTCGAACGCCTCCGCGACCGAGCTCCCGCCGACCAGCAGCCCGTGGTTGCGCAGGATCATCGCCTTGTGCGTGCCGAGATCGGCGATCAGCCGCTCGCGCTCCGTCCGATCGAAGGCGATGCCTTCGTAATCATGGTAGCCGAGATGGCCGTAGAACTTGAGCGCGTGCTGGCTGATCGGCAGCAGCCCCTTCTTCTGTGCCGAGACTGCGATGCCGGCCGAGGTGTGGGTATGGATCACGCAAAGCAGGTCGGGCCGTGCCATATGGATCGCGGAGTGGATGACGAAGCCGGCGACATTCACGCGTTTGCTCTCTGCTTCGTCCTGCTCGACGATGTTGCCGTCGAGATCGATCTTCACCAGGTCGGAGGCCCGCATCTCGTGAAAGAACGTGCCGTACTGGTTGATGAGGAAATGGTGCTCGGGGCCGGGAATGCGCGCGCTGAGATGGGTATAGATGAGGTCGGTCATGCGGAAATGCGCGAGCAGGCGGTAGAGGGCGGCGAGGTCGCAACGGATCTGCCATTCCTCGTCCGTGATGCCGGAGCGGGCGGCCGGGCGGCTGACGACGTTCATGGTGGTTCTCCCTGGGCGGTTCCCCGTGGCGGGCCCAAACCGCAATTCCAGCATGGACCCCCCGCATAGGGAAGGGCTGAGCCCCCGGTCTGGCCGCGCGCCGCCGGCGAGGTATGCTCGGCCGGCGCGCTGGGAGCGGAGGAAACCGATGGCGACAATTTCGATCAAGGCTTCGGACGGGTCCGGCAGCTTCAACGCCCTGGTGGTCGAACCGCAGACGAAGCCGGCCGGCGCCGTCGTGCTGATCCAGGAGATCTTCGGCGTCAACGACGCGATGCGCGCGGCCGCCGCCTGGGTCGCGGACCTCGGCTTCGTCGCCGTGTGCCCCGACCTCTTCTGGCGGATCGAGCCCGGGATCGACATCACCGACAAGTCCGAGGCCGAGTGGAAGCGCGCCTTCGAGCTCTTCCAGGCGTTCGACCGGGCGAAGGGCATGGAGGACCTGAAGGCGACGCTCGCGGCGGCGCGGGCGCTCCCCGGCACAAACGGAAAGGCGGGGACGCTCGGCTACTGCCTCGGCGGCGCGGCCGCCTTCATGATGGCCGAGCAGTCGGACGCGGACGTCAACATCTCCTATTACGGCGTCGGGCTCGACAGCCTGCTCGACGGCCTTTCTGCGGTCAGCAAGCCGCTCGTCGTCCACATCGCCGACCAAGACGAATTCTTCCCCGCCGAGGGCCGGGCGAAAGTCGTCGCCGCGACCAAGGGAAATCCCTTCATCCATACTTACGTCTACCCCAAGGCCAACCACGCCTTCGCCCGCGTCGGCGGGGTGCACTGGAACGGCCGCGCGGCGTGCATCGCCAATGGCCGCACCGCGGAGGCGTTGGGCGCCGCTTTGGACTAGCCTGTTTGGACTAGCCTGGGGCTAGGGCCCTAAGCGCTGCGCGGCACAAAAAAGGATCGGGTCCCGGATCTCAAGGCCCTGGCGGGGGTGCCGGGGGCGGAGCCCCTGGCCCACCGAGGCCCTTGAGCTCGGCGCAGATCGCCTCGGTCGTCACCTGCCGGCAATAGCCGCGGTTGTTGGCGAGCGAGCTCTCGTGCCGCGCCTTGCTCAGCGTCGCGCAGGCATCGGTCACGAGCGTGACCAGGTAGCCGAGGTCGCAGGCGTCGCGGACGGCCGAGTCGATGCACTGGTCGGTCAGCACGCCGGCGATGATGAGGTATTTCACCCCGAGATTGCCAAGCACGTAGTGGATGTTCGTCGACATGAAGACCGAGGATGAAGTCTTTGGGATAACGATCTCGTCTTCATCGGGTGCGATCTCGTCGAGCATCTCCGCGTCGCGCGATCCTTTCGCGCAGAAAATTTTCGAGATCTTGTAATCGAGGCTGATGTCCCGGCCGTCCCGGGTCAGGGCCTCGATCACCGTATACATCACCTCGACTCCGGCCGCCCGGGCCGCACGCTGCAGGCGCTGCATGTTGGGAACCGCTCGCGTGCGCATCTCCTCGAGGAAGAAGCCGTAGGTCGCGGCGACCTGCGCCGGCGAGAGGCCCTCATAGGCGCCGCCGCCCGGGGCCGATTCCTTCTGCACGTCGATGAAGAGGAGCGCCGTCTTTCCCTTCTCCACGGGGACGTCCCGGCTGAGGCCGAAATCCTTCATTCTCAATCCTCTCCGAGGTCCCTCAGGGCCAGGGGCAGAAGCCGCGCCAGACGCTCCGCCCAAGCCGTCTGGCCCCGGGCGGCGGCGATCAGGTCCTGGCGGATCTCGATCTCGACATAGTCGAGCCCGCCCCGCTCGGCGTGAACGGGTACGCCGTAATCGGTCTCGTCGCTCACCCGATAGGGCTCGTTATCCCCCACCATCAGATCGCCCTTGGCCCGCAGCAGCGAGGCCAGCGCCCCCGCGAGCCGGGGATTGCGGTTGTAGAGCACGGCGCAGTGCATTCCCCGCGCCACGCCCTTGAAAACAGGGGTAAAGCTGTGCATCGCGACATAGACGGTGCGGCGCCCGGCGGCGCGTCTCTCGGCAATCATCGCTGCGATCGCGGCATGGTAGGGGGAAAAAATCGCCCGCCGGCGGCGGTCCTTCTCCTCGTCCGGGAGCCCCGCATTGCCCGGCACCGCGGTCGTCTCGGAGATTTCCGGAATTGCGCTCGGCACGTCCGGCCGGCGGTTGCAGTCGATCACCAGGCGCGAATAGCGCTGCATGACCGAAGCCGCGTCGAGACGCCGCGCCAGCCCGCGTGTCACCCCGGCGATGCCGATGTCCCAGGCGATATGGCGCCGGAGCTCGCGCGGAGCCAGCCCGAGATCGCCGAGCGTGCGGGGGATCCGCCGTCCCGCATGGTCGGCGGTGAGGAGGAAATCGCTCGTCCCGTTCGGGTTCAGCCGGCGCACCGGCGATGGCTCGCCGGGCCCGAGCAACGGCCTCGCCTCCGTCACACGCTCAATAGACGGCCGCATAGCGGGCGCAGATCGCGGCGTCGTCCAGCCCGGCGAGGGCGGAAATCTCGGCCTTCTTGAAGGCGAGATAGGCGGACATGGCCGTCTCGCTCCACCACCCCTTTGCCGCCTCGTCGGCGGCGAGCGCCGCCAGCGCCTCCGGCAGGCTGCGCGGCAGCAGCGGCGCCGGCGCGCCCGGGGCGGGCAGCGCAAGGCCGCGCTTCAGCCCGTCCACCCCCGCATGGATCAGCGCGCCGAGCGCGAGGTAGGGGCAGCAGGCGGCGTCGGCGACCCGGAATTCGACATTGAACTGCTCGGCGGGCGGGGTCTGGGCGGTGGCGAAGACCGGGGAAATGCGCAACGCCGAGCCGCGGTCCTGCAAGCCGAGATCGGCCTGCACCGGCGCCCAGCGGTTGGGCGTGAGCCGGAAATAGGAGGCGACCGCGGCGGCGGAGAAGGCCGAGATCGCCGCCATATGGGCGAGGATGCCGGCGAAGAAGGGCTCCGCCCGGGCGCTCACCCCATAGGGCCGCGCCGGGTCGTGCGTGACCGGCTTGCCCCCTTCCCAAAGGCTCATATGGACATGCGTGCCGTTGCCGATGCCCGTGGGCTCGATCATCGGCGCGAGGATCGCCCGATGCCCGAGCCGCCAGGCGACGCCGCGCGCCATCTCGCGCGCGATCACCGCCCCGTCCGCGGCCTGGAGCGCCGGCTCGTGGGCGATGGTCACCTCGAACTGGCGCGGGCCGTATTCGGGCAGGAAGCTGTCCGGGGTGAGCCCGGCGGCGTTGAGGGCTGCGATCAGCGCCTCGCCGAAGCCGCCCTGGCGGCGGAAGGCGTCGAGCGCGTAGCTGGTGCCGGGCCGGTCCTCGACGCCGGTATAGACGAACTCCTGCTCGAAGCTCGCCCTGAGCCCGAGCCCGTAGCCGGCGAGCCCGGCGATCGCCCGCTTGAGGAAGTCGCGCGGGCAGCATTCCCAGGCGGTTCCGTCGGTGTTCTGGATATCGCCGAGATAGAAGCGCTCGGCCGTCCCGTCATCGAACGGCACGGCGGCGTGGGCGCGGTGGTCGGGCCTGATGATGAGGTCCCCGGCGGTGCCGAACGGGGTCGTGTAGATCGGGCCGAAGCACGACATCATGATGTTGGAATGGGTCAGCCCGACGCCCTTGGCGAGCCGCGCCTCGGTGTCGGCGACCGGGAAGGCCTTGCCGCGCACCAACCCCGCCCAGTCGCAGATGCCGGCGAACACCAGGTCTTCGCGTTGCATGATCTGGCCCAATCTCGTGGCGGGAGGCGCCCTGGCGGTACCGGGCGCGTGAGGAGTAGAAATAAACCATGAGTCTGGTCGATCTCGATAGCCTGGCCGGTATGATCCCGGCGGGTGCGGTGCTCGCCATCCCGCCGGACAATTCGGCGACCCCGGCTGCCTTCGCGCGCGCGCTGGTGCGGGCCGGGGCACGCGATCTCCGGCTCGTCGGCGTGCCGGTGTCGGGCTATGCCACGGACCTCCTGATCGGCGCCGGGTGCGTCGCTGAGGTGCAGTCGAGCGCGGTCTCGCTCGACGAGGCCGGCCCCGCGCCGTGCTTCACCCGGGCGGTCAAGGCGGGCACGCTCAGGATGCGGGACGCGACCTGCCCGGCGATGCATTCGATGCTCGAGGCGGCGGCCAAGGGCATCCCCTTCATCCCGATCCGCGGCATCCTCGGCAGCGACCTTCTCGCCCATCGACCGGACTGGACGGTGATCGACAACCCCTTCGGAAAGGGCGATCCGATCGTCTTGCTGCCCGCGCTCGTGCCCGATTTTGCCGCCTTTCACGCCGTCCTCGCCGACCGCGAGGGCAATGTCTGGGTGGGCAGGCACCGCGAGCTCGCGGTGATGGCCCACGCGGCGCGGCGGACACTGGTGACGGCGGAGCGCGTGGTCAAAGAAAATCTTATGGATGACGAGCGGATGGCGCCCGGAACCATAAGCGGGGTTTATATCGAGGCGGTCGCGGTCGCCGCGCGCGGGGCCTGGCCGGGCGGGCTGACGGACGAATATCCGGACGATGCTGCCCACATCGCGGAATACGCCGCGCTGGCGCGGACCGAGGAGGGGTTGCGGACCTATCTCGCCCGCTATGTCTACCGGAGGCCGGCCGAGGCCGCGGAATGACCGCAGGAATCAGCGACGAGGGCCTGATCGCGGCGATCGCCCGGCTGATCCCTCCGGCGCGCCATGTGGCGATCGGGGCGGCGAGCCCGATCCCGACCGCGGCCGCGCACCTCGCCCGGGAAATGTCGGGCAACCTGCGGGTTGCATCTCTTTATCAGCGTCGCGGCAATCCTTTCACCGACGGCACCGGCGAACTCTTCGACCTCGCCGCGCAGGGAAGGATCGATCTCTTCTTCCTCGGCGGGGGCGAGATCGACGGGGCGGGGAACATCAACCTGATCGGGACCGGCGACTGGCCGGGCCGGACCGTGCGGTTCCCGGGCAGCTTCGGCTCGGCCTTCATGTACATGACCGTGCCGCGGACCATCCTGTTCCGCAAGGAGCACTCCAGGCGGGTGCTGGTGCCGCGCGTGGCGCATATCTCGGCCCCGGGCACGTCTCCACCAGGCGTTTTTCGCCGCGGGCACGCCGACGCGCTGGTCACCGGGCGAGCCGTGTTCCACTTCGACCCCGCACGGGCCCGGTTCACGCTGACATCGGTGCATCCCGGGGAAAGCGAAAAAAGCATCCGGGCGGAGACGGGGTTCGATTACGACGTCGCCGATCCTCTGCGCGAAACCCCGGAGGCGACGGACGAGGAGCGAAGGATCCTGCGCCGCCGGCCGGCCGCGTAATGGGGGCGCTGGACGGGCTGAAGGTCGTCGACCTCTCGCGCGTGCTCGGTGGGCCGTACTGCACGATGATCCTCGCCGACCACGGCGCCGACGTCATCAAGCTCGAGCCGCCCCAGGGCGACGAGACCCGCGACTGGGGACCGCCTTTCGATGCGGACCAGACGGCGAGCTACTTCATCGGGGTCAACCGCAACAAGCGTTCCGTCGGGCTCGACCTCGGCAAGGGGGAGGGGCGGGCGGTGCTGCTCGCGCTGCTCGCGGACGCGGACGTGCTGGTGGAGAACTTCAAGCCGGGGGCGATGGAGCGCTGGGGCCTCGGCTACGCGGCGGACCTCGCGCCGCGCTTTTCCCGACTTGTCCATTGCCGGATCTCGGGCTTCGGCGCCGACGGGCCGCTCGGCGGGATGCCCGGCTATGACGCGATCCTGCAGGCGATGACCGGGCTGATGAGCGTCAACGGCGAACCGGCGGGCGGGGCGGTCCGGCTCGGCACGCCGGTGGTCGATCTCGCGACGGGGCTCTTCTCCGCGGTCGGCATCCTGATGGCGCTCCACGAGCGCGCCCGGTCGGGGCGGGGCCAGTTCCTCGACATGACGCTCTATGATTGCGGGCTGGCGCTGCTTCATCCCCAGGCCGCCAACTTCTTCCTCAACGGGCGCCGGCCGGTGCCGCTCGGCAACGCCCACCCGAACATCGCCCCTTACGAGAAATACCGGACCCGCACCTGCGAGATCTTCGTCGCCATAGGCAATGACGGGCAGTTCGCAAAACTCGCGCGCGAGATCGGACGGGCGGAGCTCGCCACGGACCCGCGCTTCCTCACCAATGCCGAGCGCGTCGCCAATCGCCCGGCGCTGATGGAGGCGCTCGGCGCCTGCTTCGGCTCCGAGGACGGGTACGCGCTGGCGACGCGCCTGCTTGCCGCCGGGCTACCGGTCGGGCCCGTGCTCGCCGTGGACGAGGCCGCCCAGGCGCCGCACACCGCCCACCGGGCGATGGTGACGGAGCTGGACGGCTATCGCGGGCTCGGCACGCCGATCAAATTTTCCCGCACGCCGGGCGGGACGCGCCTCAAGCCGCCCGCTTTTGCCGCCGATACCGAGGCGGTTCTTGCCGAGTACGGATTCGCGCCGGAGAGCGTCGCGAAAATCAGGGCGAGCGGCGCGCTCCCCGGGCGGCGGCGGAAATAGGCATCGCGACCGCCCGCCCTCCCGCGCCGCGCGTTCGCGAGACGGATCGAGACGCCGTCAGCAAGAGGGTGAGCGCATGAGCAAAGCCACGATCCGGCGAGCGATCGTCGCAGCCTGCCGGCACATGAACGCGATCGGCATCAACCAGGGCATGGCGGGAAACATCAGCGTGCGGGACGGCGCGACGATGCTGATCACCCCTTCGGCCGTGCCCTACGACGAGATGACGGCCGAGGACATCGCGGCGATGCCGATCGCCGGCGAGTACGGAGCCTGGGAGGGCAGGCGCAGGCCCTCGACGGAGTGGCGCCTGCATCTCGACATCATGCGCGCGCGACCCGAGGCGGGCGCGATCGTGCACAGCCACGCCACCCACTGCACCGTGCTGGCGATCGCGCGCAAGCCGATCCCGGCTTGCCACTACATGATGGCGGCGTTCGGCGGCGCCGACGTGCGCGTCGCCGAATACGCGGCGTTCGGCACCAGCGAGCTTTCGCGGAACGCGCTCGCCGCGCTCGAGGGCCGCTCGGCCTGTCTGCTCGCGAATCACGGCATGGTCGTTGTCGGCGCGGGCCTGGCGCGGGCGATGTGGGCGGCGGCCGAGCTCGAGACGATCGCGCGGCAATATTATATGAGCCTCCTGATCGGCGGCCCGCACATCCTGAGCGATGCGGAGATCGCCGAGACGGCGCGCAATTTCGGCTCCTACGGCGCGCAGGAAGAGGCTGCGTGACAGAGGGCTGCGCGACTCTGGGGTGCGACTACGACCTCGTCATCATCGGCGGCGGTATCAACGGCGCGGGCATCGCCCGCGACGCGGCCGGGCGGGGCCTGAAGGTGCTGCTCGCCGAGCAGGGCGATCTCGCGCAAGGGACGTCCTCGCGCTCGAGCAAGCTCGTGCATGGCGGGCTGCGCTATCTCGAATATTACGAGTTCCGGCTGGTGCGGGAGGCGCTGATCGAGCGCGAGGTGCTGCTCGCGGCCGCGCCCCACATCGTCCGGCCGATGCGCTTCGTCCTGCCGCATTCGCCCGAGCAGCGCTCGGCGACGCTGATCCGTCTCGGGCTCTTCCTCTACGACCATCTCGGCGGGCGGCGGAAGCTGCCCGGCTCGCGCCGGCTCGATCTTGCACGGGCGCCGGAGGGCGCGCCGATCCGGGAGGAATTCCGGCGTGGGTTCGCCTATGCCGATTGCTGGGTCGATGACGCGCGGCTCGTCGTTCTGAACGCGCTGGACGCCGCGGCGCGCGGCGCCGAGGTGCTGACGCGGACGAAGGTCGCGCGGGCGCGGCGCGCGAACGGGGCCTGG
>Ga0335075_10019291_pt1 | contig 10085 bp, 7 predicted proteins | sample Lox_Sample_24_FD_206723 | JGI IMG/M metagenome (GOLD analysis project Ga0335075, IMG submission 206723) | Soil microbial communities from Loxahatchee National Wildlife Refuge, Florida, United States - Lox_Sample_2.4 | ecosystem: Environmental > Terrestrial > Soil > Wetlands | place: USA: Florida...
CGCGCCTGCCTCCCAGGCGACGGCGGCCTGGATCTTCACGCGGGCTCCTTTGCTCGTGGACAGGTAACAGATGTTGAAATTTCCGGAATGTCGGATTCGCTGTTTGAATCCGACATTCCGGGTGGGGCCGGTAGGGCCGGTGGGGCCGGTGGGGCCGGTGGGGCCGGTGGGCCTGGGTCGCTAGGCGGGTGGGGGCGGTGGTGGGGCGGGGCGGGCTAGTGGGGCCGGTGGGGCTGTCTGGGTCATGAGGGCTTTCTTCCTCAGGAAGCGGAGGATGGAGCCCGGGCCGGTCCGGTCGCCGCCCAGGCCGGAGTCGGCGAAGGAGTTCGTGCCGATGTCCCTGGTCTTGAACAGGGTGAGGAACGTGTCCTGAAGGGCGATCGTGCCCGCGTTGACGCGCTCGGCGAGCTTCGCGGCCTCCTCCGGGGTGCCGGCGATAACCGAGGCGGACAGGCCGTAGTGGGTGTCGTTGGCCAGGGCGACCGCCTCGTCGTCGGTGCGGTAGCGCATGACCGGGATGATCGGGGCGAACGTCTCCTCGACCATCAGCAGCATGTCGTGGCTGACCTCGGTGAGCACCGTGGGGCGCATGAAGTGGCCACCGCTTACCCCGGGCTCGGCGCCAAGGACCTCCGGCGGGCCGCCCGTCCGCAGCACGGCGCCCTTGGCGAGGGCGTCGGCCAGGTGCTCGCCGGCGATCTCCGCCTGCCGGTCGTAGCCGAACGGGCCGATCTCGCCCTCGTTGATGTCCGGGTAGTTGAGCCGCAGCGCGCCGGCCTTGCGCACCAGGATGTCCACGAACTGGTCGTGCACGGACTCGTGCACGTAGACACGCTCGACGGAGAAGCAGACCTGGCCGGTGCCCGACGTCGCGCCGCGCAGCACCGCCGTGGCGGCCGCGTCCAGGTCCGCGGTCCCGGTGACGATCGCCGGGTCCTTGCCGCCAAGCTCCAGGTACGCCGGGATCAGCCGCTCCGCGCATGCCACCGCCACCTTGCGCCCGTTGGCCACCGAACCGGTGAAGCACAGCATGTCGATCCGCTCGATGAGCTGCTGGCCGGTCCGGCCGTCACCGGTAATAAAGGTGAACACCTCGGCCAGCTCGGGCACCGCGCGGATCGTGTCCATCAGCGGCTCGACAAACCGAGGCGCGACCTCGGACGGCTTGACGATCACGGCTGAGCCGGCGAACAGGGCGGGCACCGGGTCGAGGCAGGACAGCATCAGCGGCCCGTTCCACGGTGAGATCACCCCGACCAGCTGATAGGGCACCAGCTGGGTGCGGAACGTGATGCTCGGCACGATCGAGTTGACGCCCGACCTGGCCGCCGCGTCGAGCACGCCGGCCGCGTCGGCCGCCCAGGAGCGGACGCTCGACGCGACGATCCGCGGCGACATCAGCGCGAGCAGGCCGCCGCCGGTGTCGGTGAAGTCGGCCGCCGACAGCTTTCCGTACGCCGCGTCAAGCTCGTCCGCCCAGCGGAGCATGACCTCGACGCGGTGCCCGAGCGGGGCGGCGGCCCACTTCACCTGGGCGGCCCGCAGCGCGTCGCACAGTTCCGTGAGCTCCTGCTCGGCCGGCGGGGTGATCTGGTAGTCCACCTCGCCGGTGTAGGGGTTCTTGACCGGCAGTGTTCGCACGTCAGATCAGCGGGCCGGCCGGGGCGTTGATCTTGGCGCGGTCGTCGCCCACCCAGGGCACCTCGTCGTTCATCCACTTGACGATGTGCATGGACTTGAACAGCCACTCGCCGGACGCCTTGGTGAGCACGTTGTCCCAGCTGGCGAGGCCGAAGACGATGTTGCGCTTGAAGTCCACCTGGTACTGCACCAGCGTGGAGTACGCCTTGACGTGCATCTCCTGCTCGCCCAGCGGGGTCAGGATGAAGTGGTTGGCCAGGTGCTGGCGGCCGATGAACCAGCCGGGCTTGTCATACCACAGGTGGCTGAGGAGGATCTTGATCTGCTCGTGGCCGTGGAAGATGCCCTGCGGCTGGTGCTCGAACGAGGCGTCCTCGGTGAAGCAGGACAGCACCTGCTCCTCGTCGCCGGTGTTCAGGCCCCAGGCGTAGTAGGCGAACAGCTCCTGGATCTCCAGGCGGTCCTCGACCGGGATCTTCGGACGGGGCATGTCAAGCTCCTTTGCTTGGTGGCGCGGTCATGGTTTACCTGCGGTCATCGGGGTTGGGGGGGTCGTCCCCCCGGGGAGACGACTGCGTCACCCGGTTGACGAAGCGCGCGAGCTGTGCGCCGAGCGCCAGGTCATCCACGCCGATCGAGCCGATCTGGGAGATGTGGTTGTGTCCCTCCGACCAGATCACCGGCGGGACCGTGCCCTTGCGGGCGAACCAGGCCTCGGTCAGCGCCACGATCTGGCCCTGGCTGAACCGCGGGTCGCGCTGGGCGATGGCGAAGATCAGCGGAACCTCGCTGTCGAGCAGCCCGGGGAGCGAGTTGACCTCCGTCGAGGGCCGGTCACCGAAGTAGCTGACCTCAAGCTCACCGCGCGAGGCGCCGTCCGGGATCTGGTAGAAGCCGGAGAGCAGGCCCGCGCCCCTGACGCCGTCGAGCGTGCCGCCCCCTTGACCCGCCAGGTAGGAGGCAACGTGCACGCAGCCGGCCGAGTGGCCCGCCACCACGATCCTCCCCGGGTCGCCGCCGTAGGCGGCGATGTTGTCGCGGACCCACTGGACGGCGGCGGCGACGTCCTGCGCGCCGGACGGCCAGGTGTGCTCGGGGGCGAGACGGTAGGTGATCGTGACGCCGACCCAGCCGTTGCGAACGGCCCACGCGCCGATGTGGTCGTACTGCGGCGTGCCCGGCACCACCTTGTCGCCGCCGACGAATCCGCCGCCGTGCACGAACACGAGCACCGGGGCGCCCGCCTCTTCGCCTGAGGTGTGCACGTCGAGGCGGTGTCGCTCGTGGTCGCCGTAGCGCCGGTCGCGGTCGATCTTCGGCGCGGCGTAGCCGACCTTGTCGTGGAACGGCTTGAGCAGCGCCCAGCTCGTGGCCACCAGCTCCGGCGTGATCGCCGAGTCAAGCCCGGTGAGCTGTGCGATCACGTCCGGCGGAAGTTGCTCCGTCACAGTTGCGGTACCTTTCGCTCGCTAGGGGAAGCCTGTCGCCAGGATTTCAATGGCTACCTAGTAGAAGAACGCGATCGTGCGCAGCTCGACCGACTCCCTGGGGTTCGCCTCGGCCGCGTAGGGCGCCTCGAAGGCGGTGTGCGGCGACCGCCAGGCCACGCTGTGGTCGCTGTCATGGAGCTTGAACAGCAGCGCCTCGTCCGCGGTCAGGTCGGGGAAGAACCACCAGCGGTGCCCGGGCCGCGGCGCGAAGATCGAGCCGGCCGGCTGTGCGTCCGGGTCCTCGATGTCCGGCACGTTGTCCGGGTCGGGGAGCTTGTCGACGAACAGCAGCAGGTTCGGCTCGCCCTCGTCGTCATCGACGGACCGGTAGTCGAGCAGCGCCAGCGGCCAGTCCTGCGGCGGCGGGCTGAACGCGCGCCATAGGGAGGTCATGACCGCCCGCTTGTACGGCTCGCGGCGCGGCGAGACGGCGGTCATGCGGTCGTGGGCCCGGCCCGGATGCATGTCGACGTGCACGTCGGAGGCGGGCGGCTGCGCGCCGTCAAGCGCCTGGCCGGCGCGCCTGATCACCCAGCCGAGCGCGACGACTTCGTCCGCGCCGAGCGCTTCCTTCACCAGTTCGGACGCCTCGCCTTGGTACGTGCCGTCGAGCTGCGCCGGGTCGCCGAAGTCCGCGACCGCGCTGGTGTGGCGCAGCAGCGTGAAGCCGCTGCGGTCGAGGCCGAACTGGTCGGCGTACGGCCGGCCGTTCGCGATCGTGACCGTGGTCGGCGCGTACTCCGTGGTCGTCATGTGCCCGCCGGGGGCGACGTAGAGCCGGTTACGCCGCGATCCTGGCCTGAGGTAGTTGAGCGTGGCCGACACTGTGCTTATCGGCTCTGCGCTCATCGCCGTGTCGCCGGTGACACCATCCATATGATCAACTATCCGCCGCCGTGCCCGGTAGCTCCAGTCGCGCGGCCACAGCGCCGCGCGCTCGTTTTTGGCCCCGGGCCGCTAACGCCCGCTCATGGCCGCTCATGGCCGCTCATGGCCGCTCGTGCCCGCTTACCGCCGCTCACGGCGCTAACGCCCCAGGGCCGGCGGCCCGAACGCCGGGATCTCGCCCGCGCCCACCGGGGCGACCAGTTCGGTGCCGACCACCTCCGGGTCGATGACCAGGGCCACCATCTTGCTCTCGGCCGGCGCCCCGTCCGCCGCCGGCCGCGGTGTGCCCCCGGCGACGGCCCGGCCGACGCCCGGGGCCGCCTCGACGATGTGCGGCGCCAGCATCTGGTCCTCGGGCAGCGCCATCAGCGACTCCGGCTGGACCTTGTGGTCGTAGACCAGCTCGTAGGTGATCTCGTCGCCGACGCTCACGCCGTCGGTCCGCGCCAGGGACGTGGTGCTGGTGTGGCTCGTTTCCTCGGTCGTCGACCAGGACTTGGTGTGCGAGTCGCTCTCGTGCTTGGCGGTGAACCAGGTCTTCGTCTTCACGATGTCGACCTGGCGCTTGCCCGCCCCCGCGGCCGGGCCGCGAGAGCCGCGAGAGCCGCCCGCGCCGCCAGAACCGCCAGAACCGCCGGAGCTGCCCGTGGACCGCTCGCGTGGCCGCGGGTCGGCCGTCCGCTTCTCCGCGGCGTCGCGCACCGCCGTGTCCGGCCGCCCGCCGCCGCGAGCCTGGCCGGCGCCTGCGCGGCCGGACGACTCGCCACCGCCGGCCGTCGCCCGCTGATCGGTGTCCGCCCGGCGCCGGTCGTCACGCGGCCGCTGGTCCTCGACGTGCACGTGAACCTGCGGCTCGTGCCGCGGAACCTCCGCCTCCGCGTACGACTGCCCGGTCGTGGTCCCGGTCGTGTGGGTGTCGGCCTCGCCCTCGGTGCGGCCGGTGGTGTGCGTCACGGAGTCGCTCGTGGTGCGGGTGCGCGACCGGCTGACCGTGTGCCTGCGGGAAAACCGCCCGGCGACGAACCGGCGCTCAAGCCCGATGTGCTCGGCCGCGCGCAGCGCCTCCGGCCTGGTCGCCAGCCGCATGAACGCGGTGTGCCTGGTGTCCAGGTGCCGCGCGGACTCCTCGGTCAGCCGGGAGAAGGTCCTGACCAGGGGGATGTCGTAGCGCTCGCACACGGCGGTGAGCCGCCCCAGGTGCCTGGTCGACTGCTCGTCCGCGCCGGCCAGGATGACCGCGGGCCGGATGCCGCCGCCCGCGCCGTCGGGATCGGCGGTGGAGACGGCGCGGGTAACCCACTGCACGACCAGGGCGGCGGTCAGGTCGGCCGCGACGTCGCGCGGCCCCTCGGCGAGCGACAGGCAGGTCAGCCTGGCCGGCGAACGCGGCCCCGCGGCCCCGCCCAGGCCGGCGCCGAGCGCCGTGAGCGGCTCGACCACGGCCGCGAGCCTGACGAGGTTCCCCGTGACCTGCCGACGGAACCCGTCGCCGAAAAGCGTGCCGAGGCCGGCCCGCTCGCCCTCGGCCAGCACGTCGCCGGCGGCCGGCGACGGGTCGCCGAGCAGTTCGGTCAGCGCGGCGTGCAGTCGTCCCATGGCGATGTCGGTGCCGAGCACGCCGAGGATCTTCTTGAGGATCATCAGGTCGGTCGCGCGGCCCGCCGCGGTCGCGCCGACGTCGTCGGCGTGCACCACCTCGACGATCAGCGACGCGATCTGCTCCCCGCCGAGCCCGGCCAGCAGCGGCGTCTCCCCGAGGTCGGTGGGCAGCTCGTAGTCCTGAACGGAGAGGCCGGCCCGCGCGGCGGCGGCGAGCAGCCCGTCCGCCACCCGGTCCTGCGTCAGATCGAGGACGATCACCGCCCGCTGGTCGAGCAGCTCCCAGCCGAGCCCGGTCACCATGCTCTGCCGCCCGGCCCCGGTGCCGCCGAAAACGTCGAGCCTGCTGATGTCCTCGTGCGCGGCCACCTGGAGCCAGCGCGGGGCGGCCGCGATCCGCTCCGCCTCGGACTCGGCCCACCGGGCCTTGCCCTGCTCGTACTCGGCGACCTCGGCCGCGTGCCGTTCCTCTTGCCGCTCGGTCTCCGTGCGCAGCCTGCCCGCCGCCCGCCGCCGGTTGAGCCCGAGCAGCAGCACCGGCAGCCAGCAGCACAGCGCGAGCCCGGACGCGACGCCCCAGCCCCAGGTGATGCGCGCCACCGCCGAGAGGAAGCCGAAGAGCACGAACGCGAACAGCCCGACGGCGATCAGCAGGCGGCTCCACAGGTTCCTGGCATGCTGCGCCGCCTGAAGCGCGGCCACCTTCGCCGGATCGGGCGCCGGCTCGGCCGGCGCGGGCCGCTCGAAATCACGCGGGCGCAGCCCAGGTTCATTGGGAATCCAGCCCAGGTGCAGCCCCATAAGTGGAGATTAAGCCGCGAAACGGCGCGTATCAATTCGATGCCCACCAAACCGGTCTAACTCGCCTGCTGACCGAACCACGCCATGATGAGCGCGCCTGGTCCGCGCACCGGGGCGATGTTCACGCATCCGGGCCAGGGGTACATGCTCGCGGTCGTGGTGAACGTGCCGCGGTCGGTCGCGGCGGTGGTGCCGAGGCCGGGAGAGCCGTCGCTCAGCGTCCACACGGTCATCCCCACGCCGATGCGCTGGAGGTAGGCGAAGTACCTGGGCACGGCCGTGGGGGCGTCGCTCCAGCACGGGCCGCTGTCACCGTTGGCGTCCCAGGAGCCCACGTACTGGTTGCGGGTCGCCCACTCGCCGTCGTTCACCGACAGCTCGTCGTCCTTGACCAGGTCGCCGAACTGCGCGTCCCAGTTCGCGACCGTGCGGGGGACGCCGAGCACGGTGGGGTGGTGGAACGAGTAGCTGACGTTGGGCACCCCGTTCAGCAGGAACGTGCCGGGGTCGGCGGTCGCTCGCAGCGCCGCCTCGTTCTGCACCTGGGCCATCGCGTTCGCCTGGCCGGCCTGGGCCGCCGTCAGGCCCGCGAGCCCCTGGTTGCCCGGCGGCTCAACCCACAGCATGTTCTTGGCCCAGCCCTCGGCCCGGAGCATCTCCGCGAGCTGCTGGTGCCCCAGGTAGGCGACGCCCTGGTAGACGCCGCCGTCCTTCCACAGCGTCATGTACTGCCTGACGGTGGTCCCCGCCAGCGGCCGCGGCTCGTTGAACACGTCGAGCAGGACGCTGGCGTCGTTGCCGTAGTACGGCTGGAGTATCGACCAGAACTTGAAGGTCTCCAGCGTCGGCAGCGGCTCGTTCAGCGTGTACCGCCCGCCCCCGGGCTCGGTCTGGGCGTTGAGCACCACGACAAGGCCCTTGGCCTTCGCGTAGCTGACCACGGCCCGGATGAGGTCCAGGTAGCTGTGGTCGCCGGTGTCCTCGCGGACCACGAGGTCGTCCTGCTCGATCTGGAGCCGGACGATGTTCCCGTGCCACGCGCCCGCGATCGCGTTGAGCTGGGCCTCGGTCTCCGCAAGCACGCTCGAGTAGGCGTGGGCGTCGTCGAGGTACGGCGTGGTGTACTCAAGCGTGCTCAGCGTGAACCCGCGCGGCACGAACACCTGGCCGGTCGACGTCACCATGTTCGCGTGGTCGACGTGCAGGTCCGGCGGCGCGCCGGGGGTGACGACCGGAGGCCCGCCGCCGGCCGGCACGGCGTTCCACTCCTGGGCCGATGGCTGGCCAACGCCGGCGTCCCACAGCTGCACGAGGTTGCCGTCGCGCTGCGCGTCGTGCTCGTTGTCCAGCGTGGTGCCCGAGTACTTGTTCACGATCTGGCGGGCGAAGGCATTGATCGTCCAGTAGCTGCCGCGGTAGGAGCGCGCGCAGTCCACCATCACCAGCGGCGAGCCGTCCGCGCTGGCCGCGTAGCCGTTCGCGGCGTCGCCGGTGCCGAGGCAGTAGCCGTTGGGATTGCGGATCGTCCCGTCCGGCTCGGCCCGCCACGCCTGGTCACGGTTGCCCAGGCACGTCCACAGCACGACGGGCTGGCCGTCGCGGGCGATGTCGCCCTTGTCGTCCAGGCACATCCCCTGGCCGGTGCTGATCGGCGTGTAGCCGGCCGGCGCCCACGCCCAGGCCGTGGCAGGCGCCGTGGCCTGCCCCGTGGCCGGCGCCGTGGCCGTGGCCGGCCCCGTGCCCTGTCCGGTGGCCCGCGCCGCGGCCGGCGTTGCCTGCGCGGCGGTTCCGAACCCGGCCGACATGGCCGCGGCGACGCCCAGCGTCGCGATCTTTCCCCAGATCACGACGGGGAGTATAGCGATCGATCACGGAGAGTAATCGCATTGTTAGGGAGAATCGCTGGGAAGAATTGCTGGGAAGATCCGCGGGTGTTACTCCAAGCCGAGCGCCTTGCGCTGCGCCGCGACCTCGGAGTCGGGTATCCAGTTGCCGTGGAAGCCGATCGGCACCCGGTGCGGGATGTGGATCGTCGCCACCGGGCCCGCCGCCAGGTCCTGGGCGGGCAGGATGACCACGTCGGCGGTGCGCGTGGTCATGTCGGTGACGTAGGTCATCAGCCAGCCGTCGTCTTCCGCCGCGTCCGGCGTGCGCGGCACGAACACGGCCTCCATGCCGAACCGGCCGGGACCGTAGGAGAACGTCTCCTTGGCGGACGCGTCGAAGTCGCGCTTGATCAGCGTGGAGATCCCCTGGTCGCGGCTGCTGAAGTAGCCGTACCTGAACTTGTCGCCGACCAGCCGGTCGTCGAGCCGCGGCATCTCCTGCGGCTGGTCGTCGAGGATCTCGACCTTCGTCTGGCCGGTCGCCGGGTCGATGAGGAAGAGGTTCAGCGAGCCCGGCTTCTCCCCCGGGCCGGTGTGATCGGTGACGAACAGCTGGTCGTAGGCGGCGCCGATCAGCGCCACGCGGCCGTCCGGCCGGTCGTAGGCACCAAGGATGTGGAACACGGCCCAGCGCGGCACCTCGACCGAGACCGGCTCGCCGCCCACGCCGTCGCGCGGAATCAGCACCCAGCGCGTCGGGTACTCGAAGTCCCACAGGAACGGGAAGTCGTAGCCCGCCCGCAGCAGCTCGTCGGAGTAGGCGACGGGACCGTCGAGGAAGACCGCGTAGCGCTGGGTCAGCGCGCAGTCGTGCACCACCGGGCGGCCGTGAACGGGCACGTCGACCGTGCGGCGGACCTGCCCGCGGGTGTCGATCACCTGGTAGCTGACGTGGTTCCAGCCGTGGTAGTAGCTCATGCCGTGCAGCTCGCCGCTGCGCGGGTCGCGGTGCGGGTGACCGGTCCACGAGCCGTTGAGCGACCCGCCGAAGTCGGACTTGGCCAGGCAGTCGAGCTCGTACGACAGCTCGACGGGCAGGACCCCCGCCTCGGCGAACGCCCAGGTCTTGCCCGCCTGCGCGAAGATGTGCGTGTTGACGATGTTGTCCGCCACGTATTGCGCCCCGCCGCCGAGCTGGCTCGGTCCCGGCAGCGGGTCGACCCCCTGCGAGCGTGCCACCTCGTCGTCGCGCACGAACCGGCTGCGGTACCACTCGGCCTTGCCGTCGCGGATGCGGACCCCGTGCACCATGCCGTTGCCGGTGAACCAGTTGTAGGTGACCGGGTTCTGCGGGTCGATCGGGTTGGGCCCCACCCGGAGCAGGCGGCCGTCCTCGAGCTCGCCAGGAATCGTGCCGGTGACCTTGAGGTCGTAGGCGGTCACCTCCTCGGCGACCGGCGCGAACGGCCCCTGCAGCCAGCCGTTGACGAATCCCTCAGGCGCCTCGGGGGTCGTTCCCCCGGGCGGCAGCGTCTCTGTCATGGGACCTCCTCATCGAGTAACGCGGTGTGCCGCTCCACGAAGCGGGCGAGCGGCACGCCGAGGGCCGCCTCGTCCACGCCGAGGCTGCCGACGGCCGACATGTGGTTGTGGCCGTCCATCCAGACGACGTTCGGTACCGTGCCGTGCCGGGCCAGCCACGCGGCCACCACCTCGGCGAGGGCCGACTGGAACCGCTCCGGGTCGCGCTCCGCGACCGCGAACAGCAGCGGCACGTGCGACTCGACCAGGCAGGGCAGCGACGCCTGGACCGGGTCGGGCACGCCGTAGTAGGGGTGCG
>Ga0335075_10019292_pt1 | contig 10085 bp, 9 predicted proteins | sample Lox_Sample_24_FD_206723 | JGI IMG/M metagenome (GOLD analysis project Ga0335075, IMG submission 206723) | Soil microbial communities from Loxahatchee National Wildlife Refuge, Florida, United States - Lox_Sample_2.4 | ecosystem: Environmental > Terrestrial > Soil > Wetlands | place: USA: Florida...
AGCTGGCCGGGGCCGGCGGCGGCGAGCGGATCGCGGTCCTGCTGTCCGACTGCCTGCGCACGGCTGGGCCTGATCCCGCGGCCGCGCTGCACGGAATCGACCGGCTACACGTGCTGTGCCCCGAACCGGCCTCCGGCGCCGGGTCCGGGCCGGCGGCGGCGCTGGCCCGGGCCGGCGGCGGGATCTGCCAGCCGGTCACCAGGCTGGCCGATGTGGCGCCCGCCCTGGCCCGCCTGCTGTCGTAACCCTGCTGTCGTAACCCCGCCGCGGGCTCTCCCCGCGCTCAGGGCGAGACCGGCGCCGTGATCCAGTTGGCCGGGTCAGGCCCGAGCAGCTGCAGGTGGTTGGCCAGGACGCTGGCTGGGCTCAGCGGCGCATCCGGGCCGGTGGTCTGCTCCTTCAGGTACAGCCCGTCGGCGTCGGGCGAGAACAGCGTCTGCAGGCCCGCGACGGGCGGAGAGTTCAGGTACACCCGGTAGCCGTTGATCACCTTCGACGGGCACGATGTGGGCTTGCTGACCTGGCTGCCCTGACCCTGCGTAACGATCTTGGTCTGGCACTGCGGGGACCGTATTGTCTGGCTGCCGGTGAGGACGGTCAGCGTGTTGTGCGGCGCGGTGCCCAGCCGGGTTGCCGGGCTCCCGAGGAGCAGCACGTTCTCGGTCGGCACGTGCGCGCCCGGTCCGGCCTGGGTGAATCCGGCCGACAGTACCTCGCTCCACGCCCGCGGCAGGCCGGTCAGCCGGAAGGGGAACCGCAGGGGCGAGGTCTGGCCGTAACGCAAGGACGCGGCGACCCTGAGCACGTCGGCGGGCGTGCCGTCGGACCCCACCACCGCCCAGCCGCCGCGGGCGTACTGGAATGCCAGCATCTGGGTGCCGGAGAGCGGGCGCAAGGGCGCCAGGGCGCCGCCCGCGTACCGGGCCCAGTACGCCATCCGGCCCTGCACGTCCGGCGCCTGGCCACTCACCGTCATCTCGACGCTGGTTCCGTTTGGCGTCGAGCCGCAGGACAGGCTCGCGGACTTCAGCGTGCACCAGCCGGCCGCGTAGAGCACAACCGCCGTGCTCTTGGCCGGGGAGCGGGACGACGCCCTCAGCAGGAGCCCGGTGTGCCAGCCCAGGCTGCTCACCACGCTGGGCCGGTAGGGGTACCAGGTAACGGCCGCGTACGGCGCCAGCGGATTAAAGGTTCTGGGCGCGGCCTGGCCGCCAAGCGTGTTCGCGGAATGGCGCGGGCCCGCGGCGAACGGGCCGGCCAGCACCACCGCCACGACAGCAGCGGCGGCCAGGACCGGGCTGCCCAACGCGCTGGCCCGGCGCCGGAGCAGCCGGGCCCGGCCCATGCGCCGCACGGCCGGGATGCTGAACGGCGCGGGCGGCAGTTCGATGGCGGCCTGCCGCTTGAACAGGTTGCGCAGGTCAGATTCACGCACGGTGGGGTCCCTTTCCGGCTCGGCGGCGCGTCGGCGCCGGTGCCTGGCTGCCAGCGGCGGCGATGACGGCGTCGCTGCCCAGCCGGCTGCGCAGCGCGGCGAGCGCCTTCGCGGTCTGGCTCTTGACCGTGCCCGTGCTGCAGCCGAGCGCGGCGGCCGTCTGGTCGATGTTGAGGTCGCAGTAGTAGCGCAGGACCAGCGCGGCCCGCTGCCCCGGCGGGAGCGCGGTCACGGCGGCCTGCAGGTCCATCAGGCCGTCGCGATCGGCCGTGAGGATCGGCGCTTCCGGCACCCGATCGGTGACGCTCACCCGCCTGGTCCAGCCGCTGCGCCGCTCGTGCAGGAACTCGCGGACCAGGATCGCGTTCACGTAGGCGTCGGTGTTGTCGGCCGCCGATGCCTTGGGCCAGTGCAGGTAGACCCTGATGATTGCCTGCTGGACGAGATCATCGGCGCGGTGCCGGTCCTGGCAGAGCAGCAGCGCGAGCCGGCGCAGCGCGGGCAGCCGGAACTCGACGTACTCGGAGTAGTCGGCATCGCGCTGAGTGGTCACAGAGCGGGTCTTTCTGCGGAGTAACTAGTCACGCTCTGCTGAGGCGCGCAGCGAGCGCTCAGGTTGTCCGCAGATCCTAGAAAGTTCCGGTCGCCCGGGGCAACGGCCCGCGACGGCGCATCTGCGGGCAAGTCGCCGGACCAGACCGTCCCCGGGCCGAAGCTGGGCAATCCCCGGGGACAAGCTCCAGGTGAGCTGCATCCACCGATATTTAATGAATTATCCGAAATAGAACGAAAGTAACGCGGGCGCATGACCGGGTGTGCATTTTGCGGCGCCGCCACGGGGTTTGTTGCGGCGCCGCCACGGGGTTTAACACTGCCCCCCTGTACCCATGCGGCATGGGTGTACTCTCCCGGCAAATGGTTTTTAGGGGGGGACTACCTAATGCTGGTCGTTCATAACTTTTCGTATGGACTCGTTACGCCCGTACTGGGCTATCTCATGTCCTGCCTGGGCTCATTCCTCGGCCTGCGCTGCGCCACCCGCGCCCGGGCCCATCAGGGGCAGGCGCGCGCCAAGTGGCTGCTGCTGGCCGGCTTGTCGATCGGGACCACCGGGATCTGGGTGATGCACTTCATCGCCATGCTGGGGTTCACGATCCCGGGCCAGACCATCGACTACAACGTGCCGATCACCATCCTGAGCATGCTGGTCGCGGTCGGGATCGTGTGCGTCGGCCTGCTGATCGTCGGGTTCGGCGGGGACGGATACCGCCCGCTGCTGCTGGCCGGCCTGATCACCGGGCTCGGCGTGGCCACCATGCACTACATGGGCATGGCGGCCATGCGGATGATGGGCAGGGTCACCTACGACCCGCTGCTGTTCTTGCTGTCCGTCGTGATCGCCGTGATCGCGGCGACCGCCGCGCTGTGGGCCGCGCTGCGGCTGCGCGGGGTCCTGGCCACCCTCGGCGCCGCGCTGATCATGGGCGTCGCGGTCAGCGGGATGCACTACACCGGCATGGCCGCGATGCACATGTACCCGGCCGGCGGGCCCGCCGGGATGGTCATGGGCAGCGCCGGAGGCGCGACCGCCGAGAGCTTCCTGCTCCCGCTCATTATCGGCATCAGCGTCATCGCCTTCATGCTGACCGCGACCATCGTGCTGTCGCCGAACGAGGACGAGATACGCAGCGACGCGGAACTGATGGCACGGATCGAGGAACTCCGCTCGAATGCCCGCTTAGCCGACGCGTCCCGCTGAGCGCCCCTGGGCCGCGCGGGGCAGCGCCTGCTCTCGTGTACCCGGCCGCTAAGCCAGAATGGCCACGTGGCCAACAACGACAAGCAGCCGGACGACGGCTGGCTGGTGCTCATCTACCGGGTCCCGTCCGAACCCACCAGGCTCCGCTCCACGGTCTGGCGCAGGATCAAGAGCCTGGGCGCCATCTACCTGCAGAACTCGGCCGCCGCGCTGCCCGCGAGCCTGGCCGCGGAGCGGGCGCTGCGCAAGCTGAGGAGCGAGATCCTGGACATGTCGGGGACCGCGGTCCTGCTGTCCTGCGCGGTGCTGGCCGGCGAGCAGGAGGTCCGCGCCTCGTTCCAGGCGGCCCGCGACGACGAGTACGAGGAGATCGTGGACAAGTGCCAGGACTTCCTGGCCCAGGTGAAGAAGGAGTACGACGAGAACCACTTCACCTACGCCGAACTCGAGGAGAACGAGGTCGACTTGGTCAAGCTGAAGAACTGGCTGGAACGGGTGCACCAGCGGGATGTCTTCGGCGCATCTGGACGGCAGGCGGCCGAGAATCTGATCGAGGACTGCGAGCAGTCGCTCGAGGCCTACGCGGCACGGGTGTACGCCGAGGAGGCCGAGAGCCGGTAACCAGAGCGCTGGTTACGCTAGCCGCCCCGCCGGGTCGCCCGCCACAGGCTGACCGGGAGCAGCAGCACCAGCGACACCGGCACCAGCCACCAGGCCGGAACGGCGGCCCGGCTGAGCGCGTAGGTCAGGGCCAGGCTGGCCACCACACCGGCCGCGACCAGCCAGTCGTCGCCGATCACGAAGTCGTACCAGAAGGCCGCGAAGGCCCGCAGTCGCTTGGCCACGTCAGCTCCGCTCCACCGCCGCGACCTGGTTCCCCCGCAGCACCGCCACCATGGCCAGCGCGAAGACCGCGATCGCGGGCACCAGCACCAGCAGCGAGGCGTCCGAGCCCGGCCAGTGCGCGCCCGCGCCCTCGGCCCCCCAGAACGTGCCGAACGCGGTGAGCATGATCCCGACCACGAACTTCATGGTGTTCTCCGGTACCCGGCGCAGCGGGGACCTGATCGCCACGCCCGCGACCGCGACCAGGGCCACGGCACAGGCCGCCGCGACCGCGGCCAGCCCGATGTCATGCTGATTGGCGCCGAACGTGAGCACGATGAACACGACCTCGAGCCCCTCGAGCAGGACGCCCTTGAACGACAGCGTGAACCCGTACCAGTCGGGCACCAGCCCGGCCGATCGGCGCGGCTGCGCTGCCGCGGCGGCCATCTGCTCGGCGAAGATCTTGTCCTCGTCATGCAGTGCCTTGTACCCGCTCGCCCGCAGGATCGCCTTGCGCAGCCACTGCAGGCCGAAGACGAGCAGCAGCGCCCCGACGAACAGGCGCAAGCCGCGCAGCGGGACCTCGGACACCGCCGGGCCGAGCGCGGCCACGACGATCGCGAGCACGACGAGCGCTCCGGCCATCCCGCTGGTCGCAGACCGCCAGTCCCTGGAGGTCCCGGCGGCCAGCACGATCGTGGTGGCCTCGACGGCCTCCACCACGCAGGCCAGGAAGACCGCGATGAACAGCGCCCCGGTCGCCCCCACGGCACCCTCCAGCTCGTCGCGCCTGATCTCTGTCGTGACCTTGCCAGTATAACAGTGGTCGCACTCGGGTTCTGACGATGGTTATTACTAGCTTTTGGCGGACGTTTAACCGTTGAGACACCGATCGTACACGGCTCATTAGAACCGCTGCTGCAGGCTCGCAGCCATGACTCGCACCATCGCCCGCAACAAATTCCGCTTCGCTGTCGGCGCTCTCGGTATCGGGGCGCTCGTCCTGGCCGGATGCTCGTCGACCGCGGCCGCGTCCGGCTCCGGCAAGGTAACCCTCGTCGTGTACTCGGCCCAGGGATACGACCAGGCCGAAGTCACGGCGTTCCACAAGGCCACCGGCATCCCGGTCAAGCTCGACGACAACTCGACCGGCCCGCTGCTGACCCAGATCGAGGCCTCCAAGAACAACCCGAACTGGGGGCTGCTGTGGGTCGACGGCACCACCGCTTTCGCCGGGCTCGACACCCAGGGGCTGCTGCAGAAGGGCTTCGAGCCCAAGGCCGACTGGAACAGCCTCGGCCTGGAGTCGCTGCCCGCCGACAAGAGCTACACCCCGACCGGTGTCACGCTCATGGCCGCGCTCGTCTACAACAAGACCAAGGTGACCACCCCGCCCGCGAGCTGGCAGCAGCTGCTCAGCTCGCAGTGGAAGGGCGACGTCGGGATGAACGACCCGTCGCAGTCGGGGCCCACCTACCCGTTCATCGCAGGCATGATGAACCATCTGGGCGGCGTCAGCCAGGGCGAAAGCTACTTCACCAAGCTCAAGTCCAACGGGCTGATCATCCACCCGACCAACGGGCCGACGCTGCAGGCGCTGACCAGCGGCCAGATCAAGCTCGCGCTGGTGCAGAGCTCGGCGGGCATCGGCGCGGTGCTCGGCGACAAGCAGCTCACCGTCAAGTACCTCGACCCGGTGACGCTGCTGCCCAGCGCGATCGGCATCGACGCCAAGGCGCCCGCGGCGGAGCGGAGCGAGGCCGAGAAATTCGTCGACTACGTGCTCTCGCCAGCCGGCCAGAAGGTCATGCAGTCCGGTGACCCGACCGGCGACTCGCTGTACTACCCGGTGCTCCAGGGCGTGAACCCGCTGCCGTCGCTGCCGTCACTGGCCAGCGTGCAGACCCAGTCGATCAACCCCTACAAGTGGGGTCCGATGGAGGCGACGATCAACACGTGGTTCGACAGCTCGATCGTCCGCTGACGTCCGCGCTCCGCTCAGCCCGGCCGGCCTTGCCGGCCGGGCTGACCGCGTGGGCGGGCCGGCTGGCCAGGCCGGTGTTCTGGCTGCTGCTGATCTTCACGATCCTGGTCCCGTGCGCCGCCTCGCTGGTCCTCACCATCTCCCCGCGGCTGTTCGATCAGGGCGCGCAGTGGTTCACGCTCTCGTACCTGGGCGGCGCGTTCACCGGGGCGACCGCCATCGCGATCACGAACTCGCTGTGGGTGAGCGCCGCAGCCGCCGTTCTCGGGCTGGTCATCGGCTTCCCGATCGCCTGGCTGGCGGGCCGCACCACGCTCCCGGGCCGCAGGCTGGTGCCCGGCGCCATGTGGCTGGTGCTGCTGCTCCCGTCGTGGCTGCCGGCACTCGGCTGGCAGCGGCTGGTCCAGGACGACGGCGTCATGTACCGGCTGGGCCTGGACTGGCCCTGGGTCACGCACGCGATCATGGGGCCGTTCGGGGTCGTGCTGCTGCTCGGGCTGCGCTCGGTGCCGTTCTCGTTCCTGGCCGTCACCGCCGGGCTGGCCGGGCTGGGCCAGGAGTTCGAGGACGCGGCGCGGGTGCACGGGGCCGGCCGGATGGCGACCCTGCGGCTGATCGTGCCGATGCTGGCCCCGGCGATCTGGTCCGCGCTGGCCATCGGGTTCGCAGAGTCGATCAGCGACTTCGGCGTGGCCGCCACGCTGGCCTACAACTCCAACTTCTCGCTGGCCACCTATCAGCTCTACTCGGCCATCAACAACTTCCCGCCGAGCTTCCCGGCCGCCTCAGCCATGGGCTGCCTGCTGGTCGCGGCCGTGGCCATCCCGCTCGCCCTGCAGGCCCGGGCGCTGCGCGGTCGGTCCTACCAGATGCTGTCCGGGCGGACCCGGCAGGCAATCCGCCGCCAGCTCTCCCGGCCGGGCGCGGTGGCGGCGGCGGCCGGGATCGGGCTGTTCTACTTCGTGGCGCTGGGGGTGCCCGGCTTCGGCGCGGTGAGCGGCTCCCTGCTGGGCGACTACGGCGGATCGTTCACGCTGACCCTGGTCAACTACCGCGCGGTGTTTCACGCCACGGGCCAGATCGGCCCGCTCGAGCGCTCGCTCATCTACGGGATCATCGCCGCTTCGGTGACCGTGATCGGCGCGTTCATCGCCGCCTGGGCGCTCGCCCACCGGCGGGCCGCCTCGTCGCGCGTGCTCGATTTCCTGCTGCTCGCCGCCGTCGCGCTGCCGAGCGTGGTGTTCGCGGCCGGCTACATCTTCTTCTACAACCTGCCGGTCATGTCCCGGCTGGGCATCGACCTGTACCAGACAGCGACGCTGCTGGTCGTGGCGTATATCGCGTCGAGCCTGCCGACCAGCTCCCGGGTGCTGGTGGGCGCGGTCTCCCAGCTCCAGCCGTCGCTGAAGGACGCGGCCCGGGCGCACGGCAGCGGCGAGCTGACCGCGTGGGCCCGGGGCGTGCTGCCGGTCGTCTCGCGTCCGCTGGTCATGGCGTGGCTGCTCACGTTCTGCGGCGTGTTCCTCGAGCTGCCGATCTCCCAGCTGCTCTACGAGCCGAGTTCGCCGCCGGCCTCGGTCTCCATCCAGGACAATCTGGGCAACTACCATTTTGGGGTCGGCATGGCCCAGTCCGTCCTGGCCGTGGCCGTGGCGATGGTGGCCGTCGCGGCCGTGCTGGGCGGGTACCGGCTGCTCGCGCCGGCCGGCTGGCGCAGGATTGGGAGGGCCACCCGTGGCTGAAGCGATCGCGGTCGACGGCATCACCAAGGTCTACCCGGGCGGCAACGAGGCGCTGCACGAGGTATCCCTGGACGTCGCGCCCGGCACCTTCCTGGTCCTGCTCGGCCCGTCCGGATCCGGGAAGACGACGCTGCTGCGCTGCCTGGCCGGCATCGAGCGGATCACCTCCGGCCGGATCACGATCGGCGACGTGACCGTGGCGGACGGCTCGATGCACGTCCCGCCAGACCGGCGGGACCTGTCCATGGTCTTTCAGGACTATGCCTTGTGGCCGCACCTCACGGTGCGGGACAACGTGGCGTTCGCGCTGCGCCGCCGGCGCCTGGGCCGCGCCGAGACCCGGGCCCAGGCCGAGGGGATGCTGAAGCGCGTCGGGCTCGGCGCGCTCGCCGACCGGTACCCGAACCAGCTGTCCGGCGGCGAGCAGCAGCGGGTCGCGCTGGCCCGGGCCCTGGTCGCCGACACCGGCCTGATCCTGTGCGATGAGCCGCTGTCGAACCTGGATGCCGACCTGCGCGAGCGGATGCGGGTCGAGATCTCCTCGCTGGTCCGCGAGGCAGCGGCGACGACCATCTACATCACCCACGACCAGGCCGAGGCGTTCGCGCTGGCCGACCGGGTTGGCGTGCTGCAGCAAGGCAGGCTGGTCCAGGCCGGCACGCCCGAGGAGATCTACACCCGCCCGGCCAGCCCGTTCGTGGCCCGGTTCACCGGGCTGTCCGGGGAACTGCCGGTGCGCATCCGCCCGGTCGAGCCGGGGCTGGTCGAGGTGGAACCGGACGGCGCCAACGGAGCCCGGTCGCTGCGGGTCCGCGCCCCGGCCGGGCCGGCGGCGGGCCCCTCCGCGCTGCTCATGATCCGGCCCACCGGTGTGCGGCTGGTGAGCGGGCTCGGCGACGAGCACCACCTGACCGGGATCGTGGCCGACGTCGCGTTCCGCGGCCGCGGCTACGAGCACGCCGTGGACCTGCCCGGGTCCGGCCGGCTGACCGGGGTGTTCGCCGAGACCCGGGCGGCCCGGGGCGAACCGGTCGGGCTCAGGCTCGAGCCGGACGGCTGCCACGTCTTCGCGGCTAGCCTCAGCCGCCCGTAATCGGCCCGGCCGGGCAGGCACTAGGCTCTGATGCGTGACAACGACGTTGCAGACCAGCCAGGAAGCCCCCCGCGACGCCCGAGCCGACGTGATCGTCATCGGCGTGACTGAGGGACCCGACGGACCAGTACCCGCGCCCGGCGCCGATGACATCAACGACGCGCTCGGCGGGAATCTGGCCGAGACGCTCGGCACCCTCGGTGCCACCGGCAAGGCCGAGGAGGTCACCAAGATCGCGTCGTCCGGGCGGCTGAACGCGCCGGTGATCGCGGCGGTCGGCCTCGGCTCCACCAGCAACGGCTCCGGGTCGTTCGACGGCGAGGCCCTGCGCCGCGCCGCGGGTGCTGCGGTCCGCGCGCTGAGCGCAGGCAAGCCCGGGCACATCGCGCTCGGCCTGCCCGCGCGCGATGCTGCCGAGACCGAGGCGGTAGCGCTCGGCGCCCTGCTCGGCGGCTACGTATTCGGCCGCTACACGGGCCAGCAGGCGGAGACAGAGCTGATCCTGCTGGGCAACGGCGACCAGGGCGCCGCGGCCGCGGCGGCGCGCGCACAGGTGCTGGCCGAGGCCATGACGCTGACGCGGGACCTGGTCAACACCGGCCCGTCGGACCTTTTCCCGGCCAGCTTCGCCGCCGAGGCGGAGCGCGTCGCCGGCGCATCCGGGCTGGACATCGAGGTGCTGGACGAGCGGGCCCTGGCCGAGGGCGGATACGGCGGCATCATCGGCGTCGGCCAGGGCTCTATCCACCCGCCGCGGCTGGTCCGGGTGGCGTACAAGCACCCGGACGCGGCCAAGACCGTGGTGTTCGCGGGCAAGGGCATCACGTTCGACTCGGGCGGGCTGTCCCTGAAGCCCCCGAAGTCGATGGAGACGATGAAATCCGACATGAGCGGCGCCGCCGCGGTCCTCGCCGCCGTGGCGGCCACAGCCAAGCTGGGCCCGGCGGTGAACGTGATCGGCTACCTGCCGCTGGCCGAGAACATGCCCGGCGGGGCGGCCCAGCGGCCGTCCGACGTGATCAAAATCCACGACGGCCAGACCGTCGAGGTGCTGAACACCGACGCCGAGGGACGCCTCGTGCTGGCCGACGCGCTGGCCAGGTCCGGCGCGGACTCCCCTGACCTGCTGATCGACGTGGCCACCCTGACCGGCGCGCAACTGGTCGCGCTCGGGCCCCGGATCATGGGCGTGATGGCCAACGACGACGCCGTCCGCGAGGGCGTCGTGGACGCGGCCCGGCGGT
>Ga0335075_10019293_pt1 | contig 10085 bp, 10 predicted proteins | sample Lox_Sample_24_FD_206723 | JGI IMG/M metagenome (GOLD analysis project Ga0335075, IMG submission 206723) | Soil microbial communities from Loxahatchee National Wildlife Refuge, Florida, United States - Lox_Sample_2.4 | ecosystem: Environmental > Terrestrial > Soil > Wetlands | place: USA...
ATCCGAGCTGGAACCCTCACCGCTCGCCGAGGCGCTGGCCCGGGTGGGCGACCGGTGGACCCTGCTGGTCGTGGAAGCGCTGCTGCCCGGCCCGCAGCGGTTCAACGAACTTCTCAGCCTGATCCCGGGCATCGCCGCCAACATCTTGTCCGAGCGCCTCAAGCGCCTCGAACGCGACGGGCTGCTGGTGGCCCGGCCCTACTCTCAACGGCCCTTCCGGGCCGACTACCAGCTGACCGCCGAGGGGGCCGACCTCGCCGGGGCGCTCCGGCTGCTCGCGCACTGGGGGGCCCGGCACACCGATCCGGCGGACGCCCCGCGTCACCTCAGCTGCGGTACCCCGCTCGAGGCCCGCTGGTACTGCCCGACCTGCGACGAACTTGTCGACCACGAGCCGCATAACGTACATACGCACTATGTGTAGCGAGCAACGATCAGCTCGGCGCCAGGCCCGCGGTCGTGCTCTGTCAACCGAGCGACCGCCTCGCAGCGCCTGCAGGATCCGCCATAATGATTCGGTGCATGCCCTAGACGGAACGGCGGCCGCGCCGGAGGGTGCCAGCTCGTGAACACTGCTGAGGAGCGGAAAAGGCTAGCCGCTCGCGGGCTGGACGTCACGGTGCCGAACGTGGCCCGGATCTATGACTACATTCTCGGCGGGAAGGACAACTTCGACGCCGACCGGGCCGCCGCCGAGCAGATCCTGGCGGTGATCCCGGGCGGCTCGGGGCCTGCCCGGATGAACCGCGCCTTCCTCGGCCGGGTCGTCCATTTCCTTGCCGCGGAGCGGGGTATCAGGCAGTTCCTCGACATCGGCTCGGGCCTGCCTACCGCTGCCAACGTGCACGAGATCGCCCAGGCCGCGGCCCCGGACGCGCGGGTCGTCTACGTTGACAACGACCCGGTCGTCGTCCTGCACGCTCAGGCCATCCTCGAAGACCGGGCCAAGGGCGTTGCCGCTGTCCGTGGTGATCTCCGCGACCCGGCCGGCATCATTGCCAGCCCTGCGGTGCGCGAACTGATGGACTTCAGCCAGCCGGTCGCGGTCCTGCTGTTCGCCGTCCTGCACTTCGTCCCGGACGCCGACGATCCCCGCGCGCTGCTGGCCAGGTTCAGGGACGTCATGGCGCCCGGCAGCGCCCTGGCGCTGTCGCACGTCACCGATGAGCACCTCGACGAGGAAGCCGGCCGGGCGGGGCGGGCGGTTTACCAGGGCGCGTCGGCCCCGATCGTGCCCCGCTCCCGGGCGCACATCGAGGGTTTCTTCGACGGCCTTGACCTGCTGCCGCCCGGCGTGGTCGGCATCAGCCACTGGCCCGAGCCGGATCCCGACGGTGCCGCGCTGCTGTTCTACGGCGGGGTCGCCGTCAAACCCGCCGGGTTACCGGGGACTCAGCGGATGGTGTTACCGGCGTCTACGGTCAGGGCGGTGCCAGTGACGTAGCAGGCTTCCTCGGAGGCGAGCCACAGCACGGCGTTGCTGACGTCGCGCGGGTCGAGCGCCTCGACGGGCAGGCTGTTGGTGAAGATGGCGCCCAGCTCGGGGCTTGCGCTGAGGAACGGTTCTAGGGTTTCCCGGCCGGCGACCATCGGGGTGTCGACGCCGGCCGGGTGCACCGTGTTGACCCGGATGTGATGGCCGGCGAGCTCGTTGGCCAGCGACCGGCAGATGCCGACCACGGCGTGTTTGGTGGCAACGTACGGGGCGAGGAAGGGCATCCCCTGCACCGTGTAGATCCCGGCGTTGGCGCAGACGATGTCCAGCCGACCCAGTTCCGCCACGCCGGCGTCGAGGGCCGCCCGCAGCGCGGCGGCGTCGCGCACGTCGGCTTTGGCCGCCACGGACCTGCGGCCGAGCGCCTGCACAGCGCGGACGGTCTCCTCGAGGTCAGCCCGGCCGGACATCGCATAGCGGACCGTCGGATAGTCCTCAAGGACGTCGACGGCAATGATGTCGGCGCCCTCCTCGGCCAGCCGGATCGCATGGCTGCGCCCCTGACCCCGCCCCGCGCCGGTGATGAAGGCAACCTTGCCTTCGACCCGTCCTGGCATCGATGCACTCCTTCTCCCGGTTCCTCCTGGGGAGTCCGGTACCGCTAGTGGACGGCTGCGGACGGGGGACGCCACGCTTGCCAGCCGGGGTGGACGGCGAAGAAGCGAGAAGGACCCGGCTGCCGGGCGGCCAGCTCTGCCCGGGGGCGCAGGTCAAGGCCAGCCGGGACCGGCTCCCACCATGGCTGGTCATGGAACAGCCTGCTGAACACTTCCCAGCTATGGCCTGCCGGGCCGAGGACGAGCTCGGACGGAGCCGGGTGGTCGGGCGTCTGCCAGCGGAAATCGCCGGAGATCCGCAGCGCGGAGCCGGTGTTCGCCAGCGCCGCGTGTGGCGTGAGGCAGTGGAAGATGAGGACGTCACCGGGCTGGTAGCTGGTCGTGGCCCAGCCTGGTTCCGACCGGCCGAGCGGCCGGGGCCGCTGCGGCGGCCAGTGGTGACCGCCCGGCTGCACCGCCAGCCCGCCCAGCCGGACCGGTATCTCCATCAGCGGCAGCCAGCTGGTCAGCATGTCCTGGCCGCCGCCGACCGCGTAGTCGTAGTGGATGTAGCGGCCGCGGGCGCGCGGACCGGGCCGCTCGGGGTAGACGGCGCGCAGCACCTTGACCGGGTAGGAGAACGCGGCCGCACCGAGTACCCGCCGCACCGTCGCGCGCAACGGCGCGAGATAGGGAACCTGGTTGAACTCCGCGCAGGTCAGTGCCGCCCGGAAGGCGGGATCCGTCAGCCCGTCGACCGAGTTGAGCGCGCGCGGTTGCGCGGACGGCGCGCCGTCCGCGCCGACCCAGCCACCGCCGCGCAGCCGTGCGAGCACCGCGGTGCCCGCCGCCCGCAGCGTGCCGGCCGACAGCAGGCCGCGGAAGAACAGGTAGCCGGCTTCCGCCAGTCGCTGGCGCAAGATGGCGGGATCGTGCAGCACGCCGCTGGAGTCTGCCAGTTCGTCCACGTGCCCACGGTAACTTCCGATCCTGAGACTACGGTGTGCGCATGAACCACCTGAGCGGCACCGATCGCCTTGCGAACAGGTTCAGCGTCATGCGGCACGCGCAGAGCAAGGCGAACGTGGCCGGGGTCATCGTCAGCCGCCTAGAGAATGACCGCCAGGGCGACTACGGGCTGACGGAGCATGGCCGTGAGCAGGCGCTCACGGCGGCGCAGGGTTGCGGCCTGCCCGGGGACACGATCATCTACTCATCCGGCTTCGCCCGTGCGAGGCAGACGGCACAAGTCATGCGCGCGTACCTGGGCGCGCCGGAGGTCGTCATCGCCGAAGCCCTCCGCGAGCGGTGCTTCGGGGACTGGGAAGGGTCGGCGGCTGACAACTACGCGCGTGTCTGGGCCGCCGACGAAACCGAACCCGGCCACCCGGACGGCAACGTTGAGCCCGCGGCCGCCGTGCTGGACCGGGCGACCGCGTTCATCGCGCAGCTGGAGCGCCAGTACGACGGTCGTGACATCTTGCTGGTGTCCCACGGAGACACGCTGCAGATCCTGCTGGCGGGCTTGTCGGGCGCGGATCCGTCCCGGCACCGCAGCCTGCCGCATCTTGCCACGGCCGAGATCCGCCAGCTGCGCCTCAGCCAAGGACCCGCGGCTAACCGCTGAGCCTCATCGCGTGGTCAGGGCGCGAATGGCGTCGTTGAGGTATGCGCGCCGCCCGGCTGCCGTGGCGGGCAGGGCCGCGGGGGTGGAGTGGGCGAGCTGGCCGTGCCCGAGGTAGGCGCTGTAGGCCAGCAGCGCGCGGCGGCGGGCTTCGGACGGTGCAAAGCCGAGGCGCTGGAGTACCGTGCCGATCAGGTTGAGCCGGGCGGCGGTGACCCGTTCCAGTGCCGATACGACGGCGGGATGCGTGGCGCTGGCGAGCAGCGCCGGGCCTACCCGGTCCTGCTCGGCGCGCTCGATGACGCCGGCCACCAGGCGACGGAACTGGCTGGCCGGGGCGTCGTGGGCGGCGGTGATCTCCGCGGCAACGTCGGTTGTCGTCTCCTTCTCCCAGCGGCTGATCGCGGCCTCGAGCAGCGCGTCGCGGTTCTCGAAGTGCCAGTAGAAGCTGCCCTTGGTGGTGCCCAGGCGGGCGGCGAGCGGTTCGACGCCCACCGCCGCCAGGCCGCCATCCGCGATCGCGCTCAGGGCGCCGCTGATCCAGTCGTCGGGGGTTAGCCGCCGTTGGCCGCTTGCCTTCCGCTCAGTCATGACCATACGCTACCGTATGGAAGAACCATACGGTAGCGTATGGAAGTCAAGCCGAACCCGGGGAGGCGGCGATGGGTGCTGGCCGGTACGACGTGATCGTGGTGGGTGCCCGGGTGGCTGGCGCGGCCACCGCGATGCTGCTCGCCCGGCAGGGGCTGCGGGTGCTGGCGGTGGACCGGGCGTCGTTTCCCAGTGACACCATCTCCTCCCACCAGCTCCAGGTCCCCGGTGTGGCGCTGCTGCACCGGTGGGGCCTGCTGGGCAAGCTGACGGCGGCGGGCACGCCGCCGGCCCGCCGGGTGCGTTTCGACGCCGGCGGCGGCCTGGTCATGGACGGGCAGTTCCCCGCCTACGAGGGCGTGGACGCGCTGTACAGCCCGCGGCGGACGCTGCTCGACACGATCCTGGTCGAGGCGGCACGCGAGGCCGGCGCGGAGGTCCGCGAGAACTTCCGCGTGACCCAGGTGACGGTCTCGGGCGGCCGGGTCACCGGGATCCGGGGCGGTGCCCGCGGCCGCCCGGAGGTGACCGAGTCGGCGAACCTGGTGATCGGGGCCGACGGGAAGCGGTCGCTGGTGGCCGGCGCGGTCGCCGCCCGCCGGTACCGCGAGCGACCGGCGCGGTCGTTTGCCAGCTACTCCTACTGGGCCGGCCTCCCGGTCACCGGTGGTGAGCTGTACCAGCGGCCGGGCCGCGCGGTGGCGGTCTTCCCCACCAACGACGACCTCACCATGGTTTACGTTGCGGCGCCGCTGCCGGAGTTCGCGTTCGCCCGCGCTGATCTGGAAGGTCACTACCTGCGCACGCTTGACCTGTGCGGCGACCTGGGCGAGCGCGTCCGCAGCGGCAGCCGGGTGGAGCGGCTGCGTACCACGCCCGACCAGCCGAATACGTTCCGGTCGCCGCAAGGGCCCGGCTGGGCGCTCGTCGGCGACGCGGGCGTCGTCATGGACTCGATCTCGGCGCAGGGCATGACCAGCGCGCTGCGCGACGCCAGCTACCTGTCCGGCGCCGTCGTGGCGGGGCTCGGCGGCAGCCGACCACTCAGCGACGCGCTGCGCGACCATCAGCGCCGCCGCGACCGGGCCGTCCGCGGCGTGTACGACTTCACCCTCGGCCTAGCCGCTTTTCACCCGGCCACGCCCGCCCGGCGCCGCTTCCTCGCCGCCGTCGCCACCGACCAGCGGGAGACCGACCGGTTCCTCGGCGCCTTCACCGGCATCGCTCCTCCCGAGGAGTACTTTACCGTCGGAACGGCGGTGCGCCTGCTGGGCGCGCAGGGGGTCCGCAGGCTCAGGGCGCCCCTTACACCGGTCGGCGCTTCGCGGTTATGCTGGGCGCGGTGCGATTCCAGGTGCGGCGGTGACAGCCCGCCACTTCCTCCTCGAGGCGGAATGACCCGGTGGATTTCCGGGGCCGTGCGGTGATACCCCGCCATCTCTCGGACCTTGCGTGGTCCCTGATATCCGGACCTGCAGCCGTGTCGGCTGTCGCCAGTGGCTGAGGGGATGAGCCAGATGTTCACAGGCCGAATCGATGAGATCGGCGAGGTCACTGGGGTTAGCAGCACGCAGATCGTCGTCCATGCGCCCAAGAGCGCCGGGCGGCTCAAGCCCGGAGGGTCGCTCACCGTCTCCGGGGTGCGGCTGACGGTCGAGGAAATCGCAGACGGGCACGTTGCCGCCAGCCTGACCGAGGAGACCCGCAGGCGCACGACCTTCGATCGCTGCGCTGGCGGCGAGCGCGTCAACGTGGAGACGGCGCTGGCACTCGGCGATCCGCTCGACGGGCACCTGGTCCAGGGTCACGTCGACGCGGTGGGCAAGGTAGCCAGCATCGACACCGCGGGGACGGGGCGGCGGATCTGGATCCGGCCTCCTGACCGGTTTCTGCGGCGGGTGGTCGCCAAGGGCTCGATCGCCGTGGACGGTGCGAGCCTGACGGTCGCCGAGGTAGCGCGGGATCGCTTCTCCGTGGTGCTGATACCGGCCACGTTGCAGCAAACCACGCTCGACACGCTAGCCCCTGGAGACCGGGTCAACCTCGAATCAGACCTTGTCGCACGGCTCGTGTCGGCTGGGTCGCTAACGCCGGCCGCCGACATCGCCCGGGCGGTCGGGTCGCTCGGCTGGGCCGGGCAGCTGTCCGGACGCGTCGGTGTGGAGAAGGCGGTCGCCCAGCTCGCGGCCGGCGGTGGCGTCATGGTCTGGGATCCCGACCGCGAGGGTGAGGCGGACGTAATCTTCGCGGGCGCCACGATGAGCCCAGAGGCGTTTGTCTTCCTGCTCACCCGCTGCTGCGGGCACTCGACGGTGCCCTGCGCCCCGCACCTGCTGGAGCGATTGCAGATCGCGCCTATCCCCGGGGAAGGCGACTGGCATGGCACGCGGCCGCATGTCCCCGTCGACCTGGCCGCAGGCACCGGGACCGGGGTGTCAGCTGCCGAGCGGGCGGCTACCGTGCGCCGTCTCGCGGACCTGCGCGCCCAGCCGTCGGACTTTCTCCGGCCGGGGCACGTATTTCCGCTGGCCGCCCGGCCCGGTCTGCTGGCCGAACGTGCGGGCCACACCGAGTGCACGGTCGCGCTCTGCGCGGCGGCGGGCTTGCCGCCGGTAGGGGTGTGCTGCGAGGTAATGGGCCCCGACGGGGTGATGGCAGGCGCGGCCAACGCCGATGCGTTCGCGCTGCGCTGGGGTCTGCCGCTGGTCAGCGTCTCTGACCTCAAGTGCTGGCTATGACCCGGACAGGATGAACCGCTCTACCGCGTTGGCGAAACCCTCGTCCTCGTTGGATGTGGTGACGCGGCGGGCGGCTTTCTGGACCTCGGGGCTCGCGTTACCCATGGCGATGCCGAGTCCGGAGTGGGCAAACATGAGCACGTCGTTGGGCTGGTCGCCGATCGTGGCGATCTGCTCGGGGGCGATCTGGTAGGTCTGGGAAAGGTACTTGGCCACGGCGCCTTTGTTGGCGTTGGGATTGGTGACATCCCCGTAGTACGGCTGGGACCTGGCCGCCGACACGTGGTCGCCGAACCGCTCGCGTACCGCGTCCACACCCTTCTGGACCGCGTCGTAGTCATCGCTCACCGCGGTGACCTTGGCTACTCCGCTCGACACGGAGGCGAAATTGCCGGTCACCGTTGGGTCGAACTTGACGGTCCAGGCCTCGCGGGCGACGTGCGGTGCCTTCGGATCCCGGAGAAACCAGTCCGCCCCCCGGTAGATCCACACGTCCAATCCGTGCTCGCCGAGCAGCTCGATCACCGCAGGGGTCACGTCGTCGGGGATGACCTGTTGCTCGATCACCGACATGTCGGGATGGACGTACACGCCGCCGTTGAAGGCTGCGATCGGCGTGTCAAGCTGGAGCGGTTCGATGAGCATTGACATGCCGCGGGGCGGGCGGCCGCTGGTGATGGCGAAGATTATCCCGGCCTCCCGCAGCTTCGCGACCGCGGCGATGGCCCGATCGGTGAGGACTTTGTCCTGGGTCACCAGCGTGCCGTCGACGTCGGCGAGGAACAGCTTTATTGGCGGGGCCATGTTGCCTCCAGTTTCGGTCCGGTGGTCAGATCTGGTGAGGTCAGGAGCTAGATCACGAATGCTTGAAGTCGGTCCGGCCGACCGACTCACCCCGGCCCACGAGCACCGTCGCCACCATCTCCGGGGGGAACAGGCCATGATCGACAACTCCGGGCGTCGCCGACAGCCGGACCGCCAGCGCCGCCGGGTCGTCCACCGGCCCGTGGTAGTCGGCGATTACGCCGCCGTCAGGGCTGAGCGAGACGTCGCGCAGCGTGGCCGGTGCGACACGGCGCATGGTGGCGTGCAGCCCGAAGGAGAGCAACTCGAGGGGGATCGGGCTGTGCAGGGCCTGGACCGGCTTGGTGGAGTCGGCGATGACGACGAACCGGTCCGCGGCCCGGGCGACGATCTTCTCCCGGGTGTGCGCGCCGCCGCCCCCCTTCACCAGCCAGCCGTCCGGGGCGATCTGGTCCGCGCCGTCGATGGTGATGTCAAAACGGTCGATGCTTGCGACGTTCTCGATCCGCAGGCCCAGCTCGCGCGCGGCGTGCTCGGTGCGCGGCGAGGTAGCCGCACAGACGATATCGAGCGATCGACGGGCCAGGGCCGGGAGCAGGAACGCCACCGTCGAGCCGGTGCCGAGCCCGACCGTCATGCCGTCTTCGACCAGTTCCGCTGCCGCCTCGGCGGCGAGCCGCTTCTCTCGCTCGATGCTCTGCGGACCTCCTGGCTGGCTTGCCATCGGGTCCTCAGGCTGCCGCACGGTCGGCCATCACTTGCGAGGCGGCAGCCTCGACGCGGCCCGCCGGGATCGTCGTATCACCAGCCAGGAGCTTGGACAGCGGCTCCTTCTTGTCTTCGCCGGTAACCAGCCAGAGGATCTGCCGGGCCCGCGCCAGCGCCGGGTAGGTCAGCGTCATCCGCACCCGTTCCTGGTACGGCTGGGTGAGAGCGACGAGGCGATCGGTTACCGACAGGACCGGATCGCCCGGGACCAGCGAGGCGGTGTGCCCGTCGGGGCCAAGGCCCAGATGGACAAGGTCGAAGTACTCGGGCAGCAGGGCCGCGTAGCTGGCGGCCGCGGCCACCAGATCACTCTCGTTGACCGGCATGGGCCGCACCTGCGCGGGGGCCGAGCCCAGCGCCTTTGCGAGGTGGGTCAGGTTCCGGTCGGGGTCATCGGGCGGAGCTACGCGCTCGTCTACCTGGTAGATGACGGTCGCGTCCCACGGCATCGTCTCCGAGGCCAGCTCGGCGAACATGGCCCAGGGGGTGTGCCCGCCGCTGACCGCGAAGTGGAAGCTGCCGCTGGTCGCAACCGCGGCGCGGGCACGCCCGGCCACGAATGCCGCGCCGGCCCGGGCTACGGCATCGGGATCGGCCAGCGTTTGTAGTTCGTGGTGCATGTCGCTCCCTATTCTTACCGCCACCTGGCTTACCGTCAGTGTTCTGGGTGCCATGCATAATCGCCGCCTACATCATCTTCGGCAGCGCACACAGCACATCACTCGGGTGCCTCTTCTGCCCCACCTTCCGGAAATGGGTGACGCCGCCGGAACCTGATGCATAGCCGATTTTGACGATGCGCGAACGGCCTCGGAACGGCACGATCCGTTTAGAAGCGGCTCCCTGCCCACCCGCGAACGAAAGGCCCGCCGTGTCCGAGCGACCCGTCATCGTCTTCGATGTCAACGAGACCCTGCTCAACCTGGACGCGATCAGCCCGTTCTTTGACCGCATCTTCAACGATCCCGCCGCCATGCGGCTGTGGTTCGCCAACCTGATCACCTACTCCGAGGCGCTCACGCTCGCCGGCGTCTACGTCCCGTTCACCGACATCGGCGGCGCGGTGCTGCGGATGCAGGCCGACACCCGGGGTGTCTCGATCGGCGACGCCGACGCGACCGAACTCACCGACCGGTTCGCCACCATGCCGCCCCATCCCGAGGTTCCTGCGGCGCTGCGGCGGCTCCGCGAGCACGGCTTCCGGCTGTTTACGCTCACCGACAACACGCTGGCGATCTCCGGGCGGCAACTAGAGAACGCGGGCGTCATCGACGTGTTCGAGCGCCGGTTCAGCGTCGACGAGACCGTCAAGCGACACAAGCCAGCGCCGGAGGCCTACCACTCGGTCGCCGCCGCGCTCGGGGTCGAGCCCGGCGGCATCTGCATGATCGCCTGCCACGTGTGGGACACGCTCGGCGCGAGCGCGGCCGGCTTGCAGACCGCGCTCATTCTCCGCGAGGGCAACGCACCGCTGCCCGTCGGGCCGCAGCCGGACTACGTCGGCAAGGACCTCGGCGCTATCGCCGACC
>Ga0335075_10019294_pt1 | contig 10085 bp, 9 predicted proteins | sample Lox_Sample_24_FD_206723 | JGI IMG/M metagenome (GOLD analysis project Ga0335075, IMG submission 206723) | Soil microbial communities from Loxahatchee National Wildlife Refuge, Florida, United States - Lox_Sample_2.4 | ecosystem: Environmental > Terrestrial > Soil > Wetlands | place: USA: Florida...
CGCGATCGTGACCGGTACCTGGTGCCCGAACTGCCACGATGAGGCCAAGTATCTGGTGCAGCTCTACAAGCAGTATCACGCCAAAGGCCTGGAAATCGTGGCGCTAGATTTCGAAGAAGCCGATCAACAGGAATCGCTCACTCGCGTAAAGGCGTTCATCAAGCAATACGGGATTCCGTATACCTATTTGATCGCCGGAACGCCGGATGAGATGTGGGACAAGGTTCCGCAGGCTGTGAATCTCAACACTTGGCCGGCCACTCTCTTCATCGGGCGCGACGGTAAGGTGAAGGGTACTTACTCGGGATTCGCTTCGGCGGCGAGCGGCGTCTACAACAAGGAGCTGAAGGACGACTTCCTTTCAATCATCGACCGTTTGCTGGCCGGTGGCAGTGTGCAGAGCACCGCGTCGGTCGCGCGTCCAGCCGCGGATGCCAGCCGTTGAAGGCCTGCGCAATTACGGTGTCGGCGCTCTGGTGGACGATGTCTTGCCAGGGCGCCAACAAACCTGACCTATGGACCGATCCCGCCACTCACCAAATGTGGACTGCCGCCGATAACGGCTCCGGCTTGAGCTGGCTGCAGGCGCAACGCTACTGCCGGGGCCTGAAGCTCGGCGGGTTTCACGACTGGAAGCTGCCGTCCATCGACGAGCTCCAGGGGCTGGTCGGCGAATCGAGCGGCCAAACCACCTATCGCATCAAGGCGCCCATCAAGCTGACGGGGTGGCAATGGAGCGCGACTTCCGGAATACGGGAGGGCGAAGGATGGGCGCTGGATTTTGGCGATGGCGGGCGGGCTTCGGTGGCAGCCGGTGATTCCGGGCTGAACCGGGCGTTATGCGTACGGGATGATAGCGGTCAAAAGCGTCGGAAATGAAAGGACTATACCGTTTCGATTACCGCTTGCTTCGGTCGGCTTGTAAGCAAGCCTCGGAATTTCCACTTTGCGAGAGGCGCGAGACCAGTGGTCCATGGACGAACTCATGTAGGTCAAGTGGTCACGATACAGTAGGCTGAAGCGTGCGAAGCCGTGTTAAGAACCATGTTGCGGCAGGTGGCTGCAATATATCTACTTTTCGTTCAGCCGCTAGAGAGCTTTTCATCGCGGGGGGCGCGTCCGGCAGCGATCCGGCCGAGAGAATTTGGCTCGCGGCATTGAACGCGGATTCTGCAGGCAATGCCAGGCGGTTTAGCCATTTGATTTGCATTGAAAAACAGGCGCCCCATGGGACGACAAGACGTACGGGCCCTCCCTGCGCGGTCGTCAGCCATCGATCGTGCGCGCGGATGGCAAGTAGCACCTGGGCAACACGATCCATGGACAACGAGGTTCCGATTTCGCCGGCGCTCGCGTGAAAAGTAACGCGCGCCAGGACGGGGTTTCACGAGTTCCAACACGGTTGCCAGTAGAACGCCGCAGCCTTCCAGACAAAACAAAACTTTGAATCAAATCGTGGGACAATCACCCCAGATCTTCTCGTGCCAGGTGAGGAATCCGGTCCAAGGTGAACGCGATTCCGGGATGATTCCGAACGGTCCTCCGGGATGAACCCGAACAGGATTCCGGGATGATGGTGCATGCAGAGCATTTTTAAGCAGCGGACTGACAAGCCAGCCTACTCAAGTCCGAGAAGATGCACGCTGCTTAAAATTCCGTTGTGCTAAACGGAATGGACGGCTTGGAGAGGAGCTCCACGCGCCCAAGGCAGGTGATCACTGCACACAACTGGCACACAATGTCGTCGGTCCAGGTTGGAAATCCCAATGGTTCGCGGGCGAATCGACTGATAGGGCGAATCAGTGGCCGATAATCGTAAAACAAGCAGGTGCGTTTGTCAACTTCACTTGGCCCACTTCACTTGGCCCACTTCACTTGGCCCACAGGCGCACTTGCGGAGGTGTACTTGCAGAGGCAGGGGAACAGAATCGGCTGATTGCCTGTGTGGACCTTTGTCAGCCGAAGTCTTGATGTAACCTTAATGCCGTTGCACAGTCATTTAGTCGATCGATATGCTTTGCGAGGAACGGACACGCCTGCTTATTGACCATCGGGATGCCGTCCACGGCTATTCGGAGAGGGTCCACGATCTAGTGGAGGCGATTGGCTCGGGGATCAACACCCCCGAAGAGCCGCTTCGACGGAAAGTGCGCGAAGCGTGGGACGCAGCCGAGAAAGCACGGCTCGCACTCGCCCGGCACGAAGCAAATCACTTCTGCGACAGATCGGATTTTGTTGAGTCAACATCCATGTGAGTCGATGTGTTCTTGAAGCGCAATCCGCGCAACATCTGCACGGTCGCGCGACTCGTTTACTGCTGATCGCGCCATCTCGACCCTCTCGTTGGCATCCTCTAGCTGGAGAATAGCTTTGGAATACAATCGCGCTGCAAGCTCAGTCTCTTCAGCCAACACGCGCTTTATAGAGCAAATGCTCCCTTCCTCTCTTGAACGACCAAACCGGCACCAACTCTGATACGTTTCCGGCATTGATTTGTTTGAGCGGCGAAAAGCGCGTCCCCGCCAAATCGCGAGCGTACATTGGCCAGTCGTTGGGCCAATCTTCGCTCTGCGCGAGAGCGACCGAAGTCGCCAGGAGTCCGGGCAAAACGAAGTATCTAAGTTTTCGGATCATGGACTACGCTCAGTTCTGCGACGACGGCGTCGCAGTCGAGGCTACGGGCGGCATCGGCCCCTTGCCGTCCAAGACAAAGGTAAACAGGCGATTTCCGGGATAGACGCGGCCGAGCAGCGTCACATACTGCTTGCCATCCAGCATATAAGTGATCGGAGTCACCGGAAGACCGCTGATATTGCCGTCCCAGAGCTTCTCGCCGGTTTCCGCGTTATAAGCGGTCGCGCCATGAAAGACCAGGTTGCCGGCGGTGGCCAGTGTGCCTCCATTTGTAAAACCGCCGCCGTTAGAAACGCGCCAGCGCTCCTTTCGATTCACCGGATCCCACGCGAGCAAGAATCCACCGGTTGCCTTCGGCTGGTTCTCGGCGCCGGCCGGTTCCTTGGGCGGTTTGCGCGGTTTTGGCGGGGCAGCGCCCGCAGTCATGCGCCCGTCGGGCGTGCGCGGACCGTTCAAGTTATTCGCCATCGCGAGATTGGGGTAGCCGTAGCGGAAAACAAAATTCGGATCGGGCGTATACACGCCGCTGCTCTCCTGGCCGGGGATGTAAACCAATCCAGTGAGCGGACTGAATGACATCGGCTGCCAATTATGCGCGCCGCCCGGGCCGGGCGAGAGCAGCACCGAATCGGTGCCCCAGCGCGCGCCTTCAGCTTCGATCGGCCGGCCGTTCTTATCCAATCCTGTCGCCCAAGTCACGCGCTTGACGTATTTGTCGCCGGAAATGAACTCGCCAGTGATCCGGTCAAGAACATAGAAGAACCCATTCTTGGGCGCATGCAGTAGCACTTTGCGAGTCTTGCCGTTGATCACAAGATCGGCGAGGACCATGGGCTGCGTCGATGTGTAATCCCAGGTGTCGCCCGGCGTCTCCTGGAAATACCACACCATGCGGCCGGTCTCCGGCTTCACCGCGACCACCGACGCAAGAAACAAATTGTCGCCCCCTTGCGGGCTGCGAACATTGCGGTCCCAAGGCCCGCCATTGCCCGTACCGATGTAGAGAATGTCGGCCTCGGGATCGTATGCCATCGAATCCCACACCGTGCCGCCGCCGCCCATCTTCCACCACTCGCCAGTCCAGGTCTTTGCCGCCATCGCGAGTTCGGGATGCTCGAAAGGTTTCGAAGGATCGCCAGGGACCGTGTAAAATCGCCACGCCATCTTTCCCGTTTCGGCGTCGTACGCGGAGAAATAGCCGCGCACGGCCTGCTCTGCGCCGCTGGTTCCAACGATCACTTTGCCTTTGACCACGCGCACCGCGGAAGTGAGGATGGTTCCCGGATTGTCGGTGGTTTGCACTTGCCAGACCGGCTTCCCGGTGTCCTGATTCAGAGCCACCAGCCGGCCGTCCAAAAGCCCGGCGTAGACCTTGCCCTTGTAAATGGCGACGCCGCGATTCACCGGCCCGCAACAAATCTCCGAGATATGTTTGCGCTCGATCTCCGGGTCCCAGCGCCACTTCATTTTGCCAGTACGCGCATCCACGGCGAACAAAACATCCCACGCCAAGCTCCCGTAGAGCACCCCGTCCGATTCCAAGGGCGTTCCTTCCAAGCGACCGCCCATGGGAGACTCGGTCTCCCACGACCATGCCAACCCCAACCGGGAAACATTCGAAACATCGATTTGGTTCAGCGGGCTATAGTGCGTTTCGGCGTAATCGCCGCCGTATGTCAGCCATGCCTTGCTTTCGGCGGCGTGGCGCAGCGCTTGATCGTCGACCTTCTTCGCGGTCTGGCTGTATGCGGCAACCAGCGCGAGGGCAAAGGCCGCTGTGAGGCGGAGGTGGAAACGCGTGGATCTCGACAAGGGGACTCTCCTATGTTAGCCGCCGGGCTTCGGCAGTACGAAAACCTGCCGGACGCAGCTCTTTTCTCTAACGATTAACCGCCGGGGGCCAGCGAGGAGCTGGTTGGTCTTGGGATATCCCGCTGCGAACGCGGAGAGCTGATAACTCCCGTTCGGCAAACCGTCGAACAAAAATCTCCCGTTGCTGTTGGATTCGGCATATCGCGTGAAATGATCCGCCTGCAGTTGAACAACAATTCCGCTCACTGGCGATCCGATCGCCGTGGGTTCGTGCAGCGGATCGAGGGTCAACTGGGCCTTGCGGTCGCTAGTAGCGAAGCCATCCAGCCTGGATGAAGCTTCCGGCTGATTCTTGTAGAAATAAAGATACCCGAGGTCCTCGCCTGCTTCCGACAGGCGCTTCGTTCTCATGCAACTGCTGGTGAAGTAATAGTCGGCGCCCTCTTCGTTGTTGGCGAAAACAAGATAAGTTTCCCCGAGTTGGAAATCGATGCCGCAATCGCCGGCAGCACTCCAGACGTCGAAGAAAGCGGGGGCAGTCTTGCCGTCGTCCTTGTCATCAGCGTCGTCTTTTTTTCCACCCTTCGACTCTCCCTTTTTTTCCTTGCCGGCAGGCTTCTGGCCCGCGTCGTCGTCATCGTCTTCCTGTTTATACAGGGCTTTGACCAAGAGGTGAACCCGCATCCCACGATCGAGCGAAGAATCCATGAGCGTGCTCACCTGCTGAATGTTGTCCGCCGATTCGACCAGCCGCTTCTGGAGCTCGTCCAACTGCGGAAAAGTCGCGAGGTACGCGTCCTTCACTTGGCGCAACGAATCAGCCGACGGATGCTCTTGCGCATGAAGAAAGGCATCGTTGAGTGCTGCCATGCCGGGCTGCTTCGCTCCGTACCAGCGGCTCATAAAGAGGGGCTGGATCGATTGGACTACGCCGATAAAAACCAGATCGCTGACCCGGACTTCTTTACACGCGCCAAACGATGCTTCACACTGGCATGCACCGGCCGGCCAACAAACCACCGATAACAGCCCGACCAGTAAAACATTGCGCAGCATGACATTTTGAAGTCTAGAATTTCACTCCCAGCTCCACCCATGCACGCCGCGGCGCACCCGGTGCGAAAAACGTGGCGCTTTGGGAAGGAACGTTTCCGGCATAAGGCCCAGTCGCAAAGGCCTGGAAAGGCAGAGATTGAAACGCCCCCTGTGCCGTCAACACTGTATTCGAGAGCCAGGCCGCGGTGTAGTATTCGTGATTGAACAGGTTGTCGATCTGAAGCGCTACATAGACGTGGCGGTTGATATCGTAGCGTGCGCGAAAATTGGTAATGGCGTAGCCGGGCGAAACACCAGGGCCGAGGTAATAAACGCCGTCCGCGGTGTACGCGTTATTTTCATTGCCACGCGCATAAGAGCTCGACGCAACGATCTCGTTCATCTCGAACATCAATTTATGAGTCGCCTGCCAAATCGCATAAGCTTTGCCGGTCTGCTTCGGAATCAGTGGGATTCGATTTCCTGGATGCACCGTAATCACGCCGCCCAACCCCGGATATCCCTGCAGCGCAATGTCGTTGGTGTTGTTGGCCGAGCCGTCCAGCGTCTCGACGCTTTGATAGGTGGCGGACAGGAACGTCCAATCGAAGCCCCAGCTAACCGGACCGACGCGTCCGTCCAGATCCGCGTCCACGCCCTCACGCAAGGTCTTTGCGAAGTTCTGGAAATATCCCGTACCTAGGATCGGCGCCGCGACGAACAGGATGTCGTTGTGGTTCTCATCGCGGAACGCGCCCACATTCCAGCTCAGATTGTGGAATCCCGAGAGTTCGGGCTTGCCACGCAACCCGACTTCCCATGTGTCGGTGACCACCTGATCCAGCGGAGGATCGGCGGAAAGCGAGTTGGGCAGACTACAGGGCGCGTTCGGATTGGCGCAGCCCAACTCAATGGATGTTGGCGCGCGGCCCCCTTGGGCGAATCTCGCGTAGGCGTTCACGCTCGCGAATGGGCTCCATGTGATTCCGACCGCCGGGTTGAAGCGTTGGAACGTATAATTCCCAGTAAGTGAGTTAGGTCCAGGAAGCGGATTGAGCAAGTCGTAATTGTTGACCTGATCGTAGTTGTAGCGCCCCGAAACGGTAATGTTCAGCTTCTTCGCGATCGTGAGCGTGTCAGCAAAATAGAGACTCCAGTTGGGGGTGTGACCCCTGAATCCGACCTGGGTATCGATCGGATTGCCGTTGCTGTCCACGGTTGATCCATCCTGCCAGGCCGGAACACTCACCAGCGACCAGTTCGGAAGAACGTAGGCGTAATCGGTGGTTTGCGTGTATGTGACGTCATTGCGGTCGATCAGCGCTCCGGCAACGAACTGGTTGCGCCCGATCCCCGGATTGGTGATCCAGGTGAACTGCCCCGAAAAACCGTACTCATTCAGCAGTTCCTTCGAGTAGACGTTGACGCCATCGCAGGTCGAGTCCGGACTGCCTCCTGGCGTGAGTGCTTCCGCAATGCAGGCCCAGTAGGGAAATGGAGTGTTGGTGATATCGGCGCCGCTGGTCGGAAAACCGGTGTATCCAGCCGCGGCGAGAGTCGCTTGCTCCGCCGGCGTGGGTTGATAGATATCGTTCCCCACCACGTCACCGTTAAAGTTCGGATTAATTGTCTCGCTGCGGATGTTCCGGTACCAGGCATTGCCGGTGAAGGTCAGATTATCGGTGAAGGTATGCCGCGCGATGAAATTGAACGAAGGCGAGCGGTTGGCGGTGCTGTCGGCAACCGAGTAGGCGCTGGTGTAATTGGCTTCGAGCAGACGGTAATCCTGAACTCCGTCGCCTTCGAGCGTGTTGTAGGCGTAGGACATGGTAAGCGCCAAGTCCGTCTTGTCGGTGCGCCAGCCCAGCCGCGCGAATCCTTGGCGAACGTCGGAGACTGAGGCATAACGCCAACCCGATTCGTGGAAGCCGAGTCCTGAGAGAAACCAATTGAAGCCGGTGGCCTTACCGCCGCCGTATTCTCCCTCCACTTCCTTGCGCCCACTGGCTCCGTACAACACATGACCCGCCCATCCCGGATTGGTGAGGCCGCTCTTGGTGGTGACTGAGACTGCTCCGCCGAGCGTGTTCAATCCGTACAGCGGATCGGATCCTGGAATCAGTGCCATTTCCGAGATCGCATCCTTCGGAATGAGGTCCCAGCTAACCACATCGCCGAACGGCTGATTCTGCCGGACACCGTCCACATATACAGATATGCCTTCAGGTGTGCCCAGCAAAGGCGAAGCCGTATAGCCGCGAAAGTTCACATCGGGCTGGAAGGGGTTAACCGCCATTTCATTAATGAACACTCCGTTCAGGTCGCGGTTCATGAAATCGGCCAAATCCAGCGCGCCGCTAGTTTGGATGTCCGTCGCAGTAGCCGTCTGAACTGGTGCGGCGATCTGGTCGATGTTCAGTTCGGTTCCGGCCAAGGGAGTCTGGGAAACAACATCTACGCTGGCCGCCTGAGCGCCGATCTCCATGTTCACGACACGTGTAAGGGCGGCGGACTGCACGTCAATGATGAGCGTTTGTGTGGTGAATCCGGATTTTGAAACCTGGACCCGGTAGCGCCCCAAGGGCAGGTTTGGAAGATTCACCGTGCCCTGCGCGTCCGTCTGGAAATCGCGCGACACCCCAGCCCGAAGGCCTTCGATTCTACCCGTAACCTGCATGGGCGCTCCCGATGGGTCTTTGACTTGTAAGTCGATTTCCCCTTGCGGCGACTGAGCGAAGAGCGCGAACGCGAAGAACCAAATAGACAGGAGCAGGCGGGGGACAACGTGGCCTGATCGGCGTGGGCACAAGGTCTGCATATAATGAAGTCCCTTCGGGAGACCTTCTGTTCAGACTTTTTTAGGTGGAACGTAAATTATTTTGACCGTCGACTGCCTCCGCCGCCCCTAATAATCTCTTGCCAACGGGGAGTTCGTATGAAAGTACTTTTTGTAGGCTTCGATCCAGTTTTCGGCGATCTCGCGTTGGGCAGTTGCCAGGTCAAGCCGGCCTTCACATACTAGATCGCGGAGATGATCTTCCAGCGCGTCTTTGACTTGGGCGTTCCACACGGTTAAGTTGCGCGACTCTGGCCAAAGATTGCGAATATCGTCCGCTCCCCCGAGAGCCGGCGTGATCAGGTAGTCGACTTCGTACGCTCCCGGTGTCGCGGCCCGAATTCCGTACTCGGCAAAGACTTGCCGCCGCAACGTCACTGGCACGAGCTTGTTCTTCACACCGGCCTGCCCGCAGACTTGCCGATCACTTAACAACACCGCGGCTCCCGGAGTGAGCGCGGGATTCGGAACGGTCACCGTAACCGGCGGCTCGGGGGCGCGGCGAGCGACGCTCAGACTCCAATACAAGAGCGGCGCCATTACCGCGAGGGCTATGGCAGCCCAGCCGAGTCTTTGGGAAATGCCGCGGAACCAGCGCGGCCGGCCGGACTGCGTTGCGCTCAGTTCCGCCAACCGTGCTTTCAACAAAGCACGGGGCCCGTCAGCAGATGGCAACTGGCCATCCAACGCCGAGCGCTGGAGGCGGATGAACTCGCCAATGGCGGTCTCGATTTCCTGCTTGCGGGACCGGCAGGCCCAACAGGCGGCCAGGTGCGATTGAGCTCTTTCGGTTTCCCTTGGCGTCAGTTCACCGTCGAGAGCCTGGAGCAATTCTTGATCGGACAAATGGAACTCTTGAGGCATATCAATTTACCGTTCTGCTGCGCGCGATAAGTGCGCCAGGGATCGCCCAAGCGCAATTGACACGGCTCCTAAGGACATATCCAAAATCTCTGCAATCTCCCGATATCGTAGCCCTTCCGCGCGCAGATACAGGCACAGCCGTTGCTGCTCGGGCAGAGCACGGACCACCGACATCAAACGTTGTTGCCTTTGATCAAATGCGAACTGGTCTTCTGGGTTGGGTGCGGGGTCGATAACGAGTTCCTCGACCCCAATGAACGCGCCTGTCTTCTCGGCGTCGCTTCGGGATCGCATGCTCTTCTTCACCGCCAGATTGTGGGCCGCCCGGAACAGCCACCCCCCAACATTGTGGTGCGATTTGCCGCGCTGAAGCTGTTGAAAAAGCGAAAGAAACGCCTCTTGAACCACGTCTTCGGCATCTGGAAGCGCTAAAGGAAACGCCGAGAGATAGCGCAGCAACGGTACGCGAACTTGATCGAAGAGGCGAACCATCCTGTCCTCAATCGCAGAAGGCTCAACCGTTTCCGTCTCCGAAAGCGGATTCAGGAGCGCATTGGACTCGGGCGGACTGTCCAGCATCGGCGTCTAGCGAACTCTCCTCCTACTTGAATAGTCCCGCGGGGAGCGAACTTGTTCAGCCTTTTTTCCGCGCATGGCGAGGCCGGCAATTTTTGTTGATGAACAGGCTGGCCGGAGAACGGACTTCATAATAAGCCTACTCAAATGCTCATTAAGAATTTGCGCCTACTCCTGCTGCTGATCGCTTTAGTTCCCGTTCAAGCGCAGGACGGCATCACCCCTGCAGATTGGCCGTCCTATGGAGGCACCCAAGCGTCGTGGCGGTATTCGGGACTCAATCAGGTCAATCGAGGCATGCTGACATTCAATTCATCACTGCGGCGCT
>Ga0335075_10019295_pt1 | contig 10084 bp, 6 predicted proteins | sample Lox_Sample_24_FD_206723 | JGI IMG/M metagenome (GOLD analysis project Ga0335075, IMG submission 206723) | Soil microbial communities from Loxahatchee National Wildlife Refuge, Florida, United States - Lox_Sample_2.4 | ecosystem: Environmental > Terrestrial > Soil > Wetlands | place: USA: Florida...
GGCCGGCGGCTGTCGTCTGCTGTTTCTGGAAAGTGCTCCTTGAGGAGGCCGATGATCTCGTCCGTCTGCTCCGTGATGAAGAAGTGCCCGCCAGGGAATGTACGGACGGTATAGGTACTGGTGGTGTGCCGTTCCCACGCACGGGCCTCGGACAACGTCGTCTGCGGGTCGGCGTCGCCGGTCAGGACCGTGACAGGGCAGCCGATGGTCACTTCCGGGGCGCATCTGTAGGTCTCGGCTGCCTGATAGTCGGCACGCAAGGATGGCAAAGCGGCATGCATCAGTTCCTGGTTACCGAGGACATTCGCAGCGGTGCCGTTTAGATAGTGCACCACGGAGAGGATACCCTTGTCGTCTCGTAGGTGAACGCTCTCATCACGATGGGTAGACGGGGCGCCGCGGCTGGATACGAACAGATGCGCGACCGGGTTACCGCTGGCCTCGAGTCGGCGGATGGTCTCGAAGCTGATGAGGGCGCCGAGGCTATGGCCGAAGAACGTGACCGGAAGCGGCGGTTGCCGCAAGAGGATGTCGTGGATCTGGTCGGCCAGTGCGTCCACGTCCGTCAGTGGTTGCTCCGCGCGGCGGTCCTGTCGCCCGGGGTATTGGATAGCGACGACGTCAACATCGGGGCTGAGAGCCGATGCGAAGGGCAAATAGAACGTTGCTGAGCCGCCCGCGTGCGGGAAGCACACTAGGCGGGCCGTGGCCGTGCGGGATGGGCGGTAACGCCGGCACCATAGCTCATCGTCGACAGGGAAATCGGACATGCCGCTCCACGTGCTAGTTCCGGCAGAATGACTCGCGATGTATGTGCGCCACAAGCACCCATCGCCAGATTAGCCATGCTTTAAGCCTACAGGCGATGCTCCCGGCCACGGCCTTCAGGCACTTCTGATATTCCACTGCGCAGTCACAATCCGCCCACTACCGGCGTGCGGATCTCGGCCAGGCTGCCAGTGGCACAGGAAAAGGCTATCGGCTGCAGCTCTTCTGAAGGGACTTCTGACCAGCAGTTTTGCTGGATAGGTGGCTGATCGGCGGCTTCGTCTTCTACGTTGTGTGCAGGGGGAAGGAGACTGCGGATGGGCCGCTGGTCCCCGCGAAAACCCCGCATTGCCCACGTAGCACTGATTACTGATGAGCATGAGCGCGCCGACTGGCAGGCGAGGCTGGTCGCCGGGCACGCGGTGCGCTCGCAGATCCTCGGCAGCCTGGAAGGACAGGTTCGAAGTACCCGGCTCGAGAGCGGTCAGCAGCGTGGTGACCCAGAACCAGGATGATTTATGCTTGACTCTGTCGGGAATCTTGGTCGGCTTAGCTGACGGCTCGCCATGAGCGCAGGCGTTTGATGTCGTGCTGGTCGAGGTAGTCCTGGAATGCCGTGGGTGGTCGCGGGGCCGGGTTCTCGCCGGGCGGCAGGTGGCTGAGGCCCTCGATGTTGACGGCGATGGCGGTCAGGACGTGCTGCAGGTGGGCTTTGGGCTGACCGCGGTAGCGGCAGTGGCGCATGCCGTGGCCGCGAGCGAAGTCGCAGACGGTGCCCTCGATGCCGTACCGTGCCGCGTAGCGCTTGTGCCAGGCGGGGTCCCGCTGGTCAGCGTGGTTGCGGACCTGCAGCTCGTAGAGCTCGCGCGGGGAAGCCGACCGTGCGCCTGCCGTCGCCGGAGGTAGTGCAGGCGGCCCGCGCCGGGCAGGGCTGGCACTGCCTCGTGCTGAAGCAGGCGACGATGAGCGGGGCGGCGTCGGGCGAGGAGGTGGGGTAGGGGCCGTGCCAGCCTTTGCTGACCTGGCCCTGCGGGCAGGTGACTTCCCGTCGGTCGTAGTCGATGCGGAAGTCGTCGCGGGCGTAGCCCTGCTGGTCGCGGTGCTGGCGGGTGCGGTTGCCGGGCAGCGGCCCGGTGAGGGTGACCTGGTGCTCGCGCCCGGCCCGTTCCATGTGGACCAGGGAGGTGTAGCCCAGCCGCTCGCGGAAGTCGCCCAGGACGCTGTGGTGGAAGCCCGGGTCATCGAGGTCCAGCCCGAGCGCGTACACCGGGGATACCAGTCGGCGAAGTCCTCGTCGTCCCACAGGCCGTCGAGCCGGTCCCGCACCCACATCGCCGTCGTCCCGGCCGGGTTGGCCGTCGTCCCGGCCGGGTTGCTGGCCCGCGCCACCCGCGCGGTCAGCTCCGGGACCTCGACCCCCAGGCGGGGACGGATCGACATCACGCACTTCTCAGGAATCTCACAGGCCTCACATGTACCCGAAAGACTGGTGTAACAGCATGCTCACAGTCAGCCAAACACCAAGATTCCCGGCAGAGTCAAGTTTATGGGGTCCTTGGATAAGCCGGGGGAGACCTACTTATTGTCCCTGCGGCATCCGGCGTGAAGAGGGTGCGAGCACGATTCAGGCTCTTGCCTGGAACAGGAGAACCCGTCGTTCTGGATTCCCCGTGGAATCTACGGGGTGGAGGGAGTTCCTCAAGCGGCAGAGACCGCGAGAGGCAGACTACCGGGCCAGGGCACGGGGGCGGATCGTCCCGTAGTAGTGATGAAGCTGCTGTAATGGCGAAGTACACGTTCCGGCCGCGGCTGGCCAAGAGCAGGGCTGGGCATTTCTTTGTCAGCTTCTCGCTCCCGGTCAGCCGGGAGGCGCTGACCCTCCGCTAAGAGATCCGGGGTTGACGCATTCACCGGTCGCACCAGGTCTGGGTACTACAAGTGGAAAACACGTCCAGAATTGGCAACCGTGGAAAGAGGGGAACTTATCCGGGCCAGAAAATGGTCGGTGACATAGAGGATTATGCAAAACTCCGGTTATCGCTAGCGGCTGATCACTGTTCGGAATGCGCAGAAAGCTGGCGACACGCCGCGTCAGATAATAGGCAACGGCTTCTCAGAACGATAGAAAGGAGGTTTCCTACGCCAAACCTTTCACGACAGAGAAGCCGTTGCGATTCGATCGTATGTTAGGACTAGACGCTGAGCAACTCGACGAGCTGGAATATCGCGTGAACGAACTACTCGAAGAATCGTGGGATAAAGAGGAAGGGCGCCCGCGAGAACTGACCCTGTGGGAAGCACTCGTCGTTACCTGCGGATATCTGCGACGGAACATCATCGAGGATGTGTGGGCCGACATCTTCGACGTCGCGCAGTCAACGATATCGCGGTACATCACTTTCCTCACGCCATTTGTTGAGAACGCAACAGAAGGAGAACGGCTGTCGGAAGAGGATGCAGCCGAAGCCACCAAAGGAGCGATCGCCTTGGTAGACGGCACACTGTGGCCTTGCTGGTCCTGGGACGGCGAGAGCAAGCTGTGGTCCGGGAAATACAAGACAACCGGGCACGGCTCCCTGATTGTCACGAATCTTGAGGGCCGCATAACATTCGTTTCCGAGCCCGTTACCGGCAATCAGCACGACATGGCGAAGCTGAAAGGATCAGTCGTCGAGAAGATCCTGGCGAAGGCAAACGGAGTGTTCGGCGATAAGGGATTCATCGGCACCGATTACATCACCACTCCCATCCGCAAGCCGCAATGCCGTCAGCCCTTGCAATGGGAACACGAGTGGAACAACCAAGTGAGTTCCTTCCGCGCGCCAGTCGAGCGCGCCGTCGCTACCCTGAAGACATGGCGGATTCTCTTCACCGACTACCGCCGGCCGGTGAGGACCTTCAACTCGTCATTCCGCGCCGCAATCGGGCTGTACTTCTTCATGGAGAGTTTTGCATAATCCTCATAACCTGCATTGAGACTTGGGAAGGCCGGCTGTACCTTGCGACCGTTATCGATTGCGTGAGCCGGAAAATAGTCGGCTGGGCAGTGGACGACAACCACAAAATGCGCTCATAGTTGCCGCCGTCGAGATGGGAGCCCGAAACGTTGACCTGCCCTACGGGGTGATACTCCACAGTGATCGAGAATCGAATTACATTTCTGGAGGCTGAGCTTCAATCTGGGTTCCGCGGCTAATCGGCTTCCTGGTCCGCGGTCTATGGTGAAATTGCAGGTCAGTCGTGTCGGGGGTGCTCAGAATCGCTGGAATGCCTAGATACACGCATCATCGCGATTGCGCTGCTAGCAGGCGATTTCAGCGGTATCTTCTAGTCCATGTACCTGCGGTCGACGTCACGGCGGAACAAGAACGGCTCCGAGGTTCGCTACCTCCAGCTCGCCCACAACGTCTGGGACCCGCAAAAGCGCAGGTCGGCAGTGCAGGTCGTGTACAACTTCGGCCGCGAGGACACGGTGAACCGCGAGGCGCTGCAGCGGCTGGTCGCCTCGGTCACGAGGTTCCTCGACCCGGACGCCGCGCTGGCCGCGCCGGCCGACGCGCTGGAGTTTACCGAGTCGCGCCCGCTGGGCGGCACCTGGGTGCTGGACGCGCTGTGGTCGCGGCTGGGAATCGGGAAGGAGATGCGCCGCCTGCTCAAAGGCCGCAGACTGGACGAAACCGCCGAGAGGGTCCTGTTTGCGCTGACCGCGAACCGGGCGCTCGCGCCGTCGTCGAAACTGGCCGCGTCCCGCTGGGCCAGCGAGGACGTCATGATCGCCGGCCTGCCCGCGACCAGCGACGACGCCTGCTACCGGGCGATGGACTGGCTGACGGGGATCAAGGACAACCTGGAGCGCAGGATCTTCGACGGCCTCGTCACCCTCCTCAACCTCGAGGTGGACGTCCTGTTCTTCGACACAACGTCCGCCTACTTCGAGACCGAAGACGAAGACGAGCCCGTCCTCCGCGATGACCGCGGCATACCCCTGGCCAGCGGGAAAGCCGACGGCGGCCAGGACGGGGAGCGGGAGCCAGGCGCGTTCCGGACCTGGGGGAAGTCCAAAGACCACCGCGACGACCTGCCCCAGGTCGTGATCGGCATGGCCGTGACCAGGGACGGGATCCCGGTCCGGGTCTGGTGCTGGCCCGGGGACACGGCCGACTCGAAGCTGATCCGCCAGGTGAAGGACGACATGCGCGACTGGAGCCTGAGCAAGGTGATCTGGGTCGCCGACCGCGGCTTCACATCCAAGGAGAACCGCCGCTACCTGCGCAAAGGCGGCGGCAGCTACATCATCGGGGAAAAGCTCCGCTCCGGCTCCGCCGAATCGCAGGCCGCCCTGTCCCGGCAGGGAAGATACAAGGACGTCGCCGGGAACCTCAAGGTCAAGGAGGTGAAGATCGCCGAGGACGAGCGGTTCGTCATCTGCTTTAACCCCGAGGCCGCCGAGCGCGACGCCGCCGTCCGCGCCAGGATGATCGCCCGCCTCGAAGAGGCGATCCGGGACTCTGACCAGCTCAGCCGCGACAAGCGCGCCGAGCTCCGCGGCGTCATCTCCACCAGGCCCGGCCTGAACCGCTACCTGCGCGTCACTCCCGGCGGGCTGCTCCGCACCGACGCCGCCAAGGCGAAAGCCGAGGAGAGCCTGGACGGGAAGTACCTGCTCAGAACAGCCGACCCGAAGCTGCCCGCCGAGGACATCGCCCTCGGCTACAAGCAGCTCCTCGAAGTCGAGCGCGGCTGGCGCGACATGAAGCAGGTCATCGACCTGCGCCCCGTCTACCACCAGCGCGAGGACCGCATCCGCGCCCACGTCACCCTCTGCTGGCTCGCTCTCCTCCTCGCCCGCATCAGCGAGAACGCCACCGACCGGACCTGGCCCGGCCTGCGCCGCGAGCTCGACAAGATCCACATCGGCACCTTCGCCGGCCCCGCCGGCACCTTTCAGCAGCGCACCGAGCTCACGAAACCCCAGCGGGACATCCTCCGCGCCCTGCAAATCGACACCCCACCCCGCATCTACCAGCTGAAACTCCCCGTGGAGGCATAAGCCGACGGGCTCCCGCCGCCTAGATACACGCCGTCAGACCAGCCGACGGCGTATTTCCGCACGTCAACCCCGGAATTCACGGCCTAGCGCGCTACATCAGCTGCGGAACCCAGGTTCAACGGGACACGCGAGAACGAGTTGGTCCACCGTATGGTCTATCCGACCCGGGAAAATGGCCGGTGTCACATTGCGCGATCGATCGAACTCATCTATGATCGGAATCTGCGATCGGACTCGTTTCCCACTTGGGACTTGGATACTGAATTCACAGGAAGCCCTGGACGAGCAGCTGAATTCACAGGAAGCCCTGGACGAGCAGCTGAAAGGACAGGCATCGGCGTGAATTGACCGCAAATTGCTTGTCCGGAAAACGCGGAGCAGCTCAGTGGACACCGCAGGCCTACCACCGCAGCCTGAGTCAGGCCTATTCGCAGCCGAACCATGTCGCGGATGAAGGGAAGCAGCGTGCAGTTCAACATCCTAGGCCCCCTCGAAGTCGTTCACCAGGGTGGAGTCGTGCCGCTGGGCGGCATCAAGCGGCGCGCGATGCTGGGCATGCTGTTGCTGAGAGCCAACCGGGTGGTGCCATCGAGCAAACTGCTGGAATCCCTCTGGAACGGCGGCGTTCCGCCGACCGCGCGAAAGATGCTGCAGAATGCGGCGTCGGGCCTGCGGGACATGCTAGCGCTCGATAGCGGCAGCGGTGACCCGCCCGTGCTACTCACCCACCCACCCGGGTACTTGATGCACGTCGATCCGGGCAGCATCGACGTGAATCTGTTCTATCTGCACACCGAACAAGGCCGTTCGTACGCCGCCTGCGCCGACTGGGAGTCCGCGCGCAAGGAACTGCGCAACGCGCTCGGCGTGTGGCGGGGCCCGGTCCTCGCCGACCTAATCGAGGTGGGCGCCACGTGGCCCGAGGTCGGCGTCGTGCAGAACACGCACCTCGTCGTGCTCGAGGAAATGTTCGACGCTGAACTCGCCTGCGGGCGGCACCGCGAGGTCGTCGCGGAACTAGACGCCGCCGCCAGGCGAGAGCCGTCCCGCGAGCGCCTGGCAGCGGAGTTGATGCTCGCGCTGTACCGGTGTGGACGGCAGTTGGAGGCGCTCGATGTCTACCACCGGATCCGCGCGTCGCTGATCGAGAGCCACGGTCTGGAGCCGAGCCGTGAGCTCCAGGATCTTGAGTACTCGATCCTCAACCAGGACCCTCGGCTAGACCGGCGCGACGGCACCGCCATGCCCGCGCTCGGCGGCAGTTCCGTCGCGGCGGTGCCGCGGTCGGCTGTCACCCTGGCCTCCGTGACCGCGCTAGGCATGTTGCCCGAGGCCGTGCCCCATCCTCGGCACTCGGGGCCCGTCCCCGTGGATGGCCACTTCATGCCCTTGGCACAGAGGCAGCTCGTCAGCATGATGGCCGTCGTCGCCGACGTCGACTGGAGGCCCGGGGAGGACGCCGCTGAGGCGGCGTCCTCATTCGGCATGGTGGACGCGATCGTGCACCGCGAGGTCAGCCGGTACGGCGGGGTGGTCGTAAGCAGAGTTGCGTCCGTGAGATGGGTGGTGTTCGGCGGCGCTGACGACGCCGCCAGCCGGGCCGTCGAGGCCGGGCTGGCGATCCGCGACGTGCTCACGAGGGCCCGGTTGGTCGGCGATGCGGCGGGCGGGGAGGCGCCGCCGCTGGCGGTCAGGGTCGCTGTCGTCTCCACCGATGGGATGCTCAGCTGCCAGCTCGGCGACGGCACACTGCGCGGTCTGGACAGCGCCACTGTCGGCCGGTGCCTTCAGCTCGCCAGCGCCGCCCCCGCAGGACGGGTCTGGGTTGGCGAGGAGACCAAGCGCGCCACTGAATGGTCCGTCCGGTATGAGCAGGCCGATGACGGCGCATGGTGCGCGGTCGAACGCCTTCCGGAGTCGTTCAGGTCAGACACGCTGAAGCTGGTCATCGAAGGCCCAGGTGAACTCCAGAAGCTCCGCGATCTGCTCACGAGTCTCGGCGGGCAGCACGAGCGGATCGGCCACCGTCGCTACGGCGACATTCCGGAGAACGCTGTGGTCGAGTTCACTGTGAGCGTGCTGTCGACTGCGGACGATGCCCACATCTGAGCGCTGCGGAAAGGCGCGTGGGCCGGGACGACTGGTGGACCTGTTATCGAATGGGGCTTTTGCCCCGGAGTTCACCGAGAGCCGTCCTGGCCCGCCACTGGGCTCTGGGTTCCCCAGTTAATCGGCTTCCTGATCCACGTTCCGGACTGGTCGTCTAGGTACACGCCTTTTAACCAGCCGACGATGTGATTCTGCACGTCAACCCCAAGATTCATGGCCTATCCCGCTACATCAGCGACGGAACCCAGGTGATGAGGGCGCCGAGGTCGTAGCGGTCGCGGCGGATCCTTGCGACTCTGATGGCCTGCGGGTAGTCCAGGTCGCTGGCGTCGGTGACCCACCGAATCCGCGCGTCCTAACTGCATAGGCGTCATGTGCTGTGTACCCGATTCAGCTCTGCTGAGAAAACCTGATTGCCTCCCGATGGGCGCGTGGTGGAATGGCGTTATTTCGGCTGGTCAGCCCCAGTGGTTAGCTTCCTCTCATGAGGGACCGGAAGACTGGCCTGTGAGCCTGCCGCGTGTCTTCGGGGACAAGTCGCTGCGGCTCGGTCCGGGTCGGCTGGCTCGCGGTGCTTTTTCGTGCAGATGGGGCATGCTGGGCGGCTGTGCCGTCAGCGTGTACCCGGGGGGCGGCATCCGGTACACGTTCGTCTTGCATGCTCATGGCCTTCTGAAATGCCGATTTCCTTCTTCGCATGGGACGGACGGACATGCCAAGCGCTGAAGAATTTCCTGTGCGGGATGACATGATCGCAGTCATTGGCATGTCATGCCGTCTGCCTAAGGCACCAGACCTTGGTGCGTTCTGGCAGCTTCTCCGCAGCGGTGGCGACGCCATCACGAGAGTGCCAGCGGACCGGGAGGATCTCGGCCAGTCGCGGGTGAGCGGTGCCCTGCCGGGCACGTCCTATGGCGGCTATCTGGAGAGCGTCGACCTGTTTGATGCCGAATTCTTCGGTATTTCCCCCCGGGAAGCTATCGCGATCGATCCGCAGCAGCGGCTGGTCCTTGAGCTGAGCTGGGAGGCTCTTGAAGACGCCGGCATTGTGCCGGGCAGCGTCAGGGGTGACCGGATCGGCGTGTTCATCGGAGCGAACCGAGATGATTATGCCGTGCTGCTGCGTCAGCGCGGGATGGACGCGATAACGGCGCACAGCAATACCGGGCTGCAGCGCGGAATGATTGCCAACCGGGTGTCTTACACGCTCGGGCTGAGCGGTCCGAGCATGACGGTGGACACGGCGCAGTCGTCCTCACTGGTCGCCGTGCACTTGGCGTGCGACAGCCTTCGCCGTGGGGAGTGCACCAGCGCACTGGTTGGCGGGGTCAAGCTCAGCATCAGCCAGGAGACGGCGGTGGAGGAAGCGAAGTTCGGCGGCCTCTCGCCGGACGGGCGCTGCTTCACGTTCGATTCGCGTGCTAATGGATATGCGCGCGGTGAGGGTGGCGGCGTGCTGGTCCTCAAGCCGCTGTCGAGCGCACTGGCGGCCGGTGATCCCGTGTACTGCGTGATACGCGGCAGCGCTGTCAACAACGACGGCGTCAGCGATGGCCTGACGGCCCCGAGCAGCGTGGCGCAGGAAGCGGTCATCAGGCGTGCGCACCAGCTTGCGGATGTGCGGCCGGCGGACGTGCAGTACGTCGAGTTGCATGGCACCGGGACCCGGGTCGGGGACCCGGTTGAGGCGGCGGCGCTGGGGGCGGCGCTGGGGATGCACCGTCGCGAGCATGGCCCGTTGGCTGTCGGCTCGGTCAAGACGAACATCGGCCATCTTGAGTCCGCGGCGGGAATTGCTGGTTTCCTCAAGGTCGCGTTGGCCATCCGCCAGCGCGAGATCCCGGCCAGCCTGAATTTCCGCGAGCCGAACCCGCAGATTCCGCTCGATGAACTGAATTTGCGAGTCCAGACCCAGACCACGCCCTGGCCGCAGGCCGGGCGACCGCTCATCGCCGGGATCAGTTCCTTCGGCATGGGCGGTACCAACTGCCACGTGGTGGTTGGCGAGGCTCCCGTCCAGGATTCCCCTGCTCAGGATGACCCTGCCCAGGATGAGCTGGAGGCGGGGGCGGGGTCGTCTGGGGTGCCGGTGGTGTGGGTGGTGTCGGCGCGGTCGGGGCCGGCGCTGGCGGCGCTGGCGGGGCGGCTGGCGGCGTT
>Ga0335075_10019296_pt1 | contig 10084 bp, 5 predicted proteins | sample Lox_Sample_24_FD_206723 | JGI IMG/M metagenome (GOLD analysis project Ga0335075, IMG submission 206723) | Soil microbial communities from Loxahatchee National Wildlife Refuge, Florida, United States - Lox_Sample_2.4 | ecosystem: Environmental > Terrestrial > Soil > Wetlands | place: USA: Florida...
GCGCACGCGAACGCGAGGTAGGCGGCCACGATCACCGCGCCGGCGCTGCGCCGCAGGCCGCGCTGCAGGTAGGCGCAGCCGAGCGCCAGCAGCGTCATCGCGAGCGCGCTGGCGGCCACGTAGGCGGTCTGTCCGGAGGGGGCGCCCGCGCCGAGCGCCGTCGTGGGGATCAGCAGGCCGGCGAGGATGTTCAGCGCGTTGCTGTTGAGCGCGGTGCTGAGCACCGCCGCGCCCCTTTCGCGCATCGCCAGGTACACCGCGGCGACCGCGTTGGGGAGGCTGGTCACGACCGCCAGCACGAGCGCGCCCACCACGATCGAGGAGATGCCCCAGCGCTCGCCCAGCTGGGTGCCGCTGTGCTCCATCTCGACGCTCGCCGCGATCACCACCGCGACCGCCGCGACCGCCGCCAGCGCGTCGCGACGGCCACCGCGCCGCGCGTGGATCGCGGCCTCCAGCTCGAGCTCCTCCTCGCCCACCGCGGCGATCAGCCAGCGCGACCAGGCCGCCGGGAGCGGCAGCGCGGCGAGGCGCTGCTCGCGGACGGCGAGGATCGCCACGTACGGCGCCAGCACGGCCAGCACCGCCAGCAGCGCTGCGACGGGGGAGAGCACGCCCACGATCAGGAGCAGCGCCGCCGCCGAGATCCACAGCGCGAGCGCTCCCGACAGCTCGAGCACGCGCCGGTGCAGGGCGATGCGCCCGGCGATCAGCGAGGACAGCCCCAGCAGCGCCGCCAGGTTGAAGACGTTCGATCCGATCACCACGCCGGCGCCCACGTGCTGGTCGTGACGGGCCAGCGCCGTCACCGCCGCTGTGACCTCGGGCGCGTCGGCCGCGAGCGCGGCGAGCAGCCCCAGCAGCGACTCCGACAGGCCGAGGCGCGCGCCGACGCGCTCGAGCGAGACCACCAGCCGCCAGCTCGCCGCGAGGCTGACCGCGGCTGCCAGCGCGAAGACGAGCACCAGCACCGAATCAGCCACGCTGCGTGGAAGTCTAGCCTGTAGCTTGCGGCGCTCTGAGATGCCCGACGGCAGAGGACACCTGAAGGTCTTCATCGGCATGGCCCCCGGCGTGGGCAAGACCTACCGCATGCTGCAGGAGGGCGCCACCGAAGCGGACAGCGGACGCGACGTGGTGATCGGCTACCTCGAGCCGCACGGGCGCGCGGAGACCGTGGCCCAGGCCGACGGCCTGGAGATCACGCCCCGGCGCGAGGTGCTCTACCGCGGCACGCCGCTTCAGGAGATGGACCTGCCGGCCGTGCTCGCGCGCAGGCCGGAGCTGTGCCTGATCGACGAGCTGGCGCACACCAACGCGCCGGGCGTGGAGCACGAGAAGCGCTATGAGGACGTGCGCGACGTGCTCGGCGCCGGCATCGACGTGTTCTCGACCGTGAACGTGCAGCACCTGGAGAGCCTCAACGACCAGGTCACGCAGCTGACCGGCTCGCGCACGCGCGAGACGATCCCCGACGAGGTGCTCTCGGCCGCCGACGAGGTGGTGCTGATCGACCTCACGCCGGAGGCGCTGATCGCGCGCCTGCGCGCCGGCAAGGTGTACCCCCGCGAGCGCGTGCAGGCGGCGCTCAACAACTTCTTCAAGCTCGAGAACCTGGCCGCGCTGCGCGAGACGGCGCTGCGCCAGGTGGCCGAGGACGTGGAGGTCAAGCGGCTGGTGCGCGAGCCCTCGGCGCCGCTGCGGCGCGACCAGGAGGGCCTGCCGCTCGCCGCCGAGGCTGCGCCGCAGGCGATCGCCGAGCGCCTGCTGGCGCTGGCCACGCTCGCGCCGCACTCCGAGCGCGTGGTGCGCCGCGCGTGGCGCTCCGCCCAGCGCCTGGATGCCGAGCTCGACGTGCTGGTGGTGCGCCCCCCGGGCCGTCCGCCCAGCACCGAGGACCGCAAGCGCCTCGAGGAGCTGCGGAGGCTGACGGCGATGCTCGGTGCGCGCCTGCGCCTCGAGGAGGGCGAAGACGTCGCCGCGGTGGCGATCCGCGTGGCGCGCTCGCTGGGGGCCACCTACGTGCTGATGGGCACGCCTGCGGCCCCGCGCGGGCTGGCCCGCCTCGGCTCCAACCCGGAGCGCTCGCTGCTGATGCGCCTGCTGCGCGGGCTGCCGGGCGTCGACGTGCGCGTGGTGAGCGACCCCACGCTGCGCGGGCAGGCGCCCGCGGCGGACTTCTAAACCGCCGGTAAAAGTGCCTGCAGCGGGCAGGGGGCGCGCTAAGCGTCACGTAAGACTGTGGAATGTCACGCAACCCCCCCGCCGTCCGGCTGTTGAGCACCGATGTGAGAACGCCGCGCCCGTCCCTTGCCAAGCTCCTCGCCGCCGCAGCGCTGTGCGCGCTCGCGCTTGGCGCCGCAGGCGCCGCCGGGACGGCGTCCGCCAGCGCCGGCAAGCGCGCGAAGGCGACCGCGCACCAAGCCAGGGGCGCCGCGTACATGAGCGGCATCGGCGACCAGCAGGCCACGATGTTCGCCAACCCGCTGTGGAAGCAGCTGAAGACCAAGATCGTGCGCTACGTGGTCCCCTACGACGCGGTCGCGCACTCGTGGTCGCTGGACCACGCGATCGTGTTCATCCGCGCCGCCGAAGCCGCCCACCAGCAGGTGCTCGTCGCCTTCTACCACTCCGAATACACGCCCACCAGACTGCCGAGCGTGGCCAGCTACAAACGCGACGTGCAGAAGTTCATCAAGATGTTCCCGCACGTCAAGCAGTACGAGTCCTGGGACGAGTCCAACCGCGGCAACGAACGGCCGCTGTTCACCAGCCCCTCCGCCGTCCAGGCCGCCAAGTACTACCAGGCGCTGATCCGCGTCTGCCACCGCTGCACCGTCGTCGGGCTGGACGTGCTCGACGCCTACTACATCCAGCCCACGCTCCGCTACATCGCGGAATTCAAGCGCGAGATATACCGCCTGGAGACCGTCATGCCGAAGATCTGGGGCCTGCACAACTACTCCGACGTGAACCGCCTGGAAGGGTGGCGCACCACCGATCTCGTGCGCGCGCTCGGCGGCAAGGTGTGGCTCACCGAGACCGGCGGCATCGTCAAATTCGGCGGCTCGTTCCCGAACAAGCACGGCTCGGGGCTGAAGCGCTCGGCGAAGGTGCTGAAGTTCATGTTCAAGGTCGCCGGCGAGCATCCGCAGATCAAGCGGATCTACATCTACGACTGGAACGGCGGCACCGCGTCGACCCGCTTCGACGCCGGCCTCACCAACGCCCGCGAACAGCCGCGCGAAGGCTACGAGGTGGTCTGTCGCCAGCTGCACGGCGCGAAATGCAAGGTGAAGGTGGCCCGGAACTGATCCGGCGGCGCTGTCCGCGCGCCAGGCGCATCGCCACCAGCGCCACCAGCCCGGCGCCCGCGGCCACGGGCGCGAGCACGCGCAGCGGGTAGCTGCGGAAGCCGGGATGATCGGCCGCGCTCAGCGCGGTGTGGTCGCCGGCGTTGTAGATGCTCACCAGCCCCGCGTGGTCGATGCCCAGCAGCGTGGGCGCGAGCGCGGCGAACAGGCCCCAGCCGAGCAGCGTGAGCACGCCCGCGCGCAGCGAGGCGCCGCCGAGGGCCAGGCGCGGCGTGGCCCAGGCGGCCAGCACCACCGCGCCGGCGGCCGGCGCGAGGAACACCCACACGCCGCCCCAGCCGCGCCCCAGCCCGTAGGCGGAGGCGATCGTGGGCTGGAACAGGCCCTCGCGCAGGTAGCGCATCCACGTGACCGTCTCGGTCTCATAGCCCACCAGCGGGTGCGTGAGGGTGGCGATCACGGTGGTTGTGATCGAGACCGCGGCGAGCGCCACCGTGGGGCCGGGGTAGCGCTTCAGCGCAAGCGCCACCGGCACGGCCAGGAACGGGAGCAGCGTGTCCAGGAAGCGCGGCCCCATGAAGCCGCCCCCGAACGGCAGGTAGTAGCCGGAGTTGTAGAGCAGGTAGCACAGGCAGATGGCGGTGATCGTCAGCGCCTCCGCGCGCCGCCTCCGCCTGTACAGCAGGACGGTGCCGATGCCTCCCATCGCCAGCACCGGCGAGATCGTGAGCAGGCCGCGCGAGTCCAGCAGCAACGTGGCCAGCACGCGCAGGCTCGGCGCGTCGATGCCGAAGAAGCCTTTCTGCTGGCGCGGCACGTCGGAGTAGGCGAGGTGCGTCCAGGAGTGGAAGGCGTAGTGGTTGTAGAGCAGCAGCGGCACGATGCCCACGAGCCCGCCGAGCACGTAGGCGCCGCCGCGCCGCGCCACCCCCCCCGGCGTGAGCGAGTCGCGCCGCGAGAGCAGGTAGCAGCCGAGCACGACCGCCGCGAAGAAGGTCGGGTACTCGGAGGAGAACGCGTAGCCCATTGCCAGGCCGGCGATGGCGGCGAGCGTGGCGCTCGGCGGACCGCGCCGCTCCCACAGCAGCAGCGCGAAGGCGGCGAACGCCAGGAAGGTGGTGAACACGTGCGAGAACAGCAGCGTGGACAGCGGCAGCACCATCGTGCCGAGGCCCATCGCCACCGCGGCCGCCACGCCGTAGCCGGGCTCGAAGCCGTCGGCCACGCGCCACGCCAGCAACACCAGCAGCAGCCCCGGCAGCACGTTCCCCCACAGGCCGACCAGATAGATCATCTCGTCGCCAGGGTGGTCCGGCGGCGCCACGTGCCGGTAGGTCCACGATTCGAGCCCCAGCCCTTTGATCGTGTCGTAGAAGGGCATCGCGAACAGCGCCAGGCCGGGCGCGCGCGCGGAGTAGTAGTGGCCCTTGTAGAAGACCTTGTCGCCGGTGTTGTCCTGGTAGCGGTCGATCGTGGTTTCGCCGTCGTTGAGGGCGCGCAGCAGGTCGTAGTGCGAGGTCTGGTTCCAGGAGAAGCTCTGGATCACGACCGCGTAGGAGAGGCCCGTCAGCAGCACCGCCGCGAGTGCCGCGTGGCGGCGCGAGAGCATTCGTGCGCGCCGGCGGGGGGCCGCGACTGCGTCGTCGCCCGCGGCGCTCATCGCCCGCCGGCGTGCAGCGCGGCCGGCCCCGGGCCGATCTCGTAGATCACCAGCGAGCCCACGCGCCGGCGCGTGACGCCGAGGCCGGCGATCGGCTTGCGCGCGTTGGCGGCGGGGTCGGGCGGGTTGGGGAGGACCGTGCCGGTCTCCGGCGGCAGGTGCTTGGGCAGCACCGTGTGCAGCACCACCGTGCGGATGCCGTAGTAGCGGAGCTTCTCCACGCTGTCACGGTCTGGGAAGCCGTTCATGCCCCCGCGCAGGTCGTCCTGCGCGGGGATGTCGAAGGTGCTCTCGCCGTTGGCGATCTTGGGGAAGCCGTCGGTCGAGAAGTACTGCCACACGCGGTCGAGCGCGCCGTCGGTGGGCAGGTCGATGATCGGACCCGGCAGGCCGACCTCGGCCCTCGCCGGCTGCGGCACGAGCGGGTGCCCGAGGTGCCCCGCGCCTTCGCCGAGGATGCCGACCAGCAGCGCCACGCCGACGAGCGCCGGCAGCCCGAGCGCCGGCAGCGCGGTCGCGCCCAGGCGCGGCGCGAGCGGGCGGCGCCAGCCCCCCTCGGCGCGCCCCGGCAGCGCCGCCCGGCGCGCGTCACGGCGCAGGCGCCGCGCCAGCGGCCCCGCCTGGCGCACCAGCAGCTCCGCCCCCGCGCCGGCGAGCAGTGCGTAGCAGAGCGTGGCGAGCGTGAAGATGCGTCCGGGCACGCGGATGCCGTCCCAGCCGGGGGCGTAGTCGTAGAGCAGGCGGTAGGGGTAGCCGGCGCCGGTGAGGCCGAAGCCCATTGCCAGCACCGAGCACACCACGATGCCGGCCACGAGCCCCGCGCGCAGCCGTCTCGTGAACGCGCCCGCGGCGAGGCCGGCGAGCGCCAGCACCAGGATCAGCCCCCCGGGGAAGAACACGCTCTCGTTCTTGGAGCTCACCTGCGCGCGCACGCCTGCGGTGGCTTCGCCCCACACCCGGTTCTCCGAGGAGGCGGCGAGCAGCGCCGCGGGGCCCGAGGAGTAGAGCTCCACTTCCGCGAGCGTGCGCTTGGCGGTCGGGTACAGCTGCTCCACCCGCAGGTACGGTCGCGCCTCGTACACCGTGATCGCGCCGGTCACCGCCACGCCGGCCAGGCTCGCCGCCAGCAGCCTGCGCGGGATCAGGGCTCCGCGCCTGCGGCCCGGGGCGGCGTGCCACGCCGCCGTGGGCGTGAGGCGACCGCGCCACCACGCCACCAGCACGAGCAGCCCCAGCACCGCGAGCAGGTAGGCGTACTGGAGGCCGAGCGTGAAGCCGAGGCTGATCTGCCACGCGGTCACCAGCCAGCCGGCGAGCACCAGCCCGCGCGAGCGATTGGAGATAGGCCAGCGGCGGTAGCCGCGCAGCAGCAGGAACAGGCCGAAGGCGATCCCGCCCGAGGAGATCACGTGCAGGTGCCCGGCCTCGGTGACGCGGTAGGGGGCGTAGGCGAAGGCGAGCCCGGCGGCGGCGGCGCCGAGGCGGCCGAGGCCGAGCTCGCGCGCGAGCATGTAGGCGCCGACGAAGCAGAACGTCCACGCCCACAGGAACAGCAGGTTGTAGCGGACCAGCGCCGCCACCGTCCCGGAGCCGAAGAAGGCGGCTGGGCCGTAGCCGAGCAGCGAGTCCGAGAAGGCGAGGCTGAGCGGATGCGGGTAGAAGGCGTTGGAGTCGAACACGTGCAGCGGGTCGTGCAGGAGCGCGTGCCCGTCCCAGGCGATCTCCCAGGCCGTCCTCACGGGGTCGCCGAGGTCGGGCGCTATGTGGCTGCCCATGTGCAGCGCGAGCGGCCAGCTCGTGAGCACCGCCAGCAGCACGCCGGCCACGACCACGAGCAGGGTCTCGCGCCGCGAGATCGCCGGCGAGGGCGCCCAGCGCCCGGCCGCCCGCGCCGGCCCCCCGGGCCGGCGCTCGCGGGCCTCGGCGTCGATCGCGGGGGCCGCGCGCGCACCTTCGACGCGCGCGGCGTCGATCGCGGGGGCCGGGCGCGCACCTTCGCGCGCGCCGTCGAGCGGGGGTGCGGGCGGCGTCTGCGGCGGGCTGGCGGGGCCGGTGCTCAGGTGCGGCTCGTGGCCGGCTGTTGTTCGGAACCGCGCGCGGATCGGCGCAGCATACGCGAGCGGTCTGCTGCATTGCGTAGCATTGAAAGCCACTTCTTGTGACGCCTCGAACTTGCTCGTTGCGTCAGACTTCGCGCCATGAAGGTGCTGGTGGTGGGGGCGGGCGGAGTGGGCGCGGCGTTCGCCGCGATCGCGCAGCGTCGCGAGGTCTTCGAGCGGGTGACGCTGGCGGACGTGGAGCTCGCGCGCGCGGACGCGTGCGTGCACCGGCTCGGCGAGCCGGATCGCTTCTCCGCTGAGCGCGTGGACGCCTCCAGCCGCGAGCAGCTGGTGGCGCTGATCGCGCGCCTCGCTCCGGACGCGGTGCTGAACGCCTGCGACCCGCGCTTCAACGAGCCGATCTTCGACGCCTGCTGGCAGGCGCGCACGACCTATCTCGACATGGCGATGACGCTCTCGCACCCCCATCCCGAGCGGCCCTACGAGCTGCCCGGAGAGATGCTCGGCGACAGGCAGTTCGCGCGCGAGCAGGCCTGGCGGGACGCGGGGCTGCTGGCGCTGGTGGGGATCGGCGTGGAGCCGGGGCTCTCGGACGTGTTCGCGCGCCACGCCGCCGACGAGCTGTTCTCGGAGATCGAGGAAGTGGGGGTTCGCGACGGGGCCGACCTGGTCGTGGAGGGCTACGAGTTCGCCCCCACGTTCTCGATCTGGACCACGATCGAGGAGTGCCTGAACCCGCCCCTGATCTGGGAGCGCGGGCGCGGCTTCTACACCACCACCCCCTTCTCCGAGCCGGAGGTGTTCGAGTTCCCCGAGGGCATCGGGCCGGTGGAATGCGTGAACGTGGAGCACGAGGAGGTCGTGCTGATCCCGCGCCGCGTGCAGTGCCGGCGGGTGACCTTCAAGTACGGTCTCGGCCAGGAGTTCATCGCGGTGCTGCGCACCCTGCACAAGCTCGGCCTGGACTCCACCGAGCCGGTGTCGGTGCGGGGCGTGGAAGTGGCGCCGCGGGACGTGGTGGCGGCGGCGCTGCCGGACCCGGCCACGCTCGGCGAGCGCATGAGCGGGCGCACCTGTGCGGGCACCTGGGTGACCGGCGCCGGCAAGGACGGAGCGCCGCGCTCCACCTACCTCTACCACGTGGTCGACAACGAGACCACGATGCGCGAGTACGGCAGCCAGGCGGTGGTGTGGCAGACGGCCGTCAACCCCGCGGTGGCGCTCGAGCTGCTGGACCGCGGCGAGTGGGAGGGTGCCGGCGTGCTCGGGCCCGAGGCGTTCCCGCCGGGGCCGTTCCTGGCGCTGCTGGCCGAGTACGGATCGCCGCACGGGCAGCTCGAGCTGCCGAGCTAGCCGGGGCGCGCGGGAGGGGAGCAGGAGGCGGGGGAGCAGGACGGCGAGCGAACGGGAGCGCGGGGGAGCGGGAGCGCGGGGGGAGCCCCGCGGTCGGGTGGTCTGCGCGGCCCGCAGCCCCCCACGGCGCGCGGGCCCTGTGCCCGCGCGCCGTGCCCCCGGAGAGACCCCCCGGTCTGGTTCGCGCGCCGCGCTAGAAGTCCACCGCCGGGGGGATCGTCTGCGGCGCAGGGGCCTCGAGCATCCCCGGCGCCGCGGTTTCCAGCTTGCGCGCGAAGAACTCTTTGAAGTACGGGCGCGAGACGATCATGAGGATCGCGCCCAGGATCATTCCGCCTACGCCGAACCACAGCGGCAGCGTGATGCCTGCCAGCGGCTTGGATTCGACGTTCTTGACTTCGCCGTAGTAGACGAGGGCCTTGACGAACACGCCGAACAGCATCACCCCGCCGAGCAACGGCAGCACGCCGACCATCACGAAGTTGCGCACGCTCTTCAGCAGCTCGCGCCGGTAGTAGAAGGCGCAGGCGAAGCCGGTGAAGCCGTAGTAGAAGCACACGGGGAAGCCGAGCGCGGTGATCGAGTCGTCGAGCACGCTTTCGGAGACGAGCAGCAGCGGCACGGTGATCGCGATCGAGATCAGGCCCATGCCGATCGTAGACACGTCGGGGGTGAGGTAGGTCTTGTGCACGCGCCCGAGCACCTTGTACACTGCTTTCCAGTGCGCCATCGACAGCGTGGTGCGCGCGGTCGGCAGGATCGTGGTCTGGGTGGAGGCGGAGGCGGAGGTGAGCACGCACACGATCAGCAGCTTGGCCAGCGTCCAGCCCACCGCGCCGCCGCCGAACACGGGTTTGCCGAGCGCGTTGAGCACGTCTTCCTGGTTGGCTTCGTTGGTCAGGAAGCCGGTGCCGTGGAAAGCCTGCGCGCCGGTCGCCACCAGCAGGTAGATGGCGACCAGCAGGAAGGTGGAGACGACGGCGGCCTTGCCCGGCCCGTTGGCGGGGTCCTCGGACTCCTCGTTGACGGCCACGCCGGAGTCCCAGCCCCAGTAGATGAAGATCCCCAGCAGCACCGCCGGCAGCAGGCTGCCGAAGCTCATCGAGAAGGGATTGAACCAGTCGGCCTGGGGGTCGATCGCACCGTGCGGGGCGCTGCCCCCGTACACCTTCGCGAGCGCCACCACCGCGAACACGCCCAGCATGATCACCTCGAGCGTGAGCAGCGCGCGCTGGATCGCGGCGGAGAGCTCGATGCCGCGCCAGCAGATCCAGGTCATCAGCACGATCCACAGCACCGCGATCGCGAGGATCAGGCCTTTCGATTCGCCGATGCCGAACAGCTTCAGGCTGTAGATGGCGGCGATGTCGGACAGCGAGGCCATCACCAGCACGTCGGCGAGGAAGATCGCCCAGCCGTTGAGCCAGCCGGTGGCGGGGCCGAAGGCGCGGGTGGTCCAGGCGAAGGTGGTGCCGGCGTCGGGGTCGGCGCGGTTGAGGTATTTGTAGGCGATCGCGATCAGCAGGATCGGCACGAAGGACACGATCAGCACGGCGGGCGCGTGCGTGCCGACGCCGCCCAGCGCCACGATGAAGCCGAGCGTGGCGGCCAGCGAGTAGGCGGGCGCGGTCGAGGCGACGCCGATGACGATGTTGGAGACGTAGCTGATGGCGCCCTTTTTCAGGCCCTTGTCCATG
>Ga0335075_10019297_pt1 | contig 10084 bp, 5 predicted proteins | sample Lox_Sample_24_FD_206723 | JGI IMG/M metagenome (GOLD analysis project Ga0335075, IMG submission 206723) | Soil microbial communities from Loxahatchee National Wildlife Refuge, Florida, United States - Lox_Sample_2.4 | ecosystem: Environmental > Terrestrial > Soil > Wetlands | place: USA: Florida...
TTCGCGTTACACCGTCCACAGAGCCTTCATGAATCGACGCAACGTCAGGGTCTTGGACCTGCTGGGCGATGCCTCACAAACGAGAAATTGAGGTCCTGGACTTTGGCAAATCTTCTCAATCGATATCCACCGCCTCAAGTCGACAAAGGATCAAAGGCTTACCTGAGAAAATCGCCAATCTCATAGGGTGCTTGCAAAACCGCGTAGTCTTCTTGGATCATCGCTTGGGACGACCTACCACACTGGCCCAAGGACAACGAATACATCTACGCTGGGTTTTGCCCAATCTCCAACTCATAGCGGAGGTACTTCCGGAGCTGCTTTCTACGCTCACAATGAGACGGGTAACACCTATACGCATCTGCTTGCGACCTTGTGGATGATTGCGCTGCCCATTGCGCTGTACCCGTACGACAGGGATCAGCACCCCACCGCCGGCGCAGATGACTGGACCGTATTCGCGCTCTTCTTCCTGGCAGGGGCTTCATACTTCGCTCGATCAACAATCTACCACGTTCTCTCGAAGCATTCCCGTGTAGTCCACGGCTTTGCCCATCAACTAGACTATCTTGGTATTATCATTGTAACCACAGGCTGTTTCCCACCGGGGTTTGTGGTATACCTTCCCTTGCGCGGCCAGGAAGACCAAGATGTTCTGGATAGGTGTACATAGAGCCCCAGTCCTCAGGAACTTTTAGAGGCTATCGGAAATCTAACAATCAACCGCCAGCTGGACCTCGTCGCCTAATTCCTACTCGCAATATTCGTCGTCCTCGTACGCCGCTTCCGGCAGCCGGCAGAGCGCCCTCTGCGTGGCGCCTTGTTCATGGCTGGTGAGAAATTGTGGCTCAACAACGTTCCCTGCAGAAATTGGTTCAAGAACTTGATGTCGTGAGAGGGATGCGTCTTTGGTATAGTATCTACCCTGAACACGAATGTGTCCAGGGGCGGATAACGATGAGGATACCACAGCGCTCCCCTCCCCTAGCGCAGAGAATCCATTCGTGAAACAGAGACAGAATGATCAATTGCACATACGCTGTGTCCACGAACAGAGGGGCCCGAATGCTGTAAGTGCCTCAGAGCAGAGCTGTGTTCGGGCGTGAGGAAGATGGGCATATCAAAGTCGTCTACGCCACCATAGGGAAGCTAATACTGACAAAAGCCATCATCATCGTTGCGGCGTATGCTGTCTCCGGAAGCAGGGGATGCCAAAGCTGCAGTGGCATCGCTATGTTTGTTCCGCATTCAGCAATGCATTCACACTTCCACATCGTCCATAGTTTTTCCGAAGAGTGGCTTTCGAGTTAGCAACGTAATCGGACTCGCCGGAGAATATCACGCTGGCCTATATCGGTATGTCGCTCATTAAGCGAAAGCTTAGGATTCTCGCTGAAGCTGATCCTTCTTGGTTAATGTTGTACAGTTTGAAAATGCAGATCTAATTGTCTACTTGTTTTCTTTTTCCCAACTCCAAACACAACTTATAATTCATCCTTTCCCTCTTTCTTAAGCGGCTGTGCTGATGCGCCATCCTGCAGGCGACATACTGCTGCAGTGCCAACCTCCATCCGGTAAACGCATTTCTCGCTCTCACTGATCTTCCAGATCTCGTCTTTCTCCGCGCAAGCAAGTATCACGAGTGTGCTTCGTGCTGGACCGTTCCAGCAATGCCCACCGTTCTCGTATTTCATGGTGATTCTCTCGCCCTTGCCCAGTCCTTTCCCATCTGGACCGACTTCCTCGTCTACGGTTTCGATGCCGAAGGAAACGAAGTTGCCCATATTTTGGTCTGCGCCACCCTTTTTGGGCTTCTGTTTTGTTGAGCCAAGGAAGCAAAGTTCGTAGGTGTATTCACCAGAATCTTTTTGGATGCAGGTCGACTTCAGTGCACGGAAGATAGAGTCAGGGCCGTAGTCCTTGGCGAGGTCGGATTTGTGGTTTTCTAGTTCTCGTTGCGAATTTGAAAGGGATGATTGGGTATCGGATAGAGTTTTGCGTGCGGCTTTCAAGGCGGCGGATTCGGTGGTGCCGGACGTTGAGGAGTCGGAGCTGGCGGCCAGGATACCATTCTCGACGAGGATCTGTCGCACGGTGGAGATCTTTTCGTCAAGCCAGAGCCGAAGCGACGGCGGTAGATATGCTGAAAAGTTATAGAGAACGTCGACGTCGGACTCTGCGGCCTCATCGGAGGTTTCCCACTCGCCCCAACTGATGCCCGAGTCGCCTTCACCGTCCGGTTTGCTGATCTCATCAAGGTCGCGGTCATGAGCTTCTTCCCAACCATCATCGGTATCACGTGCGGCATATTCTTCCCATGCCCGAACGGCAGTCTTAACGCCTTCGTCATTGAAATTCGGGTTGTACTCCTCTTTCAATTTCCCCAGGATGTCTTCCAATTCCACGACCCTGCTGAGCATCGCATTCCTTTGACTTCGCACTGTGACGAGATTGGTCCGCAGCTCCTCAACTCGGGCCCTTGCTAATGATGCGAGCACTCCTGTCCGACCTGCCTTCCCAGGACCCTTAATGACTTTTAGCTTCTCACTCTTTTCAGTGTCCTGAACTACTTTCTCGGCGTCTTTGACTTTGATTTCGAGGGCCTCGACCTCTGCTACGAGAGTGCCGATTCTATTTTCCACCTCTAGTTTCAATTTCGCGGCCTCAGCGGCAAGCTCCTTCCTCCTCTTCATCGCAGCCCCGTGGGCTTTCCGCCTTAACTCGTCTTGAGTCCTCCATTCCTTCCCAATCTCTTTGCATTTGTCAGGACAAGTTATGCCACCCACTGAAGCCCACTCATCACTCCCGTCGCAACATAGGACGTAGTCACATTTGCCGTCGTTGACGTTGGTGAATGGAATGTAGCTTGGTATGTGGCCCTTGTTTTTGCAGTAGAAGCCAGGTAAGGCGAGGGAGGTATTAAGGGACGGGTCGACGGATGGTGTATCAGGGGACAGTGGCGAGAGGTGAGAGCAGGCAGATGTACCAGGCTCGTCGGACCCGTCGGGGCAGTCGCAGTAGTCGTCGTTGACCCGTGAAAAAGGTATTTGGTGTGACGGGTTGGATATGCATGTAAAATGTGTCGTGGAGGACTTGAAGAATTTGGCAACTGCACCTCTTAGCGACTGTGATGGTAACGGAATGGGAGAAGCTTAAAGCAGTCACACAGCAGGGACTCAATGGGAAGGGGACAATTTACATTCAGGACCTACGCCCCGGGGTCTGTTAGAGTCTGAAGATCTCGTCTCAACGGCATGGACAGAGCCAGCTGTCAGCAAGGCTAGGAGGAACGATTTCGACAGCCATGACATCTTGAAAGCATGCAGAAGGACGCTGGCAGTAGGGGATACTTCACGCGCGTGAGTAGTCAATGTTAGGCAAGCTGGCACTCGGCTCACCTGCCAATCCCCAAAAATTCATGGTTTCAGGGGTCAAAGGTCGAAGCGGTCACGTGCAGTTTTCAGGTGGGTTGTGGAAGATCACGCCCATGTGTCGAGTCTACTTCTAAATCAGGAACATTATCTTTTCCGACTTCATACCAGCTCTAATCTAGTGTTGTGATGACTTGATCCGAAAGCTATGCGCTTCTTGGCTCTTTTATCTGTCTGCCCAGCTCCTTGAAATGAGGGCAGGTATGGGTGACAATTTGTAGTACCAGACCACGCATTTGCTCAAAAGTCGAGGCAGACTAGAGTGGAACAGTTGGCCATCAGGATACAGTAACAAGCGCCGAGGGGTTTTTCGACAATCCCCACAATGATAGGCAATGCTGCAGATACTTTAGTGTCCAAAGGAGGGCGCTGGCCGGTTCGCCACCGTTGTATTGCATGCCAGCGTGGTATCGTACATACTAGCCTGCGTTTACATTTGAACCTAGAGCATACCATCCCATACCATATTCAAAGGGTCATTGACATCAATTGGGCATAAGAGAAAAGGCTGATACGACTGTCACATCCAGTCCCTGCGCGAAATGAAGTTGACTTGTCGTATCGCGATGCCAAGTTCAACGGGGTCACTCGACCATTCTTCAAAATTCCGTAGAGATCAAGATGTCAAGGCCGATGCTTGATAGGAGAGGCTAGAGCCGAGTAGGTCCCCAAATCATATCAGATTTATGACGTGAACTGGCGAGAGCTAATACGATTTGAAAGTGCATCCCATAGGTGCTTCAGCAAAGGATCTTCGCGACGCAAAGCTGGATAACTGGATCCGGATAAAGGAAAGCTTCCTGACGAGCTTGGTGCAAGATATCTTGTATCTTTAGAAGCCACGGATTCGGCTGCATTGTCTGGTGAGTATTTAATCGGGCATCGTGAACAGAAGACTGCCCAAATGTAAAGAACTCCGTCCGAAAAATTACCTACCACAACTGGGAACCTTACCGAAATCACTCACTCGAGTTCCAAGACGGCCCAGAGGCAATCAAAATGCATCTTGTTTAGCGGTAGAGTGCTTCCGGTTCTTCATTTGACAAATGAAACAGATTGTAGGCAGGCCACTGTATCGAGATGCTACAACAGAACATCATGTGCAACGCTGAGGTGGGCATCATCGGTCACTGGTGGGTCGGAGGGTGGCCTACATCTTTTTCCAAATTTCAGCAACTTGGCATAAATGTCGAAAGTTGAAAAACATTGTCGAGTGGGCTAGCGACGGCAATTACTGTTGGGAAACGACGGTGAACTGCACCCAATGCAAGACGAGAAGGTCTTCGAGGACCTCCCAATGTAAAGGCTTTGTGATGATGTCGGTATGAGCCAGTTGAGGCGTGCTAGCAGAGGTTGCAGAATGGTATTTACATTGAAGAACCAACAAACGCCATCGTATGAGTATTTCTAACCTATGATCGTGTGCTGTCAGCAAGAAATGGTGTCGACATCCTCTGCTAAGCCATCGTCTTCCGCTTCCGAAGGAGGCGTAAGCATTGCTGCAGACTTTGTATTGTTCGGCTCAATGAGAGGGAAGCTATCATCCTCGCCTGCATCCCACTTATGTCTCTTATTGACGAAACCGGGGTCTGGAGAAGCCCAAGCAAAATCAGCCCACTGTCCGATTACAGTTCTGATCCCTTTGGCTAGGATTCTGATCCTCTGCCGACGCTGCAAGCTCCATTCGTGGTCGCTGACTGCGTCGCTGGGAGTCATTGTGCCAGGTCCTTGGTCAAGGTCATCCGCCATACCATCGAGAACACTCCTCCACACCCGTATTGTCTCGTCAAGTTCCGTGAGCTTACTCACGCCCATAACGCTGACGCCGAGTTTCTGCCCCATGATTTCAGAGCGGTATGTCTCTGCCGGAAGGGCTAGAGGATCCCCGGAGGCTCCGACTTTTGCTGCTTCACGGAGCCAGTTTTCGAGGGCGAACCTCAAAGCTACTACTTCCAATCTCTCGCCTTGCTCGTCAGTCCAGTCGCTTGCTGCCCTGACGGCTTTTCGCAGCTCGTCCGGTGCAGGATGCCAGTTGCCCATTGCTCCTATAGGCGGACCCTGACCCCGTAGCAGACCCATGCCTAGTGGACTGGCGTTTGGAACGACGTCGACACCGGCAGCTATCAGTCGAGGAATAGCTTCCGACAGCAGTCTGGTATTTTGGAGAGTGAAATTGGCGTATGACATTACCGCATCGAGAGGCTCGCCAGTCTCACGGAGGATCATTTCGGCCAGGCTAGAAAGAACTGCGACTGGGTAGCCTGATATTCCAACGTATTTGATTGTGTCCTCCTCATCACGAATTCGCCGCAATTCCTTGATCGCACCCAGAACCTCCTCTGGTGAGACGAATTCGACATCATGACAATAGACGACGTCAAGGTAATTTGTTCGCAGTCGCCTGCAGCTCCTCTTGACACTATATCTGACCCAGGCAGGCGAGTAGTCAAAGGAATCCGCAAGTATGCGGCCAACCTTGGTGAGGATGTAGTATTGTTCGCGGGAATAATTTTTCCGCACAAATTCGGTAGAAAGCGCAGTGCCTAGGATCTCTTCCGCAGGGCCGTAATATGGAGAAGTGTCGAAGGCACGGATGCCATGCACGAGAGCGCGCTGTATGATTTCTGTTGGGCCAAGCGCGAAAGGATCAGGGTTGAATTGGTAGTTGAACGTCGCGGTGCCGAAGACAAGAGGTGGGAGGTTTGCCGAGAGTTTAGTACGCGGTTTAGCCATTAGCAAAAAGAATTTTGTTCAGAAGTGATTGATAGGAAAAAGAGAGACAAGAAGAATATCTATGGAAGGAGGGATGAGTGGATGACTCGAAAGGTGGAAAATTGGGCAGAAAGTCTAGACCTAAGAGCGCTCCTCTTTTCTGGCCCTCGGCCCCAACTCGGTACTTGTGAATACTCGGGAGACCTAAGAGATAGCTTAGTAAAGCAAGCGGTGAACACGTTGGAAAGAGGTCTGAGATATTGCTGTTCGTGGGGGTGGGCAAACATCGCCTGGTGGAAGGATTGGCTACTTTGGGCTCTTCGGATACGTTGACAGGTTTTGCACATGGTACAAAGGGACGGTATTACGCCATCCCAGAATCTATGACGCACACAAGAAATACAAGCATCAGCGCCTCTGCTCAATTCTGGCGTCAAAATTGCTGGGTTAAGGGACAAGAATTTGTTTGTCAAAGTAGCCATGTGCTCAAGGAAAGTCTGGGTGGCAGGATTTTTAGATCGCAAAATGATGGAGGGGTAAGCAGAGCGCCCGGCTTTGGGAGCCGAGAGCTGACGCGGGAGCTGGGAGCTGTTGGACTCTATTTCTTGGTGGATGTACAGATGGCCGTATGCTGGCACGCTTCAAAACTTTGTTCGCCTTTCACTTCCTTATCGCGACGCTGATGCAAGAGTAACCTCGGCCTGACTGAATCAGGGTAAGGCCTTGCAGCACGTGTGAAAACCTGCCAACCATATCGATTGCGCGTCTTGCTACCTAGAAAATATCTTCGCCAAGTGCCACTTGGTTTTCAACGAGTTTAACGATAAGTCTTCTAGGCTGCCGTAAGGCCTACCAAATGTCTCTCGTCCGCCTAGAGTCTTATCGAATAGGTCAAATCTGGTGATCGTGGGCTGGAAAACGAAGAGAAATCCCCTGCAAACGCCCGTCACACCATTCAATGGCTCTCAAGTGCCCAACAAAAACCCAATATATGAAATGCCTGTCATTTTTCGCGTGAGAGTTCTTCCATGTTCTGCAATCGAAGCAGAGTAAAACCAAAACACTTGGCATATTCTTCCCAAGTCACCCTTTAACTAAAGTTACGGGGGCTACAGTTAAAGCTTCGAATTCTCACTTGATCCTCACCTCAGCGTCGTGCCATGGCTGATCACTAGGGTCTCGAGCTTTTGGGCAGATAGTTTTGCGAAAGATACCCATTTCGGCCCCGGCAGTAGGTCGGCGGTAGCTGTGTTGTATAATGATGTGTCAATTACCATTGATTCAAACAAATTCTTGTCCTCATCGCAGTGATTTTTGACGTGCTGCAAGCATATGATTGAAAATGAGCTTTGAAGACCATGCGTTTAGGATGAAGCCTTTCTTTCGGAATCTTCTAGTCAACACAAGCTGTGCTACCCACAGCAATATAATACATGATCAGTTCAAATGGTCTGAATTGGGAGAACAAGAGACGAGATTTTCCACATTGCAGTGGGCAGTCGTCCGCTTTTCTCCATCAGATATGGCCGACCTAAGCTGCTGGACGATAGCAGCTAATATAAGCCCGCACCAGAAAATGCAGCACCGCTGTACATGAACCCCAAACTCCGCGCTAATGCATAATAGAGGTTGTAAATCGGCGGTAGTGGATCGAAGGAGGGAGTTGAAGTCCCCAGGTCGTAGGAGTGGAATGTTGTCTTCCCACCAATGTTATCGACCTTGAGAACGCTTAGCTCAGAGGTCAATCACGATAGATCTTGGGCTTCCAACCTTCTTTGAGCTCTTTCTCCATCGTCGCTTTCCGTTCCGCTTCCCGGACCTCCATCTCGATTCGTTCTCGGGCCCGTAATATCTTGCTTTGCAAATAGAAGCTTCCCCCTTTCTTGGGCTCATTCAGGTCATAGAGCTTCTTGAACCGCTCGTACACGTTGTCCATGTTTGTCTTCCCGCCCTGTGGCGGTTTCACATTCAGAATCTTACACGCTTCATCAAGCGTCAGGCCTGAGGAGGAAATGTTGTGCATTGCGGTTGGGTTGTCTTTCGCCGCAGCAGCGGCATATTTGGAGGACGCAGACGCTTGTTTGTATGCTTCCGCAAAAGCTCGACCGAGGACTCGCGTTCCAGTGAGAACGACTTGTGCCAGTATCCGGTGCGCCTGGGGGAATGTGTGTTAGACTTTGAGATGGAGGCAAATCTGAATGATTCGAGGCGGAATATCTCGGCAAGGGCACTTACCATGAGCTTATCATGCGTGACTGACAAAGAAAGAGTAGCCTCGATACTGGCTTGGAAGAGATACACAGCGAGCGCCTTGAACCTGATCGTTGGCGGCGAGATGAAAGTCACGGCAGCGTGGAGGGAAAGCAATTTTTCGGTGACGGCTACTGTAGCCGAGAGCTACTCGCCTGGAGTTTACCTAAACTGGCGCCTGCGGAGGCTCTCGGGCAGTGCAGAAGGAATGATCTCCATCTCCAAAGCACATGCTCATCCTCTCACTGACCACTCGGCACACCAAGAGCTGCATTGTAGATTCAAACCTCGCTCATTCACTTCCACCTTCCTTTCTACTTCTTTGAGGGCCTTAATGGGTGCAAAAGAAACTCATCTGCCTTACCTGGTCTCGCTTGCGCGTCTAGGTTTCCTACTTTGGCCCATCACATGACGAAATCCTGCTTTTTGTATGGCAGCTTTTGGTTTGTGCTATGACTTGTTCCTCCGCCTTTCATTGTTTCTGTGCTGTAGGCTTACCCTGTTCTACTGAATAGACACCCCGTGGCTCGCTTCCATGTCCTCCAAATCTACCTACATTCCAGAGAAAGGCCCTTCAACTCCACAACCCACGTACGATACGCATGCGCCCACTATTGCTGCGTTCTCCCCAAACAACATCTCCGGTTCCTCGATTGCTTCGAAGCAGCGTTCTACCATCATAGTTCACAAGAAGTCCCCCCTCCTCGTCGCGACACCGCCACAGATAACTCGAGCGCTTGCCTACTCCCACCCGTTTCTCCTTCCTCTTAATCGACTCGCCGGCCTTTTGACATGGACTACGGACGACTCATGGGAGTCTTTCCTGCTGGTAGTTGGCTTTTGGGCTATTGTCCTGTACGGTAGCGAGGTTGTACAATGGGCCGGTCCTATCATAGTCGTAGTGGGCCTCATCCTAGGAATGTACTCTCGAAGATACTCTCCGCTTTCCTCTACCGCACAAACTGGCGAAAAACATGAAAAGGGCCATAAACGCGATCCGTCCGAGACGTCGATGCGGCATCACAAGAGCTTGGACGAGATAGTGGAGACGCTGAGGGAGTTCACGACTCGGTGTAACCTGCTGCTGGACCCGTTCCTGCGCCTCACAGATTTCCTATCAACGCAGCGAACTCCGACATCGGCGACGACACGTCCAGCTTTGACAACCCTCTTCATTCGAATATTGCTAGTGACACCGTTGTGGATTGCCCTGACGTTACCTCCGTTACAGATCCTAACTACCCGCCGGGTGGTTCTGGCTTTCGGGACGATCGGGCTGACTTGGCATTCGCGTCCTGCGCGTGTTTCAAGGGTCATCCTCTGGAGAAGTCTGACGCTGCGACGATTCTGTAGTCTCATCACCGGTCTTGCATTATCCACTGAGAAGGATGCCAAAAGGCAGGGTGGCTTAGTCCCACCTGCACTTCCCCCTAGGAAGAAGTCACAAGTTGGTATAGCTTCGGAGCTTGCCACCAAGCGTCGAGCAGATTCATCGGGCGTTAGTTTCACTTTCATTTTGTTCGAGAATCAGCGCCGCTGGATCGGCCTGGGCTGGACAACCAGTCTGTTTGCGTACGAGCGTGCGCCATGGACAGACGAGCATCTTAATCCCGCACCCAGCAAGGATGAGTTTGAACTTCCCCGTGTGGAGACTGGCCATGCTAGGTGGCGTTGGGTGGAGGACAGTGCAT